>SDBT01010052.1_pt1 | contig 15315 bp, 17 predicted proteins | sample 2277101 | NCBI WGS metagenome assembly SDBT01 (sample SAMN10404973, study PRJNA504765) | marine sediment metagenome | isolation source: marine sediment core GS10_PC15, 103 cmbsf | place: Arctic Ocean: Southern Knipovich Ridge | collected 2010 | reverse complement strand
TTTTCTAAATATTTTAAAACTTTTTTTCTGAGATCTTGTGAATAAGGTCTAGCCATTTGTTGACTCCTTTATTTAAAAAAAATAAAGGATAACATCTATCAATTAAAAATTAAAATACTATATGACTATTTTAAAAGTCATAATCCTTTCTTTTATTTATAGGAGAATCAAATGAATATATTTACTGGGGTATTCGGAATATTAATCGCAATAATTTTATATGTAATAATTCTTTTTGTAGGCACTTGGATAACATTATTTATGGTTAGTCTATTTCCAAAAAGATTGAGAATCATTTATGAAAAAATGACAAGCAAGCCTAAGAAAAAAACGAAAAATTAAGTAGTTCTTCCTAACAATAAAAGGGGAATAAATCCCTAACTTCTTAAGTTACTAACTTAGTAACTTGTTCGTTGTTAACCTGAGTTTTGGGTTTATTTCATTAAAAATCAAAGAGATAGCAAATTCCTAAACTCAAAAATTTGTTCTTTTTCTAAAATAAGAGCATTTTTAAGCTGAAGAGATTAAAAAACATTTCCAAAATATGGAAAGATTTTCGCAAGCAAAAAACTATAATATTACTGATGATGAAGGGAATAGATTGGCACAGGAATATAGTAATTAGAAAGAAAAATTATTCACTTATCAAAGTAGCTATTTGGATGCGCTCACTTCTCTTGATCAGGTTTCAAAAATTGAATCTTATCTTAAAACAAACTCAGCTGCAATCAAATCAAATCTTACTCATGATTTTATTGGATGGGCTTCTGATAAATATCAAAATGAAGGAGGTTTTGAAAAAGTAAAATCCATTCTTTCAAAAAATGAGATGGATTTGGAAAAAAGAAATTTCTTTCAGGAGTTTAATTCTGAAATTATGCCTGAAAGATTAAAAGATCTACAGCAGCCTTATTCTTTAAATAAAAAATACGATCAAAAATCTGCTTGGGTAAAAGAAGTGATAGGGACTAAAGAGGATTCTAAAATTTTGGATAATGTAGCTACAGTTTTGGATTTGGAGCATGGAAGAGTTTCAAGGAAGGGAAAAAAATTTAAAAGGTTCATTTTCTTCGAATATAGGGGATATTTCACAAAAGCAAGAGAATATTTCTGAAGATGTGCATTCGAAAAATAAAAAAGCAAAGAGACAAAACACAATTAATCGCCAATAGCTTTTTCCAAAGTATGTACAACAAAAGAATTAATACTTTCTCTATTTGTTTTTGCAGCTATATCTAGTTTTGCATGTAATTCTGGAGGAATTCTTACATTAAATTTTCCAGAATAAGGTTTATTTGGTTTTTCTTTTCTTTTTTTGCAAAAATCTAAATAGTCATTAACTGAATCTTTAAAAGCTTTTTCTAATTCAGAAACATTTTTTCCTTGAAATGTTATAACATCTTTTATTCCAATAACATGACCATGAAAAATTTTAGCTTTATCATCATAAATAACATGGCCTAAATAGCCTTTATACTTCATCATCTTCTTCTACTCCTGCATTTTTGAGAAAAGTTCTCATTGAACGCAAAGCACCTTTGTCTGTTTCTTTTCTTGGATGAGGTCGATGAAAGACAGCCCTAACCCCATTCAAGGCAATTCTTATCCGAGAACCTGATCCTTCTGAAATTTCAGCGCCTAAAATTCTTAATAAAGTTTCTATATCTTTCCAAATTACGTTTGATTGCACAGGATCTTTAAAAATATTCTTTAACGTTCTCTGGTGCTTTTTATTCATAACTTAATAGTACCATTATTTGGTATTAAATTCAAATAAAAGAATGATTACATAATAGCAAAGGAGACAATTTGCGAATGATCTTGAGAGTATCTGCGGCTATTCTTGAAATCATAATTAAACATTTATATGGGCCCAAGAAGGAGAAACAGGCAATAAGAATATAAACAATTCTTTGTAAATTACAGCATAAACATGCTTTGATATTTCCAAAATATTCAAAAAAAACTGAAACTTAATGCTAGAATTGATAAAAATAAAGTAATCCAAAAATAGGAAAAAATTGAGGCTACATTATTGTTTTTTATCATCAAACAGATGAAGTTTTTCAAAAACTTTTTCATCCAAAATAAGATAAAATAAACCGAAATATAATTAAAGCCTAAAACAATACAAAACAAGAGAAACATAATACGCAATATGCAAACTATCGTTTGCATGCTTAAAATCTGCACGAAAATCTTGTAAAAACTGTTCAAAATCCAATACAAAAAAACGTCCGATTTTTTACCGATAAAAAAACAGAAAACATTTAATAATTTCAAAAAGTTTACTGATGCATTCGATGGAGTAATATTATCAATGTAACTTTAAACCACTATAAATTATTTTGGCCAGATTTTCAATTTTTTTAGCTCTTCTATAACCTTGTAAGGATCTAGTATTTTTTTATTTATGGATATTTTTTCAGCTTCTTTTAAAAGCTGACCCATTAAAATCCCGGGCTTTATATTACAAAGCTTTAAATGATCTGATTTTACAACTGGATCGTTGTTTTTGATTCTATCTACGTAATTTTTCAGTATTTTTTGTTTTTCTTCGTGATTGAAAAGAAAATCTTTTCTTTTTTCAGCTTTTATATGGACGGCTAAAATGTCAATTGCTAGTTCAAAAAAGTGATTGGAATAAAAATACGCCCAAGAAAAATCATCTACTTTATTTTCGTTTTTAATATAACTTTTGCCAAGATCTAAAAACGTTACGAATTCAATTTCTCTATTTGAGAGTTTTAGGTATCTACAAAGCTCTTGTTTTTGCTCTAAAGTATATTCTGGAAATAACTCTAAAATAGATGCGATAACAGGAGCTCTATGCGGAAAATCATCAACTAAAAAGAGTCTGTCTTTTACTTCATCTAGCTCAAGTTTTATAATATCAGGAAAAATAGTTTGAAGTAGTTTAAATTCAAAAAGCATGATTAGAGCTTTTTTAAATCCCTGATATTTACTCATTTTTGAAAATTCTTGAAAAATTCTTTCAATCGCAACTGATGGAAAAAGCTCATCTGAATGAGCTATTATCGCTTTTTTGGTATCTTTTTCTATCTCAAAATTAAATCTTGCACTCATTCTAATTGCTCTTATCATTCGAAGTCTATCTTCTTTAAATCTTGAGTGGGGATTTCCAATGCAGCGAATTATTTTTTTATTTAGATCATCTCTTCCATTTACAAAATCTATGATCTCTTCTTTAATCGGATCATAAAACATTCCGTTGATAGTAAAATCTCTTCTTTGAGCATCGATCTCAGGAGTGGAAAATTCTATTTTAGATGGTCTTCTCCCGTCTTTATACTCAACGTCGTGTCTAAATGTTGCAACTTCATATTGTTTGTTTTTAATAAGAACTAAAATTATTCCAAAGGCTTTTCCGATTGGAATAGTATGTGAAAATAAAGATTCAACAACATCTGGAGGCGCATTAGTTGCTATATCTATATCATCCGGTGGATGGTTTAATAAAAAATCTCTAACCCAGCCTCCTGCAAAATAGGCAAAATATCCTTCGGCTGTTAGGGTTTTGACAATAAATTTCGCTTCTTGCATAAAATAAATTAACTTTGTCTTAAGAAATAATTTTTTATGTTATACTGAATTTTTGCAAGATAAAAAGGTAAAGATGCCGAAAAGTATTCAAATATTGGATGATAATTTAATTAATAAAATAGCTGCAGGTGAGGTGATAGAAAGCCCCGCTAACGCTATTAAAGAACTTGTTGAAAATTCAATCGATGCAAATGCAAAAAATATAGTTATTGAAGTTAAAAAGTCAGCCTTAGAGCTAATTAGAGTAGAAGATGATGGAAGTGGAATGACAAGAAAAGATGCTCTTTTATGTTTTAAAAGGCATGCAACTTCAAAAATTAAAACTTTTGATGATTTAGCATCTGTAGATTCAATGGGATTTAGAGGAGAGGCTTTAGCTTCTATTGCAGCTATATCCAAGCTCGAGATAAAAACATCGATAGATAATATAGCAACACATTTGAAATTAGATAAGTCTAAAATTATTTTTGAAAAAGAAATAGCCAGAACAAAAGGGACAACTATTGAGATAAAATCTCTTTTTTTTAATGTGCCCGTTAGGAAAAAATTCCAAAAAACTCAAAATTATTTGAATTCAGAGATAATAAAAGTTGTAACTAATCTATCTCTTACAAGACCAGATGTTGGTTTTAAACTGATTTTAAATTCAGATATTAAAATTACGACAAAGCCTCAAGATATTGATAAAAAAACAGCTTTTAAAAATAGGATAAAAAATATTTTAGCTAAAGATGTTATTAAAAATGCATTAGACGTTGATTTTTCAGAAAATAATATTGAGATCTTTGGGCTAATCTCTGATCCAAATTTTTCTAAAAAAACAAAAACTTATCAATATTTAATAGTGAATAATAGAACTATTTATAGCTCAATTATCTCAAAATTTATAAAAGAAGCTTACTCTACTAGAATTGGGGAAAGTGAATATCCTGTTTTTGCTCTTCATATAAAAATACCTTTTCAATTTGTCGATGTAAACGTTCATCCTCAAAAAAGGGAAATCAGAATTAGAGAGCTCATTTTTATAAAACAAGCAATTAAAAAAGCTATTGATAAAGCTTTTGAGAAGAAATTTCAAAAAGATGTAGATAAGAACTTTTTTTCAGCTGATTTTAACTTTACAAAACCAGAAATGCAAAATGAAGAATTTTCGTATAAAGAAGTAAAAAAAGAAAATATTTTTGAGAAATTTGAAAAACAGCTGATTTTTGAGAAATTTTATGATATCGAAAATCTAGATTTAGAATTTTTAAAAATAGATCATTTTCTTTTTATCGAAGCTAAATTTTTGAAAGGATTTTTAGATGTTGAAGATGATGAAAAAATTGTGGTTTTTGATCTAAGTTCCATTTTTTTAATGTTTTTATTTGAAAAAATCAAAAAGAAAGAAAAAGCCTCAAAGGTGCAAACTCTTTTAGTTCCGATCAATGTTTCTCTTAATTTAGTGGATATCTCATTTGTAGAGGATAATCTCTCAAAGTTTTTAGATTCAGGTTTTGACATAAGAGTAATTTCTAAAGATCAAATCTCAATCGATGCATCTTTTCAAATGCTTGAAAAAGAAAATATTAAGGAATTGTTTTTTTTGATTTTAGAGGATTTTAAACATTTTAATTCAACTGATCTTGTAGATAAGACATATGAAAAAAAAATAGCAACTCAAATAAGTAAGATTGCAAAAACTAAAAGCTATACTGATGAAGAAGCTATAGACCTTCTATCTGCTTTTGCAAAAAATAGTTTAGCAAATGTAGATCCCTTAGGTCAAAACATCTTTAAAAAATTAAATAAAAATGGTATTGAAAAGATTTTAAAGGGATAAGATGAATTATTCAAAAAGATTAAAAAATATTCAAAACTATCTTTTAGAGAAAAACATCGATCTTTTAATACTAGATGATAGCATATCTTTGATTTATCTTACTGGCCTTGAACTTTCCTATGGTAAACTTTTTATTACTAAAGATGAATCAAAGCTTTTTGTAGATGGTAGATATTTCGAGATAGCAAAAGAAAATTCTAGCTTGGATGTCCAGCTGATTAGTGAAAAAGCTCTTTTGGATTTTATAGTTAAAAATAAACCAAAAAATATTGCTTTCGATAGTTCAAAACTAAGTTTTAATAGTTTTGAAAAATTAAAAACTTTTTTAGACAAAATTAAAACCAACTACAATTTGGATATTAAAATTGTTCCGCTTTTTAACCCGTTGAAAGAATTTAGAGCGATTAAAGATGTAGATGAAATTTTACTTTTAAAAAAAGCCGCTAATCTAAATTGGAGAGGATTTGAGCATGTATGTTTGCTTTTAAAGCAAGGGGTTACTGAAAAAGAGATTGCTTTTGAATACGAGATGTTTGTGAAAAAAAATGGAGGAAATAGACTTTCTTTTGATTCTATCATTGCCTTTGGTAAAAATAGCGCTAAACCTCATCATAAAACATCTACCGAAAAGCTTGAGCTAAATGATATCGTTTTAATGGATATTGGAACAGAAATGCAAAATTACCACTCAGATATGACAAGAGTTATTTTTTTTGGAGCGCCTACTCCAGAATTAGAAAAAATTTATTCTGTAACAAAAAAAGCACACTTTGCAGCTTTATCTCTTTGTAAGCCCGGAACAAAATTAAAAGAATTAGATCTAGCTGCTAGAAAAGTGATGAGAGATGAGAATTTTGAAGAATTTTTTATTCATTCTCTCGGACATGGAGTCGGTCTTGATATCCATGAATTTCCTAGAATAAAATTTGATGCAGAAGATAAGGATGTGGTTTTAAAACCTGGTATGGTAATTACAATTGAGCCTGGAATATATCTCCCAAATGTTGGGGGGGCTAGATACGAAGATACAATTTTGATTACTCAAAGTGGATATGAAAATTTCTACTCCATTAACTAATAGGGAGTTTGATTTTACATTTAATATCAGTGTTTTTATCAAATCCTACAAATATTTTTTCTTTTGATCTACTAACAGAATTTGAAAAATTAAAAAATTTGTAAATTTTTTCATCGATAAGGAGATTGTTTTTTTCACAGAGGCTTAAAACATTTTGATAAGTTAGATTTTTTGGGGGATTTTCGGTTTGTAATTTAAAAATCTCTAATGAAATTTCTTTATTAAAAATGGTATAAAGCAGCTCTTTTGAGGTGTCTTTTATAGGAATTTGCATTTTTGAATTTTCAATTTTTACAAAATCTAATAAAGAAGGGCAGCCAATTTTATTTTCAAAATCATAAAATTTTGTGCCTTTGATAATTTTGTAGTAGATGTTTTTTAAGGATCCATCTTTTAATATTAGCGTTTCAAAATTTAATTCTTGTTTTTTCTCAATTTGCCCCTCAAAGGCAGTTAAAATATTATTTAAAAGAACTCTCTCAAAACATTTTTCATAAAAACTTTGTTTTGAATAGAGCGTCTTTATTAAAGAAGCAAGAATATTATACAATTCTTTTTGATTCTCTTTTTTGTCTATAACTAGTTGATATATATTGACTTTAGCTTTTTCGGGATGAATTTGTCTTGGTTTTATTTCGGTGCTTTTAGAATCCGGTTCTTTATGGGCATTTGTCCTGCTTTTAGATTTAACGCTTTCTTTTAGATTATCAAAATAATATTTTTCATATTCATTTAAAGCTTTTCTAGAAGATTTCATGTAACCTGAAAAACTTCTAGATACAAAACCATCAGATAAATGTTTTTTACAAAGTGTATTTGTTGTTATCGCAAAGATCATCAAAAGGCCAGCGATGAATGCTATAATATTCATAAAAAAATATCTTCTTTAAATGCGATCACAGCTTAACATGTATAGTTGGTAGAAAAAAAGCGAAATCTAAATGATTGTTAATCTTTATTTTAATAGTGGAAGGTAAAAATCCTGCTTTTTTAGGCCAAGAATGATACCAATAAATATTTTTTGAAACCTCTAATAACTTAGATCTTTTTAGATTTTGATGGGCATTTGATAAAAAATTATACTCAATTTTCTCTACATTTTTTAATAAAATTTCCTTTCTTGGCGTTTGATCTTGATCTCTTGAAAAAGTTTTTAAACATAAATTTTTGTTCCTATCAATGTAGAGTTTTGCGCGAACGACTAAACTAAAATTTGGATTACTATCGATTTTATTATCATAACTTATATGTAAAATAGGCCTTTTCGAGTTTTTAGCATTTTGTGTATAAAATGAACTTTTATTTATAAAATCACCTTGATAAACATTGGAAAATACTTGAGTAAGTCTTATTTGAGTATGATTGATAGCTAAAATTTTAATTTTTTTCTCTTCAATATTTTTCTCGAGCTTCATGATTTTAGAGAAAAATCCGAATAAAAAAGTAATGATAATAGTTATTAAAAACAAAGATATCATAACTTCGAGCAAAGTAAAATTATTTTTCTTTATTTTGTTTTGCATAGCATTTTGTATTCATATTCATATTTTTTTGTCTGATCTATAGGTTTTAGAAATATTCTAATGTTTAGTAGTTTGTATTTTTCATTATTTAGGGTTTGTTTTTCTTTTCTTCTAGAATAGAGCTTGTATGATCTTTTAATTTCCTTTTTATTGAAAGTTTCTAAATAATAAGGATCTAACGTTACATGTTTTGTGGCTTTTTTACTTGTTTCTAAATTTTTAGTAGGTATTTTTTTTCCATATATTCCAAGTTTCAAATCTAAAAAAGTTAGATCAGCTATTCTTTCACATTCTAGCTTTTCTAAAGATTTGATTTGAGATCGAAAAAAATAAATTGGATTTCGAATTAAAGGAACTATTAGAAGGGTAATTAAAGCAAAAGCTATAATAACCTCAATTAGCAAAAAGGATCTTTTGTTTTTGTAAAAAAAAAATAGCCGTTTATTTGACTTCATAATAAAAAAATTATATAATTTTAATTAGTTTTTAGAGCAATTTAATATTTATGCAATTTCAAACCAAAGCATTATATAATTTCTTAAGATTTACTTCATATCATAATAAATCTATTAAAGTAAAAAAGTGGCAGATCGAAGATTTAAGAGTGTTAAAATTAGAAAAATTATTTGAGAAACTCAAAAACCTAGATCTTAACTTAGATAAAGAATGTTTTTTAAAATATGGGGAGCAAGTTGATTCTCCAGAAGAGATGGTAGATGTTTTAGCTCTAGAAAAAGAAGGGGAAATTAAAGATCAAATCTATCTTATCTTATTTGAGCTATATCGTAGATTTCTATCAGAAAAAAGATGTATATCTATCTTTTCAGATGAACTAGATCACAGAATTTTTTTATATGATACCAATCAACTCCATAATGATGAGCTTTTACAAAACTCACTTGCTAATTTAAAAAATATTTTAGATAGCAATGTGGATTTAGGTATAGATCAAAAAGAAGCTTTCAAAAACTTTTTGCAATATTTAGCGCATGATTTAGAAAACTTTTTGTTTGATTATATATCCGATCAAATCGATGCAAAAAATGAAGTATATGCTCTAGAATTAATAGATAGTTTTTATCCATATATATCTAAAAATATATGGTTTGATTTTTTGAGAGCAAAACTTAAAGCTGCTGAAAACATTTCCTATTCTAATGAAATTATTGAAAAGATCTTATCGAATTTAAAGTTAAAACCAAATTTAGATTTGCAGTTTCGAATACTCAAATTTATGGTAGGTCACGGTGATAGAAATCTTTTTTTTAAAATTTTAAAACAAACAACTGAGCATTTAAAAAAAGAGTCAGAATTTAAAGAAGTTTTAAATGTTTTAGCAGATTTTTATCAAAGGCTAGATAGAGAAGATTTAGAGAAAAAAATTCTAGATATGATCGATAAAAGATCTAAAATTAAAAATGATCAAAATATAAAAAAACAAGAAATTGATAGAATTTTAAAGGTTTTTTCTTAATAAATTTAATTTATAAGAGTTTAATAGGATTGAAATTAATATAATCTGCTGAAGTCAACATATATTTTATATTATTTTTTTGACCAAACATCTTTTTTTCAGCCTTTAAATTGTGAAGATGGCCAAAGATGCAGATATCAATATTGTGCTTTTCTAAGAGTTTTGAAACTATTGAGTCTTTCAAATCAGCCGAAATAGGAGGGTAGTGAGTCATAACTATTTTAGTTTTAGCTTTTGTATCTAACTTTTCTAAACTAAGTTTTAGTCTTTCGATTTCTCTTAAAAAGATTTTTTCAGATAAATCTTTCTGAATGTCTTTTTCTAAATCATTTTTTTGTTTGGGATTGTATACAAAATTAATATACTCATCAAAATTATACTCTTTTGTATCCCAAAGTCTAGCTCCTGCAATTGCAATATCATCAAATGAAAGAGCGTTATTTTGAATAAAAGAAATAGATGGGGGAATTGCTTCTTTTAATTTGGAAAAAGATGGCCACCAATAATCATGATTTCCCCTTATAATGACTTTTTTGCCGGGTAGACTATGTAGCCATTCTAAGTCGATAAGAGCATCTTTTAATTTGATCGCCCATGAGATATCGCCAGGAACTAAAACTAAATCATTAGCAGTTACAGTTTTTTTCCAATTACTTTCGATCTTTTTTTGATAATCTTTCCAAATGTCTCCAAAATCTTCCATCGTTTTTTCAGGATTTGAAAGGCTAAGATGTAGATCTGAAATAGCAAAAATTTGCATGTTTAAAATTCAAAATTATCAGGCAAGTTAGTTCCTGCTGTTATTACAATAATACTATCTCGAACATATATATTTTCGCTATCATAAGTAGTTAATTTATTCTTATTTATTAATTTTACTCTATTACCAATTTTTACATGCTCATCGATTATTGTTTTTTCAATTATACAGTTTTCTCCAATTTCAAAAACATCTGGTAAAATATCTTTTGTTTGCTCAGGAGATGAATATGTAGAGTTTCCTAAAAAAACGCTGTCTTTGACTACAGTGCCCTTTTTTATTTTAGTTCTAAGTCCTATCATTGAGTGATTTATCTCTTCAGCTTCAATAATTGAACCTTCACAAATTATAGAATTTGTTATTTTTGTAGTTTTAATATTAGCGCCAGGAAGATGATGTGCGCATGTATATATTGGATTTTTTTCATCATAGATTTTAAGGCCTAAATTAGACGTTGTAAGAGCTATGTTTGCATCATAAAAAGATTTTATGGTACCTATATCTTCCCAATATCCATCATAAACAAAAGAAGCTGCTTTCCCTTTTTTTAACTGAGTTGGGATTAGATGTTTTCCAAAATCTTCTCTTGGATCTTCTAAAAGTAGTGATTTTAGAGCTTCTCTTTTAAAGATATAGATGCCCATTGATCCAAGGAAAGGCTTTTCTTTTGTGATTTTACATTTTTCATTGATGGTTTCAGCGAGTCTAAAATCATTTAAGATTTCTTTTTCTTGGGGTTTTTCAAAAAAATCTACAATATATGAATCTTTATTTATCTTTAAAAGTCCAAGTCTTTTAGCATCCAGTTCGTTTACGGGAAGTGATGCGATTGTTAAATCAGCATCTTTTTCTTTAGCAAAGTTAAACATCTTTTGAAAATCAATGTTATAGAGCTGATCTCCAGATAAAATTAAATAATAATCAACAGGAAGCTCTAGGATTTTATCTAAGTTTTTTCTAATAGCATCTGCTGTTCCATCAAAAAAAATTCTCTCACCATTTGGTTTTTCTTCAGGAGTAATCAAATCTAACCTTCCTGGAAAAAAATTATCAAACTGATAGGTTTGAGAGAGGTGATGGCCTATCTCTGTTGTTAGATATTGTCCTATAACGAGTATTTGGCGGATGTTGGAGTTCAGTGAGTTAGAGATCGGGATATCAATAAGTCTGTACCTTCCGCCATATGAGACAGCCGGTTTTGAGTGATATAAAGTTAATGGATGAAGCCTCGTTCCTTTGCCGCCAGCTAAAATAATGCTGGCAATATTGTAATGCTTCATCGTTGTTTCAAGTTGCATGTAAGATATTGATTTTGTTGCTTCCTCAAAACTGCAACGTAATAAATTAATAATTACAAATCAATAGATTTTAAAAATTAAATAGAAAATAAGTTGATTTTATTAATTTGTTGATTATTTAGATAAAGCTTTATTTAGAATGATTTTAGCATTATAACTAGATCGAACATAAGGATCTGCATAGATAGTTCTTATGCCTATTTTCTTTGCAAAATCTTTATATTCCTGAAACTTTTTGGGAGTTACAAATGCTTTAATTGGATATTTTTTCTTATTTGGAGATAGATATTGTCCTATTGTGATTATATCAACGTTTGCATCTTTTAGATCTTTGATTGTTTGGAAAATTTCTTCTTTTGTTTCGCCAACACCTACCATTAACCCAGATTTAACAAATTTTACCTTTTTAGATTCTTTTGCATATTTTAAAATTTTTAAGCTATTTTCATAAGTAGCTATGTGTCTTATCTTTGGAGATATCCTTCTAACGGTTTCTATGTTATAATTAAAAATATCTACCCTTTGATCTAAAACAAGATCGATTAAATCAAATCTATTAGAGAAATCAGATGTTAAAATTTCAATAGTAGATTTGGGATTTAATTTTTTAACTTCCTTAATTATTTTGCAAAGATGCTTTGCTCCTTTATCTTCTAAGTCATCTCTTGTAACCATAGTTATAACTATGTGCGTCAAATTTAAAAGTTTAGCGGATTTTGCGATGCTTAGCGGTTCTTTTGGATCGGGTCTTTTTGGTTTTTTTTCAAAATCAATATCGCAAAAAGCACAAGATCTTGTGCATTTTTTGCCAAGAGCTAAAAATGTTGCTGTTTTTTTTGAAAAACATTCAAATCTATTTGGACAATTAGCCTCTGTACATACAGTATGTAAGTTGTGTTTTTTTATGGTTTCAATAGTTTTATTAAGAGGTCCAATTTGAAGTTTTTTTCTTAAAAAACTTGGAAATTTCATAATTTTAAATTTGGTGGAAAATTAATTGGTCTATCAAGTGCAATCAAAAGCGCTTCTTGCCAACTCTCTGGAAGAGTTGGATGTGCATGAATAGTATTAATTACAGCTTTAGCAGTTAGTTTATTTGTGATTGCAAGACCCATCTCTGCTATTAAAACAGAAGCTGCAGGTCCAATTGCTTGAGCTCCTATTATAATTTTAGTTTTTTTATCTATAACAACATTTACAAAACCTTTTTTTTCACTAAGTGCATGTGCTTTTCCAAGAGCTGTAAATGGGAATTTAGAGGTATCAACATCTAAGTTTTGCTCTTTTGCTTTTTCAGGGGTTACTCCTACCATTGCTATTTCAGGTTTAGTGAAAATTATCGCTGGAACTGCTGAAAAATCCATTTTATTTTCAATTCCATGAATTGTATCTACAGCAACTAAAGCTTCATGAGAAGCCGTATGTGCTAGCATCCACTTTCCAATAACATCTCCGATAGCAAAAATGTTAGGCTCAGATGTTCTCATTTGATCATCTACTATTATCTCAGAGTGTTTTCCTAATTGAATATTTAAATTTTCTAAATTTAAATTTTTGGTTAAAGGTTTTCTTCCAATCGCTAAAAGTCCTATTTCAGATTTAATAATTTCACCGTTATCTAAATGAAGTTCAATCCCATTTTCTACTTCAATACATTTTAAAACTTTCATCCCTACTTTTAGATCAATTCCCTCGCTTTTAAAAGAGCCAGTGAGTAATTGAGCCAAATCTTTTCCATGAGAATATAAAATAGATGGTAGAGCCTCTATTATTGTAATTTTTACACCAAGCCTTGCATAAAAAGAAGCAAATTCACAACCAATGTAACCGCCACCGATTATAGCAATTGATTTAGGCTGTTTTTTTAAACATAATAGTGAATTGGAATTGAAAACTTTTTTGTGATCAACTTTAATATTTGGGACTTCAGTCGGATACGATCCTGTTGCAATTATAATATTTTCAGCAGAAATCTTTTCAGTTGTCTCTCCTGTTATCTCAATTTCATTTTTAGAAAGTAATTTTGCATGTCCTTTTATTATTTTAATTTTATTTGAAAGAAGTAGCCCTTCTAATCCGGCTCTTAAGTCTTTTACAATTTTATCTTTTCTCTCAATCATTTTTTCTAGGCTAAAGCTTACTTTTTCAACATGAAGTGCAAAAGTTTCAGCTTTTTTTATGATATCTAATGCATCTGTTGAGGAGAGCAAAGCTTTTGTTGGAATACATCCAACATTTAAACAAACCCCACCTAAAAATTGTTTTTCAATTAATGCAACTTTTTTACCAAGCTGAGCTGCTCTAATTGCTGCTGTATAACCGCCAGGGCCACCACCGATTATCGCAACATCAAAATTATTTTCTTCCATATATTTCCTATCTTTTTTTTATAATTTATATTATTTTAGTAAAAGTTTCTACAAACTTTGATTTTTGCTTTTCAAAAGCTTGTTTTTTTGTTAATAATAAAGATGTGAAAATCTGGAGAAAAAATGCAAAAAGAGTTAACAAAAATGTGTCCTAGTTGTGATGGCAGCGTTGCTATGGATGCTGTTTATTGCCCATATTGTGGTAGCGACATTTTTGAGAAAAGTGAAAGCTTAGCAAATCAAAAAACTTCAGATGATGTAAAATCTCTCTCTTATGAAGAAACACTTTCTTCTTTATATCCTCCCCCTTATAAACCTAAAGCTATTCAATCTGCAACGGCAAAATATTATGAAGAAAATTCAGATGTTGATGAAGAAAGTCAAGAAGAGAATGAAGGTGATTCAAGTCCTTTAAAAAAAGAAAGTAACGCTCTTATTCCAACTGCACTTTTTTGGCTTGGAATAAATATTTTTGTCTTTAGTATTTTACTTTTAGTTTTTTCTCAAAATGGAGTTTTATATCTTAAATGGAATGCTAAATTTTGGTTTCTGTATTCCATAATATCAATTCCACTTCTCTATTTTGGGTTTAAAGGTCTTAAAAATTTAGATTAATTTATGTTTTTTAATATAAATATATATAATTAATTTTTTAATTTATTTTCTTGTGTCAAAAAAAAGTTAAATGAATTTTAATGTAGAGCTATTTTTATTTAAAAGGAGGTTTAAATGCTTGATGACAATTATAAAGTTTATAATTCATCAGGAACTTTTTTATCTAAGTTGATTTCGATAGCAACAAGCGGTATATGGGAAACATATTCAAGAGATAGAGTTATTGAAATTATGTACTTTACACCAGTCATTAAGACAAAAAAAGGATTTTTTATATTGAAATTGATAAAAGAAGCAAGAGAACAGATGGGGGGAATTAATAAAGTTGCAACTTTTATGGTAACAAAAATTGCAAATGAAGATAGGGCCTCTCTCGATAGCATTTCTCTTTCTGAAAGAGTTCAAAGATTTCATGTAAATAATTTTGATAATAACGAAGCTCTTTTACAAGAAATTGACAGAATTTTTAGAGAGAATTTTTTCTAAGATTTCAAATTTTAAGCTTTTTATCTTTCATCATATTCATACTTGGTTGTACCTGATACATCTTTAATTTCACTTAATCGGCCTGAATGATCTATGAATAATATATCTCACTATTATCGGGATATGTAAGTTTTAAAAGCTTCCCAAGAGGATCGTAAAGATATTGAACTGACTCAGAATTTGGAAATGTTATTTTAGATATGTTTCCAAAAATATCATATTCAAAAGATGTCGTTTTCTCATCATCAATAACTTTTGTTCGATGTCCAATATTATCATATTCATATTCAATCTTTCTTCCATTAGGATATTTTTTTAAAATCAAT
>SDBT01010051.1_pt1 | contig 15316 bp, 15 predicted proteins | sample 2277101 | NCBI WGS metagenome assembly SDBT01 (sample SAMN10404973, study PRJNA504765) | marine sediment metagenome | isolation source: marine sediment core GS10_PC15, 103 cmbsf | place: Arctic Ocean: Southern Knipovich Ridge | collected 2010 | reverse complement strand
TTATTCCGGACGATTTTCAATGGTGAGGCAGATACAATATGCAGAGAAATGAAATATTTTTTATGGTGATTGCTTTTGCGCCGGACGAGATTGACTCGCCCTCGATGGTGACAGTTAACCAGGATGGGAAATGGATGGAATTCCCATGATAAGTCAATTGAACAGAGGAAAAGACGCCGATAAACTAAAAGGCAGATTAATTCGTACTGTAATTGTGATACTATGTGGTATCACAGATTTCTAATTACTTTTTTCTGGAGGTTTTATTATGTGTAAAAGAAAAGGTTTTACATTGGTTGAGTTGATGGTGGTAATCCTGATTGTTGCCATTTTGGCTGCAATTGCGATTCCGATCATGCGGGGTCGAATTGATGCCGCAAAATGGGCGGAAGGCAAGGCCATTATAGGCACTATCGCCACCTCAATTCGTGCGTACGTCGCGGAGAAAGGCGAGACAATGGACAACTTTGATGACATTGCCTCGCCTGGGGCGCTCGGGTTTGCTGCTGGCGACCTCAACGGCACCTACTTTGCTGAAGGTGACTTTTCTTGGACTGGCTCGTATGATCAGCCCACGAACGTACTGACGTTCAGTATCCTGGCTACTGCCCCCGCGGAAATCAATTCGCCGTCGCAGGTAACGCTGGACGCGGCTGGCCAGTTCGTCGAAACGCCGTAAGAAAAGTTAAAAAGCGTTTTTAGTGACAGGGAGGGGCACGGAGGCCCAGTTCGTTTTATAACGGAGAATACTCTTTCGTTTATGTAACAGTGGAGAGAGTGGTGATGGAAAATGTCTGTTAAACGGGCAAAATGTGCTGATGGCTTGACCCTGATTGAAGTAATGTTCGCAGTGTTGATCATTGCTGTCGTTGCTCTCGGGGCGTTAAGCTATGGTTATCACGGTGCGAGGCAAATACGCCATGCGCGCGAGTATGCTACAGCTGTGCGCATTGCGTATTTCCTGCTGGAAGACTGGAAAGCCAGTGCCGGCTCCGCACTTTATGCCGCCGCCACTCCCGGCGTGCGAAACCCCTTAGACCTGAATGTGGACGGCATCATGTCTTTTGAGTATCCCCGGGGAGGAGAGGGTATTTATGAAATTACAGTGGATAATATCCCGCTGCAAATAAAGCTGTCTCGCCCCTCCGGATACCAGAGATTGATACCGTTAACGGCAACGGTATCGTGGAACACCGGTTCGATTGCGCTTACTACAAATGCCCGTATTGATCAGGGGGGTGATTAAATATGAAAGACAAAGATTTTAAATTGTTCAACAGGCCCGGCTTCAGGAAAGGCGCAACTTTCGTGGAGCTGCTGGTAGCTGCAGCTATATCTGTGATTCCTCTTTCGGCAGTTGGAATCTTGCTCGTAGGCGCACAGCAAAACTGGCATAAAACCTTTCACTCGGGCAACAGAGAAATAGAAATCCAGGGTCAGGCCGCCACAGCATTCTTTGGTAATATAGGCAGAAAGGCTAACATTGACAACTGCGTGCTTCGTTCAATCACCGAATCATCGGACTCGTTACTGGCCGGTAAATCGGTCGAGTTCGTGTATTGGGCGCAATCCCAGCGACACGACCAAAACTCCAGTGATTTACAACTGAGTCCCACAGAATATGCGATGTTTTATTTCGATGGGGTGGAGAAAAGTCTGAAAATCGATTATGGGCGGTATCCTTATGTCAATCAAACTAAATTTGCAACTGCCGTTATTGCCGAAAATGTTGTGGACGTTCGCTTTACACGACCCAAAATCGGCAATGTGCTGCAAAGATGTGTGAACATGGAAATGACGCTGAAAGACCCCGTTAACGGTGATATTGTTACCGTAATGGCCACTACTTTGATGCGAAACTAAAATCTCTGTTTGGATGCCCGGGAAAATGTAAAAATAATCAGGAGAAGAGGGTTTGGCTGATAATAGCACAATAAGGTATAACTATAGCCGGCGGAATAACGGTTTTATACTTGTTCTCGTTGTTGTTGTAGTATTCATGATGGCCGCATTAGGCGTGGGGTTGTTGAGTATTGCATACGGAGCGAGGGTGCGTTCGGCGATACTAAAGGAACAAACGGTTGCCAAACTGGTCGCCGAAACAGGTTACGAAATCGCCATACACTGGATGAATCAGCAGGATGACGTACTCAATATTCTGGTGCCCGTGCCCAGCAACAGAGGCCATGGCCAGGGCCAGGGCCAAGGCAATACCAAAATCATAGCACAGACAATAACAAGAACCGAGAAATTTTCTGACAGTTCTTTCGGGCCTTATGACCCTTCGAAGTCCGGCAGTTCGTCTATGCCGTATTGCTCCTTTACCTACACTATCAACTTTGATAGTTTCATGGGCACACAGGCTGTCTATCGAATTATTTCAAAGGGATATTGCGGACAACTCGGCAGGGCTATTGATGCTCTTGTGGTACAGGCTCCGGACGGCTGGGATATGCATCATTGCGTCAGGCCGACAGGGGTTTTTAGAACGGCTCCGGTGCATTTCACAACTGATGATACAATTAATATGCCAATACACATAAACAGCCGGGGCGACCCTGAAGACACAACCACCGATATCCCGGTACTTGGAAGGCCGTTGTTTAAACAACAAGTATCTATGGGGGAGTCACGATATAGAAACTGGGGAAGAAACAAAGACAAGTACGAAAACTTAATCGAGCTTTTTATCGGAGGCATCTGTTTTGACCAACCGGGCACCAGAATAGCAAACCGCAACAGCATTAAGGAAAAAGCCAGACGATTCTTGAGCCATGTTCAGGATGACTTTAATTTTTCCGGAATGACAGGAAAAACCCCCAGAGTAACAAGCAACGCAATTCCCGACGACCCGCCAGGCTCCAGGCAAGCTGCCGTACAGTTGGAATTCTTTGTTCGAAATAATAGCGGTATGCTCAGGGTAACCAACAACTGCATCGTTCGTTGTCTCCCGGGAGGAGAGTTCGACTATATGCTTGACCTGAACGATACCGTGAAAACTTATAAGCCATATTATATCTATGGGTACCATTACACCCGGGAAAAGGGAAAGGACTACAAGGTCGAGAGAACCTACGTTAAGCAGAAAATATTTACTGTAAAAGGTAGACCGGTCAGAATCGACTCTAAAGACGAAGGAGGGCTGATTTTTGTTGACGGAAATGTAATAATCGGCGGAGCGGTTGACGACGTCAACGGAAACATCTTTTTGGCCGGTACCACATATCCGGCCAAACTGAAGGGGAGATTAATGGTTGTCGCAACGGGAAATATTTGGATAGTAAGTCCGATAATATACGACGGCCCGCAAATTGTGTCGAACGCAGGCTTTATAATTCCACGCAATGATAACAATAATATTTTGGGCTTGTTTTCGCAGAGCGGAGTTGTTAAAATAATAGATTCGGGATTAAGTTCCAGTGGTGCTTTAAGTGCCGCCGGCCCACAGGACGACTACGACAATATCAACTATAAACCTGTTGCTATTCAGGTAAACGCCCTATGGCAAAGGGCCTTGCCTCTGAACATGGTGGTACAAGCTGTTATCAGTACCGGTGGCGGCGGGTGGGGCGCCGAAAATGTGGGTTACAGGACTAATAATAATGTCGCAGGAAGAGATAATCTGGTTGTTGTCGGTGCGATTACTGAGGCGGTTCGTGGGATAGTGGCGGATGGCCAAAACGGTTTCAAGAAATTTTATTATTTTGATGAAAGGCTCAGAAACGGCATCTTGCCGGGTAATATGGGCTTTCAAAGTAAGTATGTTGTGGCACCAGGGGGATGGAGTGAGCCGGACATATCTACAGTTGAGTAAACGACGTTGAGTTATTCAATTTTTGACCTGCAATCTGTTGAACTCATCCGGTCAAAAACCCGATTATATATCGGCAGGATGCTGACTTGAAGGTGACAGGTTTGGACAGCCGGTTTTTCTTGATTTAAGGTTCGAATAATTACGGACAAGGAGCAGGATGTATCTTGAATTTTAAGCGTATATTATCCAGTAAAAAGGATGTTTTGGGGCTCGATATCGGCTCTTCGTTTGTTAAGGCGGTTCGGCTGCATCGTGGCGAAAACGGCTATAAGCTTATTTCGGCCGGGCGGGCAGAGATTGTTCGAAACACGTCTTCTGCAGGTGACGATGTCGATAGTACCATTGCCGCAATACGCAAGTGTGTTAAATCAGCACAAATGAAAACAAAATATGTTGTTTGTGGAGTAGGAGGCCCCGACGTCGCTTCACGATATTTTAATTTTCCGCCTTTGTATCAAGAAGAAATTGCTAATGCGGTTTTATTAGAAGCAGAGCAGGTCTGCCCATTTGACAAAGGACAGTTTATTGTTGATTACCAGCTAATTCAGGATGGCAGGGCACATGACAAAAATGTGGACTACACAAAACCAGATGATAAAACATCCGGTGTGCTGGTCGCCGCCATGACCAGTATAATAGGCCGGAAAAACCAGCTCGCTCGAAAGGCGTCTCTGAATTGTGTCTTGATGGATGTCGATGGGCTGGCGTTGCTGAATTGTTTGACAGAATGCCAAAAACGACAACCGGGCCAAACAGTAGCGATTCTTGATGTCGGAAGCAACGTTACAAACATGGCGATCATGGGTGACAATAGCCTGCCTTTTGTACGGGATATTGCACATGCCGCTGACGATATCGTCAGAAGCATCGCAGCAAAGTACAAACTTTCCGCCAACACCGTACAAAATACGTTGTCCAGGCTGGATGATACGGGCCAAAACGCCGAAGAAATTAAAGCCGGATTGTTTCAGGCAGCCGGAAAACTGATTGCCGATATTACTGAAACGCTCAGGTTCTATTCGGTGCAGCAAACCAGTGCCGTAAGCAAACTAATGGTCTGCGGAGGTTTTGCGCAGGTCGAAGGTTTTGTAAAACTGCTGGATAACCAGTTGCCGCCCGAAGTAATGTTGTGGAATCCATTCGATATAATAAATCTTGATGACGATGTGCGGGGAATTGAAATTATAAAAGAACACGGCCCGTCATTGGCGTTGGCCACAGGCCTGGCAATGAGAACGATTTAATATGTTTACTATCGATTTACTTAAAGGACAGGGTATTCCAATAAAAAGCAGACCCGGCGGTGCTGCTCTTCTGGCCGTTACCATTGCTGTGCCCGTCATCGCCATAATAATAATGCTCGGAAATTATGCACGCGCCAGCGCAGTCTTATCAACACAGAGATGGGCATTGAGCAATACCAAATCGAGAATTGCAGACTTAATCAGTAGTGTGCAGCTTCAGGAAGAGACACTGCGGGAAATAAATGACATCAAAGCCTGCTTCGTTGAAGTTACTGATGTAATTCAGCAGCAGGTGCAATGGTCACCTATCCTGGAAGTCATAGCGGATAATATGCCGGACACCCTTATCATGGAGAACATTGTCATACGTTCCGACGACATAAGAGTCAAAGTCGTTGACAGAAATATCTCGGACAGAACATTGGATATTTCTGTGCCGCAGCGAATTCTGACAATGACCCTTTACGGAAAACTCGCCGCAGACACCGACATCGCCGTGCGGAATTTCCTGACAGCTTTGCGCAATTCGAATGCCTTGAACAAAAAAACAGAAAGAATCGAGCCTTTCTCTCAGTATAACGACGATATTAAAAACGTGACATATTATTCGATTGAATGTGTCTTTAAAATCAGTCGGGGGCAGCAGATATGAAACCATTTCACAAAAAATTCCTTGTAATTTGGGCACTGGCGTGGGGAACTTCTCTGCTGCTGTTGGTTATAATTCATGTGTTCCTGATGACTCCACAAAAAGATGAACTCAAGAGACTCCACGGCGAGTTGGTGGAGAAAGAACGACAGTACAGTACTTCTGAAATCGCCGATAGTCCAGGAACCCGTACACAACTGAGCCGGGAGACAGAACAACTCAGCGAAAAACTCGCCGAGTACGTGGTCGAACGTGATGACCTCAGCAAAGTACCCTTTAGTGTAAATAAAATCGCCTCTGAATTCGGGCTTAGAAAGTACAAAAGCAGGCTTATGACCGGAGGATTCTATATACCGATAGACAACTGCTACCGTATCGGCAGCATGAATGTCAGGTTGAACTTTAACTGTACGTTTAACGAGTTAGCCGGGTTCATAAATACCCTCGAGAGACATAAACCGATTATTTTTATCGAAGAGTTCTCAGTTGAGCAGCCGAGCGGAACCGAAACCGAACTTCAGATGAGTATGATTTTCAGCACCTTTGTCAGAATGCCTTTCACAGAAGATATCGAAATCGGCCCTGCCGACAAAAAACTGTTTGACCTGTACGACAAAGTCGGGATGCCATAGAATATAAAGGTTTCAAATGAGAATAATAACAGTAGCAAATCAAAAGGGCGGCTGTGGAAAAACCACAACGACGGTGAATCTTGCTGCCGCTTTCGCCAAGAGAGACTACAGGGTCCTGGTTATAGACCTTGACCCGCAGGGCCATGCGACTTTGGCGCTGGGTTTTGATCCCGACAAAGCGGATATCAGCATGTATGAGGTATTTACCAAACCGCAAATACCAATCTCCAAAGCTGCCAGACGTACTTATGTCTCGGGGCTATGCGTAGTGCCAAGTAACATTCTGCTTTCAGGAGTCGAGGCCGAGCTGGTCTCACAGTACCAGAGAGAGAGTGTGCTCAGACAGCGACTTATGGATCTTGGTGATATCTACGACATATGTTTAATCGACTGTTCGCCATCGCTTGGGATATTGACATTAAACGCGCTGGTGGCAAGCAACGAGGTCATAATTCCCGTCCAGACACATTATTATGCCCTTGAGGGCCTCAAACAACTGCTCGAAACCATCGATATCGTAAAAGACCGTTTCAATCCCGCCCTGCAGATTCGGGGAATGTTGCTGACATTTGTTGAAAGCCGCACCATCTTAAGCAGGGACGTCCAAAGACAGTTAAGAGAGTTTTTCGGAGACCTGGTTTTTGATACCATGATCCACAGAAATGTTCGACTGGCCGAAGCCCCCAGCGCAGGTGAAACCGTCATAACTTATGATGTGAAAAGCCGGGGCGCGATGGAATATATACAATTGGCTGACGAGGTGACTAATGGCTAAAAAAAAATCCGGCCTGCACAAAAAGGTCTCTTCAATTTTTGACAGTGTTCCAGCACCCGACGATGGCGCCGGTACTAAAACAACACAGACACCTGGCGATACTCCCCAGCCCTCGCCCGCCGCAGGAAAGCCCCCTAAAACAACAGACAGTGGCGATATACCGCTTCAGAAAGTTCCCGAACAAACCCCTCCCGCTAAACCTGCCAAGCCGACGTTGGCAGAAACATTGAGCGGACGAGGCTTCGATAAAAACCTTGCTCTTGACGCAAAAGCAGCTTTGTCGAAAGGAGGAGAATATAAACTCTTTGGTGCCATACCAGGCGTTAGTGACACAAGACGCAAGATAATGTTTGTTTTGACGCCTTTATTGTTTATTATTATGGTCATTGTAGTCACTAATGCCCTTACTTCGAAGCCCTCCAAAAGAAAGGGAAGAGACAGATCAAACCGAATAACGTCCATCCAGGCCGATACCAAGCAAGTTTCGGCTAAAATCGAATGGCAAAGCCCTCCACTCTATCCCGATACGATTCGTGACCCAATGGTAATACCGGGATTACCGGGATACAAACCTAATCCACTTGACCGACAAGGAACAGCTGCGTCTTTTTTGAACCCCGACGGTACCGTTGCAAATATTGAAATAAAAAGCATCTTTCATTACGGCAAAGACAACCGTTCGATTGTTATCGGCGACGAAATACTGTATGAAGGGGACACGGTGCGCGGAGCCAAAATATTGAAAATAAACAAAGATAGCGTCGAATTCGAAAAAGGTGATAAAAAATTTACCGTAAATTACTATGAGTAAAGGCTGATTAACCTTGACCAGTCAACATCAGAATTGCCCGGATTCTGAATTATCTTTGCTCTGGTTCATCAAAAAAATTTGTGCTTTTGCAATCCCTGAATACACTTATACAGCTTACAGTCCGATAATATCGACCGCGGCTGCATGTATTTGATAAAATCCTGCCGAAAATGGACCCTTTGTTTATATTACGCATAATATCATTCTGTCGGCGATTTTTGTTGATTTTTACAACGCTTTCTGTTATAATATTATCAGTAAGTCGATGTTTACAAGTAACTTGTGTGCAGGGAAGAGTGGTGTTGGGGCCTCTTTCATCCGGGGTGTAAGGTTTTCATTGTAACGCAACTGTCCTCTTTTTTCTGCAATTGAGCGGGCGCGTTGCGGCCGTGGTGAATGAAAATAGTAATTCGTGAGGAAGGGTGTTATGTGTAAAAAACCTAAACCGTATTGTCAAAACCGGATGTTCGTGTTTCTGATAATCTTTCTGGCTCTTGCGCCAATCACAGCAGCGGCTGAACCAGAATCTCCCGAAGCTCCACCAGACCGGGAAGTTACTGCGATGATTTCACACAAGGTATTAACAAGAGCCGAACTGCAGCTAAAAGAACGCGTTACATTCACTTGCAGGGACATGTCTCTGGACCTCGTATTGGACCAGTTGTCGCGCGAAGCAAAAATCGACATTATCAAAAGCCCCGCCGAAAGCAAGAATGTTACCGTAACAGTCACCGACGCTCCCCTTGACGAGGTACTCAACAATATCCTCAGCGTACAGGGCTGGACTTACACCGCCACGGAAAACATGATTAAAGTAACGCCGCTGTCCGAAATTGACGTCGAAGAAATCAAGACCCTGACAAGTATCTACCGAATCACCTTTGCCGATGTTACACAGGTCGCAAGCGCTCTCGAGGATTTCCTGTCGAAAAAAGGTACCATCGCTTTCAACAAGGGCACCAGCCATATAATAATTACCGATGTCGAAAGCAAAATCCGCGCCATAGATAAATTCATCATAGAAGTGGACCGACCGACACCACAGGTAATGGTCGAGGTCAGAATATTTGATATAACAACCACCGAGGCATTTGATATAGGAGTGGAATGGGTAGCCGCAAGACACACGCCGCTAACCGAGGTTACACGCACAAACGACCATAGCGTAACAGATGGTGTAATAAGCGATACCTTTACAGAAAATACTGAGGACAAAAGCTGGTTAATAGATTCGGAAGAAAACGACCTGATAAGACGCAGCAAACCTTTTACAGGAGGCTCTTTCTCGCCGAGCGAAGGCGGAACTTTAAGATTTGGTCTGTTTAATGATATGATCGACATAGAACTTGCCCTGACCATGCTGCAAAGCGAAGTGAAAGCCAAACTTCTTGCCAATCCGAGAGTTCTCGTGCTCGATAACGAAACGGCACAGTTCAAAATTGTCAGCGAAATACCTTACACCGAGAGAACAGGCTCAAGTACGGGCCAGATGACTTCCATTACTTTCAAGGAAGTCGGCGTTCAATTGGATGTTACCCCTCATATCTGCAGAGACGGGGTGATAAGACTGGACATCTCACCTGAATTCGGCGTTGTTACCGAGCAGGTGCAAATCGAAGGTTCGGGGATTGAAAGGTCGCTTGCTCCTCCCGTGGTTGACAAACGTTTCGCCAAAACAATAGCGCTTGTAAACGACGGACAGACCGTCGTATTAGGAGGCTTGAGAAAACTCGAGACGCGAACAACCATTAAGAAAGTGCCGATACTGGGTGATTTGCCCATATTGGGCGGATTATTCAGGTCCGAAACTGACAGTGAAGAAATCAACGAACTTGTTGTATTTATAACTACCACTATTATCAAGGAGCATCAGCTTTCTGAAACCGAGGCAAGGCAGCTTGCCGCATCAGAGATTCTCAGTAAATAAAATCTGACTGCTTACAGGTCGCCGCTTAATGGCAAAACGTTGCAAACCAACCACTGGCGGACATGTCCCGACGGCGATTTGCCTAAAAGACATCTTGGGCGACCTTAACAAAAACTGCAAAGTTGATTTCATGGGCTTTGCGATTATTGCGGAAAACTGATTAAAATGTAATCTCGACCGCCAGGAAGCCTGCTGAGAATAAAAAAATCTTACGCTAATAAATTGCGGTGTTTTGCCTTTATAATTCCACCACCGTTACGCCAACGGCACGATAAAGCAAACCCGCCAATCGGACAAAACACCGATTCTGGCCGTTTTTCGCAGCAACAAACCCCTGAAAACAACACTACCAAACATAACAACTCCTGTTTGGCCCTATACGCCCGCGTTTTGTACAATCTCACCGCAAAGCCCTTACGACAAATAATCTTGAAAATAGTTATTGACAGATTGCTGTTTATATGGTTTACTATTATTTGTAAGTAAGGGGCTGGCCTTGTATCCCTCTGGGGACGCTCTGAGTAATAGACGAGGGGATTTAGCATTGCAGGCCTCAAAAAGGCCGAAGGAGAAGAGCAAGTGGGTTTAGGTACGGTAAAGTGGTTTAATAGTAAAAAGGGTTTTGGTTTCATAACCCCCGATGAGGGTGGAGCTGACTTATTTGTCCACCACTCAAACATCGCGTCGGAAGGCTACAGGTCTCTGCAGGACGGCCAGAGAGTGGAATATGAGGCCGCACAAGGCCGAAAAGGCCCTGAGGCGACGAATGTAAAACCCAGCGACGAAGTAAGTGCCAGTCCGGAAGAAAGCGCCAGTCCGGAAGAAAGCGCCAGTCCGGAAGAAAGCGCCAGTCCGGAAGAAAGCGCCAGCACTGAAGAAAGCGCCAGCACTGAAGAAAGCGCCAGCGCTGAAGAAAGCGCCAGTCCGGAAGAAAGTACCAGTCCGTTGGAATCATAGAAACAGATCATTCTGCCGTTCAGCAGGGGCTGTTTCTTTCCAGCAAGCAATTTGTTTTTCGATTTGTTAAAGGTACTATAGAGCACTATAGGGATTTTGCGCGCCACCGCACCACGTATTACCAAGCAGATCAAAACCGCTGCACAATAATACACCGCTCAAGATATAAGGCCTGTAGAATATTCGGGCTAAACACGCCCAAACACCAGGCCAATGTTTGTTTCAGTAACAATCCGCCTCTATATGTTTGAAAATCATTTTTTGTTTGTTTGACATAATTTGACCCGTATATATAATGGCGTTTCTTTTATGATACCCATAGGCATATTTCAAAAATTAAATGAGGTTTAACTTAGGACACGAATTAAAATTTCAGTAACCGTACTGTTGTTAATTATTGCTGCCGGGCTTTGCTCCGCCGATGATACCACCCCATTAGCTAAAGAAAACGCCGATTTGAAACGCAGGGTTACAATACTCGAAAAAGAATTAGCCGAACTAAAAAAAATAGTTATGCAGCAGGCTGAACAAACAGAACCCCGCCCCGGCCCTGAAATTGAACCAAAAGCCGACAAGCCAAAATCCCACCCCCCGGTGAAACTTACTGACGCGGACCTGCTGAGGCTTTCGCAGTTGGTTAAGAAACAGGATGAAGATAAAAGGCCTGTCCGGTCAAGCGTGGACATCCAGTTATATGGCTACCTGAAATTTGACGCTGCTTATGACGACTCCCGCGCAGATAATGGCAATTATGTCAAGTGGGTAGAGTCGGAAAGAACAAATAAAAATGACGACCAGTTTAATATGACCGCCAACCAGAGCAGGTTCGGGTTGTTGTTTAGCGCGCCGCAGGATAGCGGTGTAAAAAGCAGCGGACGTGTCGAAATAGATTTCTTCGGAGGCGGCAGCGAAAACAAGGCCAACCCAATGATGCGCCACGCTTACCTCAAACTCGATTGGCCCGAAGAACGATTCAATATCATCGCAGGCCAGACTTCCGACGTTATATCACCTCTGAATCCATCTACGCTAAACTACTCGGTGGCGTGGTGGGCCGGCAACATCGGCTATCGGCGACCACAGATACGGCTGACAAAAACGTTCGCGCTCAACAGCCAGGCCGACCTTAAATTAGAAGCCGCCCTGGCCAGAACGATAGGATTCAGCAGCTCGGGCTTTCCAGATACTCCCGGCGATGCCGGAGAAGATGCCGGCCTGCCCGGTTTCCAGGCAAGAGCAAGTACAACTTTGCCCCTGCTGGCTTATAAGCCGGCGACATTCGGAATATCAGGGCACTGGGCAAAGGAAGAGCTGGACACAAACCCCGGCGGTGGAAACAGGAAGTTCGATAGCTGGTCGCTCAACATGGATCTGATTCAGCCGGTCAACGAATGGCTGACCCTCAAGGGCGAACTGTTCACCGGAGAGAACCTAAGCGCCTATCTGGGAGGAATAGGGCAGGGAGTCAACACAACCACTTTCCGGGAAATATCCAGTACAGGGGGATGGCTCGCCGCCGGATTAGGACCATGGGACAAGCTCAGCTTAAATCTCGGTGTCAGCGCCGAAGACGTCGATTCAGAAGATGTCAACGCCGCTGACCGCACTGTGAATCGGTCAATATTCGGCAACTTAATCTACTCTATCAACAAAAACACCCAGATTGGATTTGAACTTTCACAATGGCACACCGAGCGAAAAGGCGAAAACGACGCCGACGCAATCAGGGCACAAACATCATTCATCTACAAGTTTTGATTAGCCAATCTTTCCGGATGGTAACCCCTGCCGATATTCCTGCATCCGCCGTTGCCCTGAATTTACTTGATAAATATTTCAAAGACTCTTATAGTATCCGCCTGGTATTTACAAATGGTCAGGCGGAACTTGGTTTTAAACGGATTTTTTTTAGGAAAGGAAAACCACACTATGAAGGGAATTGGTCAGGTTTTTTTGATGATTGTTGTACTCGTTTCAGCCGTTACTGTTGCCGGCACAACCGCTGATGAACAGACCAGGCGCAAGTCTTTTACAGGAACTCCGCCACCGGAACACGAACATTTTGGCTCGCAGTGGCTGGATAAGTTCCACAATCCGGCACCGGGAATTGAAATGGGCGCCGATATTCGACTTCGCGAAATCTACGCACCACAGGTCGATACCCTGGACAAAAATCCTCGGGGGCCGAACGCGTTCAGTTCAAAATGGCATTTCGAGCGATATCGAATGCGTATGTGGAGCAGGTTCGGAATCGACGACGACATGGACATCAACTCGAGGCTGGTATGGGAATTCTATACCTGGGACGACCCGGACAGGCAACCTTCGCATGTCAACTTCGATGAGATAATTTTCGATAATCTGAACCTGACCTGGCGAAACGCCTTTGATATGCCCATGACCATGATTATCGGGCGGCAGGACATATTCATCGGCAACGGATGGTTGATATTGGAAGCTACCCCGCTGGATACGTCGAGGACCAGTTTCTTTGACGCCGTCAGGCTTACATATGACTGGCAGGAAAAGGACACAACCGTTGACCTCATCTATATCAACAATACTTCCGCCGCCGACAAGCACTGGCTTAAGCCTTTCAATGACCGCGAATTTCCACTTACAGAACAGGATGAGCAGGGATTCGTCTTATATGCAAGCAATAAATCTTTCAAGGATACTCAGATTGACGGTTATTTCATCTACAAAAACGACCGCAAAGTCAAATTCAACGGCAACAGCGGTATTCCCGCCGTCTGGAGTAAAGACGCCGAACTTTACACGTTAGGCAGCCGCATTACAGGCGCACTTGATGCAAACTGGAAGTACTATGTAGAAGCCGCTGCACAGTCCGGCAAAAAAAATCTCAACAGCCAACGGGCAATCGGGGCTAATTCGAAGCTGAGCTATTCGTTCAACGACAAGCTTAACAACAATCTGCATGTCGGCTACGAATACCTTTCCGGGGATGACCCCGGCACCACAAGAGACGAGGCCTTCGACCCGTTGTGGGGCGAATGGGCCAGATTCAGCGAACTGATGCCATATGTCTATTCCCGAGACGGGGTAATCGGCGAAACGACCAACCTGCATCGTCTTAACTTCGGCCACAGCTTTAAACCGGCACCAAAGTGGGAAATCGCTACCGGTTATCACCTGCTGTGGGCCGACCAGAATACAGCTAAAAACAACCCAAACGGCATGTTTTCAAATTCCGGCGATTTCCGGGGACAACTGCTCACATGCTGGCTTAAGTGGGCCTGCTGCCCAAGGCTCAGCGCACATCTCGTTACCGAGTATTTCCAGCCGGGCAACTATTATGTCGGAAGCAATCGCGACCATGCCCTTTTCGTCCGATTCAACATTGAGTATGTGTTCTGACCCTGAGGCTCAACGCATAGCCAATACTACAAGGCCCGGCATCAGCTGGGCCTTTTTCGATTAATTTCGGCCATGTCACCTCAGGAGTATTTTCTCTCAAGAATTCGTAACCATAACGCCGATTAATCTGCCGGCAGAGTTTACCTTTGGATAGCCTGAAAAGTTCATCTCGCAACCCGCCGCCTGGGCCAGGCTGTTGTTGCCAATAAAAAAACTCATGTTCGCACAGAACAAAAAAAAATCAGAATATATTAAAAATATTGCATTTATTTTGTTGCATGGGCAAGGCTCTTTGTCTAAAATCCCGGAGCTAACATGTGGCAAACTGATTCGGCACTTTTGCAAAGCGAGGGTATTATGGATGTGATACCCGCCATCGACCTAAGGACGGGAAAGTGTGTAAGGCTCATACAGGGCCAGTATCATCGGCAAATCACTTATAAAGACGACCCCGTAGAACAGGCAAAACTGTTCCAGGATGAAGGAGCCCAACGGCTGCACATAATTGACCTCGATGGAGCAAAAGTCGGCAAACCAATAAACACCGATGCAATAAAAGCCATCACTTCCGCCGTCGATATGAAAATCCAGGTCGGAGGAGGAATTCGACATGAAGATTCCATCAGCCGGATGCTTGATATGGGGATTGAGCGCCTCATCATCGGAACAAGAGCTGTCAGCGATTTCGATTGGTTTATCGAAATGGCAAATAAATTCCAAAACAAACTTGTCCTCGGGCTCGACGCAAGAGGTTCAAAGGTCGCAATTCGAGGCTGGACACAGGATAGCCCCCAAAAACTGTGGGATTTCGCCGCACAGACCGTAAATCTGCCGATTGCCGCAATTATATATACCGACATCACAAAAGACGGCATGCTCGCCGGACCAAATCTTGAGCGGACAAAGGCCCTCGTTGACGCCGTCGATATCCCCGTCATCGCCGCAGGAGGCGTTACCGAGGCCGACGATATTACAAAACTTGCGCAACTCGGAGTCGCTGGAGCCATCATTGGAAGGGGACTGTATGAAGGAACAATCAACCTCACCCAGGCAATAAAAGCCGCAAAAACCGCAACTGTGGATAAGGATCAATAAACACACCAATAGCGGACCATGCAAGTCCACAAAC
>SDBT01010050.1_pt1 | contig 15316 bp, 15 predicted proteins | sample 2277101 | NCBI WGS metagenome assembly SDBT01 (sample SAMN10404973, study PRJNA504765) | marine sediment metagenome | isolation source: marine sediment core GS10_PC15, 103 cmbsf | place: Arctic Ocean: Southern Knipovich Ridge | collected 2010 | reverse complement strand
TACAATCTAAGACTCATTTACGATGCAGCTCACGCATTCGGCGTACGTGTCGGGAACAAATCGCTCGCTCATTTTGGTGATATGAGTATGTTTAGCTTCCATGCTACTAAACTATATCACTCCCTTGAAGGGGGAATGCTGACCTTCCAGGATCCAGACCTTAAGAGCATTTTGGATTATCTCAAAAATTTCGGTTTCAAAAATGAAGTGGAAGTCGTCATGCCCGGCACTAATGCCAAGATGAATGAAATGCAGGCTCTAATGGGCAGCATGATACTGGGTTATCTTGATGAGCTAATCGAAAAACGTCGACATATCACTGAAATCTATCGGGAGCGATTGAGTAACATCTCCGGTATCAAGCTACCTCCGATGTTACCAGCGGATGTCAAGTACAACCATGCGTATATGTCCATCGAGGTGCACGAAAAGGAATTTGGCATGAGCCGTGATAAATTGTACGAAGAACTTAAGAAATACAACATCTACACACGTCGCTATTTCTACCCTCTGATCTGCGATTATTCATGCTACCGAAGTGTTTCGATAAAGGACCCATTGACCGTGGCCAGAAAAGTTGCCTCTCGGATTCTGATATTGCCGATTTATTGTTCCCTGTCCTTGGACGACGTTCAACAGATTTGCGATATTATTATCGAACTCAGCTCTAAGGAATCTAACCGTCAAAACACTAAACTCGTGGCAGAGCTTTGAGACAGTATTGTGAAGTAGATTAGGATCTTCACATTCGATCTATTAACTGGATTGAAAAAGTTTGGTCTGGAGGAACTGAAATGATAACCGGATATGTGCATATAGGGGAATACAAGTGACAAATTGGGAGAAGTACTGGGCAACGTATCCCAAGACAGTGGGGAGGACGGAGTATCTGAAACAGGTAGTGAGAACCGTCAAGGGGCAACCTATTTCTGATTTGCAATTCCAACTGATAGTGTCAAACATTTGCTATTATTTGGACTTGCAAAAAGACGATGTACTGTTAGATCTGGGTTGTGGTAATGGGTTAATAACTAAAGAACTCGCCAAGAAGTGTAAAGAAGTTGTGGGCCTTGATTTCTCTCAACCTCTGTTGAAAGTAGCTAATCAGGATCACCGGCCGGGGAATGTAATCTATCGACATATGCATATTCTTGACTTGGACAAAATATCTCAAGTGGCCGAAGATCCTTTTAACAAGGTTTTGATGCACGGAGTACTGCACAACCTCAGGAAGCGAGACCTGATCACAGTCTTGAGAAACATTCTGCGATTGTGCTCTGAAGGACGCGTGATACTAATCGGCGACGTTCCGGACAGGAGAAGAAAATGGAAGTTCTACAACACACCGAAGAGACGGCTAGCACATCTAGTCCGCAAGGTTTCTGGCCGAGAGGTAATCGGAACCTGGTGGCATAAGGAATTTGTTGGAAAGGTGTGTAAGCAGTTGAGCTTGCAATGCGAATTCCATGAACAGAGCAAGGAGCTAGATACATCACATTATAGGTTTGATGTAACAATATTTTAGCTAAGTGTTGATAGCACTGTGCACCTTAATTGTTTCTCTGAAGCTTTAGACATAGTCATCAAGTGGCTGCAGAGATTATGACCCTCTCATGCGATCAAAGGTACGACAAAGCTGATATGTACCGAATGGCTCAAATTATCTTGGAGGAACTAGTACTCCGTCCACGCTAAATTGTCGGGTACAGTTTTCTCAGTTTTATTCGGGCATCGGCTGTATTGAATTGCCAGTTTTTCTGCCAACCGCCAAGCTTTCGTTGGCCTCCTTGCAGTATTAAGGAAACTGTTATGTTAATCCTATCGGCAAAAAGACCTAACAGACTTTATTCCACGGACAGAGTACTAGGATGGTGACAAGATACGCACCATCATGACTGTGTATGTTCTCTTGCTGAATTTGGTAAGCCATACATACAACCTCGATGTGTTGGGGCGATACTGGAGTGCCAAATACCGGATTTTTCTTATGGAAACGCTGTGTGTTGTTAACAGCTTGCCTAACTTGTTCTGTCCAATGGTTAAAAGACGAAGAAAGTGGGCTTAATATTTAGTTTCTTTCATTTCCATTTGCTTCACGATTGACTGGAAATTCGGTTAAAACCATGTTGGAAAAAGAGGGATGGTCACCTGTCAAAATTCACGGTAACAGCACCAACTGTCTTGTCCCTAGTTTGGTTGAATATACCCTGTATAAAAGGATAGATTACCATCCTGAACTGAATCTACTTCGTAGGGAGGTAATTGCTGACTATTTAGATAAGAAAAAAGCAAAAGAGGATATTAAGAATATCAAAGACTTGAGTCCAACTTTGCGCCGGATTGTTTTTAAGAAACTGGAAGAAGTCAAAACTACAAAGCAGGTGTCGGAATAATGACTGGATACTTACATGTTGGGTACACAAGATCGTTGATGGAATTTGGAATCCCACGTGAACTACCTCGCTGTGGAGGATGGATTTTGGAGCGCCAGATACCGGGCTTCTTCAACCACGATGCAATGGGGTGCTACCCTCTATTCCTGTGCCAGGATTGGTCGCAACTCCAGCATGATTTGGAAGAAATACGAGACGAACTGGTATGTCTATTTATGGTGACCGATCCATTTGGAAAGTATGATCAAGCCTGTCTGAGTCGATGCTTTAAGGACACTGTCTTCCCTTATAAAGAGCACTTTATCGTTGATCTTAGCTATCCCATAAACGACATTGTGCCCAGCAAAGATACTCGCAAGTCTACGCGAAAAGCGATAAAAGACCTCCATGTGGAAAAGTGCCAGAAGCCGGTTCAATTTACTGAAGAGTGTGTGGCCCTATACAATACCTTGATTCTCAGACATAATATTAAGGGGATTAGAGCGTTTTCGGAAAAGGCAATTGCCAAACAATTAAGCATCCCCGGCATGATCATGTTCCGTGCCTTGCATGAAGGTGTTACGGTTGGAATACATTTGTGGTATGTGATAGGAGAAGTAGGTTATAGTCACCTGTCAGCGTATAGTTCCATTGGTTATAAGCTAAGGGCCGCCTACGCATTACAATGGTCAGCAATTGAATATTTTACTGGAAAAATCCGTTGGCTCAATCAGGGCGCTGGTATAAAAAGGGATGGTACAGATGGCTTGAGCCGGTTCAAACGCAGATGGTCCACCGGAACTCGGACTGCCTATTTCTGTGGTCGCATTTTTGATCATGCCAGGTACTCGGAGATCGTAAAAGTAAAAGGTATTATAGACACGGATTATTTTCCGGCCTATCGAAAGGGGGAGTTCAGCTAAAGGATGTGTGGGGGTTCTTCAGAAGTAATGCGCCTCGTTGAACAAGTTTTTGCTTGTGAAGAACGAAATTTAGCCAATTTCCTAACGGGTCATCTCAGGAAGGTACGCGATCATTTAGGCATTGAAACCGCTTTTCTTATTTCTCTCAGAGATTAGGAACGATACAGACGGACTTTTTCTGCTGACAGGACACAATTCCAAACGACCCAATGGTAAAAGGTCCAGACTGATCGCAGAGGTTTAATATAGTGAAGCTTGAAAGTGATGCATGTTTGGTGTGCCCGTACTTCTGAGGGATTAGGCTCGATGAAAACAAACCAAGAATGGAAGCATGACATCTTGATCTGGCCGGTAAAACCTACAAACCGGTATACAAAGATCTGCGACGAGTCACCACGAATTTGTGAAAGCGAGGACTATTTCGTGAGAGATGTTCTATACTACCTTAAAGGACCCATTGACCGTGGCCAGAAAAGTTGCTTCCCGGGTTCTGATATTGCCGATTTATTGTGACCTTTCCTTGGACGATGTCCAAAGAATTTGCAGAATTATCGTACCTATAGCACGAGAACAGTGAATACCTTGAAAAATTAGCTTGTTTTGAGGATACGTTAATGGATAGTAGTGAACATTTGAGATTATTCGAAATAACATCAGACTTTGAATTCTATTGCTACTTAAAAGCACATTTACCTGCTAAGTATACAATCGTCTCAGAACCTCTAAAATCATATTTTTTCGAGCGGCACTTTCGTTATTTAATTCACAAGGAAGGTAAATTATTCAAGGAATACACCGGGAGTTTTGACGATATAGAGAAAGGATACCTCGTGGGAGAAGCAAAGAAAATACTAGAAAGTATAGGAGCGTAAGAATGCTAATAGGAAGTAAGTTACCTCCCGAACATATAGACAAAACGTTTTTTAATTCCGGAAGAGCAGCTTTTGCTTTTCTAGTAGATAGGGTTGTGAAACCCATAAGAGTATATCTACCATCATTTACGTGCTGGTCGCTTGTTTCAACTATGGAAAAGAGATTTCCACATATTGAAGTTGAATATTATCCCGTAGGTAAAGACCTCACTTGCTACTATCCAAAGTACATATATAAAGACGAGTTGCTAGTTTTCATACACTATTTTGGTCATGAAAATAAATGCAAGCTCCCAGAATCGGAGGGTACTATTCTTGAGGACATTTCACACTCGTATATTTCGAAAATAGACCGTGTGGGTGATTACGTATTCGGAAGTTACAGAAAAATACTTAAAGTTGGCGATGGCGGATTCATCAACACTTACTTTAATCCTATCTATGAGAAAAGTAAGAAGTTAGACACTTGGCTAAGGTATGAAGCAAAAGATTGGAGGGATGTTAGAGAAGCGGAAAACATGATTGACAGAGATTGGCAGGTTACTGATATTTCTGGTCAATCTCTTGCGATACTTCTGACCGCCAACCAAGATTTGATACGATTCAAGAGGCGGGCCAATGAAAGATTCTTGGCGGATAATATATCTGTTGGGGAACCCCTGTTAACGTATAGACGAAACGAATGCCCTTTACTACACAACAGATTGCTTGAAAATCAGAAAGAAAGAGATTCACTTAGGGAATTCTTAGCTAGAAAGGGCGTTTTTACTTCAATCCATTGGCCAACTCATAGAAGTGTAAGAAGTAGTGGTTGTGACATAGATGATACGCTTTGGCTTGTGTCTCATATCATTTCAATCCCAGTTTCCCATGATTATAATCTGAACGACATGGAATATATTGCTGAATGTATCCAACAATGGCAAAAAAGCAGTTCCTCTTAGATGTCTGATTCATTAGGAGAATCGTGACAAATGCAAATAGATGTTTATTAATCTGATTACATTGGTCTGATAAGCCGAATTGTTCTGAGAGATGCTGGGCATTAAGTCAAAGAGTCTTGAGATGAAATTAGGGATAATGCAACCTTATTTCTTTCCTTACTTGGGTTACTTCGACCTTATTAATTACTCTGATCGTTGGATAATATTTGATGAGGTGCAATACATCCGTCATGGGTGGATGAACAGGAACAGGATTCATCATCCAAAGGAAGGCTGTCTTTATATCATTGTCCCAATAATTAAACATGCGCGTTGTACCATTATTAAAGATATTGCTATTTCAGATGACCCAAAGTGGAAGAGTAAAATACTCGGTCAATTGAACCACTACAACAAAAACGCCCCTTACTTTAGGGAAACGTATTCGTTTGTGGAAGATTGTTTGTCAATCAACGAAAAATCCTTGTCACGCCTTAACTCTCTGTTATTAGAAAAAACATGTTCGCGGCTTGGAATAACCTTTGAATATACATATTTTTCTGAAATGGATTTGGACTTGGGGAGGATTGAAGGTCCTGGTGACTGGGCACTGAGAATATCCGAAGCTCTCGGAGCCAAAGAATACATTAATCCTCCTCGTGGGATGGATATTTTTGATCCGGAAAAATTTAAGGCCGCCGGTATAAAGCTGACTATCCGCAATATACCTCCTTTTGAGTATTCAACTAGAGGCTATGAGTTTATACCAAACTTATCCATCATTGATGTAATGATGTTCAACTCTGTTGAACAAATTAAAACATTTCTGGATAAGCAAAAAATTGGAGCTATATGAAGAACGTAGATGAGCATGTTCTGGCAAGTTTAGATTAGTTGTTTATATCAAACCACCATTCGGAGACTATGACCTTGCTTATCTGCGGCGGTGTTTCGATTTTGCAAAACCCTTCAAAGAACACTTTGTGGCTGACCTTAGCTATCCGATAAATATCCTTGCCTGCGAACATTATCGGCGTAATGCACGAAAGGCACTTCGAGATGTTTACGTGGAAAGGTGCCAGGATCCGACTTGGTTCCTCAACGAGTGGGTAGACCTTTACGCTAACTTAATCAAGAAACACAACATCAAGGGAATCTTGGCATTTTCAAGATTAACCTTTGGCAAGCAATTGCGCGTTCCAGGTATAATTGCCTTGCTCGCGGTGTATGAAGAAAGCACAGTCGGGATGCTATTATGGTATGTCCAGGGAGAGGTGGATTATTATCATCTGGAAGCATATAATGTCAAGGGCTATAACATGCGGGTATCATTCGCACTGTTTTGGTTTGCTTTCAAGTATTTTACTGCTAATGAACTACAATGACTTAACCTTGAAACCAGAACTGGTGTTAGATGCGACGGCACGGATGGCCTGAGCCGATTTAAGTGCTGCTAGTCTACTGGAACTCGAACGGCTTATTTCTGTGGCCATATCTTTGACAATGAAAAGCATTAAGAGATTGTAAAGGTTAAAAGAGTACCTGATATTGACTATTTTCCCGCTTACAGAGTGGGCGAGTTTGGTAGGGTACCTCATCCTGAGGTAAAGAATCATTTCTGAGATGCTACGGTGGAAATTGAGAAAGGATAAGACTATATCAGTAGAGAATAAAGGGCCATTTTTTCGCGCTTGTGAACTTCTCGGGGGGAACATTCCCATGATTGATGCCCATGTACATACGTGCCTAACGGATGGACAAGGCAGGCTCGAAGATTATGTCCTAAATGCTAGGGAGATTGGCTTGTCAGCAATCGCTTTTACGGAACATGCTGACGACACCTCTACTTGGTTTGAATCGTATCTGAGCAACAGGAAGCGATTGCAGCAATTAGCTGAGCCAGTTCGCGTCTATCTCGGCGCCGAAGTGAAGTTAGCTCGCACCGATGGCACACTGGCCTTAAATGCGCATAGAGCCGCTCTTGCAGATTTTATTGTTGGAGTATTACACAGATATCCAGACGGTAGGAATGGTTACTTCTCCTTTGGTGATCTGGGACCAGAAGAAGCCATGGAGATGGACTACCGTCTTTCAATGGCTTTGATTTCAAATCCTCAAGTCGATGTGTTTGGTCATCCAGGTGGAGTTTACGCAACTCACTTCCCTCAATATGAATATGATCCGAATAAGTTATGTGATCTTATTACTACGGCAGCGTCCAACGGAATCGTGATAGAGTTTAACTCGAATCCAAGATACGAAAGTATCCAGCCACTTATAATCAAACGCTGTATGGAACTGGATTGCATGATATCCATCGGCTCGGATGCTCACAAAGTATGTGAACTTGGCCATGTCGTTAATGTTCTGCAACGTTTCAATTTGGACAGCCTTGTCCACGCTCGGAGAAAAGAATAAATGAGCATTAATGTATTGCTGACGGGGGCTGGAGGGAATCTGGCCCATTTCATTCACAGGGCATTGTTGCTTTCAAAAATGGATTTACGCATTGTTGCTTGCGATTATAGTCATAACGCTGTTGGCCTATATCTAGCAGATAAGGGGTATGTGGTTCCGCCAGCAAAGGATTCCAAATATTTACCGACAATTATTGAGATCTGCAAGCGCGAAAAGATTCATATTATTCTAGTTGGCGGCATGATTGAAATGCGGATTCTTGCTGAGAACACAACTGTTCTTCGAAATGAAACACCGGCGTTTGTTGTAACCTCGCCTCCTAAAATCCTTCGCCGCGCAGAGGACAAGTGGGAATTGGCGCGGCATCTAGCACATAATGGTTTTGATTCCCCACGTTCTGTCTTGCCCAGCGACCGAGCAGGTCTTTGCAGTTTCATGGACGAGATAGTGTTTCCTTACGTAGTGAAAGACAGATTTGGAGGCGGTTCCCAAGGTATAGCGGTGGCTCGAAACAAGAAACAATTAGAATATCTTGTGGAAACCATCCCAAATCCTGTCGTCCAAGAGTATCTTTATCCAGATGATGAGGAATACACAATCGGTGTATTCGTCTCCTCAAATGGAAAGTCTGCTGCGTGCATCGTTATGAAACGTCAATTAAGATTGGGCATGACATTTAAGTCCCAAGTATTGCCAGAATCTGAATTGGGCAGTTTCTGCGAGAAAATTGTGGAATCTGTCGGCTGCATCGGTCCTGCGAACGTCCAACTGAGGCTGACGAATCGCGGGCCGGTTGTATTTGAAATCAACCCGAGGTTTTCGAGCACAACCTCTGCAAGGCCATATTACGGATATAATGAGGCCGAGATGTGTATAAGGCACTTTGTGCTTAAGGAAGAGATTGATAGGCCGGTCATTCAGAGAGGTAGGTTCTTTCGGGTGATTGAGGATGTTTTTGTCGGAGAAGAAATTTTTGAGTTCGTCAGGAGGGAAGGCAGAATCGAAAATAAAAGGGAAAGCTGTTGATGTGTCGGTAAACCCATGTTTTGACTATTGGGATTCGAAGAAGTAAAAGGTAACTATGAATATGAAAAGTAGGTTAAATAACTTGGCTATCCTTGGCAAAAGTTCAGCAGGAACAGAGACGCCCTTTACGAAGAGCTAACGAAATACAATATTTATTCCAGTCGGTATTTTTACCCATTGATATGTGATTTTGCCTGTTACAGAAGTATCACCGTAAAGGATCCATTAACAGTAGTATGACTTTCCCTTAGACGATGTCTAAAGAATTTGTGATATCATTATGAAAATACCTCGAGGTCGTTGTAGGCTTGCATAGATAGGTTTACCAAAGCTCACTCGTGTGTCCAAATGGATATGAAGTCAAAAAAAATTAAGACCATCATATGGGGTGCTTCTGACCATGCTGTGGTTGTCGCAGATGCCCTGGAGAAGCAAGAAGCTTATGAACTTTTAGGTTTTATAGATGATATTAACCCTGAGAAAAAAGGAAAAGTCTTATGCGGCAAAAAAATATTTGGCGGCAGAGAACAATTATTTTCTTTCCAGAAGAGAAAAATAAAACATATTGCTCTTGGTTTTGGTAATTGCTCCGCAAGAATTGAATCGGGCAATTTTTTAGTAGATCATGGTTTTGTGCCGTTAACTCTAATTCATTCTGCGCACCATATATGTAGTAATGTAAAAATAGGACAAGGTACGGTTATCTTGGTTGGGGCAATCATCGGTCCTGGTTGTAACATAGGTAATTACTGTATTGTCAATAACAACTCAACAATTTGTCATAATACAGTTATAGAAGACGGAGTTCATATCTGCCCAGGTGTCCATGTGGCGGGAAGAGTCAGAATATGTTCGGGAAGTTGGATTGGAATTGGCAGTTGTATCTCCGACAAGATCAAAATCGGTGCCAAGAGTTTTATTGGAGCAGGTTCTGTTGTCGTTAAAGACATACCTGACGGAGTTTTGGCTTATGGAAATCCCGCTCGTGTGATTAGGCTGTTTGAGCATCCTTTTTAGAAAAGACGTACGCTTTTCTAACTATCTTGTGTAATGAGAGTGAATTGAAAGTTGATCGTACGCTGAGCGGTCATTTTAAAACCAGCATTGACTATTAACATCTATATATTGATTTGGACGATTGTTTGAAATGACCGCAAAGTCAATTTGCAGGCCGTTGCTCTACTCTATCAGTGTTTGAATCGAAATGTCAAGCTCCACCTTTTGACCCGTCACGCTGACTTTGTAGACGAGACACTAAACCGTCATCGACTTGCTGGACTTTTTGATGAGATTATTCATTTACAACCTGAGGAGTTAAAGTCGAGTTATGTTAAAAAAGGCAATGCTGTTTTTGTTGATGATTCCTTTGCAGAGCGAAAAGAAGTGGGAGAAAAAACAGGGATTCCGGTCTTTTGCTCCTAATGCTATTGAGTGTTTAATGGGATAGGATATCAAGTAGGGGATCAACAAACTGTCTGATTTTGATCAGCTAATGAAGGCGTAAAAAATCGAGCGGTGAGAAGGAGACAATCATCAATTTGGTTTATCCTTCGTGAATGTAGATAGTTCGTTGGATATTTCAAAAAGTAATGAGTCAAAGCCTAAAGTTAAGAACCTTTCACGCGATGTTTTGGAGTCTCCTTGAGCGCGGTGGGCAGTTAGGGATCCAGCTTGTCGTCTCGATTATTCTGGCACGAGTGCTTTTACCTGCGCAATTTGGTCTTATTGGGATGCTGATGATTTTTATGGCTATAGCGCAAGCATTCATCGACAGCGGTTTTGGGCAAGCGCTTATCCAGAAGAAAAACGCCACTCATGTTGATGAATGCTCGGTATTCTATTTCAATATTCTTATGAGTATTGTTGCTGCCGGTCTACTATGCCTGGCCGCTCCGTGGATTGCTGACTTCTACAATCAGCCGCTTCTGACACCGCTGACACGAGCGTTGTCTCTTAACCTGATTATTAATGCCTTTGGTTTGGTGCAGACTACTCTGCTTATCAAACACCTTGATTTCAAGACGCAACTGAAGGTAAGTATGATAGCTACTGCCCTTTCCGGAACGATTGGTGTAACCATGGCGTTCAATGGCTTTGGCGTCTGGAGTCTGGTGGTCCAATCCCTTAGCAACAACCTCTTCCGCACTGCGCTCTTGTGGCTGTTTCACCGTTGGCGCCCTGCATGGACGTTCAGTTACACTTGTTTGCGCGTTATGTTTCCCTTTGGCTCCAAGCTCTTATGTGCAGGCCTGATCTCCACCATTTTCGACAACATATACTTGATCGTGATCGGCAGGATATTCTCCGCAGTGGACTTGGGCTTTTACTTGCGTGCCAAGCGATTTCAAGAATTTCCCGTCAATAATCTATCTGGCGCTGCAGGGCGTGTCACTTTTCCAGTGTTTTCATCGGTTCAAGAAGACAAGGCCCACCTGAAACGCGGCGCTCGCAAGGCGCTCTTGACGCTGGCGATGGTAAACTTTCCCATGATGATCGGTCTGGCTGTCGTCGCAAGACCGCTGGTTCTCGTGCTGCTAACCGACAAGTGGCTGCCGTGCGTTCCATATCTGCAACTGCTTTGTGTGGTTGGAATGCTGTTTCCGCTTCATGTGATCAATCTCAATGTCTTGAAAGCCCAAGGTCGCTCGGATCTGAATCTCCGGATCAATATTTTAAAGAACGTCCTGAAAGTCGCCCTTCTGGCTATCACCTGTAGGTGGGGCATCGAAGCGATCCTGTGGGGTCAAATTGTGTTGTCTCTACTGTGTTATTTTGTGAACACCCATTACACCGCCGTATTGATCAAGTATCCAATTCAAGAGCAGATTCGTGACCTTTCGCCCTATCTGGGAGTGGCTGGTATCATGGGCGTCGGCGTTTATGTCCTCCAGTACGCGGTGCTGGCGAATCCCTGGCTCCTGGTGACGCTCCAGGTCCTGACCGGCGCGGCGCTGCTCACAGTTTTGAGCGCGGCCCTTCGGCTGTCGGGATTTATCGAAATCTGGGAGTTCAGCAGGCACGAACTGTTCCCTCGTTTCCTAGTGCGCGTGCCACTGAGAAAGTCTGGGCTTATTCCGAGAAAGAACAATGACTCAAACGATTCGTAAAGCAGAATCTGGCATAGGGAGGGCCACTTCCAGGCAACGGATGGATTATCGTGGAGCCTACACGCGAATGTGAACCGAGTTGTCTGGACAAATAGGCGTTCAGCCCAAGAGCTGGACACATATCATCTAATGTGGGAGAACCTACTCATGAAACATCCGCCGTTGTGGCGCGCGCTGGTGCGCAAAACTAAAAAATTGACAGTGAGCCAAGTCCGATTGTGGACCGCTCGGGCCGGCGTCTACACTGCGCCTTCGTTTTTAATCATCGGCGCCCAAAAAGCGGGAACCAACGCCGTGTACCATCATTTGAGTAAACATCCAGACGTAGTTCCCAGCCGCACAAAGGAGATCCATTTCTTCAACAACGACAAATCGTACCGCAGAGGTCTAAACTGGTACCACAGCTGGTTCCCCCTACCCCGCCAATTGGGCGAAGGTGGCGTGACGTTCGAAGCCACGCCCAGTTACATTTACTACCGCAAGACTCCCGAGCGCATTTACGGATACAATCCGCATGCCAGAATGATCCTGCTATTGCGCGATCCGGTCGAACGGGCCTATTCGGCCTGGAACATGTTCCGGTACGTTCATAAAAGTATGAGTTTCCCGATTCATCCAAGATGGTCTAGGAAGAATCCGGCTCACGAGGGAGTGCGGCGACTACTCAATCGCGCTGAATATCCAAGCTTTGAAGAGGCAGTACGCGAGGAGATCAATAACAGTCTGTCTGAAGACTCACCTCCGGAACCCAGTTTTGTGCGGCGCGGACTCTACGCCGAGCAGATAGAACAGTACTTCAAGTACTTCGACCGAGAGCAGATCATGATTGTCGACAGCCGCCAGCTGCGGCAGGAGACGAACCAGATGCTGGCGGACATCGCCACATTTGTCGGTCTGCGTCCCCATGACTGGAGCCGGGAGGCATTGGACAGGCCTCAATATGTGGGTGTGTATAAAGCCCCGATCAGCCAGGAGGCGCGCTATTACCTGGCTAGGTTTTACAGGCCGCATAACGAGCGTCTGTACGAACTGCTGAGCCATGATTTTGGTTGGTAGCCGAGCCTTGGTCGGCCTGCTTCGACTCTCTTGGCGAGGCCGTGATGATAGGAACGCTTGCCCATGACAAGACGGATCAAACGCACCCTCCGATCAACACTGAACATGATCCAGTGCGCCGGAAGGCAAAAGATATTCTGCATTGGTACAAACAAGACTGGAACCACATCATTGGCGAAAGCTCTAAAAGACCTGGGTATCATCGTCGCGCAGCAAAGGCCAGCCGAAATGCTGATCCACGATTGGGCGAGACGTGATTTTCGAAGGGTCATTCGCTTTTGTCATACCGCCCAGGCGTTCCAAGACGTACCCTTCAGCCTTCCGTACACGTTTCAGGCGCTGGATATGCGATTTCCGGGCAGCAAGTTCATCCTAACTGTGAGAGACAATCCCGAGCAGTGGTATGCATCCCTGACTCGATTCCACGCTAAGTTGTTCGGGCGTGGCAAGAAGCCTAGTTATGATGACCTGAAAAAAGCCCAATACTGCTATCCTGGTTGGGCGTATGAAGTCTTTCGTGCTATCTACGCAACGCCAGACGCGGACCCCTATGACAAGACGACGTTGATAAATCAATACAACACCCACAACCAATCAGTGATCGAGTATTTTCGTCATCGCCCGAACGATCTCTTGGTGCTCAATGTTTCACATGAAGGCGCATACCAAAGATTCTGTGAATTCCTCGATAAACCGTGTTTGCGGCAATCGTTCCCTTGGGAGAACAAGACGGCCGATATTGCTGCACCAACGACGTGCCAATTAAAGTCTGCCAATCAGGATGAAAAATGCCATGACAGAACCAAAAGAACATCCCATCGTTAATGCCAATGAAATTCCTACCCAGGAAATCAGTGACGCAAAAGTGCTGATCAAAGAGCCTGTAGTCAGTGCCATAATGATCACACATAATCATGAACACTACATCGCCCAAGCGATTGAGGGCGTGCTCCAGCAGAAGACCAATTTCCCATTTGAACTGGTCATCGGTGAGGACTGCTCGACCGACGGTACCCGCGAGATTGTTCTCGAGTATCAGAAGAAACACGCCAATATCATTCGGGTGATCACTTCGGACCACAACGTTGGCGCCAGGAAGAACGCTTATCGAACCGAAAAAGCCTGCCGCGGCAAATACATCGCCTACTGCGAAGGAGACGACTACTGGCATCACCCTCAGAAATTGCAACAGCAGGTGGATTATTTGGAAAGTCACCCTGATGTGGGATTAGTTCATGGAGACGTGGATTCGTTCAATGTATCAAGAGGGGAACGAATCAAGCGTCTTGACCGGTATCAAGGAAGGAGATACAGTACGGAAAGAGATGATCTGTTTGTGTCGATTTTAGAGCACAAGTATCATATCACAACGCTCACTGTGTGTGTAAGAAGAGATCTTCTTATTCAAGTAGTGAACTCAGATCCAATAGTCTTTCAGCATGGACGATTCCAGATGGGCGATACACCTCGTTGGCTGGAACTCTCAAGAGTCACTAGGTTCAAGTACATTGACGAATCGTTGGGAACGTACAATGTACTTGCTAAATCCGCTTGCCATTTCCAAGATAGTAGCAAGCTTTATGAGTTCTATCTATCAATATTTGACATGGTTCGATACTACGCTGACAAGTACATGCCTGGTTACAGTGTTGATAGCATTATATCAAGGCATCTTACGATGATGCTAAAACATGCCTACTACAATCAGGATTCAGAATTGGCAAAGAAAACGATGAAGCTGGCGTCCAAATTGAATTGCACACAACTCTTACTATACCTTGGAGCTACTAATCAGGTGTTTCATTGTGGACTTGTGCCGTTTGCGGGTCTGGCGAGATTTGTTAAGGGTCTGAAACGAAGATGCAGGACCGGTTTTTCTTTGCATTGAGAGCCTATGATGGTATCTGACGCCGATCTAGGCGTTTGGAAATGGCTTCCACCTGGCGAGGGGGCATATTTTTGGCTATCGTCAGGGGGTGAAAAAATATCAGGAATGCCGCAGTCGTCTTAAGCGTCCTGTCCTGTTTTGATTAACAAGTTATTTAAAATCGTAAGTGTATTTCTTCTGTGGATACAAACTTTAGGTAGTTTCTCATGTGCGGTATCGTTGGAATCGTAAATTTTGATCGGTCTTCCTTTGATACAGATGTTCTAAAAGCTATGTCATATTCAATCAGACATAGAGGCCCCGATGATGAGGGCTATCTATGTTTAACAGGAGAATCCAAAGTATTGCTTAATCGGGATCCCGATTATGTTTCAGGAAGCTGGGTAGGTTTTGGGCATAGGCGACTTTCCATTCTTGACCTTAGTAATAATGCTTGGCAACCGATGAGTAGCTTAAACGGCCCGTACTTTATTGTTTACAACGGGGAAGTTTATAACTACCTTGAGCTGAGACAAGAACTTGAAAAGACCGGGTACAAATTTCGATCAAATTCAGATACTGAGGTTGTACTGAATGCGTACATAGAGTGGGGCAAGGAAGCTCTTAATCGTTTCGTAGGTATGTTTGCTTTTGCTATTCTAGATATTCACAAAAGAAATTTGTTTTTAGCACGTGACCACTTTGGAATAAAACCATTGTATTATAATCTGACGGATCAGACTTTTGCATTT
>SDBT01010049.1_pt1 | contig 15316 bp, 9 predicted proteins | sample 2277101 | NCBI WGS metagenome assembly SDBT01 (sample SAMN10404973, study PRJNA504765) | marine sediment metagenome | isolation source: marine sediment core GS10_PC15, 103 cmbsf | place: Arctic Ocean: Southern Knipovich Ridge | collected 2010 | reverse complement strand
ACAAAAAAAAGTCATACAGACCATATCTCAACCCAATCTTCTGGTCACTCATCAGGATCTGCCGGAGGATGTTGTCTACAAGATTGTCAAAACGATGTATGAAAACCTGGACTATCTGAAAAAAATTCATCAAGCGACTCGGGTGATGTCGCTGGATTCAGCTGTCAACGGCCTGGCTATACCCCTGCATCCCGGAGCCGTCCGGTATTATGAAGAGAAGGGGCTCTTTATTCCATCGAAGTTAAAGTAAGATCATTCAGACATGCTTGCTGAAAAGAATCCCAAGACGCAAAAGATGCTGACCTGGTTTGCCGCTGGAGTGGCTCTTTTCCATATCTGGGCCAACACGTTTGGGAATGTGAATGACCTGTGGAGGAATGCTCTCCATTTGGGCCTTCTTGGGTTTTTGGGATATTTCACCTATTCCTGGTCTAAAAAAAAGGCGTCTTCAAAAGTCTTGATACGTATCGATATTATTCTTGGAAGCCTTCTTCTTGCGTCCTCAGTGTATCTCATTTTTTTTGAGAACGCTCTGCATAGACGGAATGAAGTTCCAGTGCTAACCGACCTACTGTTCGCCGGCATAGTCATTCTTTTAGCCCTGGAATTGACACGCCGGACCTCAGGCATTGTTATCCCGATTCTGGCTGTTATTCTTTTGGCCTATGTCTTATGGTGGGGCCAGTTTGTCGGAGGAATTTTCGGACTGAGGAATATGAGTCTCTCCAGGGTTCTCTACCGGATGTACTTTACCGATGAAGGTCTTTTCGGGATGATCGCGACCATTTCATCAACCTATGTCTTTATGTTCATTCTATTTGCCGCTTTTTTGCTGAAATCCGGTGCAGGGGATTTTATCATCCGGATTTCACGGAGTATGACCCGCAGAATTGCTGGCGGTCCGGGGCTTGTAGCTGTAGTGGCCTCGGGATTTATGGGTACTATCTCCGGGAGTGCCGTGGCCAATACTGTTTCGACGGGTGCCATCACAATTCCCGTTATGAAAAAAGCCGGTTTTTCTCCCAAGTTTGCCGCAGCCATCGAGACCGCCTCTTCTACAGGAGGACAGCTGATGCCTCCGATTATGGGCGCCGGAGCATTTATAATGGCCCAGTGGACCCAGATCCCCTATATCACCATAATCGCGGCGGCTCTTCTGCCGGCACTGCTGTACTTTGCTTCCGTAATGTTTTCTGTTTCACTCGAAGTCAAAAAGCAGGGGATTCGACCGCCGGATGTAAAGGATTTTGAACCTGTTGGCAGGATTCTCAGGGAGGGCGCCCACTTTCTTATCCCGATTTCTGTCCTGATTACACTTTTAATCGTTGGTTTTACACCCACTTATGTGGCCGGTATCTCCATCATAGCGGTCGTGGCTTCCTCCTGGCTTAAGCGAGAGAACCGCATGGGTCTTCGGGATATCCTTGAAGCTCTTGCCACAGGAACAAAAAACATGATGGCCGTGGGTATTCTTCTGGTTACAGTAGGAATAATTGTGGGAACCATCAATATGACGGGCATTTCTATTTCATTCTCTCAGCTGGTCGTCCAATGGTCGGGATCGAGTCTTTTGCTTGCTCTTCTGCTCATCACGATAGCCTCACTGTTTTTGGGAATGGGACTTCCTGTAACGGCGGCCTATGTGATGATGGCTATATTGACTGTACCGGCCCTGACTGAAATGGGAGTCAGTTTGCTGGCCGCACACATGATTATATTTTGGCTGTCCCAGGATTCCAATGTCACACCCCCGGTTTGTCTGGCGGCTTTTGCGGCCTCATCCATTGCCGGATCACGACCCATGGCGACAGGATTGGCCTCGTGGAAGCTGGCTAAAGGCCTTTACATCCTTCCGGTTTTGTTTGCCTATACGGGTCTGATCAGCGGAACATGGGGAGAAAGATTCATCGTCTTTGGCTTTGCTCTATTTGGTCTTTTTGCTTTAGCTGTGTTTACGACAAGGTATTTTTTCCGTCCCCTCAGCCTTGTCGAGTGGATCCTCCTTATCCCCTGTGCGCACTTCCTTTTCTGGCCGAAACCCATATGGATCAATTTTACAGGACTGGCTCTTTTCGCCGGAATTGGATTCTATAATAAATATTCGAAAAACAATCTTCCACCTCACTCATAGGCATAGATCGGTTTTATTTTTTGGTTCTTCTCCCGATTAGTTGATGCAATCTATACAAAGGATTCGAGGATTCGAGGGTTCAAGGATTCAAGTGTTTTTTTAACGATTTAATTTATCAATCTTAATATAACCCAGGTCCCCAGATAAAAATATCTGAATTTCCATATCACTCTTTGACTCTTAGTTCTTAAAAATTCTTAAACAAGTCACTCGACCCCTTGAATCCCTGACCCCTTGACCCCTAGAATCCTAATTATCCATATGTAATAACATCAGATTAATCATTGTCAATTCTTGAAGGATTTCATTAACCTGGATTATTCATGTAATTAAAGGGACATCATACTTAATTATTTAAAAGTGAAATTGCTTTTTTTCTCCTGCGAGAATTAAGTATGATGTCCCTTTAATTCATTGCCACCCATTCATATTTCAGTAATTGACAGAGGGGAAAAGAATGACAATAATGGAAGGACCTTAAAAGAAGGAGTAAAGCCATGAAAAAACTTTTCCAGAAAAAGAATTGGACTCGGTTAGTCCTTATAACATTCCTTGCTTTGTTCCCCGTTCTTCTTCTCCTGTCGTCCCAGCCCTCAAATACAAATGTTGAGGCGTGGGAAGATTGGGAGGACGGATGCACGAGTATTTTGGTGGGAAAATTGGCGAGTACGGACGGTTCGGTGATGACGGCCCACACCTGTGACGGCAACTACAGGACCTGGGTGAAGATGGAACCGCATTTGAAACACTCAAAAACAGAAAAAGCTAAAATTTACCACGGACTTCTGCACAATGAATTTTCCGGAGATATGCGGCAGGTCACCCTTGCCGGAGAGATTCCTCAAGTTGAGGAGACCTATGCTTTTTTAAATACGGCATACCCCTGTATGAATGAAAAACAGCTCGCCATTGGAGAGACGACCATTGGTGGACGCAGAGATCTGCGCAATACCGAAGGTCTGTTTCTTATCGAGGAACTCGAGCGTCTGGCTTTAGAGAGATGTGATAATGCCCGTGATGCCATCCGACTCATCGGCAAACTGGTCAAAGAATACGGATATTGTGATTCAGGGGAATGCATTACGATTGCCGATCCAAAAGAAGTCTGGCACTTTGAAATATTCGGTGCCGGCCCACTGGAGATCGGTGCGGTATGGGCTGCGGTCCGAATCCCTGATAACCATGTCGGCGTGTCGGCCAACATTCCCAGAATCAGTGAGCTTGACCTTGATGATTCTGACAATTATATGGCTTCAGAAAATGTCTATAGCTTAGCGGAAGAGATGGGATGGTGGGATCCCAACAGTGGTGAAACGTTTAAATTCTGGAAAGCTTACAGCGGCCGTAAACCCTTCTCGACAAGAGAATTCTTTATTCTCAGCACAATGGCCCCTTCGCTCAATCTCGATTTTGATGCTGAAGAGCTTCCTTTTTCTGTCAAACCCGACAAGAAAGTGTCTGTCCGGGATCTTTTTGCCTACTACCGGCAGACTTATGAGGGAACGGATCTGGACGTGACCAAGAATCTTATGATTAAAGCCCGCCGAGGAGTGGATCTTGTTTTGAGTCCTGTGGTCAGTCCCTGGATGAACAGCGATTTAGTAACTCTTTTGAATACCCTGAAAGCGGATTCCGTTAAACGTCAGCGGCAGATCGCCATTATGCGCTGTGCTTACTCCGAAGTTCTTCAGTTACGAGACTGGCTGCCTGATGAAGTGGGCGGCATCGCATGGTTTTCCTTCGACAACCCGGGTCTAAGTCCCAGGATTCCGATTTTTGCCGGAGTGACCGAGCTTCTGCCCAGCTTTGAAATTTGCGGTCAGCACAAATTCCGCACGGATTCGGCCAGCTGGTACTTCCGTAGGGCCAACCGTTTGGCCACTGTCCGGTGGGGCGCCACAAGAGACATTATTGCAAAGGCCGTTCAGGAATTTGAGGACAGAGCGTTTGCAGAACTCCCTGATCTCGAAAAGAAGGCGCTAGAGCTGTACAAAGATAATCCCGAAGAACTCAAGAGATATTTGACGCAGTACACGAATGACTTTGCCCGGGCGGCCATGCAGAAATATTGGGAACTTGGGGATTTATTCTGGACGATGTTTACCCGGGGCTTCTAGATTTATTTTTTAGATTTTGCATCGATTATTTAGAATTTGAGTTTATAAGTTGAGACCTTGCTGCTTGGATATAACCCCAGGTTATTGACTTGAAATTCAACATGTTGTATAAGAATTTATTCAGTTTTGTATAGAGTGTAAACGAGGAGTGGCGTATGATCAAAATCGAAAATTTGACTAAATATTACGGCGAACTCAAAGCTGTGGATTCCGTGAGTTTCGAAATCCAGAAAGGAGAAATACTGGGACTGCTGGGGCCAAATGGAGCGGGAAAAACCACCATTTATCGTATTTTGACAGGATATCTGAGCCCCACTTCCGGTTCCATCAAAGTTAAGAATTTTAATATTAATGACAATCTCATCGAAATAAAGAAACTCATCGGATATCTTCCGGAAGCTGCCCCTATCTATCAAGACATGCTTGTTTTTGACTATCTCAATTATATTGCAGACATACGCAGAGTAGAAAAAGAAAAAAAAATGGCTCATCTTCGGGATCTGGCGGACCTCTGCAGCCTAAACGAAGTCATGCATTTTTCCGTCAATGAGCTGTCAAAGGGATACCGTCAGCGCGTGGGCATTGCTCATGCCTTGATGGGCGATCCGGAAATTCTTGTGCTGGATGAGCCGACTTCAGGGCTTGACCCCAACCAGATCGTAGAAACCCGGGACATCATCAGACGCATCGGGAAAGAGAAGACAATTGTTTTTTCCACCCATATCTTGAGCGAGGCCGAAGCCACATGTGACCGGGTTGTGATTATCAACCGGGGAAAGATAGTCGCAGACAACACGGTAGATGGCCTGAGAAAATCTCTCAAACTAGAGTCTTTCGAGAAGATATTTCAAGCACTCACGAAAGGACATTAAGATGCATAATATCAAACACATTTTTAAAAAGGAATTCAAATCCTATTTTTTTTCTCCCATTGCCTACATTGTCATTTCGGTTTTTTTGATCATCATCGGCTGGTTGTTCTTTTCCACTTTTTTCCTCGATCGCCAGGCCAATATGACAAGATTTTTTTCCCTCCTTCCCATAGCTTTTGCTTTTGTTGTTCCGGCTGTAACCATGAGGCTCTTTTCCGAAGAAATCAATATCGGTTCCTATGAGATTTTGCTCACCATGCCGGTGACATTCCGGGATATCATTGTCGGGAAGTTCCTTGCCGCTGTCGGTTTTATTGGTGTCATGCTCATCCCGACACTTTTTTATGCCCTGTCGATAACTTTTCTTGGGAAGCTGGATTGGGGACCGGTAATAGGGGGATACCTGGGCGCCATTCTTCTTGGTGCCACATTCAGCTCGATAGGACTTCTGGCTTCGTCCATAACCCGAAATCAGGTTGTGGCCTTTATCATCGGGATGGCTGTCTGTCTGTCACTCACGCTGCTCATCGACTTTATGCTCTTTTTCCTCCCAAGTTTTCTCGTTGGAATCTTCCAATACCTCAGTGCAAATTATCACTTTAAAAATATTGCCAAAGGCGTGATCGATCTCCGGGATATTATGTATTTTGTCTCGGTGTCTTTTGTTGTCCTGTATGGGACAAACCTTATTATGCAGAGAAAGAAGTGAGAGGCTAAAATGAATACAAAAAAAGATATGTCAAAATATTATAAGTTTATTCTCTATCTTGTCATCGTTATTTTAGTGAACCTGGTGGGAACGAAAGTCTTTTTCCGTCTTGATATGACATCCAATGGTCTCTATTCTCTCTCTCGAGCCAGCAAAAGGGCGGTGTCCACGCTCAGGGAACCTCTAACCATCAATGTCTTTTTTTCCAAAAACCTGCCTGCTCCCTACAATAATATTGAGAATTACCTCCAAGATATGCTGAATGAATACGGATCACACGCGAATAATTACTTGAGCTTCAGGTTCTTTGATGTCAGTGCCAAGGAAGGGGATCTGAGTGAGAGAGCCGAAGAGAACAGACAAAAAGCCCAGGATTACGGTATATATCCTGTCAATGTCCAGACCATCGAACAGGATGAAGCTAAAATACAGCGGGCTTATATGGGAATGGTGTTTATTCATGGAGATATTATTGAGCGGATTCCTGCTATCACGGGAACGGATGGACTGGAATACCAGATCACGACTACGCTGCAGAAGATGAACAACAAGATTTCTGCTCTTCTGAATCTTGAGGAAAAGATAAAGGTCAAGCTTATTCAATCTTCCTCTCTCTTACAGATCGCAGAGGAAATCAATGTCACCGGATTGGAGAGTCTGAAAAACCAAATCCAGAGCAGGGTGAATGTCCTGAATGGTAAAGTCTATGATCAGCTTGAGTTTGTCTATATTGATCCGACGACGACCACTCCACCTGCTGAGGAAATCCAAGCCTATAAGCGCTTCGGACTTCAGTGGCCCGAGCTGAAAAAAGAAGACGGTTCGGTGATTCCGGCCGGAGAGGCGATTATCGCCCTGGGTTTGGAATATGGCGGTAAATCTCTTGAGCTACAGCTTCTCGATAAGAGCCTCCAGCTGACAAGCATGGGATTACAAGAGGAATTCAGGCTCGTCGAGATGGAGCAAATCGATGCTTTTATTGAAGATAATATTGACAACCTGATCAATATCCACGACGAGATCGGATATCTGTCGTCCCATGGAAGCCTTTCTTTATCGACCACTCTCCCTCCCCAGTTTCAGCAGATGCAGCCTCAGGCCGGAATGCTGACAAAGTTTGATTCTCTTTTGCGTGACAACTACAGCGTGACTCAAATCGACCTGAAAACAGAAGAAATTCCGGAAACGATAGATACACTTATCATTGCCGGAGCCAAAGAGCCGTTTTCAGATTGGGAGTTGTTTCAGATCGACCAGTTCCTTATGAAGGGAAAATCTTTGGCCGTCTTTGTCGAAACGTTTAATGAGATACAGCAGAACGCCAACCAGCAGATGTACGGGATGGGGCAATCCGTATTCCTTCCCATAAATACCGGTTTAGAAAAACTTCTGGATCACTACGGGGCAAAAGTCAAAAAGTCTTATGTCATGGATGAAAATTGTTTTGTGAGCCAGGATCCCACCGCGGGAGAAATGCACCTTTATTTTGCCCCACTTATTAAGGACGAGAACATCAATCATAGGCTGGGCTTTCTGGAAAACATCAAAGTTCTTCAGATGATTAAGGTTTCTCCTGTGGAAATCGACAGAGAAAAAACGGATGCGAATAAGCTAGAGGTCACACGGCTCTTTTCGTCCTCTCGAGACTCATGGGAAATGGCGGGACAGATTAATCTGACGCCATGGATGATTCGTCCTCCGGCAGATGCAGAAGAAAAAAAGAGCATTCCTCTGGCTTATCTCATAGAAGGAGAGATGCCCAGCTATTTTGCCGACAAGTCTGTTCCCGAGAAACCAAAAGAGGAACCCCCGGAGGAAGAAGGCCAGGAGGAAGAAAAGGAAGAAGAAAAGGAAGGGGAAGCGGCAGCGGAAGCAGAACAAGAACAGCCGATTATCGAAGAATCCAGAGTTAAGGACAGTGTGGGCATTCTGACTAAAGGCAACCCGGGACGAATACTGCTTATCGGTTCAAGTGATATTCTCAAAGACAACGTCCTCGATGATCAGGGGAGGTCTCCTAATTCGGTGTTTCTCCTCAATTCCTTCGATTACTTGAATAACAGGGAAGATATTGCTGTCATGAGGAGTAAGAACCAGCGGTTCAATCCTCTCAGAGATACCAAAGCCGCGACCCGGGTGTTGGTTAAAATATTTAACATCGCCGGGGTGCCGATTTTGTTTCTTCTCTTTGGGTTTTATATCTGGGTTCGCCGAAAAGCCAAGAAGCGAATGATCCAAAACCTTTTCAATCCAAAAGACAGACGTGTGGAGGCCCAATCATGAAGCTCAAGAAAGAATATCTGATACTCCTTGGTGTGATTGCTGTTCTTTTCGTATTCTTGCTGAGCGGCAGAAAAAACAAAATGAGCTACCGTGTGCCCGATCTAGAAAGAGTCGATGAAGAAAATATTACAAAAATCGAAATATCCTCTGAAGGGGATACGATCATTTTGTCCGGGAAGGACAGCCGTTGGACAATCCTGCCTCAAGAGTACTTGGCTGATTCGGACAAAGTCTCAAGCATGCTGGATATTATCGCGAATTTGACTTTAACCGAGCTGGCCGCTGAAAAAAAAGATTACCAGCGGTATGAACTGGATGAAGAGAAAAGAATTTCTGTTAATGCCTACAGTGGAGAGGAGAGGATAAGATCGTTCGATGTCGGAAAAGTCTCCTCCACCTACAGACACACCTTTGTTAAGGTTGGTGAGAATCCCCGAGTCTATTTTGCGCGGGAATCCTTCCGGAGCACCTTTGAGGTGGATAGAGCCGATCTGAGGGATAAAACCGTGATGTCTTTTGACCGGAATGAGATCACAGGAATCTTGATAGAGCAGGAGGATTCGACTCTTCATTTCAGCAAAACAATGATGCCTGTGGAGGCCCCTTCTCCTGAAACGGCAGAAGAGCCGGCGATACAGCCGGCCGCGGGACAGGAAGCTTGGGTGACAGAAGATGGGACCAAAGGCAGCAAAACAGACCTCGATTCTATTTTGAGCCAGTTGTCCGATTTGGAATGCGAAAGCTTCATTGAAGACAAATCAAAAGACGATTTTGCGGACCCCATTTATTCGGTCACGATAACGGGGGGCAAAGATTACTCTCTCCGGATATATGCAAAAGATGAAGATGAAGATAAATATCCTGCTGTCACATCCGAGACTCCCTATGTTGTTTTCCTTGCGTCCTGGAAAGCGGAAAATATTATGAAAAAAGCAGACGTGCTGGTGGAAAAAGAGGAAGAGGAAGAGGAAAAGGAAAAGGAAAAATAATAGAACCGGCTTTAAATGGCAAAGGAACAATCAGATAGCAGCACAGACATAGAAAAGAAGCCTGTCACTGTATTGGCCCGTGACATGGGATTGATGCATGTCACCATGATCGGTGTTGGAGCCATGATCGGTGCAGGAATATTTGTTTTGACCGGGTTGGCGGCCGGATTGGCCGGTCCCGCGTTGATCCTGGTTTTTGCCCTCAACGGTCTGGTTACAGGGTTGACGGCCATGTCTTATGCCGAGCTGGGGTCCTGTTTCCCCGAGGCGGGCGGTGGTTATCTATGGGTCAAGGAAGCCCTCCCTCAACCCAACGGATTTCTTTCGGGGTGGATCAGCTGGTTTGCCCATGCCGTGGCCTGCAGCCTGTATGCTGTGGCTTTTGGTACATTCAGTGTCGATCTTCTTCATATGGCGCATGTCGATTTGACAAATCTAATGCCTTCCGTTTTAGGCCCCGAGCCGTACAATGCGGCCGCAAAACTCATGGCTGTTGCTGTGACCCTGCTGTTCGCCTACATCAATTTCCGGGGAGCCAAAGAAACAGGCCAGGTTGAAACACTGGTGACGGGTATCAAAATCGTTGTCATTGCGCTCTTTATCGGTTTTGGGTGTGTGGCCATATTTTCCGGGAAAGCGCCCGAACCTTGGCCGGCACATTTCACCGGGTTTTTTCAAAAAGGGGCCATTGGCATTATCATGGCGATGGGGCTGACATTTATCGCCTTCGAGGGATATGAGATCATTGCCCAGTGCGGAGAAGAGGTCAAAGACCCTAAACGGAATATCCCCCGTTCGATTTTTCTTTCTCTGGCTATTGTCGTTCCTATTTATATTCTAGTGGCCTTTGTCGCTCTCGGAGCTGTGGCTCCCGAAGGTGGTGTACCGACATGGCAGTATCTGGGTGAAAAAGGTGAGATGGCCATGATCGAAGCCGCCGGGCATTTTATGATGGGAAAGATCGGCCGGATTATTTTTCTTATAGGCGGGCTGTTTTCGACCATGTCCGCGCTCAATGCCACGATCTATTCCTCATCCAGGGTCAGCTTTGCCATGGGGCGGGATCACAATCTTCCAGAGATATTCGCGGAAATTCATCCCAAAAAAAGAACCCCTCATATGGCCATTTTTATTTCCGGAATTTTCATCGCTCTCATGGCCGTCACTCTCCCTATTGAAGATATTGCAAGTGCTACCGATGCCATGTTTCTTCTCCTCTTTGTCTTCGTCAACATTGCTGTAATCAAACTCCGCAAAAACCGTCCCGATTTGGATCGCGGATTTCGAGTGCCGCTCGTTCCTCTGATCCCCATCCTGGCCACTGTCATCAATCTTGTACTGGCCGTAGTTCTGTTTTTCTATAGGCCTCTGGGAATCTGGGTGTGTGTGGGCTACCTCATCTTTGGCATTGCTGTATATTATCTTTATGCCCGCAAGAAGGAGTTTACGGCTAAAGCAGAGCCGGTCATTCATGCCGAACAGCCTGTGATCGAGGTGGATCCGTCTAGTTTCCACATTCTTGTTCCTGTGGCCAATACAAAGACCGTCCACCAGTTGCAGCGGTTTGCCACAGGATTGGCAAAACATTATGAATCCGATATCACTGTTCTGAACGGCATCCATGTTCCTTCCCAGACACCGCTGAGTGAGGGGAGGAAGTATTTAGGAGCGGCGCGTTCCCTTTTGTCGAAGGCTATCACAATGGCCGAAGACCAGGGGATTCCTGTCTATTCTCTTGTTAAGCTTACGCGCAACGTTCCTAAAGCCATCATCGAGACCTGTGAACAGAGAAAGATAGATCTGATGATTTTAGGATGGGAAGGCTTCCAATCTTCCCGGAATAGAGTTTTTGGCACCAAGCTGGATGTCATCCTTCTTAATACGATTTGTGATATCGCACTTGTCTGTGTCCCTCCTGCTAAGGTTGCCGATATAAAAAAGGTTCTGATCCCGGTGAGCAATATCAAGTTTGCCGTTCTCTCTTTAAAAATAGCCGAAGCCATGTTTCCTGAAAATGACGTGAAGATCGTTCTTTTGCATGCCACTCCCTATGATGATATTTCAGAGGTGAAAGAGAAATTTGCTGCGGACCTTCAAAAATGTTCAGGCGAAATAAATCCTGAACGGTTTCAGATTGTTATCCGCAAGACATACCGTGCGTCAGAAGCCATCCTCAATGAAGCTCCGAATTATGACTTGATCATTATGGGAGCTCCTGAGGAAGGATTGATCAAAAGAGCCTTGTTTGGAGATCTTCCGAATCTTATTGCCAAGGAACTTGACCTTCCCATCATTCTCACAAAGAAGTATCATGGACATGTGAAATCCTGGTTTCAGAAATTTTTCGGAACCCGCAAAACAATGCTGGACTGAAAAAAATAATATAAAACTATCATGAAGTGTAACCTTTTTTTGAAAAAAAATGTTTCTATAATCTAGGAGAAAAAGTATGAAAAAATCTATGAATATCAGCATTTGTCTTATGGCTATTTTGTTTTTTGCTCTCTCTCCCTCATTAGCTCAAAAGGTCGAGACCGTTGATGGTGTTCAAATCATTCACAACGAAGCTCAAGGGCAGTGGGGAAAGAATCCTCGAGTCGAACTCGAATTCATCAAAACCATCGGAGAGATGGATTCCTTAGATGAAGCAGTGATTTTCTACATGCCGGCCGATATTGCCTTTGACAGCCAGGGAAATATCTATGTTCTGGATTCGGGCAACCACCGCATCCAGAAGTTTTCACCTGATGGAAAGTATCTCGCCACGATTGGGCGGCAGGGGCAGGGACCCGGAGAGTTTCAGTACCCTCAATCTCTTTCTATTGATTCTGAAGGATATCTGTACATCTCTGATATGGGGAACCGGAAAATCCAAGTTTTGAAACCTGGCGGCGGTGAGCACCATTCCCTCCAATTGACAGGCCTGGAGCTAGGAAACATAAGGATGACTTCGACAGGAAAGATTGTCATGGGAGGCGGAGGCGGTATGATGATTATGTCTGGCGGTATGGATGAAGATCAGGATTTGGGAAAACTTTTGACTGTCCTGGATTCAGAAGGAAAAGTAATTCAGGAATTCGGGGAAAAACTGGATTATAAGGACTTCCTAATGAATAGGAGTGGAAACCAGTATCACTTTGCCGTCGACAAAGATGGGAATATGTATGTGGCCTTCGATGTCCAAAACCGTATTGACAAGTATTCTCCGGAGGGAGAACTATTGTGGAAGTCCGACCGGAAGCTAAACTTTGAAGTCACTTCCCCAAAGAAAAAAACAGGCAGCAGGAAAATGAGTGGAGGCAGGGTTGAAATCAGGATGCCTCAGATGAACCGATGTGCGAATGGGATTGCCGTCGATGATAAAGGAAGAGTGTGGGTTGTTGGTTATGAAAGACAGATCAATGAAGATGAGCAGGTTCAGACGGAGATCATAATGGGAATAGATGCCGGAGGGCGGCGTTCAATGAGTATGAAGCCTAAAGGAAATACCGATGTCAGAGAAACGGATGCTTTCCGGCTGGAAATTTATTCTCCTGAAGGGATGCTGTTGGGAAAGATTCAACTGGGTCATTTTGTCGATGACATCTTCATCAACGGAGACAGAATCTACATACTGGATAAGATGCGCGGCAGCCAGTACTACGAATATCAGATTATCGAGAAATAGTACGCGAGGATTTCCCTTTTCTTATTCATGCCGCAGGGAGTTAACCGGATCGGCGCTGGCTGCTCGGACCGCTTGTAAGCTGACAGTGAGAAGGGCAAAAATCAAAGCTGAAAGTGAAGCCCCGATAAATATCAATGGATTAAGACCTATATGGTAGGAATAGTTCTGCAGCCATTTGTTCATGGCATACCAGGCTACAGGCCAGGCAAATAGATTGGCCGCCGTAACCAGGACGACAAACTCTTTGGACAAAAGGGCCGCGATATTGGGAATGGAAGCTCCTAGGACTTTACGAATCCCAATTTCCTTCGTTCGTTTCTCCGCCATGAAAGAGGCCAAACCGAAGAGTCCCAGGCATGCGATAATGATGGCGAGAACCGTAAAAGCTCCGAACAGAGTCCCTAACCTCTGCTCTGCCAAATACAATCGATTGAAGGATTCGTCGAGAAAGGAATAGTCAAATGGGAATGTGGGAGAAACCTTCTCCCAAGCCGACGTTATCCGCTGGAGAGTCTCCGGAATGTTTTCTCCATTTATTCTTATGAAAAGGAAGGTGTAGGGCTCGACGGGCCTTAATCGAATCACAAGAGGCTCCACAGGATTGCTGAGAGAATCAAAATGAAAGTCCTTCACGACTCCAATGACAATTCCAGCCTCTCCCCATAGAGAAAATGGTTTGTCCACTGGAGATTCGATACCCAGTACACGCGCTGCAGCCTGATTAAGAATGTAGGACTGCTCTTCATCAGAGGTGAATTCTCTCGAAAAAAAACGTCCTTCCGCAATCTCCATCTGCATGGTTTCAAAATAATCATGTGTAACGGTTGCAGTGTGGAATAGGATATTGTCATCGGGATTTTTTTCCGGCCAGGAGACTGAAGAGGTGGAATTTTGCATTTGGGTCGGCAGCTGGCCGGCGGATGTCACACCGAGAATACTTGGTTCATTTTGAACACTGCGTTTGAATGCTTCGTAGAAATTGGCTGTCTGGACACCAAAGCGCATATAAATGACATTGTTTCGGTTAAATCCTATTGGTTTGCTGCGAATAAAATTGAGTTGGGCCTGAACGATCAGGCTGATGATAATCAATCCAATTGAAAGTGCAAACTGGAAGACGACAAGTATGCGGCGGAAAAGGCGACCTTTGGGTCCCGTGAAGCTTGATGCCCGCAGCACATGGACAGGATTGAATCCGGACAAAAACAGTGCCGGGTAGAGTCCGGCCCCAAGGCCTGTGAGCATAACGATACCTATCAAACTCAAATACAGAAGTCCGCCTCCCGAAAAATTCAATGCCAGGCTTTTACCGGAAAGTTTGCTGAAGGAAGGGAGAAGCATAATAACCATACCAACAGCAAGAACAAAGGCAGCGAGGGCGTAGAGCACGGATTCGCTCAGGAACTGGAGGAGTATGTCCGTCCGGTAGGCCCCTGTTACTTTGCGCATTCCCACTTCACGGGCTCTATTGCTTGAACGGGCTGTAGCCAGATTCATGAAGTTAATGCAGGCGATCACCAACACTAAAAAGGCCGTTAATGAGAAAATTATAATGTAGCTGAAATTCCCATGCCCTGCTATATCAGCTACATAATCGGGATCGAGGTGAATTTTTCGGAGATTCTGTAAGTGCAGAGTCGTATTTGATCCGGTATTGTGCTTGCCGATAAAATCTCGAATTTTCTCATTCACAACCTCCGGATCGGCCCCTTCGGTCAGTTCGACATACGTGTAGTAGGAATTGTTTCCCCACTGATCGAGGCGCTGTCCTCCCATTTCGAGAAGCACGAAGGGCATCACGAAATCGAACCGCAGATGGGAGCTTGATGGCAGGTCAGCCATAATCCCTTTGACAATCAAGTCAAATTGGTTTTCCAGACGAAGGACTTTCCCTATAGGATCTTCACTTCCAAAATATTTCTCTGCCATTGACTCGCTCAACACGATTGAGTTCATGAGATCAAAAACAGTTTCCGGATCTCCTTTAATCAGATTAAAACTGAACATCGTCCAGATGGACGGATCTGCCATACCCAGCCCGCTTTCGTAAAATCGGTGGTCTTCGTATTTGACTAAAAAACGCGGCGCCGTTGTATAGCGGAAGGATGCGGTGATTTCAGGGAATTCCTCTATCAAGGCCGGAGCTAAGGGAGCGGGAGTGACTGCAACTTTCATAATATTGCCACCTGTATAGGTCTGTTCTTCCACAACCCGGTACAGACGATCGACTTTGGCATGAAACCTGTCGAAACTTAACTCGTCATACACCCACAGCAGGATTAAAATGCAGCAGGCGATGCCTACAGCCAATCCAACAATGTTGATGAATGAATATCCTTTATATTTACGAAAATTTCTAAATGCTGTTTTGATATAGCTAAAAAGCATGGTTCTTCTCCGTCAATGTGTTCCAATGTACTGAATAGCGTCTAAATTATCAATAAGAATGATGGTAATGGAATTATTATTTTGAGTGATTTATAGTAGAGCAATAAACAGGTAAGTTTTAAAGGTTCTCTTCCATTTTGTGTGGGTAAATACACGGAAT
>SDBT01010048.1_pt1 | contig 15317 bp, 10 predicted proteins | sample 2277101 | NCBI WGS metagenome assembly SDBT01 (sample SAMN10404973, study PRJNA504765) | marine sediment metagenome | isolation source: marine sediment core GS10_PC15, 103 cmbsf | place: Arctic Ocean: Southern Knipovich Ridge | collected 2010 | reverse complement strand
CCATATATCTTGGCCGGGCACAACCCAACGATCCGCCTGACTGCAAAGCCGCGCGCGACGCCTTCGATACGGGCTACTATCCGCGGGCGCTGAAGTGCTGGCCGCGACACTACTCAGACGAACGCCGCGCCCTGTCAGCGTATCGCAAGAAGAAACGCCCAGCCCCGGCACTCTCGGCGATCGACAAGCGCATGCGACGATTTTTCGTCTCGGCGTTCCAGAGTCAATTGTTTAACGAAGTGCTCGCCGAGCGGATCGCGACTATCGATCAGGTGATGATCGGCGACCTGGCTCGCAAGGAAGACACCCACGGAGTTTTCGCCGTGGAGGCGGCCCAGATCGATCAGCCGCGTGCCGCAGCGTTCGAAATCAGCCCGACCGGGCCCCTTGTAGGCTACCGGAGCACGCTGGCTGCGCATATGCCCGGGGAAATCGAGCAATCGGCGATGACCGCCCACGGAATCACGCAAGAGGACTTCAGGCGGACCGGATCGCTCAAGGTCAAAGGTGCCCGCCGATCTCTGCGAGCGAGAATCGAATCTCCGGAGCTCTCGGCCGGCAGCGATAAGTTCGGTTCGTATATCGAGGCTATCTTCGCGCTGCCAAGCGGATGCTACGCCACGGTTGTGCTTCGCGAGATCATGAAGAACGATTGAGGCTGCGGTTGCGGCGCTCTCAGTTTTCCGACGGGACGGTTGCGGGCGTACGGGTGAACGTTGAGGGCAGCGTGTTGAACATATCCATGAACATACCGTGCATCCCCGGGGTCATCTGGCCGCCGGTGCGAGCGGTCTCGGCGAACAGTCTCAGTGATGCGGCCGGCGCATCCTCAACGAGCGCCTGCTTGACGCTGGGATCGTCCCACGGTCCGGTGACGTGGTAGCGGGTCAGTTGCTGCGACATCTTCGCAGCGATGCCCACCATCGGAATGTTCGCCATGACATTGCTGACACCGCGCAGTTGCAGTGTCATCAGATGGATATCCAGTTCCTTCGTCAGCCAGTTGACCCGTCCGCCTTTCTCGGCCTTCATCACGCGCAGGCGGTCGGTGAGCAGTCCGTCCTGGATAGTGGCAACGGGGCCGTCGAGCGTAAAGGTCGCTTCGACGTTGGAAATCGTGCCATTGCTTCCGTTCGGCGAGTGCAGTATTTCGTTGAGTACCATCGAAGTATGCGGATTCATCTTCTCCAGCAGCACCAGCCCGTGTCCTTTCAGCGTGTTTATGTCGCCCCCTCGGATCGCAAACGAGACCTGCACGGTAACCAGGCCTTTATTCGCCGGCTGGGTTGACGCGGAGTTTTGAGGAATCTGCGACAGATTCAATTTCGTCGCCATGATCGAACCGGAGTAGCCCGGCGAGGCGCCTGGTTCAGGTTTGACAGTCAGCCGACCACTGCACTGACCGCCCAGCAACTCGGCGCTGAATCCAATAACGTCTGCATCGCTCGCGGCGTCCCGGCTGATCGTGCCCGACAGCGACAGCGGCGATGTGTGTTCGTCGTCAGTTACGGCAAGGGCGAACCCATAGCCGCCGGTTTGCCGGACGAGACGGGCTTCTACCGAGACCGAATCAAGCAATCGCCGATCATCTCGCACGATGCTCAGCGAGGCATCGGAGATCGTGAGCGAGTCCAGATCGATCATTTGCCGGCTGGCTGGCTGGTATTCTCGAATTGGAAGGACCAGCTCTCGGTTGCTCAGATAAAGGTTTAACTCAGGGCGGATCAGTTCCACGTTTGTGACAATGGGCTTGCTGCTCAATACAGATCGCAGCTTCATAGTCGCCGCAGGCAGATGCAGATGGGTCCGTCCCTGGTGGTCGAGCAGTTTCAGATCTCTCAGCCGGACCTGGTCGGGGAATTCGAAATCGACGTCCGCCAACTGAACCGCACCGTCCCAGCGGGCCTGCAAAGCTTCGGTGACTTTGGTCCGGATGACCGCGGGCATAATCACGTACTGCGCCAGACCCAGCAGCACTGCCGGAGCTATCAGCAGCGCCAGAATCAGACGCACCAGCCACTTTTCGGCTGGCCGATTTGGGCCCGAAATCCGATTGTCGATGATTTCCAGGTTCATACAGCCTGCTTTAGATGTCTGAGTAAAACTTGCTCATCTCGAATACCAGCGTACAATTCTTATCATGAAAGTCCAGACATGCAAGCTTGTGGTTGCGGCAGTGCTGATAACGTTGGCTGGTTGCTCCGAGCCACTCGACCAGGTAGTGCTCCTGATCCCTGCGCCCGAACCGAAGGTCGATTACAGCGACTTGGCGTTCATGCTCGATAAGGGAGTGACCACCGATGGATTGCTGATCCCCAAGGTGATCGAGAAAAATATGGTTCGCCTTGATCAGCAACTGAAGCTGATGAAGGTTACTGGTCCGAGCATTACGCCCGAACTTTTTACTTCCGAGGACGCGAAGCTGGCCTACTGGTACAACGCCCGTGCTGCATGGGCGATGAAACTTGCTGTTCTGTGCGATTGCCCCGAGGATGTGGACATCAAGGAGTACACCGATCGGGCGTTCATACTCGACGGACGACGAATGGTACTCGAAGAGATCGATGAGATACTGGTCGGCTATGACGATTGGCAGATTCTTGTCGCCGCGCCTGGCGTAACGCTCGGGCGGGCCCATATGCCCGATGAACCGTTCGCTGCCTACGATGTGCGCCGGCGGATTGGCAAACGCTTCAATGCGTTCGTGGACGACAGGAAACGGTTTGTAATCGACATCGCCGGGAAAAAACTGCGGGTGCCCGCCGTGCTCTGGGGTTTCAGGAAAGATCTGATAAACCAATACGAGTCTTCCTACGGTACTGAGGGTGCTACGTTTATCACGGCGTTGCTTCCGCACACGTCCGGTTCTGCCCAGCGCAGATTGCAGGACGCCGTCGGATACAGGTCCGTCCCCGCCGGGCAGTCGCTTCTGCTGGCGGTTTTGAAACGCGAATAGGCGCGACAAGACCGAAGTTTACTTTGGGGACTTCTTCACTCTGGTTGTTGCGGGCTTTCGCTGGGATTTTTTCTGACCTTGCAAAACCTTCCGTGCTTTGGCTATGTCTGTGATCTTGAAGATAGCGGTTGTCTTACCGGCCGGCGACCCGCCTGTGCAATAGGCGTAGGAAATGTTCACATGTGCTCCGGCGAGTTTCACCGCGACGTCGGCGAACGCTCCAGGCTTGTTGGGCAGTATCAGCGCGAGCACCTCGCTTTCGGTCCAGCGATCGTGCACCTCGCCCAGCACCTTCCGGACCCTGTCACGATTATTGCAGACTATTCTCAGCGTGCCGTGTTCGCCTGAATCCATCAATGCAAGGGCGACGATGTTCACCTTCGCCTTGGCCAATGACGCGGCAATGTTGGCGAGCACTCCCGGTTTGTTGATGAGATAAATCGAAAACTGGGTCAAGATCTCCATGGGCATCCCTTTCTATTTGATCCGCTATTGAATCTTAGCAGGCGGGGAGGCGGCTCTCAACTTCCGTAAGATCAGGCGATAACGAAGGCGGCGAGGTTGTTGGCCTATTTGGCCGAGTCGGCCTTGAGTTTCTTTTCCCAGAGCCGCAGCGCTTCCGGCTGGCGGGCGTAGATCGGCTGGAGGTGGTCGAAGGTGACGAATTGACCGCCAGCGGCCATTCTGCGTCCCACATGCCACACATTCTCTGGCGTCGGGGTGTGCAACTGGCTCGGGGCGATGGTGATCTGCTTTCCCGAAACGCTCAGGTGCTCGATCGCCTCGCCGATCAGCATGAGCGGCCGCGGCGCCGAAGCGAGAAACTGCTCGAAATCCTTCAATTCACCGGGCACGACTTCAGTGATATTATCACCGTCGCGAGTCAGCAGGGCAGTCCACGCGCTGGTGTCCTTGGAGGCTAGCACCACGCCCAGGTGCTCCCAATCCATCGCAAGGGCGTTGCGTGCGAGAGCTTGGGCGGTGGGGACGGCGACGCATTTGAGTTTGGGTAACATCTGTCCGAGCGTGCGAGCAACGGTGATTCCGATTCTCAGACCGGTAAAACCGCCCGGCCCGGTCGATACATAGACGTGCGCCAGATCGCGTGCAGAAAAACCGGCTTCTGAGAGCATATTATCAAGATGGCTGATAAGCTGCGAAGCGTGCCGCGCCGAGGCGTCGAAGCGCATCTTCGCAAGCAGGTTATCGCCAAGCCCGAGCGCTACTCCGCCCTGGCGGCAGGAAGTTTCGATTGCTATGGAGAGTTTTTTATCGTTCATGTTGCCTCTAGATGAAAGATTCTAGCACAACACAGCACCGGTGTGCGAGCAAACGGTTTGACATACGACCCGCCTGCCAGATAGCATAGGCGTTCTTGTGAATTGGATAAACACGCAATGATAGCTGTAATCAGTGACATTCACTCAAACGTGGTGGCTTTGCAGGCGGTTCTGGCCGACATAGCCCAGCGCGACGTCAAGCAGATCATCTGCCTGGGCGACGTGGTTGGTTATGGTCCCAAGCCAAACGAATGCCTGGACCTCGTGCGCCAAAACGCTTCGGTTACCCTGATGGGCAATCACGATTTTGCGGTGCTCTACGAGCCGAATAATTTCAATCTCGGTGCCGAGTCCGCATGCTTCTGGACGCGCAAACAGCTTGAGCAGGAACCCGACGAGCAGAAGCGCAATGAGCGATGGGGCTTTCTCGGTCAGCTCCAGGTCAAGCACGTGATGTCCGGTGAGGACTACGGCATGGGCGAGTTGGCGTTTGTCCACGGAAGCCCCCGAAAACCTATCAACGAATACGTTTTCCCCGATGACGTTTACAACAATCCCAACAAGATTCACGGGCTCTTCGATCGCTTCAAGGGACTTTGTTTTATCGGCCACACGCATGTGCCCGGGGTGTTCCTCGATTCGCCCGATTTCTACAGTTGCGACGAACTCGATATGGTCTACGAGTACGAGGATAACAAGGCATTAATCAACGTAGGATCGGTCGGACAGCCGCGTGACCGTGACATCCGGGCCGGATATGTCCTGATCGAACCGGGTCTAGTGCGGTTCGTCCGGGTGGAATACGAAGTGGAATCAGTCGTGCAGGAAGTGCTCGGCATTTCCGAACTGGATGACTATCTGGGAATTCGACTCAAGGAAGGCCGCTGATCGAACGCATTAAGACGGATCATCGGTGGCCGAATCTTTAGGAGCTTGCTTTGAATCTTCGACGATTAACTATTGTAATGCTGATTTTTGCCGGGACGATGCTGGCGTTCTGGTTTTACACTGACTACCAGGCCAAGACGCGCCAGTTCGATCAACAGCCGCCCGCCCAGACGACCCCGGAATCGGCGACTCCGCAGGCCGAGGCCGAGGCCCAACCAGCCCCAGCCAGGGCATCTGAGGCGGAACAGCCCGCGACGGCCAAACCCGCAGGCCCGGCGAAGAAGGATCCAACTCGGTCCCCAACGAGAAAGGCGTCATTACTAAGTACAACGACGTTGAAACCCCCGGTAACGATTGGCTCGCTCAAATCAGGTGATGGTTTTCTGCTGGCGCTGGAGACATCCAACCGTGGCGCCGGTGTGTATACAGCCAAACTGACCGAACATTTTGCGACTGTTGCGGACAAGAAACGCCATGACTTGGATCCAAACACTTACCTCCAGGCGAGGCTGGACGAACCGAAGAAATACCAAGGCCATTACAGCGTCCTCAACCCGGTAGGCCAAGGCGAGACAATGCGACTGCCTCTGGCAACCGGGACGATCTTGATCTACACCCCCGGCCAGGCCGATCCGGTCAAGGCTTACTTAGGAGGGACGCCTTGGCACCCAGTGGCCGTTGAGCCTGACCCATCAGGTGATACCGAGAGCGTGTCCTACTCGCAGACACTCCAAGAGGCGACGACGAAGAATTTGTTGATCAGGCTGGTTAAGACCTACACGGTGAGCAAGCAGGATTACTCGATCGTGATGTCCCTGAATGTGGAGAATCTGACCGGTAAGCCCATCAGCGTCTCGTTCGACCAGGCCGGTCCCACAGGTCTGCCGCGAGAGGATGTCCGCCAGGACATGCGCATGGCTGCTTATGCGAGCCTGCACGAAAACGGGACGATCAAGAATCGCAACAAACCGGCTAGCAAGTTGGATGAGCTGGTGCTCGATTCGCGCCGCGAACACAAAATCGGATCGAGCGACGGGGCCGGACCGGTGCTGTGGATCGGGCACACCAACAAATTCTTCGGGTCAATGATGTATCTCAGGCCCGCCGATGAAGGCCGGATTGAAGCTCCGCTCTGGAAGGCTGGGTTCTATCTGTCCAAGGCGTCCGAGTCGGCCACTTCGCAGACCTACCTGACCGGTGTCCGTCCGCAGTTGAAACTCAAAGCCGGGCAGGACAAGACAGTAAGCTTCGACATTTTCGTCGGCCCCAAAAAGCGAAGTCTGTTCAGCAAGGAAACGGCCGAGCACTTCAAACCGCTCTATCGCCAGTTGAGCTACATCGGAACGATTGATTTCAGTTCATGCACATTCGATTGGCTTACGCTTTGGATGATGGGACTGCTGGACCTGTTTTCCAAGGTCGCGATGGGTAATTACGGAGTCGCCATTATCATGCTGGTGCTCCTGGTCCGCCTGCTGCTGCATCCGCTGACCAAGAAATCCCAGGTCTCCATGATGAGCATGCAGAAGCTCGGACCGCAGATGCAAAAGCTCAAGGAGAAGTACGCCGACGATAAGGCCGCGCTCAACAAGGAAATGATGGGGCTCTACAAGACGGCCGGTGCGTCACCGCTACTGGGCTGCTTGCCCATGCTCCTGCAGATGCCGATCTGGATCGCGCTGTTCACCGGACTGCGTGCGACGGTTGAACTCAGGCACGCGGCGTTCCTTCCGGTCTGGATTACCGATCTTGCCGCGCCGGATCAGCTTATCACGTGGGCTACGCCACTGCCCGTGATAGGCGAGTATGTCGGAAACAGCTTCAATCTGCTTCCGATACTCCTGACCATCGCCATGTACCTGCAGACGAAGTACGGTCCCCAAGCACAACAGATGGCCGCTGCGGCCAACGATCAGGCCGCCCAGCAACAGAAGATGATGAAGTACATGATGCCAGGAATGATGCTCGTGTTCTTCTACAAGGCACCGTCGGGCCTGACGCTGTACATCATGGCTTCGACTTTCGCCGGGCTGCTCGATCAGTACTTTGTTCGCAAGCACATACGCGAGAAAGAAGCCGCCGAGTCGGCCGAGCAGGCTACCGTCATCGTGCCCGGAAAGGCAGGACGAACGAACCGCCCGAAGAAACCCAAAGGCCCGTTCTACACCAAAGGCGGCTGATTAACGCAACTTCATAGGCGCATAACAACGCCCGCGAGCCCATTAGAGCTTCGCGGGCGTTTTCATTGTTATCGCCAGGCAATGCTGCGGAGCCTAGAAGCTATCTGCAGGTTCCGTGGCTTTGGTTGCGTGTTCCTTGGCCAGTTGGATAGCCGCTTTCAGCCTGATCATGGAAACCTGTTCAATATGTCCGTCGGCGAACAGGGCAACGGTGTGCTTCCCTTTGTAGTTTTCCGGCCGCTCGTAGACCAGCATGATCTGACCGGGGCGCTTAATCAGTTGCAGATTGCCCGGGTTGATGTAGATGTAATCGATCTCGCCTGTGAACTGACCATCGGATATTTCCGGAGCGGATCTGTTGGAGAGAGGGCTGATGAATATTTCAGTGGATTCGAGGTATTGGATAGGTCCACTGATAAGAGCTGCAAGATCGGGTGGAGCCGCACCGTCATTCTCCTCCGCGTAAAACAGGCAGGCGTTGGATATGCCTTTCAGATGCGTCTTGGAGATAACGCCTTTGGCCTTTGATTTGGCCCGGTTCAGCGAGGGAAGCAGGACGGCAATGGCCATCGGTGAATTGAGCGGGCTGAACAATGGCCCTGTGACAGGCAGTGAATCGTAGGTCTCGAATGTGATGCCCTTTTCGTCGGACGATACTGTCATGATATTCGGCCAGAGGTATTTCTCCAGCGTCGAGAGTGCGGGGACCCAATCCGGTTTGGCTTCCACTGGCATTTTCATAGCCAGTGCGTTGGTGCCCATGGTTCCAAACAGCATCAGCGACGGATATATCTCCCGTATGATTTTCGGAGTGTTGGTGTAACTCAGGATCGATGCGTTTTTGGCCACCCGGCTGCGATGCTTGGCGAAGAGCGTCGAAGTCGAGAGCTGTTTGATATCACCACCTTTGTCCAGGACGGTTTTGAGTACCTGCGGCCAGGCTGCCAGTAGCAGTCGATCTTCGTGGATTGCCCATGCAGGTGCGACTGGCCACGGTACGCCCAATTGCCCGGCGAGATAGTGTATCTCGATGCGTCCGGCGTGGGTTGTTTCCAGGCTGATTGCGGGCGGAAGGTTTTCCCTGGCGTAAGATTCTATCTTGGTGATGACCTCGGCGACCTTTGCCGGGTCTTTCATCGTTATGCTCAGCACTGTTCCTGTGCCAAATCCGCCCTGGCTGGACGCGCTGGAGACAACCACAGTATCGCCCATCGCCGGAAGCAAATCCTGCGTGATCGACACGCCAATTCGTTCTTCCAGTTGTGCGACCGATTCGCTGAACTGCTGTTTGAGATCCTTGTCTTTACCGGAAGAGTAAACGTCCAGGCTGTGCAGGATTTCGGCATAGAGCGCTTCACCCGAGAGCTTGATAGCCGCCACGAAATCGGCATCGTCCGGTATATGCGCCAGATCGGCATCGGTCAGTGTTCGGCCGGCCAGCGGAAGGAGCAGCCCGCGATGCGGCGACGGACTGAACAATCTGGTGCGGGTGAGCATGCCGCGGTCAACGATACGCGTGGTTCCCGCCACTGCTTCAAGCTGTCCGAGCCCGAGGGCGTTGATGATCCTGCGCAGTTCCGACACGCCGGCGTCCGGTTCAGCGGGCGTCTTGTCTGCCACGATCGCTTCGGCGCGCTTAAGCAGTTCCGGAACGTCGAGGTAGAAGGCGATCTGGATATTCTCTCCGCCGACGGCGGCCATCGAGCTGATGAATTTCTTGCTGGTGGCCAGCGACTGCTCGGATTTGAGGCCGATGACCCTGCGAGCGGCGTCCGGGCCAATCGCCATGAAAAACACATCGCCATTGAATCCCACCACCACTTCACGCGAACCGTTCGGGCCGATGATGCTGCGATAGGGTAGTCCGCCCTCGGATTTCTCGGTGACGGTGACGTTTTCCAGCGATTCTATGAATGCGTCGAGATGTTTCTGGAAGGCTTCGCCGTCTCTGGCCAACTCGAGCAGCAGAACAGCTGAGATCTTCGGACCATTGTCCCCGGATTCCAGTTCGCTTATCGCAATTGCAGCAGGATGTTGCCACGCCAACGAACCCATCGCCAGCGCATGGGCCAGCGAGGCGGACTTATTGGGCGGAAGGGCGGTCTGGGCGAGAGATTTCATGGCGCCCAGAAACTGTCCGATACCGGGCTCGGCCAGCATCTGTCCAAAAGCCGAACCGTCGAAAACCAGGCTCCTGCCGGACCAGCCCGCATAGCAAATAGTCGATTCCGGCAGATGCTCCGCCAGCGGGGGCTGAGCGACAGCGGGTAGCGCGGTGGTGCATAGCAGTACTAAGGCAAGCATATTACGGACTGGCATATCTTACTCCCATCGGATTTGCAGTGGATATATTGTTTGGACAACCCCGCCGATATGCGGTTACAGACGGCCACTATGTTATGCCACAGCCGAGGTCAGTATAAAGGTTTTTCTGACCCTCAGGATTTGTATCTCAACAAGCCCAGGGCAAAGGTAGAATAAGTTCATGCGAAATGTGCCGCTGTTTCTTGTGTTGGCAGTGCTGATTGCCCCAGGCTGCCAGAGCCCCCAACAACCCAAGGGCGTTTCCCTCGTAACCCGAGTGGACAGAGCGCCATGGACTGCAGACGGTTCGGTCGGCGAACTGCTGACGACCCGCAATTACCGCATATACACAACCGCGCGCAATCCCGTGCTTGTCCGGTACCTGCCCGGATTCATGGAGGCCGCCTATCAAAATTACCTGGCTGTAACTCGACTGCCCGATATCCGGACTGACGAAAAGATGCCCATATATATGATGGGCTCGCGTCCGGAATGGGTCGTGCTGACCAAAAACGTGATTGGACCTGCCCAGCAGAACGTCTACCTGTCAATACGGGCCGGTGGATACTGCTATAAAGGGGTCGGCGTTTTCTGGGACATGGGAGGGCTTGGCACGTTTTCGGTGGCAGCCCATGAAGGACTTCACCAGTTCTTCCACCACCGTCTTGTTGACCGTCTGCCGATGTGGGCCGAGGAAGGCCTGTGTGTCTCGGCCGAAGGACACGAGATATTCAAGGGGGCGGTGCGCTTTACGCCCGATCAGAACGTCTCCAGGCTGACCAGCCTGCGGGACGCCATACTCAAGGAATACTGGAAACCGATAGCTCAACTGCTGCCTCTCGACGCCGGAGATGTCTCGGTGCGAACCACGGAGGAAGCTGTTGCCTACTACGCCCAACTCTGGGCGCTATCGCGCATGTTGCGCAACAGCCCAACGTACGGTAGCGGTTTTCGTCGGATGATATCCGATGCCCACCAAGGCAGCATGCACCAGGCCATTGGCGTTCCCGCCAGCGCGATGGCTGAACTTCGCAAGAGGGGACGATTATACAATCGCACCATATCGCAGCCGGTTTTTCAGTACTACATAACCGGAGACTTGGATAAATTCGAACGCGAATTCCGCGATTATGCGAGACAACTCGCTGATTTAGAATAAGTTACGATTTTCAAGAGGGGATCGGGTGCATATCTGCCAGGCGGCCTAGTGCCCGGTTTTTCGGACAGAAGTAAGCCCTGGCGAATTCCATATCTAAGCAAACCCGCCTGAGAATCCTGCCGATGACTCATATACAGTGCAGTAATCAACTTAATTGATGCTGTCCCAAAGAGGCACGGACTCATGCAAGAAGATGTGTCAAATACAGTAGGCCGAAACCATGTAAACTCGGCGGAAACCGGATCCAACAGGTCCGGCAACGTCATTGGTTTTCGCTCGCGCATCCTGATACCGCTGGCGGCCTTGATTACGGGACTGATTTTCGTTTGTGGGTACGTTGTTCTTGCGAACACCAAAGCGCGAACCATCGAAGAATCATCCGAAGCATTCGCCGGTGTGCAAAAGGCCCTCGATGCCGCCATGGCCGAGGAAATCAGCATGATGGGGGCGATGATGGAAGTTCTGTCCCGGGACGTCAAGCTGCGAAGCCTTTTCCTGGCCGATGATATGGATGCACTTCACAATCACACAAAGCCTCTATTTGAGCGTCTGCGCACGAGACAGGGGATTACGCATTTCTATTTTCACGGGCCTGACCGAAGAAACAAGCTTCGTATGTACAAACCGGAGAAGAACGGAGATCTGATAACCCGATTCGTCGCCAGAGAAGCTGAGAGAACAGGCAAGGAATTCGGTGGTCTCGAAATCGGGAAGCATGGCACCCTTACGATTCGTATTGTCAGGCCGTGGTATTACCAGGGTGAACTCATTGGCTATCTCGAACTCGGTCAGGAAATTGATCATACCATTAAGCAATTGCGGGATGCGACGGGCATGGAATTCGTTATCACGGTTAACAAGCAATATCTGGACCGCGAGAAATGGACCCAGGGCATGGAGATGCTCGGTCGCACGGCCGATTGGGACTACAGTGGCGACTCGGTCGTTGTCGTCCAGACCATGGCGGATATTCCAGACGACGTGGTCTCTCATCTTTGTGACGATCCGGACGTATGCAAGCTTGGCAATATTCCGCTATCAGTGGCTGGAGTGGACTATCGAGTGTCCTCTAATGCACTGAAGGACGTGGCAGGCCGCAGCGTTGGCGAAGTGGTGATGCTGCGCGAAGTGACGCCTGAAACCTCCGCAATGACCAAGACCGTTCGTCAGATATCCTTGGCTTGTGGTGTAACTGGATTGTTTATCGTTGCGTTCTTTTACTTCTTCCTCGGTGCCCAGCAAAGAAAGTTGAGCACCCAATCCAGATCGCTGTTGCAGGCCCGGCGGGCAACGGATGCACTGATCAACGCTCCCGAAGACGTATCGTTGCTAACTGAGCCTGACGGCAGGATATTGATCGCCAACGAAGCCTTCGCAAATAAGTCCGGTAAAGCCCGCCGTGAACTGGTGGGCCTCGGCATGTTCGAGCTGCTCCCGCCAAAGCTGGCTAGCAGCAGGATGGCGCGCGTCTCACAAGCATCAGCTACAGGCCAGTCCGTTCGCTTTGAAGATATTGAGCACGGGCGGTGGATGGAAAACGGGGTGTACCCCATTAAGAACGCCACCGGACAGGTTACCCGGATCGCGTGGTTCTCCAGGGACGTCACGAAATCCAGGCAGTCGGAATCCGAGTTGCGGACAGCTCTGGACGAGCAGGAACGCATGAACAGGCTGCTGGCAGGGCGTGAAGAGCGGATGCTGGAACTGAAGAAGCAGATCAACGATCTGCTCGGTGAACTGGGAAAACAACCGCATTATGAAACAACCGCATGACACCACTATCACAAAGAGTCCTTACTGTCATGCGAGACACAACAGGTGATTTTGTATGAAGCTGCGTGGTCTAAATAGTCTTGGTGCGAAACTGGCGGCCTCGGCCGGTGTTTTGCTGCTGGCGTTCTCGGCGGTGGCACTCCTCTATGCGCGCTGGAACACCGGACAGTCCATTGGGGAAGTTATCTCTCTACATGCCAGCCTGTTTGTCGTTCTGGTTTTCATCATTCGCTGGCTTGTCACCCGCAGGCTGGCTGTGATTACCAATTATGTAAGAGACATCGAACAGAAGGACAGCATAGATGATATTCTGCCATTGAGAATCAAGGGCAGTGACGAAATCGGTGTTCTTGCTGGCGGGTTCAACAACCTACTGAGCCGCTTGCGAGACGCGCACGAAGATATGGAACAGCGGGTTGCCCAACGCACCGCGGAACTAACCGAAGCCAATGACCTGCTGAAATCGCAGGCGGAAGAACTGGCAGGAAGCCGCAAGATTGCCCTGAGCATCATGGAGGATCTTTCCGAGCTGAATGATGAAACCGATCGCGTTAACCAGGAACTGGCCGTTGCCGTCGCCCAGGCCGAGGAGATGGCCCAAGCCGCCGACGCGGCCAACGAAGCCAAGAGCCAATTCTTGGCCAATATGAGCCACGAGATCCGCACTCCGATGACGGCTATCCTGGGTTTCACCGATCAGATGCAGAGTCCAGATAGTTCTACTGAAGATCACGCGGAATACATCGAAGTCATCCGGCGCAACGGGCAGCACTTGCTTGAGTTGATCAACAACATCCTTGATTTGTCGAAAGTGGAATCCGGCAAGGTGGAGTTGGAGTTGATCCAGCACAGTACCGCCGCCACGGTGGCGGAAGTGGCCAGCACGATGCGCGTCCGGGCCAATCAAAAAAGCGTGGAACTCTCTGTTGAGTACGCGACGCCAATTCCCGAAACAGTCCGAACCGATCCGGCTCGCCTGAGACAGGCGCTGGTGAACCTCATCGGCAATGCGGTAAAATTTACCTCCCATGGCGAAGTGAAAGTGGTAGTGAGTTTCTGTGAGCACGATAGTGATGAGGCCAACGTTCTGCGAATCGACGTTGTCGATACAGGCATAGGCATACCGACCGGAAAGATGGACGCGCTCTTCGATCCGTTTGTGCAGGCCGATTCATCGGCGACACGGGTCTATGGCGGAACGGGTCTCGGCTTGGCGATTACCAAAAACATCGCTGCCCTGTTGGGTGGGGACTTGTCCGCCCAGAGTGTTCTGGGTGAAGGCTCGCGATTTACGCTGACGATTCCTGCCGATTGCCCTGACGGAACACGGATGCTCAACCATCCGTCTGAAGCGGGAGAATCCGTGCATGCTCCGTCCCTGGCCCAGCATGACGATAGTGAACCACTGGCAGGGATGCGAATACTCCTGGCAGAGGACGGGCCTGACAATCAGCTGCTCATCAGCGCGGTTCTCGCTAAGGCAGGCGCCAAGGTGGAGATCGCGGGCAACGGTAAAATCGCGGTGCAGAAGGTTCGCACCGAAGGCGAGTCCGGATTCGATGTCATTCTGATGGACATGCAGATGCCCGAAATAGACGGATATCACGCCACCAGAATCCTTCGCCAGGACGGTGTGGATTGTCCGATTATCGCCCTGACAGCCCACGCCATGAACGGCGATCGCGAGAAGTGCATCGCCGCAGGCTGCACGGACTACTCCTCGAAACCTATTGATCGAGAAGGGCTCATCGCCACCATCGCTTCCCATGTCGTGACGGCAAGGTGCAAGGGCTCCGGAGGCGTCTGCGAATCACGGCCCTGCGACGACCACCATGAGATAATCGTCTCGTCATCCTGTGGCGATCCGGAACTGGCCGAAATCATCGGCCAATTCGTCGGGAAGCTGCCGACTCAAATCACCGCCATGGCCAAGGCTCTGGCAAACAACGATTACGACGAACTTCGCATTTTTGCCCACAGGCTCAAGGGCAGCGGGGGCGGATACGGATATGCGCGTCTGACGGAAGCTGCCAGAACAATGGAAGATGCCGCCAAGACGTCAGACACTGAAGCGGCTACGCTTGCATTGAGCAAATTGCGTAAGCTCGTTGATGCGGTTGTTGCAGGGTGGCAGCAGAAGTCGGTTGCGACCAAGAGCGATTCCTGAGTTCCGAGCCCGACCAGGGTCACACCCCGAACCAATCGCGCAGATAATCCCGTGTCTCAAACCGCGCGAAAATCAGCCATGCGATGTTGATGCCAGTCACGATGTCATAGGGAATCGTCATTCGGGGCCATCGCCACAGGCGCACTTTCAGCCAGAATCCCCCCTCGCGTGGATCGATGATACAGCTCCGACCGTCTATAATCCGCTTAGTGTGGAAAATTCGCCGCAGGACCGTCAGCATCGGGAGAATCGCCTGCTGTAGCAGCAATGCAGGAATGTTATACCCGAACGTCGCGATCAGGATGGCGGCAGACCTTTCGCCTCGCTGCCAGTATCCGACGCTGCATTGCTCGATGATGTCTTCGGCGCGGGCGCGGGTGTAGGAAATCATGAACGCGTTGAAGAACGCCAGCATGGAAAACAGGACAAGCGTGACGTTGGCCGGACTCTGCCATGCGTAATAGCAGCCGATCCCCGCATAAACAGCGAAGTCGCTGTAACGATCGAGCGTGCTATCGAGAAACGCCCCGAACGTAGTGGACTTACCACCAATTCTCGCCACAGCGCCGTCCAGCATGTCGCAGGCCGATGCCAGGAACAGCGCGACTCC
>SDBT01010047.1_pt1 | contig 15317 bp, 11 predicted proteins | sample 2277101 | NCBI WGS metagenome assembly SDBT01 (sample SAMN10404973, study PRJNA504765) | marine sediment metagenome | isolation source: marine sediment core GS10_PC15, 103 cmbsf | place: Arctic Ocean: Southern Knipovich Ridge | collected 2010 | reverse complement strand
CTGGGACAACGAACTCATCTACGACTTCAAAACCAAAATGCTGGTACATGGAAATATTCTTCTCGCCCCCTGTTTCGAGATAGCAAGGTAAACCCTCTTCATCGATATTAGAAAGCATTTCATTGAGTAGTTTACTAGCATGTCCTTTCTCTTGGTGTTGTGGATCAACAGCTAATACTGCTAAATACCAATGCTTATCAGTTACTAATTCCTTATGTTTTTGCTCTATAAAGTGATCTTGTGCTTGCATTATCCTAAGCGCTTTGATACCTATTTTAATTACTGGCCAGATAGCCCTTGAACTCACTATTTGCCAAAAGTATCTTTTTATTCTTTTGTTTGAATGCATACAAACCACGATTCCTTCTAACTGAGATGAGGTTATGAAAGCCATACTAATTGAGTAATTAAGGAGAAGATATAATTCGTGAACGTATGGTGTTTTCGCTTTTCTCTCCTCTGGATCAGGAAAGACTTCTTCCATATCGTCTTTAAATGCCCTTGAGAGCATTAGGGACACCGGCTTAATGTGCTTTCTTTCTAGTTTAAGCAAGGTCATATTCCCTTTTTTATCATTATACTTCATTCATATCTAAAATTATTATCACATCACTATTTACATTTGTCTTTGTTCTCTAATATCGTCTCACATCTCGAACAACAAGAGGATAGGTACAAAGGTCTACGAAAATTGTGGTAAATCAAAGTATACAAAGTAATTGATGTATTGAAACAACGTCAATAACTGTTAGATGTAATTGTACACAAATCAACTGGAATCTTGTCCCAAAATCGGCGTAATACTCCATCCCTATAGGAATGCCTGCCAGACAGACATTGAATAATTCTGCCATAAATATTAAAATCAGGGTGTCGGTTGACCTAGTGTCTTCACACCCTGATTAAAAGTCAGGTTGACAATTTTCCGAATTACAGGGTGTTCTCGTAGCTGGAATCGACCGGAAAAGTATTCAGTTTTTAAACAATCAGGTTGACATCGCTTGAAAAATCAGGTTGACAACCTGTCCCAAAATACCTAAAGCCCTTTTCAGGGCTTTTAAGCATACTATCACACCTTAGACCCATTGTCAAGAATTTATACGTAATACCTGTTATACCGGTAACTCTAACTTAAAGAGTGGTACCCTTTATGGGGGCAGGTCATTCTTGTTTTGTCCATCATTACGCTTGACACCACCTATCAAAGTAGTATAATCACATTAAAGGGGCCGATTGAATTGAATATACCGCAAGGGACACCCATTGTTTACATTTCATTTTCTGCTGAGATTAACCAAACTACCACAGAAAGCCTGATATCTACTATGGGTAACTTGGCCAACCTTCAAGTTCAACAAGTGTATCTTCTGCTTTCAACACCGGGTGGTTCTGTTATGAATGGGGTCAATCTGTATAACGTTCTCCGTGGTATGCCCTTTGAGTTAATTACTCACAATGTCGGTAGTGTAAATTCCGTTGGAAACACTGTTTTCCTTACTGGCGCAAAACGCTACGCAGTTCCAAGTTCAACATTTATGTTTCACGGCGTTGGCATTACAGTGCCTCAAAATGCAAGATTAGAAGAAAAGAACTTAAGGGAAAGATTAGAAGGCATCCTGAGTGACCAAAGGAAAATAGGGGATATCATTTCTCAACACACAAGTCTTTCTGACAGGGAAGTTGCTGACCTCTTCAGGGAAGCCCAAACAAAAGACTTGAACTTCGCAATTGAGAAAGGAATTATTCACGAAATCAGAGATGTCCAGATTCCCAAAGGCTGTCCCGTTGTTTCGCTTGTATTCAAGCGTTAAGTCATCCAAATCATCCATTATATTCATCCCCCGCTACTTACTCTTATAGTTTATACGTTACTTCAAGGGATAGTTCCCCAACATTATTATCCGTTATTATGCCTAATGGCCGAAATCTCTACAATAAGCTGTTATCCATTGTTAGTCATAATAGGCAAATCTCTACAACAGCATTATTGGCCGTTATTATGCCTAACATGTTATTAGGAGTAGAAAGTTATGAATGGTAGATAACGTATGTTATTTCTTGTGTAAAGCCTATTAGTGATAACAACTCGTTAGGCATAATAACAGAGTCCTAGCAGCCTAACGACACGCTAGCCACTACAACGGCTAACAATAAATGACCTAGTCTACGCGTACTGAGTTGTAAGAATAGTATACATTGTACATAATACCATCATAGGTAAGAGGTATAGATATCCAACGTCTTATAGAGATAAAGAGTGCCCTTACTGCAGTTTCTACTTCAGTCCCAGGGGTCTGAATGGTCACATACGCTTCAAACATCCAAGAAGAAAAGCAAGAGTCATAAGTGAGAATCCATTAATAATTGACTGGCAGGATGAGAAAGCACCAGTCCTAGGCAGAATCAACTCAGAAGAAGGCTTAAAAGGAGCGCTCAGGTTTTTCCTTACCGATTACCTTACCCAAGCAGAGCCGACAAAATGGATGTTGGATTAATAATTAAGAAAATAACGTATCTTATTTTGCGATATATCTAAAAGACAAAGTAACAAATCAAGCTAATGTGTCCTAGATTGCACGATGTAGTATGATGTTTAATATCTCAAGACTTTCATCACCGCAGTTTTTCAATATCTGACAAATGGCCCGAATCTTCGAAATGGAGCTGGGGTATCAATACGCGGAATTTCTGAGATGGCCTTATCAAGGAACAAAGTTGGAATCTACCTGGCACGTCAGAGTGAGCTAATAATCGTTACCCGATACCGCGACCACTATCTCATCCACAGCTTGTTGTGCAATTAAGCTAACTTTCCTCTCATTGCCTCTGTGTGTGTTGAGCTCAGCCAGGAAGCGAGCAATGTCCTGTCGCCTAAATCTTCGGTCACCCCGGGGTGTAATGCGGTAAACTCTTATTATTCCTTTGTCGCTCCAACGCCTCAAGGTATTGGGATGGACATGGAGGAGATGAGCTACTTCTCTTATCGTCAGCATGTTGTCCATTTGATTATGATCTACCATATCCTTCACTGTCTCCTCTTTAATTGAACTATCTTCTCTAATATATATAACGCAAGACCAGTAAATGTGTCAGGTCAGTGGCTAGTGATACTTTAGGGCTAGGATCAGAATGCCGAAGTCTAAAGGGTAATTCACTTTAGCCAACTATGTATGCAATCACCCAAATGGGCTAATTTGACCAGTAAATAGTACTGGGAAGAAAGTCCAAAATCGGGAGGAAAAGTTAAGTCACCGCCATTGACTCTCGCCATCTATCAAGGTATCGTTATAATCACCTTGTTCTGTTAGGCTCTGGCATCAAAAACAAGCGGAACATCCTAGTAAGAAAATGTCTGCTTCGAGCGGGAGGTGAGGTATCCGATAACCCACACACCTAGCGAATGATGGGATGAGCATACCATGTGGCACCATGGGGCAAACACAGTAAGCCGATAGTAGTATCGACTTACTGCCAACATGAAAGAGAAGAGTAATGTCGAAACCAATCAATGATTCTAGACGCGAACAAATCACGACCTTACGAAAAGCTGGTTTGACCTACGCCGAAATCGGTTGTAGGTTTGGTCTAAGTAAGGAACGAATAAGACAGATTGACAAGGGAATATCGAAGCCGAAGAAGCCTGTGCTAGAGTTCAACATTATGCTCATGCCGGGAGAGGTAGCGCTCATGCTTGGTGTGCACGTAAATACAGTCAGGCGCTGGGCTAATAGAGGCATATTAGAAGCATACTCTATCGGGCCACGGGGTGACCGGAGATTTAGGCAACGGGACATTGAAAACTTCCTTGTCAAGAGGTCTTCGTCAAGCAAAAGCTAATCTCACGAGCGTGATAGGTGAACGGACGTTAGATAGAAAAGTATTGGGAAGAAAGTCCAAAGTTGGGAGGAAAAGTTAACTAAAAGTTGAGTAAGGGGGTTGACATTTGTCATGTGGCGAATTATGCTGTTAATCCTAAGTTGAGGGATTCTTCGGTATTTGCCGACTAAAATAGTAGGGTGATGAAAATGAGCTGATACGCTGACCAGTAGCCAGATAATGAGAGGGCGTTGAACCGCCACCTGGAAGTGGTCACTTGGGTAGCGGGGAGCCAATAGTGAAACCGACCTTTTAAGGTCGGTTTTTTGTTTCACGAAAGGGGGTGATGGCTTTCGAAGATGTTATTGACTAAATCCATACCTGAGGTCGACAGGTATATCGTAAAGAATAAATTAAAGGAGAAAGAAAAGAGATGAAAAAGACAATTGCGATAGTTTTGGCGTTCGTTCTGCTCATCACGCTAGCCATTGGCCTAGCGCCGGTGAGTGCCAGCCTGCCGTCTGCCAAGGTCACGGCAAAGATAGCTGAACTTAACGTGTTCAGTGCTTCAGCCAGCGGCGTCGACGAGGTCGACTGGAACAGCTCGGGCGTTGAGATTATCCTTACGCAGGAGATCAAGACGGCCAATAACAAGGACCTGATTATCGATGTCTCACTACTCAGCGGTCTGTACACCGAGACCAACGTTAAGAGTAAAGGTGGTAACAAAGACACGTCTGGTGCCGGCGCTGCCGTGGTGGCAGCAGTCTTCGTAGATGGCAACATGGCGTTTCCGTATTATCCCATAGTCTTCGAGGGCAGGATACAGATACTGTCGGCTAAGCTGGGCGGATACCTGGTTGATGATGTTCTAACACCGGAAGAGATAGGACTTATAATCGGGACCCTGAGTGCCAACTCGTTCAACTTCATCGTCCCTGACCTTAGCTCTGGGATACATACGGTAGAGGTGAAAGCCGTAGTTGTGACCGCAGCCTTCAGCCAACAGGGTTCAGCCGCAGCTATGGGTGTGCTCGGTCTCGGCTCCGTGGTTATCGAGGAAGTGAGGATGATCAGGAGTGAGGACGCCATTCCCTTGCCTTAGCGCTTAGTAGCGGCGAACATAGGAACGCTTGGTGAGGATTACCTTACACTTGTAGGCTAGCCAAGCGTAGGTTGTAGACGAACTAATGCTTAAGTAAGGCTCAGTTCCGGTTCTATTCGGCAACTGACTAAGTGAAGTGGGGCTGGGGCTTTGCCCCAGCCCCTAGTTGTCCCCGCTCCCCGAAAGGAGGGGGTATCTTCTGAAATTAAAAGTGAGTAGACAGACAAGCCGCTATACCCTGCCTGTTAGCATCAAACTAAGAGGGGTCGACGAGGGCGATAAGGCAATCCTAAAAGAAAGGAGGAAATAGAGAGATGAAAAGAACTTTTAGTATCTTGTTTGCCTTGGTGCTGGTGTTGAGCCTCAGCCTGGTGACAGCAGTGCCAGCAATGGCAGCAACTGACAGACTTGTTCCTGGCACATATGCCACTATCCAGTTAGCCATTGACGCTGCCAACCCTGGCGACACCATCAGTGTGGCGGACGGTACATATGATGAAGACCTGACAGTAAACACTGCCGATCTTACCCTGAAATCGCAGAGTGGCAAGGCTAATACCACCATCCAGCTTCAGGGAAACAAAAAGCCATACATTGATATTCAAGCTGGTGCTGACGATTTCACACTTGGCGGTGCTGCAGGTGAAGGGTTCACCATCTTGAGCAATACTGGTGGAGCTGTCATCGGCTTCAACATACAGCTAACAAATGCACCATCAGGCGTGACAATCTCACACAATACCATCGATACTACCGGTGACGCTACCATGGGCATATCAATAGGTGCTGCCGGAGCAACTGGTCTGACCATCACTGGCAACAACTTTATCGCAGAAGCAGGTGACGGGTCTATCTGGGGACCTGAGGTGGTCAACATCGATGTGTCCGACAATACCTTTACCGGGCCGGGTGGCATGGTCTCTGGCTATGCGATACAGTTCTCCGGTGTTACCGCTACTTCACCATCCATAATTGATGGCAACACCATCACCGGATACGGTTTTGGCATACTCATATCAAACGGAGAAGGAACCTCTAATCTGCAAATAACGAACAATTCGGTAAGCGAGTCCAAGAAAGGCATAAGTTTCTATGAGTATGTTCAGCAGGGCCATACCGCCGGAAATATGACTGGTGTCACGGTGGCGTGTAATACCATGAAGAAGAACACCGTAGGACTGTACATATCGGCTGGTGCACATGTCAAAGCTGATACATTCGTCATTGAATACAACAACTTCGTGGGCAATACACTCTACGGTCTGCAAAACAACAATGCATTAGTGGTAACAGCTGAGTACAACTGGTGGGGCGATGCTAGCGGACCCAGTGGAGTTGGTTCGGGCTCTGGTGACGCAGTAACCACCAATGTTGACTACGAGCCGTGGTCCTTCACCCCAGACCCCTGCGAAACGAAGACAATAGGGTTCTGGAAAACCCATCCGGATTCTACAGAGGCAGTATTGGGCTTAGGAACACTGGCATTGGGTGACGATACTGACGTCTCGTTGTCCGAGGCACTAGTCATTCTAAAGAGCGCCAAGGCGAAGAATGCCTATGACATGCTGGCGGCTCAGCTGCTCGCGGCTATACTGAACCAACTACATCTGGATCACCTAGGTATCGATAGTAGTGATTTTGACGCCCCGATAGCTGCTGTAGGTTCTGCCCTTACTGGATTTACTACACCTGGTTCGAAGACAAAACCAGACAAAGCAGACAAGGCAACTGTAAATGGGCTGAAGGACGCACTGGATACGGTCAACAACACTGGATGTCTCTGTGCAGCTTGCAGTCCGTAAGTTGGACCAAGGTCGTATCTGGCTACCTTCCAACTGGTAGGTGATGTGACCATAGGAAACGACCAAGACCAGTAGGTCAAAAGAGGGGGTAGGGTCTAGGCTCTGCCCCCCTCACTCTTTCTACGGCATTTTGGCACAGGTGCAGGCAGTATGGCTTAGCCCGGCTAAGGAATTGGCAGCATATAAGCATTTGGTTTAGAATTATTAACTCGGTGAATAATAACAAAAGTTCAGATTGTAAGGAGAAGAGAAACTTCTAGGACATATTTTGGTCCTAGCATATGTCGGTGAGGGATTTTTCTCCATTTGGTGACTAATATATAGCAGGTCAAAAATGACCTGGCCTCTTGACCAGTACAATAGTAATAGGGAAGAAGTCCCAAAATTGGGAGGAAAAGTTAGGTAAAAGTTGAGTAAGGGGGTTGACATTTGCCGTATGGCGAATTAAAATTTTAGTTACTCCATTGATTATAGAGGGAAGGATATTTTTGTCGTTAGGCGACTAACTTGGTGAAGTGGGAAAAATGAAGTAAAACCGTGACCAGTAGCTAAGTAGTTAGGGGGCATTGAACCGCCATCCCGTAAATGGTCACTTGGGGGGCGGGGAGCAAATAGTGAAACCGACCTTAAGAGGTCGGTTTTTTATTTTACTTCATTTTATGAATCAGGGTAGGTGAGGTTAAATTGCAGTATAGAAGAAAGAGAAGCAACAAACAGTTTGAAGTATCTAAATCTAATAGGAATAAGGAGGTCTATGACAGATATGAGAAAGTTCATTAAAAGACACAAGAAATGGCTTATCGCGGCCACGGCCGTAACCATATCTCTGGCGATGGTCCTGAGCACGGTTGCGAGTTTGCTGGCAGCTTCCGCTGGGTTCTATGACCTGACTACTGACAACACGACCGTTACATACACTATTAATGGCGCCATCTGGGAAAGGTTCCAGCCGCTTGACCCGTCTGGAACCGGTAATTTCAACACCTTCCATCAGGTCCATAGTAACGGTACTGAGCGGGGTTACAACACCGACGCCAAGCCAAAACAGTTCGACGAAGGCTCTTCAGCCAATTTCAATCGCAGTTATCTTCTGATAGATGTGCCTCAGTTTGATATAGGTGGTGTTATATACCGCGAGTTTCAGCTTGATATCAACGAGCAGGGCTCTGATCCAAACTGGTTCATGAGTCTTGACCAGTTCCAGGTCTGGGTCACCGACGCACCGAACTCATTAACATACACCGAGGGATCTCCATCTGGAGCGTTCGGGAGTAATGCAGTACTGGTTTATGACCTCGATGGCGATGGTAATACCTATATAGAAATGGACTTCAGAGCCAACGCCGGGAGTGGCAAGCGAGACTATAGGGTTTTAGTTCCTCAGTCCATGTTCGATGGGAAAACCGGGGAGTACGTCGTGCTTTTTACACGGCACGGCGATGCCTTGCCTACCGATGACGGTTTTGAGGAATGGGGCGTACGTGTCATCGACGCCCACAAGTCTGGTTACAAGTTTAACGACCTTAATGCTGATTTGGTCTGGGATCAGCCTGGTGAGCTCGGCCTGAATGGTTGGACAATCAACCTCGTTGGCGAAGATGCCGACGGTGGGGCTGTATCCATGTCCACGGTCACCGCCAACCATCCCGTCAGCGGAGATCCAGGTTATTACGAATTCAGCGTCCCGGGCGGTACCTATAACATTAGCGAGGTGCTGCAGGGTGGCTGGTACCAGTCTTTACCAGGTGGCGACGGAACGTATGATGAAATTCTTGGTAACGGGGCACTTTCAGCCGACAACAACTTCGGCAACTACACCGGGACTCCTGATCTTGAAATCACCAAGACCGGTGATGACCTCTCCAAGATTGGTGATGAAGTCACTTATAATTTTGTGATTCAAAATATTGGTGATGTAGAGTTGGAACTTGTTTCCGTTATTGACGATGTACTTGGAGACATTACTGGTTACGTACCTGTTGCCGGAGAAGTTCTTAACCCAACTGAAATCACTACCTTTATCGTTAATTACGAGATTCAGGGTGACGATCCAGATCCACTAATCAATACTGTAGAAGCTATTTATAATTGGACTGCCCAAGCCCAAGATGTATCGGATACAGATGTCTGGGCGACTAATCTCTTCCAGCCGTCGTTAGCAATAGACAAGACTGGTGATGATTTATCGAAGATAGGCGATGATGTTGACTACACCATAACGGTAACGAACACGAGTTCAGCTGACTCGCCCAACATGTCGGTCACCATAACCGACCCGATGCTGGGCATCAACCAGGTAGAGAACATGGCTCCTGGTGATGTCGTAGTGATCAACACGACCTACACGGTACTGGCGGGTGATCCAGACCCGCTTTTGAACACGGCCGAAGCGATAGGCGTAGTAGATGTGTTTGGCAATGTGATAGGGCCGGTAAGCGACGGGCACTCGGTTAATCTCTTCCAGCCGGCAGTAGAAGTAATCAAGGACGGTCCAGCTGAGGCATATGTTGGTGATGTTATAACCTATACATTCACCATCAACAACCTGAGTTCGAGTGACACACCGCCATTGGCACTTGTCAGCGTGACAGACACGGTACTCGGTGATCTGACCGCTGCCGCTGCTGCTGCAGGCGGAGATGTACTCGTTGATGGTGAGAGTGTCACTTTCACCGCGACTTGGACAATTACTGGTGATCCTAATCCACTGGTGAACGTCGTTACAGTGCTCTATAATCCAACCGGATTCCCGAACCCTATCACGGACGATGATCCCCATTCGGTAGTTGTGTTGGTCCGCTATGACACGACCGCCTGGGCTGCTCAGGAAGATCCTGGCCAAACCCGCTTTGTCGATCGGGGCGACTGGGCTACCTACGTTACCTACGACATAGGATCTGCCACTGATGTAGCTTCGGCTATAGAGTATCCTCTCTTTGCCGGACAGACTTACCGGTCTGGTACGCTGTTTGTCTATGACGATGCTGGGATACTCTACGTGAAATACTCCACGGAGGGACAGGATCCTGCATACAAGGGATACACCGGTGGTGAGTGGAAGTATATAACCGCATACCATCTGCAGGTTGTGGACGAGCAAGTCGGTTTCGATCCTTACCTGACGGCAAAGGGCAAGGCTATCCCCGGTCAGTTCGATCTCAATGACTACCTAGGTGATTTGACTGAGACTGGCTGGATAGAGGTTAATGTTAATATCAGCGGCTATCAAAGCGGAGATGCCTACATCGCGGCTCATGCCATAATGTCGTGGATCGGACTTGCGGAGTAGGCCGTAAACATACAGCCTGAGAGCTAGATACTCAGAGAACCCCCGGATGATTAGATCATCTGGGGGTTCTCCTTCTAATAGCCTTCATTACAGTTCTTTATCTATTTTGTCTTATCTTTTTGACCTGCCCCCATAAAGGATACCACTATGAACTACTCCAGTCTCAATCCGTGGTATAATTCACCATCATGAATGTTACGACTGAAGTTATTGAAGGTTTAACAAAGAAAGATGGGCAATACTTTTTGCCTCGCGTGGCACAAACAGCTATTGAAAACCAATTAGATAGTGGTGACAGCAATTTAATCACTAGCGAATATTTCCGTTTGCAAAAGCAGTATGAGTATTACCGGACTTTACCAGTTCCGGCAGTTATTAATTACACAGGACCATTAACTTTGGATGCATATACGGCCTTCTACTTCAACCGCAACTTTTGCATACCATTTGTTGGATTACGCGACCTCCTACACAATCCCGCATTTCAGCAATTGCCATCTGAGATAAATATATTGGATATCGGCAGTGGAACAGGCGCGATTGTTCTCAGCTTACTCTGGATGTTCAATCAACAACCTCTGTCAACAGTTACTCTTGAGATAACAGCGATTGATTCATGCGCTGAAGCACTTAATCGACAGGAGGGCATAATTCGTGATGCTGGATTTAACATGGCTCATGTGAAACATCTTCAACAAAGCATTTGCGACACCGATAGCTGTATTAAAATCATTAGAAAGAAAGCACCGTTCAATTTGGTTTTTATAGCCAATTGTCTAACAGAAACGCCAGAACAGGACGCATGAAATATGATAGAACGATTATCTGAAATAATTACTGACACCGGTGCAATAATAATAGCTGAAGCACAAAGGAATTATACAAAAACTATGTTGAGAGCGCTAGCTATGGATGCCTCAAGAATGGGACTAAATGTTTATTATCCTTGCCCACTTCCCAATTGTCCTTATGTTGGGTACTCTCCATATTGCTGGGTGTGGCGATACCACAGCTATTTACCCCCTAATGGAACTGGAACCAAATTCTAATCTCCATGGATTGAGTCTACAATCAATAAGAATGGGGAGGCCGCTTAGTGCAGCCCCCCCATTCTTATAACTTATCCTCGTTGCTCAAACTCTTTTTCCCCGAATAGTCTCAACAACGGTCAGGTACAACTAGGGTATTACTCTTACTCTAGCTCGTTAGTAAAGGTAACAATGACGATCTCGCCAGGATCAAGCTCAACGGTGGCAGTGCCAGTGACAACATTCCCAGATGTGTAATCATCGTCACCCGTTATTGTAATACTGGTGAGATCCCAGCCTTCCTCTGCCAGCTCTGTCACGTCATAGGTGGTATATGGTGGCAACCAGTCACTCTCATTAGTTTGCCCGTTGCTCAGGAAGAAGTTGGTCTCACTCCAACTGGGGTCAAATTCAAAGCTATCATCATCACCCACAGTTTCCTTTATAACGATGATCTTACCTCGCTGGGTATTGGTGAATGTGACGATAACGGTCTCACCCTCAGCCAAATCGATGTTAGCCGTCCTCGCACCAACATCATAAGTTGACCCACCAGTTGGATCTTGTATGCTGATATCAGTGAGATCCCATCCCTCCTCAGCGAGTTCAGTCACCGTATAAGGAGAAAGCTCTTCGTCCAGCGCGTGACTTAGGGAGAACTGGTCACTGGTCATCTCCCACGAACTGCGGTAGCTAGCAGTAAAGTCAAACAGGGTGGTTGTGTCCCCGAAGGGTTCAGTAACCTTATTGACTACAATATGGGCCTTTTCTGTGAATGTGGTTGTTGCTACCGGATAGAACCTTATCTGGAGCAACTTCGTCCCATCATTCTCAATATCCCAGGACTGGGTTACTATTTCAGCGATATCGAAGACCCACCAGTCCTCATAGTATCTGGCGAGGATTGGATCACCCAGGTCAGTCAGCCAGGCATTAACGTCCTCATCATCCACGTCGCCATCGCCATCGTAGTCCCACCCTACGCCAGCACCACTATCCTTTGGAATGTCGTGGAAAGTTATCTGTCCGTCCGGATTCCCCGTGTCCTGTTCGTCGTTTATATCAAGACTACCGTCAACCACCCAACCAGTCCACATGAACATATCGGTTATGTTCTTGGCAACAGACTTTCCCTTCCCCTTACCTTTCGTAGTCGGTTCGGGTTCATCAAATCTGATGAACTCCTTTTTGTCAACTCGATAGACACCCTTTGTAGTCACTAGGCCCAATGGAAATACAGCCCCGTCGCCGTCGACTTGTAATAGCGGGTTCGTAGTTACCAATATGGTACTCGAGTCACCATCGGTTCTTCTCGAATTGTTTGGTTTACCGAGAATTCGACCATAAACGTAATATCCATTGGCATTAATTGTCGCCCCATTATCCGTCTGAATCTTGTACGGCAATATGAATTGTGCCAGATCATCGGCGTTGTCATAACCAGTTGCAGTTGGGGGGTTCTCATCGACGGCCGCCCATAATGTTGGCATTGCGTATGGATCAGTTACCTGAAACTGTGTCCCGCCTTTCTTATTCGAGATAACCTCTATTGTTATCGGTTCATAGAGGTCGGTGAATTCCGGAATGAATATGGAATTTCCCGTCGAATCCCATGTATCGGGAGTGGTGAACGTCTCAGGATTCTTACCATGAATGTTCAGGTTGAAATGCATCCCACTTGGGAATCCGTTGCTGACCAGAATCACCTGGGGTGGTTTAGCTGCCATCACTGGTAAAGCACTAATAATCAATACAGCCGCGAGAACCACTGACAGTGTGATAAGTATAATTCTTTTCATCTTCTAAAAAACTCCTTTCTTAGTATTGCCTTACTATCCCTCACATTAGGACATATAGGCTGATTTCCCTCGAATGGTTATTTCTTCCAACTCTCACCCCCTTTATGTGTAAGAACAATAATCCCTTTCCTATCAAATGATATCACCCACCAACCTACGAAACAATCACCCAACAGTACTAATTTTAACAAATCAATAGTACCCTAGCGCCCTCTCTTTCGAAACACGAACCAGACCTTCTTGGGCCGGTTTCACTATTAGCTCACTACTATCCAGGTGACTAAATACAGGCAGCAAGTCGTAACAGCCCATTGCTCTCGCTATAGTTATTATCCACTGCATCTACATATTTAGCCGTAAGGTTTAGCAAACTTCCCCACTTTACAATTATAGTTAATATATCCAAATAGTCAAGATGCCCAATCTTAACTTTACCTCCCAATTTTTGGACTGTTTCGTAAGGATGATAGTAGCAAAATGACTCAGGGGTGACGAAATAGCACAAAGTTGAGCATCTTTGTAGTTTACTGAAAAAGGAACATTTTTGGGCAACCAGAAGCACCTTAACAACTGGATAGGGGAAAGATGGTAGTCATTCCCTATTCTCTGTAAAATCTAATGAGGCAAGGAACTTGTTTATTTCCTTAACAGAGCGCAGTTCCAAGACTGAGGCCTGATGGGGGATTTCTTGAAGAGCCTGCTTGGTTTGCCATAGAGTTCGGTACCAATGAGTCATCTGATAGAGAAGGATACTGTCTCGGCTAAGGAATGACTGCCGCCACGATTCATGGTTAGTACCCCATAGTAGCTCGCGACTCCATGCTCTAGCGATAGTCCGCTTCAAAAGCCACCAGAAAGCAATACGGAACGGCAGGCGGAGCCAGATGACAGTATCAGCCAGTGGTAGGGTAAGGTCGCGGACATGTGTGTAATTACCATCGCATACCCAACCATCAGGGTGGTCGGTAAGGATAGAGGAGACGTCGGTGCGGAATTGTTCTAGGGGTCTGTTTGCCCAGTTTGGTTTCCAGAAGATAGCATCAAGCTCAATGTGCGGTATCCCAATAGATTGAGCGATGCGTGCGGCTACAGCAGTTTTACCAGAGCCAGTTGCCCCATAAACCACAATACGACGACCGATTTTAACCATACTCATAGAGTGCAGGTCTACTTCTCCTTATTGATGGGAAGTCAGAGGTATTATACTACCTGTTGGGTCAGATGTTACTAATTCATTCCTATTCCCACATGTAGCGGATACGCCTAGCGATATCGTCTTTGCTGCTGATCATAGCTGAAGTATCCTCATGCCTCGGTGTCTGTCCAATAGCCACTTCATCCATAGTACTCATTACTTCGTCTGTAAAGAATCTTGAACACTGAGCGTAATTATGTTTCTCAGAAAGCCCAAAGGGCCTCAAATAATAGCGTTGAGGCCAAAGCACATAAAGGAAGTCTCGGGCACGCGTCATAGCCACATAAGTGAGCCTCAGCTCTTCTTCAATTTCAGCATCACTTCCAGTCGCCATATCTGAAGGTATGCAACCATCGGCTGCGTGTATGAGATAGACAGCATCCCATTCCAGACCTTTTGCTGAATGTATCGTGGAGAGTATAAGCCAGTCTTCATCTTTGATCGGGGGACCAGCAAAATCACCGGTAGACGTTGGTGGGTCAAGAATCAAATCGACCAAGAACTGCCGCCTGGAACTATAGCCAGTTGCCAGGGAGCTCAGGTACTCAATATCATTTTCCCTGGGCTCAGCGTTCTCATAGTTCCGCCATAGAATCGGCCCGTAGAACTGACCTATTCTTTCAATTTGCACGCCGGGATTATCATCCCCTATTTTCGACAGGTCACTCAGTAAATCACCGAATTCCGACAGCTCTTTCCTCGCTGCTACAGGTGCTTTAAACGAAGCGATTGCAGAATGACTGAATCCATTACTTTGGATGTGCTCAAATACCGAGGCTGCCGTCACCGGTCCCACGCCGTTGAGTAATTGAAGCACTCTAAACCAGGCAATTTCATCCCGCGGATTTTCAAGGATTCTCAAAAAGCTAACTAGATCTTTGATATGAGCCGCCTCAAGAAACCGTAATCCGCCGTACTTGTGAAACGGAATGTTCTTGCGGGTCAGGGCCAGTTCGAGAGAATTGGAATGAGAAGCTGCCCGGAACAGGACCGCCTGCTTATGCAGAGGGATACCCTGCTCATAGTGCTCAAGTACCAGTCGAATCACTTCTTCATCCTGGTGATTCTCATCGACGCAGGTAATTAAGACCGGCTTCTGGTCGCCTTTTCTGTCCGACCACAAATCTTTTGAATATCTCTCGTGTGCCTGGGCAATAACCTGGTTGGTGGTATCAAGTATTGGTTGGATAGATCTATAATTTTGTTCAAGCGTTGTTATCTGGGCCCCTGGAAATTGCTTGGGGAAATCAAGCATATTACGTATAGTCGCTGAACGAAATCCG
>SDBT01010046.1_pt1 | contig 15317 bp, 10 predicted proteins | sample 2277101 | NCBI WGS metagenome assembly SDBT01 (sample SAMN10404973, study PRJNA504765) | marine sediment metagenome | isolation source: marine sediment core GS10_PC15, 103 cmbsf | place: Arctic Ocean: Southern Knipovich Ridge | collected 2010 | reverse complement strand
AGCGCCGTGAGCGAGGGGATGAGGTTGAACGCCTGAAAGATGTAGCCGATGTGGTGGTTTCGGAAGTAGGCGAGCTGTCGGCTGGTCTGGGCGGTCAGGTCCGCGCCGGCGATGGTGACCGTGCCCCTGGTGGGCCGGTCCAACGCCCCGATCATGTTGAACAGGGTGCTCTTGCCGCTGCCGCTGGGCCCCATCACGGAGAGATATTCTCCCTGATAAATATCGAGGTCCATGTCCACCAGGGCGTGAACATCCTGACCGCCCATGCGATAGGTCTTGGTCAGGTCCCTGCAACTGATTATAAACTGCTCTGTTTTCGCCATCTGCCGTGACCTCAAATCCGTTAGAACGGGATCTTGATGACCGACTTGGCCAGGAAGTTCAGACCGACGCTAAAGACGGTGATCAGCCCCATTCCACAACTGAATCCAGCCGCCACCACGGGGATGTATTGCCGCCACTTCAGCCCCATGCGCTTGCGGAAGTAGTACCGCCCGATCAACGCGCCGACGAACTGGGGCAGGACCACGTGGGGCATGGTTTGGCTGAGGCCCCGGATTACTCCGTAGATGAGCATGATCGGCAGGTGAAGCGGATACATGATCGCAAAAAGGATCACGCCGAAGCTCACGCCGGCCGAGAGATATTTCCAGTTGAACGCCTCCTCGAACGCGCTGAAGCGACCCAGCGTGGAGGAATACATGATCGACTGATTGGCCGCGCGCATCTCCCACATGACCTCGGTATAGGGATATTCCGGCCCGGGGATCGGCGCCAGCGACCAGATGAACTGGGCGAAGAAGATCGACGAGACCAGCACGATCGGCACTAGGACGATCTCCGCCTTCCAGAGCGACCAGAACTTCGTGCCTACCAGCTCGGCGCGGCGGTAGGCGACGGTGCCCCTGCCGTAATCGTGCATCGGCACCGGCAGGAACCATATCTTCACCCCGCCGGTGTAGCCGGAGAGGATGAACGCCGCCTGCCGAATCATGGGAATCTGCACCACCTGACCGGCCAGGCCCTCAAGGCGGGCCGTGGCGTAGCTGATGACCGGCGTGTAGACGAACGCGAAGAAGAACAGGACGTACATTACGCTCCGGTGCCAGTCGATCAGGTAGCCGCTGACCATGATGTAGCACATGGAGGTGAAGACGTACGTGCCCAGGATGATGGGCACGGGAATGTCGCCTCGGTCGACGGGCCTGGTCGTCTCGGCCTCGACATCGATCCGGAGTTCCTGCTGCTCTATGCGGAGTTTCCGCTTCTTCCTGAGATGGCTGAACATTTGCCAGAAGCCGGGAATGGCGACAGCCAGTGAGACGCCGATGGTGAAGCTGAAATAGAAGTCCATGGTGTTGTTAAAAGTCGTCTGGGGTGTCGACATACCGGGCTCCCAACTCGAGAGGATGCCGACATTGTGAAGAACCGGGTTGGCGACCATCGTGATGATCAGCCCGATGAACCCTCCCAGCACGGCGAAGAACGGCAGCACCATGCCCACGATGAAGTGGCCCAGGTTGAGGTTCAGTCCTGTGGCGAAGGCCGGGATAAAGTCCTCGGTTTTCTGTGACCATTCCACGAAGGGGATGGGGAATATCATGATCGGCTTATTCAGAATGGCCGTAGACAAAGCCGGCAGCGCCATGTAAAGGCCGCCGAAACACAGGCCGATTACACCCCCGATGGTAAAGACCCTCCATCGCCAGTTGTCCTCGGGGGTCACCTCCTTGCCGCCTTCCTCGATCTGCTGGTCGGCCAGGGCGATGATGCCCTGGGCGCCGATCGGGGCCATGGGGAACGGCAGTTTCTCGATGTCACTGGCCAGGCGGAACAGGCCATAGGTCAGAATCGTCCCGTTCAGTCGCCCCATCAGCGTCCCGAAGACGACCATGCCGATCGCCGGGTACCAGGCGGGGTCAAAGAAATTCCGCTGGGCGAGGATCTCCGGGTCGTTTGGGGCAAACCAGTGTGGGAGGTATTCGGAGATCCCCATGCCCGAGGCGGCTTGGCTTTGGACGTAGAACTGGTTCCAGAGCATCCCGCTGAAGGGCTGGCCCATCGCAGCCGACGCCATGAAAAACAGCACGTACAGCTCGGCCCGGCGGATTCGCTTGTGGGCTCGGCGGGCGATCTCGATGAAGAGGATCACCGTCACCCATTGGGCGGCCGGGCCGACGCCTTCGCCGGCGAGCAATTGCATGTACATGGCCCCGGGCACCATCAGCAGGGCGATGAATATCGCCCCGGCCAGGGAGGTCCAACTGAAGCCGTCCTCAAACTTCGAGGGGACGGACATCAGGTTTCGAAATTCTTCCAGTTCCTTGTCGTACCGGATGGTGCTCACGCCGACTCTCCAAAGGTCTCGGGGTCGATCTGCTCAAGCGGCAGCCGATCCCACTGTTCAAGCGTCTGCTGTCGGTAGCGATCCATAGTTTCGTGCGGCAGCGATCGCCAGATCAGCAATTGCTTTCGCAGGTCGTTGATGAACACCCGGTTGGCGCGTTGCCAGTCTCCTCCGGCCCCGCTGAGGCGGCGGATGAAGATTCTCACCTCGTGGATGCCTTGAATCTCGCTGGGCTGGCTGAGGACGGCGAAGTCTTCATTGACGCCCAAATCGAATGGCGCCAGGGCGACCGTCGCGCGGAAGCCGAGCATGTCGCTCTGTTTCTGGCGGAAAACGTGGCACTTCGTTGTGGCGAAGACCCCCAGTGACGTATCGGAGAAGTTATCGAAGTGCTCCTTGAGAAAGCTCACCACGCCGGTGATGTCGTAGGCCGAGACGGTGAACGGAAAAATCAGATCGTACAGATCGCCCTCGGGCTTGGGAATCTTCCAGGCTCGCTGGATGCCGGGGTTGGCGGACCGGGATGCCTTCATCGCCGGGTAGATCGTCGAGATCATCGCGGTGGCCATCACGATCATGATCGTGACGATAGCGTTGGTGGAGCTGTAGTTCATAGTCGGCACGGACCAGCCGAACTCGGCGCTCAGCCACCCCAGCAGGCGCGCGCTTATTTGCCCAAGGAGGTACCCGCCCATTCCCCCGACCACGGCGTACATAGACGCCTCGGCGAAGAACAGGCTCGCGACGTGAGCGGGCGCTAGGCCCAGCGAGCTGAACGTGTAGATTTCCCGCTCGCGGTCGCTGACGCTGCCCAGCATCGTCGCGAAGATGATCAGCCCGCCGAGGATCACGGGGACCAGCAGGTCCCGCCAGCCGCTGGCCTTGGCGACGGTGGTGAAGATCATGCGCGAGACGCCCTTGGCATCGCCGACGTAGACGGGCAACTCCACCACCTTGGCGATGGTCCTGGCCGTATCTCGGATTCCGTCGACTTCATTGGGGTAGATGGTGATCGACCGGATGGTCGCGCCGAGCAGCTTGGCCGTTTCCGGGGAGACGATCGCCACGCGGTCGACGTTATAGGGCACGAACTGGGCGCTCTCGACGTCCGGCGTCTCGGCGAGGGCGTCCATGGTGGAGGTGAGTTTTTCGGCCGATTCGCCCGCCGAGGCCTCATAGTCCACCGGAAGGGCGCTGGAGCCCTCAAGCAGCGTGTAGGTCGCCAGGACATCCCTGACGATCCCGGCATAGGTCAATTCCATTCCAGCGAAATAGACCTTTATCTTGCCGAGATCCTCGGCGGTCAGCTCCAGCTCGTCGGCGACCGCCTGGGTGAGGAATATGCCGTCACCGACCTGATGGGGCTTGTCGATCAGCAGGTCGATCCGGGCCTCGGCTTGACCTTGACCGGCGAGGACCGCCCGCAGACTCTCCTGCATATCGAGGTCTCGGGTGTCCACGCCGATGGCGGCCGCCATCGGCGTGAGGTGTTCACCCGCGGCGTTGCAAAGGAACATTTCGAGGCTCTTGCCTTGCTGGACGGCGTCCTGGGCCTGCTGAGCGGTCGGTGACGCCCAGTAGCGTGGGACGACCATGGCTTCCTCGGAGAGGAACCCCCGAAGAAGATCGAAGCGACTTTTCCCCACCGGGCTCCAGAGGGCGTGTCGGACCAGAATCCGGGGTGCCCCGCTCGTGGTGCCTTGATAAGTCGACCAGATGTCCCAGCTGCTGCCGAAAGAGGCAAACGTCAGCACCGTGAAAGTCAGCAGCACGACGGTGGCGGCCGTCAGAAACGTCCGCAGGGGCCGGCGACGCATCGTGGAAATGCCCATGTGAATGGCGGCCAGCATAGTGCTGAGGCGGGAAACGTCCGCGCTGTGGACCGTGGCGGCCAGCCCCTGCATCTTGCGAATCTCCGCCTGCAGCTTGCGGATCAGGATCAAGATCACCATGGCGCTGAGCAGGATGATCGCAAAGGCCAGGAAGATGATGATCGGCGTGGCGGCGATCTTAAAAGCGGGATTGACCGCGAACAGCAGCATGAAGGTCAGCAGGAAGAAAACCAGAAACCAACCGATCTGGCGATAGATGTGCGGCGTGCCCACCAAAAGCCGCTCAAGGGCATAGGCGAAGGGAATGGTCAGAAGCAGCAGCAGCACCACCGCCGTGACGAGATCGTTCAGCACGCCGACGAGGGGACTATACACGCGCCGTGAGAAGCTGGATGCAGCGGCCATCGTGCCGTAGAACCAGTCGGTGCTGTGCTGAGCCTTATCCTTCAGCGCGTCACTTTCCATGTCTAAGGCCGTGCCAGTGAGCACTTCCAGAGATTCCTGGTGAATCCGCACCTCGCGCAGGAGCTTCAGGCGGAACTGGTTGAGCCTCCGGAGGTCCTGGGTGGTTCCGGGGAACACCGGTGGATGCTCAAAGGGGTCCGCCAGCGAAATGCCCTTGCCCTGGTAGCCCTTCCTCGTGGCGGTGTTTTTCAGCAGGACCATGCCCTGGGAGTGGAACAGCTTGGCCCCCTTGGCCTCAGGGGGGGCGTGAAGGAACAGCACGTTGCGCCATTCGGCGAGCATATGTTCGCTGCCCCGGAACGGAGCCGTCGAGATGGCCCGCATCGCCAGGGTGGCGGTGGTCCCCCGCTCGAAGCCGTATCCGACGATTGTCTTCGGCTGGCCGGCCACGATGACCGAATGTGATTTGATGAGATTATTGCTGAAAGCTGCCAGCGTTTCTTGATTGGAGATCAATGCCACCAGCCCTCGCGAGGTATAAACCCGATTGGTCAGATCATCGGTTTCCTCCACGAGGGTTTTGTCGAACTCGGCGGCCACCAGGATGCCGCGGGAGTAATAAGACCTTGAGTGGGCGCCAAATTGAAAGATGCCCTGGCTGTCCGTTTTGCAGAGCATCGTCCAGATGAAGCCCGGTGGGGCCAGGGTTACGTCCAGACCGGCCCAATTCTCGTTATGGCTGATGGCCACAACGACGTTGCGCATCGCGTGGGCCTCCATGGCCCCGGTGGCGCTTCTGCGCCTCACGGTTGCCCCGGTGCTCTTGTTGCCCGCCCACGTGGCGTAGCCGAAGTTCGCGTTCTGACGGGTCTTGGGTTGGACGTTGAGACCTTCGTCGTCCAGAAGCGGCTTGAGGAACCCAGCCAACTCGCGTGCCTGGTCGAGAAGGATTTGGCTGTTCAGCACGTCAAGCGTATCGGTGGGCAGGCCCTGGCGGGGCATCCGATCCAGAACCGTCATCGCCGAGAGGTTGAAGATCGCGAAGATTCTGGCGAGCGGCCCGCTGTCGACGAAACGCCCCGGCGCAAAGAGCCGGTTATCGAAGACCGTCGAGATCGCCAAATCCTCGAAGCCCGCCATCTCGGAACCCAACTGCCGGTGGATTTCCCTCATGGCCTTGAAGATGGAGTTGTAGTTGCCCGTATTGTCCAGGTCCACCGGGGCCGAATCATCGCCGTGGATGAACGTCCAGCGGCTCCGCGCATCGGAAAGGTTTAGGCTCAGGTGAAGGACAATGCGGTTCTGCAACGGCCCAAAGGCCTCGAAAAGCTCCTGGGCCTTGCGGGTATCGGCAATTTCGACTTCAAGCTCCCCGAGCCGACGGCGGCAGAGCCTCTGTGCATGAGCAACCAATTGCGCAAAGCGCGTCGGGGTAATCTCCACCAGCCTCGTGCGAGCCGGCTCTTCGATTTCCGCGAAGACTTCCGCCAAGACAGCCGCGTCCTTGTAGTCCAGCTCTTTGTGGAGGATGCGCTGGAGCGTGTTCCAGGCTCGGTCCTCGATCGCCAGCTCTTCGATATCTGCGTTCAGCTCGACTAGGATGGCTTCCAGCTGCTTGGCCTGTTCGTGGAGGTTTTCGTTTTGGGCGCTGCGGAGCCTGGCATCGACCTCGGATCGCTTGATGCGGTGTGGGCGAAGCTTCTCCAGCACGATGCTGCTGAAGCTCTTGGCCTCGTCGCGAAGCATCGCCTTGGCCGCCTTCCAATGTTCGATTTCCTTGGCCTCGGAGGACAACAGGGAAGGCTGCTCATAGACCTCATTGAGATGGCTGTAGAACACCTGCTGTTCGGCAAGTTCTTCGAGGCGCTCTTCGTGTTCGGAGGGGTCGCCCTCGTCCGGTTTCTCGCGCATGATCGCGCCGTAGAATTCCCTGGCGCCCTGGTGATTGACGGTTTGGCCGTCGAAAAAGCACAGGAGCACGTCGCGCCGGGGGCGATTTCGATAAAGGTGCTCGGCGATTTGCAGCAGGGCGGCGATATTGCCGGCATCCCGGGCCCCGGGGGCCAACTCCGGGACTTCCGAGTAACTGTCCAGCGGCGCGGCGAGCACGACCGCCTGGCCGGCGCGGTCTTCCTGAAAAACAGGATCGGTGCCGCGCAGAACGCCGATAACGTTCCGCCCGCGCAGTTGTTCCCACTTGGCGGCGGCGCGGATGGTCAGCTCGCCGGAGAAATCCGCATTCCTCAACCCGAGCCGATCCGCTAGATCATGGGGCACGTAGAACCGCGGGAGATTGGCCGGCATGTTGATATGGTGGAGGGGCTGAGAAAGTTGGTCGGAACCGGGCTTGGGGCCGACGAAAAGCACCGCCTTGGCGCCGAAGGCAAAGGCGTCCAGCCAGTTCAAGCCGCAGTTGAAGTCCAGAACGACGATCTTCCCGGCCGGGAAGTTATCGCCGTAATCGGGGACCTCCCCCTTGCCGGCGTAAACGACTTGGCCGGTCAGGCCTTGGGCAGGTGTAACCGAGGCCTGCAGAAGGTTGGGGCGCATGGCCAGGATCGGATAGCTTTGCCCGTCGAGAACGAGGTGGCACTCGGTGTGCCGGGGCTGAATGACAGGAAACTCCTGAACGAAGATCTCGCCAGAGTCAAAGCCGATTTCCCGGAGACGCTGCTCGACGTATCTGCTCGCCGCGAGCGAGCCATCGACCCGCCCCGCCAGACGATGGGGATTCTTGGTCAGCGCCTGGAGGTCCCGATCGAATTGGGCTGTCTCGAAGGTGACGGCAGCTTCAATACGAGGGGGCAAAAGGCCCGCCGCAGCCAGACCCAGCACCACCGCGACCACGTTTAGACAACGCCTACTCATTCTCCTCACCTCCGATGGCCCCGGTCTCGACCGTTACTTCAGAGCGATCGGCAATACGTTCGATCATGCCGTCTCGAATCCACAGGATGCGGTCGGCCATGCTGATCAGTCGATGATCGTGCGTAGCGCAGATAATGGTGACTCCCCGCTCCTTGTTGAGCTTCTGAAGCAGGTTGTGGATCTCCGCCCCGGTTCGAAGATCGAGGTTGCCGGTAGGCTCGTCGCAGAGCAGGAGGGCGGGATTATTGGCCATCGATCGGGCAATAGCCGTTCGTTGCTGCTGGCCGCCGGACATCTCAATGGGCTTGTGAAACCATCGATCGCCAAGACCAACCAGCTTCAGCAGATCCATGCCGCGTTTTCTGGCATCGTCGCCCGCAAGGCCCGCAAAGGCCATCGGCACCGTAATATTCTCCAGGGCCGTCATGTACTGGATGAGGTTGTAGGTCTGGAAGATGTAGCCGATCTTCCGACAACGCAGAAAGGCCAGCTCGACGGCATTGAGTTGGGCGACATCCACCTCGTCGATGAAGGCGCGCCCTGAGCTGGGCGAGTCAAGCCCGCCAATCATGTTGAAGAAGGTCGTCTTGCCCGAGCCGGACGGGCCCATCACGCAGATGAACTCGCCCCGGTAGAGCTCGATATCCACGCCGTTAAGCGCGTGGATGGTTTCCTCGCCTCGGTGGTAGAACTTCTTGAGCCTGCGAGTCCGGATCAGAACGGCGCGCTCCTGGCCGGAGGTCTCTTGGCTGCCGGGTTGGGTTTGGACTGTTTCGCTCATCGTTGGTTGGTTACTCGATGCGCATGGCTTCCATCGGCGCGAGTCGGGCGGCCGCCCAGGCCGGGTAAACCGCCGCCGCCGCCGAGATGACCAAGCTGATAATGATGGTGAATAGCGCAGTGATCAGGATACTCGTCCAGGGAAAGGCCGTCAGGGCCATCCACCCGTAGCTGCCCCACGATCGCAGCGTACCCAGCAGAAAACCGACCGCCACACCAAGAATCCCGCCGGCGATGCCTTGGATGATCGACTCGAGAACGAAGTTGGTCATGATGAAGCGGTCCGTCGCTCCAAGGCATTTCATGGTGGCAATTTCGCGGAACCGTTCGGTGACGCTCATTAGCATGGCGTTGGCGATTCCCACGATGCACACGATGAAACTCACCGCTATCAGGGAGAGGGCTCGGCTGGAATAGCCCATGAATCCACCCCCGCCGGCATATTCGGCCAAGCTGGCTTCGACGCTGAAAAGCTTGCTCTGGGCCAACTGATGCTCGGTGACTTCTTTAACACGTTCAGGCGACAGATCCATACCGGTCGTCTCGACGAACCATTGGGCCCCGTCGGCCGACGACAACTCGTCGAAGAGGGTCATCTCCGTGACTCTCGCCGTGCCCATGTCCCGACGCCGGGCCAGCAGATTCACCAGCCTGACCTGTACGGTGCGCCGCGAAGATTCCTCGTCCGTCGGCTTAGCAGGGGTCTGGGAAACAATCGGCATGGTGAGCGTCTTGGCGATCCGCTGGGCGTCCAGGCTTAGCTTGGCCAGCCGAGCGACAACCGGAAGATCCTCGGCCGGCATGCGGTAGCCATGGGCCGCTAGTTGCTCGGGCAGGGCGGAGTCGGCTTCGGCGAACAGCTCGCGTGCCCCGCGGCCTTTCAGGATCTCCTGTCTGACCCTCTCGATGGCTCGCCGGTTACCCTTGGATATCATCTGGCGAAGTTCGTCTGTCTCTAGCCAGCTGGACAGAAAGGCCTCGAACTCCTCCATCGAAGTCGGTAGTTGCTTGGGGACAGTCTTAAGCTCGGATTGGAAGCTCTTAAGCTGGGCGGGATCCTGCAGCGAGGTGAAGATATCGGTTCCGCGGGATCGGCCGACAAGAATCCGGCGTTGGCCCTCGCCTAACTGGTCGAAGTAAGCAAGATACTGAGTTTGGCTTTGGGCGGCGTCGCCCAGGTCACGGAGCTGTTGATCTGTTAGATTTCCCCAGGCCTCGAATTCCTGCCACCGCGCGTCGCCCGATTTGGCTGTGGCGAGTTCCTCGGCCAATTCCCGCCTTGTCCGGGGCTGAGAGACCCGACTGACCCAGAATACAAAGGTGTTTCGGGGGGCGGTCTGGCGCTGGACGGCGTGGCGGATATGGCGGGCGATAAGGCTTTCGCTGAGCATAGTCATCAAGAAGGCCGCCGCCAGGGAGATAATCACTACCGTCACGGAGGCCCGAAACAGCCTGAACTTCACGCCGCTCAGGACCAGTTCAATGCACTTGCTCAACGGCAGGCGCACCTGGTCCCTGACCTCGATAACCTTCATGCTTTTTCTGAGTCCTTTTCAAGTCCGACGATGGCCAGAAGCCCACGCTCGGTCAGTTGGGTCAGGAATTTCCCTACTGGCAGTTGCGCCTCGCGAAAGGACAGTTTATGATCCAACGCGAATTTCTCAATGACATCCTCGACGCTTCGCTTTCCGTCGCAAAGCCCGAAAATCTCCGCGCCGGCCGCCTCCAATTCGACCCGCCGATGCTTTGAGAACGGCAACAGCCAGCTGATCGGCGGCACCAAATACTTAGGCCGGCGAATGGGTACGGTCACCAGCATGCGGCCGTTTCGCCGATGCTGAACTTCCACAACTTCGTTCGCGCATGGCATAGCTCGCAGGAAGCTACCAGCGGGGAGCTTCTTTTTCAAGTCTTTTGGGCCCGCTATCAGGCTCATGCGTCATCTTCTCCTGGCCGAACGACGGGAAACGGCCGACAACAGGTCAGTTCAAACGTTTCCGGCAGGGCAATGTCCTGGTCTGGAGAAATTAGGCGGTAGGTCACGTGATATACTCTCGACTCCGTGGGGCACAGCCAACCGAGGTCCAGCCGACACTGCCGAACGCTGCGCAGGAATGCGAGTCTACCCGCCTTGGCCGAACTAATCAACCGCTCGGCCCTGTGGCGGCCGATCGTGACCATCTCCCGGCGCAGCGGTTCGTACTCCGAAGGCAGTTCCTTTTCCAGCCACTCCCGCATCGGCTTATCGAGCCAGAATTCCGGCAGCGCGATGCGTTCTACGAAAAGCTCCCGAAGGGCTTTCTTCTTGCCCACGGCGAATTCCCAGCGGATGTGGCCGACCTTGGCGCTGTGCTGCTGGAGGAGAAACTCTTGGCCCAGACTCATGCTGAGGCCCATCGCCTGCCAGAGCAGGCGCCCCCCGGGCTGGGCTTCTTGCGGCCTGACGGAGGCGAGGATTCTCGCCTCGATCTCATTATCCCGAGATTCCGGCCAGACGACGGTGGCCTCGACGAGCTGGCGGCGGTCCCGAAAGAATCTGACCGCCCGGAGGACATCGCCTTGCTCGCTTCGGCGGAGCACGCCCTGCCAAGGCGAAGGGCACGAATCGAGCTCCAGTATCTCGACCTCCTCGCCTTTCTTGCCTTGGCGGTACTTCGTCAAGAGAAGATCGAGCTTGGGCACGAACCGCAGCGGATGCCAGCGCAGGTCTAACCGGTGAAAGTACCGGTCGGCAAAAGTCAGTCTTCCCGGTTCGTCGGCTCCGCTGGCCCAAGCCAGCTCCCAATGCGCCGGGTGATCGACCTGAATTCCGCGCCAGGATGTCTGTTCCCACCGCCAAGGCATTGTCGAAGGGTTCTACTATAACTGTCCGCCAACGGCAAAGGCAAACCCGCCTGGACGGGACGAGCCTGAACACCTCCGGCGAACCGGGCAGGGGAGGGTTGCCAGCCCAACCGAGCGAAACTGGGCGGGGCTCAGGCCAGCTCAAAGATGGACATCGTCTTGACGATGGCCAGGTCTTCCGGGAAGGCGTGGAAGGAGAAAACATGCAGTTCGTTCGGCTTGGCCTGGTAGTCGATGAAGCTAAAGGGCGTCAGGGAGCGGGTCATCCACATCGGGAACGGCACGAACATCCCGCCGCGAGCCCCATAGCGGGCCAGGTCGTGATGCGTCTTGGAATAAACCATCGGAGACATTGATTCGACCTGGAAGTTCATCAGGTAGCGGATTCCGCCAGCCTTCTTACGCTCGTGGTCACGCTCGCCCCGGAAGGGCATTTCCAGAACGCGGCCGCGCTTCGGCAGTCCCTGTTCGGCGTCGGCGGTGACTTCCACCAAGGCCTCATCGCCGCGATAAAAGGCGATAACATGGGTGCAGCCCGTTACCCAGAGGCGCGCCTCGTAGTTCTTCTTTACGACCCGGTGTTCCTGGTAGATATCGAACAGCTCCGGGTGCAGCGCGCGGCTATAGAGATAGAACCGCAACGTCGAGACCTTCTGTTTCTGCCCGGTGTTCATAACTATTCATCTCTGAATCGCGAATGCAACCCGCCGCGGGGGCGTGCCGCCGGAAACGGGGCGAGCCGCTCGTCGCCTGTCACGATCGCCATTCAAGGTTCAATAAACCGTCTCCGGCCTATTGCTCTGAAGATATTATAACACGTTTGGCCCGGTGGCCAAGCAGGGCAAATTGGCCGCCGCCAGCGCCGAGAGCCGTCGTGAGAGAGCAAAACGACCTGGGATTCGCCTGGACGGGGAGACGGAATTCTCGGGGAATATCTACTTTGTTTGCGCCGGGGGCCTTCGTCGGTCCCGCCGCTTCAAGCTGCTCTATCCCGACGAGATGTCGATCAAAGAGAAGATCGAGGCCATTCCCAAGGGAGTCTACCTCGCCAGGGAAGTCAGCCACGAGCCCCTTGCCGAGAGACAGATATAGGCCTACGAAAAGGCGGGGCACAGTAACCTTGGCATCTGCATGGTCAAGACCCATCTGTCCCTCAGCGATGATCCGGACCTAGAGGGGCCGCCTACAGGGCTCACCGTACCCGTGCGGGAGGTTCGCGCCTCGGTTGGGGCGGGGGTTGCCTGTATCCGCTGCTGAGAAAGGTGAGCACCATCCCGGGTCTGCCCAGCACGCCAGCCTTTCTGAACATTGGCGTGGCCACCAACGGGGACGCCGTGGGAATATTCGTGGCATGTCATTATGGCGGCTATATGCCATTTTTCCTGGTTCCAATCGGGTTAAATGGTTGGCTCTCGCGCATCCCGGCTTGCCGGCGTCCGTGGCTGTTAATATAAGCATTCATCAAGACAAGTATTATGTTTGTTGGTGTTTTAGACAGAAAAGAATGGAATTGTGGAATTGTCTTGATTTATGCCGACAATAGGTTTAAACAAGCTATTGGAGCGAGTAAGAGGGGCCTCTCCCCCTGGGTCCCTCCGGCCGGTGGGGTTTCTGTCCTCCTTTCCCCCATCGGCCACTTTTTCTGCGCTGGGCTCCTGCCTGTGCGAGTGGGGCAAGCTTGGGCGCTAAGGTGATCACCTGATGTTTTGGGATGCCGTCGCGTGATCTGTCTGGGGCCAAAAAACAATGGCCCGCGGGATAGGTCAGCGGGCCATCGGTTGGGGTTTCACGCTTGGGGCGGAGGCTTATCGGCTGGCGGTCAGCTCCTGGATCCTCCGGGCCGCATAAGCCACGTTGCTGTCATTGAACTGCTCATACTGGATGGCCTTTTCGTACAGATCGACGGCCTTTTCGGGATTGTGAAGGCGGATGTCGTAGATGGTGGCGGCCTGGAACCTCGCCGGTTGTGGCAAGGCCGGGTTCCACTGCCAGGCCCGTTCGTACCAGTGAACGGCCCGGACGTCCTCGTTGAAGTACTCCTTGTAGATGTCGGCGATGTAGTAGGCGCTGAGGGCGATCTTCGTGGAGTTGGGGTATCGGCGGATTAGCCCTCGGAAAAGCTCGATCGCCTCACGCTCCTTCTGGTAGTCGGTGCTGAGGAATGTGTGCAGGACGCCCTTGCCCTCGCGGAAAAGCTTATGGGCTTGAGCGAACATCTCGTCGGCCCGGGGTATGACCTGGACCGGGCGAAGGTCCGGCCCGGGGATCTCGGCCTCCAGGAAGTACATATACGTGCGCACCGGATCGAAACGCGCCTGGAGGTTGCGGATGAATCGCGCCCTGAGGGCCTTGTTCTGTGCCTCGTAGAGGCTCAGGAGGTTTTCCACCGCCTGGAGATACTCCCCCCTGGCCCCCACCGCATACTCCACCAGCAGGCGCTCATCGGCGTTGACCAGCGACTCGCCTTCCGGCGGGGTCACCTCCGGCAGACCTTTCCAACTGAATCTCTGCGCGCCGCGAAGGTTCTCCAGCTCCCGGCGGGCCCAGGTGAGCTTGTCACCGTAGCCGACGTTGGCATAGTAGCTTTCCAGCACGCGCAGGCGGTAATCGTAGTTAATGCGCGCCACCTCCGTGGCGGTGGCGGCCTCGAGCTCGGCCGGTTCGCTGACGGGAACCTTCAGAACATTCGGGCCGTCGCCCAGATCGACGTTCGGCGGCCCCTGCTTCACGTCGCAGCCCAGCAACAGCAGCCCGCAGATCGGTACCAACCATAGTGCCTTCTTCATGGCGGACGCTCCTTGTTATGTGTTTTGGGATCCCGCTGGTCAATATTATGGGCGCCGGGCGTTTCACTTGCAAGCACTTGGGGCCGGAAGTGTCCTGATGCTGGACAAGTCCCCGCGCCTGAAGCTACGATGCAAGCGGGAAGACGGCTCGCCCCGAAACCGCCGGCCGGGCCGCCTCCGACAAGGAAGCCCATGAAGCTGTCCAATCCTGTCGCCATCAAGCTGGTCGCTCTCCTCCTGAGCTGGATCATTCGGCTGTGGCTGAGCACGATGGACTTTCGCTTCCTGCTGGATGATCCGTCCTGCGATCCACGGGTTGGCCGGCGTCGATACCTCTACCTGTTCTGGCACGAGGTGCTCCTGGGCCCGGCCTATACGCATTCGCCTCATCGCATAGCGATCCTGGTTAGCCGACATCGCGACGGGGAGTTGATCGCCCAGGTCGTCAGGATGCTCCGGGGGGTGGCCATTCGCGGCTCGACCACCCGTGGCGGGGCGACGGCCCTTCGGCAGATGATGCGGCGGGGGCAGTTCGGGCACTTGGCGATCACCCCCGACGGGCCGCGTGGGCCCAGGCGCCAGGTCCAGCTAGGCCCGGTCTACATCGCCAGCCGAACCGGCATGCCCGTCGTGCCGGTGGGCTTTGCCTTCCAGGCCCCCTGGCGGGTCAAAAGCTGGGACCGAACCGCCCTGCCCAAGCCGGGCCGGCGGGCTTGCTGTGTTGTTGGCAGGCCCATCGAGCTTCCTCCCGGGTCGGATCGGGCGGGATTGCAGCAGTTCCGCGCGACCATCCAGGCCGCTATGGATGACGTTCAGGCCCGGGCCGAACGCCTGGTCGAGACCAATACCAGCCGGGACGAGCTCATCGGCCTCTGCGAGTTCGCGCCTCGCCGCTAGCAGTTCGTAGGACCCGGGCGGGTAACGCCGAAGGTCTTGGCCGATTTCCCGGCCGAAAGAAGTGGTAAGGCCCCGCCCGATTACACCCCCGGCGCCTCTTGAGCTTGTTTTCTCCCCGGTCTTTGGTTAAGGTGGGCTTGCCGTGCTAGGCGGGGCGCTAGCGGTGCCCTGACGTCCGGTTCGCCGGGCTGACCCGCAATCCGCTATAGCGGGGCTGAATCCTCCGCCGAGGGTTCTTGAGGCAGGTCTATTCGCCCTGCCGGGCGGTGTTGAAGGTTGGGTCCTCTGCAACGCTGGGCCGTGAACCTGGTCAGGTCCGGAAGGAAGCAGCCATAAGCGAGTTTTCGGCGTGTGCCGGAGGATCGCCTGGCCCGAGCCGCTCGGTATGGTGAACCCGGCTACAAGGGCTCGACGCGGAGTGCACGGCATTTCTATTGTTCTTAGAGGCTTGGCCGATCGCCTTTACCGGCGGTCGGCGCTTGGCGGTTGATTCCGCTGCGGGCATGTTGTTCAATGCCCGCCGGACGGTTCTATTCGGAAAGCCCCATGCCTGGATAC
>SDBT01010045.1_pt1 | contig 15318 bp, 14 predicted proteins | sample 2277101 | NCBI WGS metagenome assembly SDBT01 (sample SAMN10404973, study PRJNA504765) | marine sediment metagenome | isolation source: marine sediment core GS10_PC15, 103 cmbsf | place: Arctic Ocean: Southern Knipovich Ridge | collected 2010 | reverse complement strand
TTGTAATGTGCGACTGCCCCTCTGTAGCTGATGACACAGGCCGGTTTCGACTTGGCGAACTCAAGGGCGATGGACTTTATCTTAGCCGCTGGGACACCGCTGATCCTCTCCGCCCACTCAGGCGTGTACTTGGTTAAGTGGGCCTTGAGGGCAGACACCTTTTGATCCGTACTGCCTTTAGGACCCTCGGTCGCCTTAATGAACTTGAAGAACTCCTTGTCGTAGAGCCCGGCGTCCATGATGACCTTACACATGGCAAGGGCAACCGCTCCGTCGGTGCCCGGCTTTATAGGCACCCATTCGCTTGACGCCGCTGCCGTGTTGGACAACCTCACATCAAAGGTTACTAATCTCACATTCCTTTCAACCATAGCGCTCACGAGTCTTTGTAACAACGGGATAGAGTTGGTATGTGCTTCTAATGCAGAGCTCCCAAAGTTCAGGACAAATTTGGTGTTGTCAAAGTCCCAGTTATCGTAATGTTTGCCCCAGGTCAGTTCCTGGCCTGTCCACTTGGCAACCTCACAAATAGAGGTATGGCCGGCCACGGTCTTGGTGCCGTAAGCGGACAAGAAGGCCTTGACGATCTTGCTGGATGAGGCCTTCATCCTCCCGTAGTGAAACATGAATTTCTCCGGGTGCCCCTCGTCACGGAGCTTTTTCAGACGGCCTGTAAGCTCGGCAAGGGCTTCATCCCAGGAGATTCTTTTCCATTTTCCTTCACCGCGTTTCCCCGCGCGTTTCATGGGATAAAGGACCCTGTCAGGGTCGTAAAGCTGGTTGATCCCGGCAGCTCCCTTGGAACAGAGCTTACCCAATCCTCTAATTGAATCTGGATGCCCTTCCAGCTTGACGAGTCTTCCATCCTCGACAAATCCAATCATGGAATCTCTTGTAACACACGACCAGCAGGCCGAAGGGATCATCTTTCTTTTGGCGCCGGTCTTGGGCGAGAAATCTTTACCCCCCTTTTCTAACTTAATGGAACCAGCCAAGGCATTGGCCCTGAAAATTCGTCCCGTTACCAGTATAGTACCGCTAGCTACACCTAACTTAAAGAGGTCACGGCGTGTTAGACTTTTCATTTTTCCCCCCTATTCTTTACTTTCCTGACTTATTCTTGATGTATTTAGCCCACCTTACAACTGTATGCCTCCATCTTCTCATACTTCTTTGTTGCAGACTTAGTTTTTAATGCATTATTGATGTCGATATAGAAATTCATGGGAACTGTATTTTCACCTGGCAGAAGGGTCGTTTTATTTCTGCTTTTTACCAGGTCAAATTCTCTGGCAAGTTTTGAGACCTCGCCATCCGGATCATTTAAATCACCAAATATCCTCGCCCTGCCTGGACAGATGTTTACACATGCCGGTTCAACTCCTTGATCAATACGATGCTGGCACGAGGTACATTTGGTAATCCCATTTTTGGTTGAGTCCTTTCCTGATATTAACCTTTTATTAAAGGTACGTGCACCATAAGGACATGCTTCGATGCACTTGCCGCAGCCGGTGCAATACTCGTTTTTGTAGAGGATGAGCCCGTCGGGCCGCTTGTAGGTTGCACCGTCCCTGTAGCGGATCTTTTTCCCGTCGGCTGTTATATATTTTTGCCTCTGCTTTGGGTATTCCGGACACTTCTTAACGCACGGCGGAACCTTATCCTCTTCATTCCCTTCGCAGTGGTTACAACGCTTGGGCAGGAATGGCTTTTTAGTGTTAGGGTACTTGCCTATGATTTCTTCATTGACCACGGTGTTCCATGCCCCAAGCGGGACATCATACTCTGCCTTGCACGCAATGGTACAGGCCCTGCACCCGACACACCGGCGAAGGTCTATGACCATGGCCCAACGAGGGGCCTTCTTCCTGGCTGCGGACGCCTTGCCGGTGGGCACAAGACCAGCCGCCGCGCCGAGCGCCACCGCACCTGCGCCCTTCAGCATTTGACGTCTTGAAAGGTTAACCTTCTGATTCATAATAACCTCCTTTCTGGCTAAAAGCGTTTTATTCACCTTCTTCGAGATATTCTATCAGGTCCTCGAAGCTGTTTATAGCCGCATCAAGAAGCAGCATTGAGTACTTCTTATTGTGGACACCATTGCCGAATTGGACTATACTTAGATTTTCCTGGCCTCCCTCAAGCATCTTCCTGGCCTCGGCCAGCTTGGTCGGAGAAAGTTTGGACTCGAACTCGGCCAGGGCCTCCAGGGCCTCCTGTTCGACCTCCTTAGTGGACTTGATCTCGTTGGCCAGCTCGGTGTTCCAGTCCTTGAGCATCTTTTCGTGGTCCTTGGTGTGGCAGCGGACACAGGTCATGGCCGAGGCCTTCATGAGTCTCTGGCCTTTGTCCGAGGTCTCCTTCTCCACGTGGCAGGCCAGACAATTGGCCCGAGCTGTGAGATGAGGACTGGGTGCGTTAAAGACCCCTTCGCGCTTCAGGCCAGCGACCAAAAGACGCTGATACCGGTGGGACTCGGGATGACAGGCTGTGCAGTTGTCGCTTACAGGCTGAGCACGCATGGGCTGTTTTAGGTCGGCCATGGCGTGCTTGATCGGTCGGTGGCAGTCGAAGCAGCGAGCATTTTTTATCGTCACGTGTTTCTGGTGCATCAGCTTCTTGTTTCCGTCTTCCTTGAGATCCTTGGCCTGGTCGTGGCAAGCAAGACAGCTCTCCTTCTTGACCCGTCCTGCGCCCAAGACAAGGGACGTCTTGAGCACGCCATCCTCAAAATAGGCCTCGTATGTGGCCCCGCCTGAGGCCTGGATGAGCTCAAAGTGGCAGCTGGCGCACGGGACCTTGGCCTTTTTGAGCATCTCGTGGGTGATTGGTACCTGTCCCGAGGTCTGGATCGGTTTTTTCGGCAGCTCGTGGCAGAGCTCACATTTGGCTCGGCCCTCGTTGAACTTGGTCTTTCTGAAATGGCAGAGGTGGCAGGAGTCCTTGGTCACCTCGAATTTCTTTTTCTCGGTCTCGTGCTGGTGGCAGCTGGTGCAGTTAACCTGCTGGCCTTCGATCTGGTTCTTCTTCTCCAGATGGGGCTCATGGAGGAAGGATACCTTCTCGGTGAACTTGATCTTCTTGGTCTTGAACTTGTCATCCGGCTTGCTATGGCAGTTGGGAGTCATGCAGCTGGCGTCGATGATCCTGGGCCTCGTTTTGATCGTCCCCCCGCCGAGCCGGATGTAGGAGAAGCGGTCCGGAGGCTTCTTGGGAATGTGTTTGTTCTCAGCCGCGGTGCCTGCTGCCGGGTTCTGGGTCGGTGTTTTGACCTCCTTGGGTGGGTAATGACACTCCACGCAGCCGTATTTGTTGTGTTTGTCTTTTTTCCAAAGCTCGTAGCCTTTTTGAACAACGCTCGGATAGGTCAGAATGTGACAGTAGCCGCAAAAGAACTGGGGCTGAGGGGTGTCCGGCTGCGGAAGCTCGGTTTGGAGCTCCATCATCTGATCAGCGCCCAACGCCGGAGAGATCAAGGCCAAGGCTGCCACCACGGCCATGATGAGAATCCTTAGGATCACTTCCTCACTGTGCACGCTCACGCCCTCCGTGCTTTAGGGGCAAGAACCCCTCCCACAGGGTGTAAGCCAGTAAGAAATCTTCCAAAGGCCGGGCCCTGGGATTCGCCGATCTGTCCGTTTCGTTTGGGTGCCCAGTTCATGCCGGGCCATGTGATCTCTTGAGCATTGGTAAAATAGGCTCCATGGGCACAAGGAAGGCAGAGGGTGAGCCCATCTACCACCACCTCGCGATGATCTCGGACTATTTGACCGCAGCGACTGCAGGAGACCTTGCTGCGGGTGGGACCAGGCAGGTCAAACTCACTTACCTCGACATTGACCTCTTGAACCTGAAATAGGACACTGTCCGGCATTCGATGGTATGCCTCCAGCTGTTGTTCGGATTTCCCTGTAACTTCTGGTGCATAAAATGGAACAAGACTACGGGCTTCCTCAGTGGAGATCACCCGAAAGGCATTGCCGGTTTCCAGGTTGAGAAAGGTGGCTGCCATGATGCCATAGTCCATAAACTTCAGGGATCGCCGTCCCAGTTTGCATCCGGTAACATGGGCAACTGCATCTGCAGTGCACCGGTCCATCTCTACGTAGACAATGAGGTTTTTGTTCTGATCCTGGTGGCTGAGATCATTCAAGCCGATGAGTCGGCAGCCCAACATGGCCATGCGCACGCCCACAACCTGTCCTGGGCAGAGATGACCATGCACAACGGCTGAGGATGCCAATAGGTCATTGAATGGCTTCATGGTTTTTGTCTCCTTCCTTAACCACACCGAACCGGATTTTGGTTAATCTCTGAGTTAGAAGTCGACCTGGAATCGCAGCTGTACGATGTCCGCATTGCCGACTGTATCCAGATCTGCCAGTACATAATTAAACATGGTGCGGACATTTGGGTTCAGATACCAGTTCAAACCAAAGGTAACATCTTCCAATTCGCCCCCCTGTATCGGATTATCCTTGAGGTCAAGCCCTGAGTAACGGAGGGCTACCTCCCATGCCCCAGTGCCACCTTTCCCAAAATTTGTCTTGGGCTTCACCCGGTCAAACGTACCAGTGGAGTTCTTGTAGGCTCGATGTTCGCCGGTGAGAAAGTAGCTGGCATAGGCATAATATCCTGAAAATGAGGGATCTGACCCATCCGGCGTAGCTACATTTGCACCCATATACTCCCCCTGTAGCGAGAATGCCCCATACACAAGCGCCGCCTCAACCCCAAAACGGTTTTCCGAGTCAGCGGCGATACTTCCTGTATCCACAAAGTCGGGTGCGAGATGTGCCTCAGGACTTTGATCATATTCCACCGCGCCATCCTTTGCGTCGCGATTGGAATAGGATAATCCCAGATGTAACAACCTATCTTTTCCTTGGTACCATGGGAGCCCTGTTATTCGGGCAGTGGCAGCGGCGCTGTTTTCTGCATCATCCTCATCGCCGTAACCACCGGTGTCCAGAAATAGGCCAGCGGCCCAGGTAAGGCGTTTGTTCAACGCGGTATTATTGACACCGATACCAGTATTACGGCTTGGGGCAAAGATAACAGGAAGTGATCTTTCCATAAAGGTGATGTACTTACTGCTTGTCAACTCTTCGAGCCCAAATGCCTCCTTAAAGTGTCCTACCTTTAGTGTTCCAACACCGGGGAGTTTTTTCAGGCCAAGATAAACATCCTTAAAGTCGGCATCTCCACCGGCGAAATCATACTGCGCCTTGAAGATGACCTTTTCGTAAACAGCCCCCGAGATATAAAGTCGGGCCCTTCTGAATTCTGTTGTCGCGTCTTGGAGTTGACCTATTGCCGCCTTAAGCGACTCGTCTTCACTCATAAACGCCCAGTCATTCATGACCCGGCCGCCGAACTTAAAGCTGAAGGCCTTATCCGCTGTTTGAAACCTTATACCGTTTTTCCAGTATAGCTTGAAATCCGTGTCATCCTCATCTCCAGCCAAAACAGGTTGGCTGCCAAATGAGATCAAAAAAATTCCTAGAAATGATATTAGTATTAGTCTCTTCATCTTCTCTTCTCCTCCTCCGTTTTAAAAATTATTAAGTTAAAGACACCTGTGACCTAATGTTCATTTCGGCTTCTTTAATCGGCACACCTCCAATAAACAAGTTATAAAATTATAAAGAAGATCCAGGGTTCACGATTCTGGTGGATCTCTTGGATCTGCGTCATTTCTGTAAATACTCCTCAGCAAGTAGACGAGTTCGTCCGGATCAACCGGTTTGCCAAGGCAAGCGTAAATGTGTCTGCTTATGGCCTCTTCTAATTCAGGATGAAATTTACGCTTGGACAGGCATATAATGAAGATGTCAGGGTTTCTTCTTTTTAGCTCCCTAAGGGTGCGGTTGCCGACGGGTACTGTATCCAGATCAAGGATAACCGCTCGACAGGTGCCTTCATGAACGTTTTCCTCCAGGTTTATCAATGAATGCAATGCGGTGGTTGTATAATGCTCACGCTCCAGCATGGCGCACAGTTCCTCGCATTGCTCCTCGTCAGCATCAACAACCACAATCGGCTCATCCACCCCAGACCCCCAGTTTTTAGGTTTTGAAATAGGCCTGATGAAGGCGATAATACATATAGCAATTCCCATGCCAATTCTAGGGGTTTGACGGCCTTTGGCAGGGGCATATTTGTAAAACTTATGAGGACTGGTGTGTTAACTAATTGAAAAATAAACCAAAAATGACCTAGAACTACGGGGAACTATGGCATTGAAAAACGCAGGGAAGTGCTATAATCAAGCGGAGAATTTGGGGCAGTTCTTCTTCACACTCTGTCCTGATATAGGACTGTTTTTCTTGTTATTAAAATTTATCTTGAGAAATAAAAATGTTACCCGTGTCCTGAATCGGGACACTATCTGCCACATGTCCGTAAGGGACCGAGGACTGACATGGATGGTGACACAGCGACGACCCGCGGTCCATTTCACAGCGTCGCTTTAATGGGTGGTGGGTCTGGTGATTTGGTATTTCTTAAGCTTCTCATAGAGGGTGTTCCGGCCAATTCCCAGACGCCGTGCTGCCATTTTCTTGTTCCAGTCACACTCCTCCAGGACCTTCCTGAGTAGCATCCTCTCATTTTCCAGAATGGTCCCGTGCGATTCAGCCGGAGCGGATGAGTTTGCCTTAGGAAGCGCGGAGGGCAGGTCTGAAACCTGGATCACGTCGCCTTTGGCCAGGACCGTGGCGTGTTCGATACTGTTTTCCAGCTCCCTGACATTTCCCGGCCATGGATAATCAAGGAGTATGCGCATGGCCTCGGAGCTAAACCCCTGAATATCCTTGGCCTGTTCCGCGGCGAAGCGTTGCAGAAAGTGTCGGGCCAGCAATGGGATGTCATTAGGTCGCGTCCTTAGCAGTGGTAAGAGAATGGGAATCACATTAAGACGGTAAAAGAGGTCCTCACGGAAATGACCATTCTTCACCTCCTGCAGGAGGTCTTTATTGGTGGCCGCAAGGATGCGTATATCCACTGTCAAGGTTTGTTCTCCTCCCAGGCGCTCAAATTTTCTGGTCTGGAGCACCCGAAGCAGCTTGATCTGGGCTGAGGGGGGTATCTCGCCGATCTCATCCAGGAATACAGTACCGCCATGGGCCTGCTCGAAACGCCCGGCCTTTTGGCGGATGGCCCCGGTGAAGGCCCCTTTCTCGTGGCCAAAGAGCTCGCTTTCCAGAAGGGTAGCCGGGTAGGCTGAGCAATTGACCACAATGAACGGCTTATCTTTCCTGGGGCTCTTTTGGTGTATAGCCCGGGCCACCAATTCCTTTCCAGTACCGGTCTCTCCCTGAATCAGAACAGTGGCATCTGTGGGAGCGATATCCTCGATTAGCTTGTAGGTCACCTGCATCTTGGGGTCCTTGCCAACGATACCGCTGAATACTGCTGAGGTCTCCAGGCGGCTCTGGAGATCACGTATCTCTTCCTCCTGTAAAACAGCCCGTTTAATGACCCCCGCGGCCTGGGTCAAGATCAAACCCACAGTCTCAATTTCCTTAGCGTTACACGGACATCCACTAGGGCAGCCTATGACCAGCGCGCCGAAGGGTTGAGTTTCATGGTATAAAGGAACAATGGCCTGGCGCTTTGTGGCCTTAAAGTCATCTGGAACGAGGGGATGCCTGAAAACCATTTTCTTATAGAAGGTGACCTTTGCCAGGCCCTCCAGAGCAGCCGTGGCAGTTTTGATGGTCGCTGGTTCTTCCAATGGCTTTACGTCCTTTGCCGATAAGACAAAGAGGACGTCCCGCTTGCTATTGAAGAGCAAGAGCGCCATATGACGGCACTTCAGAATGTCCTGGAATTTATTGATCAGGAAGGAGCCGATTTCATTCAGGGTACGCAGTTCGCCGATTTCCTGAACAATCCCACAGAAGGTTTGGGTCTGTTGATGGGCGCGTTCCAGTTCCATGGTCTGTTCTTCAAGTCGTCCCGTAAAATCCTCCACCCTGGCAACCATATGATTGAAAGAAGAAGCTAGAGTGGCCACTTCATCTTGTCCCTGCACCTGAACCCTCACGTTCAGCTCCCCTTTATCGACCTTTTGGGTGGCACGGGCAAGTGACTCCAAGGGACCTGTGATTCGTCTGACAAAGAGGAGGCTCCCCCACAAGGCGAGCAAAAGGATTGCCAGGGTAAGCCCACTCATCTGCAGCCATAACCTGGTCACCTGCCGATGATAAGGCCTTTCAGAAAATCCCAGGCGGAACACACCCGCCTTTCCCGCAAAGATGGGCCAGGCAATATCCAGATAGTTTTCACCGCTGGTGGATGCGATCTTCTTAAAATGGCCATAATCATCTTCAATAACGCCATTGGCGCTGATCAGCTCTAAAGGCACCCCTTTCGTAAAAGTGTGGGCCAGTACATGGTCATCTCTGATAATAAAAAGGTAGGCAATGATAGGGTTGCTGCGCATCTGATAGTCCAGCATCTTCTGGAGGGCAATCAGGTCGTTGATGAGGATCTTGTCAGCTGCCTCGAGGGCAACCGCGTGGGCCAAATTTTCCGCCTGGGCGGCCATTGTCTCGTGGAGGTTGCTACTATAACGTTGGGTGACCAGCAGCGAGATGAGTAGGCCACTGCCGATCACCAGGGCAGATACAGCCACCAGCAATTTGCTTTTAAGGCTTTGCAGGTGCATTAGGTTCCTTCTCCAGCAATGCTAGTATTGCGTTTCATTAAAACACATACATATGAACTTAGCTCCACTTCGTTTCGCAATTGGAGTGTTGGAATAATGGAGTAATGGAATGATGGGTTGAGCGGTAAATATCTAATTGAATTTTTTGTCATGATAATTTGACCTATAAAACCATTTTGCCAAATTCCCAAAACCCAGTATTCCACTATTCCAACATTCCATTATTCCAAAATTCAAATTGGGGCGAAGCCCCTAAGTTCTTCCTTAATCGAGAAACCTTACTCTTACCTTTGAGCCCTTTTGAATGAATTGCTCTTCCTCAGGTAAGATTATTAAACTGTTGGCAAGCGCCATTGATGTTAGGATTGCTGAACCTTGAGGGCCAGTTCTCCGAGTAAAATACCCACCATCTTGCCATCTCGTCCGCGCCCTTAAAAAATACCGGATTCCCTTTCTCTTTCTTAGATCCTCTTCCAGGGTGGCATACACCTCTTTTTGAGGGTCAGTACCCTGTCCCAGCATCCTTAAAATAGCTGGTCGGACAAAGATCTCAAAGCTGAGCATGTTTGAGGTCGGGTTGCCGGGAAGACCAAATATGGGGATACCATTAATCATACCAAAGACAACCGGCTTCCCTGGACGCATGGCGACTCTCCAGAACTTGATATCGGTTCCTATTTTGGCTAAGATAGATTTTACAATATCATAATCTCCTACGGAAACCCCTCCAGAAGTGATAATCAAATCACAATCCAGCCCTTGCCTGATCTTTTCCTCCACCTCCTCGGGCTTATCTCTTGCAATGCCTAGGTTTTTTGGTATTCCTCCGGATCTCAAGATTTGACTGCAAAGGGTGTAAATGTTGGAGCTTCTGGTCTTTCCTGGCGCCAATTCACCTTCTATATCGACGATCTCATCGCCGGTGGCCAAAACAGCCACTGTAGGCTTTCTTGTTACCTTAACCTTCTCCTTGCCTAAATTCGCCAAAATACCTATGTGGGCAGAATTAATGAGCGTGCCCCTGCAGATTACCAGGTTCCCTTTCTGGATATCTTCCCCTTTTTTTCGAATATTCTCCTCGGGCTTAAGCTCTTTATATACTTCGATTCGTTCTTCTTCCTCGTTTCCATTTGTGGGGTCTGAAGACGTGTATTCCATCATGACAACACTGTCCGCACCTTCAGGAATGGCTGCACCGGTCATAATTCTTGCTGCCTGATTTTCTTCAACTCTGCGGGAGGGTAAATGCCCGGCCCTTATAGTCTCAATAACCTTAAGAATCTTAGGTGCGGATTGACAGGCACCCGCAGAATCGCAGGCCTTCACGGCATAACCATCCATCGCCGAGTTATCCAAAAGAGGGATATCGATATCAGCAGAAATATCTATGGCTAAGACCCGATTGAGGCTCTCAAGCAGGCGTAATTCCTCGGCAGGAAGGGGGCTTACAGCTTCAAGGACAATCTTTAATGCATCATCAACACGTATCATAAAGACTTTCTTATATCATCACTGTAATATCATTATATACAAAGAAGGCTATATGGATCATCTCTTCACGGTGATTGATACACTTGAGGATTCAGTAAAGGCTGAAGGACCTCACAGCTCCTGCATATCTTCATTTTCTCCTTCCAGTCCCTTTGTACGTTTCCTTCACAGATGGTTCCGTTGATAAACCAGCACAGATCACCGGCTTGAAATTCCACCGCTGGGCACCTTTTCCTGCGTTCGAGGGGACACCTTTTTATGGTCCAGCACGATTTATTCGATTTACTGGTCCTAAGTTTCATGGCGACCAAAAAAAGGGACTGCCGTTCTATATGACCCGGCACGGCTCGCCATCCCTGCTCATAGCTATGGATGGCCTTTAGAGAGGTACCCAAAAGTTCAGCCAGTTGTTTCTGTGTCTTGTTCAGTCTTTTACGGAAAAGGGTGAATTCTTTTCTGTCCATAGGTGCCTCTTAGAGTTTTTTTGGAAGCCTACGGAAAAGGGACTTGATCAAGCTACAAATACCACTTTGTGGTATTATGTCAATAAAAAAAGGTTTTTACATGGCTCTTCTTCCAGTTCCCTCTATAGTTCCACCGCCTATTACTGTATCATCGTCATAAAAGACTACCGCCTGACCTGGGGTGATCGCCATCTGCGGTTCTTTGAACTTTACGCGGACTTTATCCTTATCCAGTGGGGCTACTATTGCTTCAGCCCCCTTATGAAGGTATCTTATCTTGGCCTTTACCTCGGTGGGTTGCATCAGGCTATCTATTGCAATCCAGTTTAGCCCAGAGGCTATGAGTTCGTCTCCGTAAGTCTCTTTTTTAGTGCCTACTATGATGGCGTTTCTTTCCCGATCTATGGCTATCACATATAATGGCTCCTTGAATGATATTCCCAGTCCCTTGCGCTGCCCGATGGTATAAAACGGGATTCCTCGGTGTTGTCCAAGGATATTTCCTTGCCTATCCAGTATCGGTCCTGACTTTGCCGCTGCCTCCACAAGGGTGGAATAGCCTGCTCCGGCAAAATTTTGGCTCTCCGGCTTATCCCCAACACCAAGCCCAAGGGATCTAGCCATCTTTCTCACTTCTTCCTTGGTATAGCTGCCCAGTGGGAAGAGGGAATTTCCCAGTTGCTCCTGGGATAGGGAGAAAAGGAAATAAGACTGATCCTTGGCCATATCTTTAGCCTTTCTAAGTAAATGACGTTGCTGACCCTCATCGTATCCCACTCGGGCATAGTGGCCTGAGGCGAAGTAGTCAAACTCAAGCCCACTATCCCGAGCCTTTTTAAGCAGGGCATCAAATTTTATCCTGCGGTTACACCTGATGCATGGGTTAGGTGTCCTGCCTGATAGATACTCGTGGCAGAAGTAATCCAGGACCTCAATTCTATATTCTCGCCTTAGGTCAAAGGTATAGAAGGGGATCCCCAAGACTTTGGCGACCTTCCGAGCATCCCCTATATCCTCTTCCTCACCTGGTCCGTAACAACTGTGGCGAGGACTATCTCCGGTAAGAGCCTCCCCGTCCCATACCTCCATGGTCACCCCGGTGACCTCATAGCCCTTCTCTTTAAGAAGGGCAGCGGCGACAGAGGAGTCCACCCCGCCACTCATGGCTACCACTATCTTTGCCATAGCACTCTGTTTTCCGTATATTGAACTATTGGTAACAGTTCAGCCACTAAGACACTAAGTCACGAAGGAAAGACATGAATTTCAAAATCTTATAAGAAAAAAGAAAATTAATTCCCAAAAAAATTTACAGATATTACCTTTTACTGTTCATAAGAAATAATGAATCATTTTAGAATCTTAGTGTCTTCGTGACTTTGTGGCTGAACTAATATAACTATTGAACTCTCTATATTGCCCCTACAGGGGCAGTCTCCGCTATTAGAGCTGTGCCAGGACCCATGGTCAAGCCCGGTAAAATTAATGCAAGGGGGATGAACAAGGTGGATCTTAATCCCAGAAGGGTGGGTGTGATAAGCAGGGGAGTTATGGATGGGGCCGGTATTACTATCAGAAAGGCCTGGCCTTAATCGAGAAAAAGACTATGCCCATGAATGGCGATATCTCAGTTAGGTAATCTTAATTTCCGATGTTCCTTGAGCATGCACCTGTCCATGACCACCAGAAGTCCTGCCCCCTTGGCCAAAGATGCTGCCTCCTCGTTTATCACCCCTTCCTGCATCCACACTGCCTTCGCCCCTATCTTAATTGCATCCTCCACAATTGGTAGCACCGCTTCAGGGCGTCGGAATATATCAATCACATCTACTGGCTCGGGGATGGAGCTAAGATGGGGGTAACATGTCTCGCCTAATATCTCCTTTGCATAAGTATTCACAGGGATTATTCTATAGCCCTGCCCTTTCAAGTAGCTGGCTACCCGGTGGCTTGGTCGGTCGGGTTTTGGGGAAAGCCCGACCACCGCAACCTTGCGATAGGTTTTCAGGATTTTCTCCTCAGCACTCATCCCTATCTCCTGCTATGATTGGTATCAGCGCTACTTTATCTCCTCTCGTTATCCTTTTGCCATGTATCTCGTCCGGGTAAAGATTCTTCCCCTTTAGCCCCAGTAGTATCGGTTTGGTCTCCAGGGGTCTATTTCAATAGCTCCAAGGCGATTTCAGCAGCTACCTCCCCAGATATAAGCATTGCCCCAAATGTCGGACCCATCCTTGGTAATCCATAGAGTGTTGATACTGCCATGCCGGCCACAATTAGGCCCGGATGAGCCTCATTGGTGTGCTCGATGATTAGATCCTCAGACCTCTCTACCCACATGGCACCAAAGCCTTTGATTTTAATCAGGCCTCTTTCTTCCAGTTTTTTCACTACCTGGGCATCATGCCCAGTAGCATCAATCATTATTGCAGATTCTATGGCTACAGGGTCAACACAGGTTATCTCCCTTGGTAACGCTGAGATGGGTGTCCAGTTGATTACAGCCCCACACACACGTCCATCTTCTTTCAATACCAGATCATCAAAGGCCGTCATATTGGCAAACTTAACTCCACTATCACAGGTTGCGGCAATAAGTTTTGAACAGGCATGAGGTCCATCAGCAACGAGTAAACCTTTGCTAACCTCTTTGTACGGGATATCAAGCTCATCCAAGATCCTTTCAGCCGGATGTCTCACCGTTACCTTATTCATTAAGTAGCCCCCGATCCAGAAACCACCGCCGAGGTAGTTGTTCCGCTCTACGATAAGGACCTTCTTCCCTGCTTTGGCCAAGTTGCGACCTGCCATTAGCCCACTTGGACCAGCACCAATAATGATGCAGTCGCTTTCCACATACTCTTCAAACTGCTTGGTAAACTCACGGACTATGGCACGCGTTACATCCTTTTCTTCTACTGGAGAGAATTTTTCCATTTTTACCTCCTTTTGGATTTATTTAGGTAGTCCTCTATAGCTGATTTAAGCGCCTCCTCAGCAAGGACAGAGCAATGCATCTTAATCGGGGGCAGTCCGCCTAGGGCCTCAGCTACTGCATGATTTGAGATCTCAAGTGCCTTGTCTATACTCTTCCCCTTTACCATCTCAGTAACCATGGAACTGGTGGCAATAGCAGCACCACATCCAAAGGTCTTGAATTTGGCATCGACAATGGTGCCATTATTTACCTTGATGTAAAGCTCCATTATATCCCCGCACACCGGATTTCCCACATGCCCGATGCCGTCGGGATTTTCTATCTCCCCCACATTCTGTGGGTTCTTGAAGTGCTCCATCACCTTCTTGCTATATAACGAGTCCCTATCACCCATTGCTTCCCCTCCTATAGGTTGCGCTTCAACAACGGCGACATAGATCTGAGCTTTGCGACAATCCCGGGCAGGACCTCCAAAACCCGCTCTATCTCCTCCTCAGTGGTCCATTTCCCTAAAGTAAGCCTCAGAGAGCCATGCGCCTGTTCATGGGAAAACCCCATTGCCAAAAGAACATGAGATGGCTCCAGGCTTGATGAGCTGCAGGCTGAACCAGTAGAGGTACAAATGCCCTGCAGGTCAAGGTTTAGAAGCATTGATTCCCCTTCTACAAAATCAACACTTATATTGACGTTGTTGGGCAGTCTCCTTGAGGGATGCCCGTTTAAGCGAGTATGGTCCATCTGCTCCAGGATACCCTTTATCAGTTTGTCCCGAAGGCGGCTCACGTGCTCTGCCTCCTTGCCTATCTCCTGCTTGGCAATCCCTGCTGCCACACCAAAGCCGACAATTCCAGGGACATTCTCCGTGCCCGCACGCCACCTTTTCTCCTGCTCACCGCCATGCATGAATGGGACTAGTTTTGTACCTTTTCTGATATATAATGCACCAACTCCCTTTGGGCCATAGAGTTTGTGCCCTGACATAGAGAGTAGATCCACACCGAGCTCATTTACATTTACAGGGATGTGCCCAACCGTCTGTACCGCGTCAATATGAAAAGGGATTCTCCCTTCTTTGGCAATCTTGCCTATCTCTGCTATCGGCTCTATGGTGCCCATTTCATTGTTGGCGTGCATCACCGAGATCAGGATGGTTTTATTTGTGATGGCCTTCTTGACATCCTGTGGATCGACTAGGCCATACTCATCAACAGGGAGATAGGTTACCCTGAAGCCCTTTTTCCCTAAAAACTTGGATGTCTCTATTACCGCGTGGTGCTCAACGGAGCTAGTAATAACGTGGTTGCCCTTGTTCTCGTTGGCAAAGGCCACACCCTTTATGGCGAAGTTATCCGCTCCAGTGCCTCCACTAGTAAAGACGATTTCCTCGTCCCGGGCACCAATAAGCTCGGCGACCTGAACCCTCGCCTCCTCTATGGCCCCTTTTGACTCCTGGCCATAGGAATAGATGCTTGAAGGGTTACCAAACACATCAGTGAAATATGGAAGCATTGCCTTTGCCACATCAGGGTGTGTTGGCGTGGTGGCAGCATAATCGAGATATATTCTTTTCATCCCGTTAGAACTCCTTTAAACATCCCATATCTTTCACACAATAGACTACCAAATTTTGTAACATTTTAGCTCTTTGAAATTAACTGGTGAATGAGCATGGAGATGTCTTTTTTTACCATGCCCCTGGCCCAGACCTGGCATGCATGGATTTGGTTTAGAACTCCTGACACTATAGT
>SDBT01010044.1_pt1 | contig 15318 bp, 24 predicted proteins | sample 2277101 | NCBI WGS metagenome assembly SDBT01 (sample SAMN10404973, study PRJNA504765) | marine sediment metagenome | isolation source: marine sediment core GS10_PC15, 103 cmbsf | place: Arctic Ocean: Southern Knipovich Ridge | collected 2010 | reverse complement strand
TACGCTTACTGCAGCGCAGTTATTTGAATTGGAAAAACGCAAGCAACTTTCAACCCGCGCCGTTGCCGCTGAACTTACTCGCCGCAAACGTCGTGGCCAAGCCGTTGTTGCCGGGAAATTAACTCGCGTGCGCGCCGGTGTCGGCCCTGGCGCGGTAACTCCCAGGCGCATCAGGGGCAGGGCTCCGACTCCTGACCAAGCCAGGACAAGGTCAGCCAGCCAGGCCGATTTACGACGCAAAGTTAGCCCGGAAAGGGCCAAGGCTGAATTAGAGCGCCGCAGAACCCGTCCGCAAGCTCCAATAGCCAGGGCCGAACGCAGAGCAACTGAACCTCGGCCGAGAACTAAAACCGAAACTCGGACACCGACAAAAGAGCCAACCAGGCGCCAACGTGTTTTTGGCCGTTTCAGCCAGACTGAGGCGACGCGCCTGCAGGAAATCCTAGACCGTAAGAAGCGCAAGCCGACCGCTGCCCCAGCGCCGAAGGATCTAGAAGCACGGGCAAAACGAGTACCGGGGGCTCCCGTTGGGCCAAAAGTCGAGCAGGTTAAGCCTGTACAACCACCATCAAAGCCGCCCGCACCTGATGGTGCGCGAACTACTGCCGAAGGCCGCCTGCGAGCCAAGGGGATTGTTATTGGTCGGCAAGTAGACCTATCTCAAGCTCTTGAACGCGGCGGAGCTAAAACTGACTTGGTGGCCGTTGGCTTCAAGAGCGCGGACGTAGATAAAGCCGCCAAGCGCAACATTGCTACGCGCACATTGCGCGAATTTACAGACAGCAAAGGCGCCGTTGACACTAACCGGGCCCTTGCCGAGGGCGTGAAGGCAAGGGTGCTGTTGGATGCGGGCTTTACGGCAGGGCAACTTGCCCGAGCCAAGATTGAGGCCCGCGTCGCCCGAGAGAAATCCAAGCCCAGGGATTTGGTTGCCGAGATACGGGATAAAAACGTCCAGCCGAAAGCTTTACTCCGCGAAGGATTTTCACGTGAGGATGTCAAACGAGCGCAGCTTAAAATCTTCGCGGATAGGCAGCTAAAAAAGTTTGAAAGTGAGGGTGGTGTCAACATAGACTCCGCAATTCAGCGCGGAGTTCCCTTGAGCGTCTTACGTCAAGCGGGATTTGCACCGGAGGACATCACTCAAGCCCAAATCGCCAAAAGAGCGTTTGATAAAGGCAATACCACCACAGGATTATTAAAACGCGCTGGCGTCAAAGTCGCCGAAGCCGTCGTGCCTGGTGTTTGGGTTAAAGACTGGAACAAATTTTCAAATAAAGAGCGGGCGCTGAATATAGCCTTTGATGCCATGTTCATCATACCCGTTGCAGGGGCTGCCGGTAGGAGCGCCCGCGGATTAACGAAGGCAGTAAGTTTAACCAAGGGTCAACGGGCAGCCAAGGGCGCTCTCGGTCGCCTGCGTCAATCGACGACGGACGGGGTGCAAGCGCGCCCAGGCCGTAGAATGACCACTGGCCTATCACGCGGGGTTGATCCTAGCGGAACCTCAGAAGTTGGCAAGGTTGTTGCCCGAATAGACAGGGAAACTGCCATAAGGGCTAATCTCAGTCGAGTCGAGAGTCAGAAGGCTAAGCTGACTGAATCTTTCGATGAATTGAACCGAGCCAAGAGCCTAGCAGATTTGCCACGGAAGCAACAGCAAGAGGCGGCAATCAGGGCCAAACTTAATCGTATTGAAAGTGATCATGCAAAGCTATCCGAAGGGCTTAAAAGCGCGGCCGAGTCAGGACGTTCAGCAAATCGGGGAATCCAAAATGAAGCTAGGCGACACATTGCCGCCCGTAACGCCGCCAAAGCTGCTGGTACTGATACTCGTGCGCTGGCCAGGCGACTTTCGCCCGAGGCAGAGCAAGTCGTCAAAGACCTTGACGCGGCCACTAACAGAGGCCTAAGACTCAACCAATTGAATAAAGACCGTCAGGCGACTAAAAATCTGCTTGACCAGGCTGGCAAAGATACAGCCGCACGGACCCGGAAGATCGGGCAGGAAGCACGGCAATTCATAACCGCTCGGGATGCGGGCAAAACAACCGGAGAAATCAGTGACGCTGTGACTCGGCAGGTCAAGGCCCTTGATCGTAAAGCCGAAGTTACTGCCAACCTTAATAGGCTTGAGGCACAAAGAAAGAAGCTATCAGATTCCCTAAAAGACGCGGCGAAGGCAGGCAAGGAAGAGACGGCCGTAGAATTCAGGCAGGCTAGAGAATTCATTGCCGGTCGTGAAACTGGGGCGGCGGCGGCAGGATTGCCCAAACGAGTCCAGAAAATCGTTGCAAACCTAGACCGCGAAAAGGCAATGCAGGCTCGGCTAAATGACCTCAATAAGAGCCGTGCCGCAACCGAAGAATTACTTAAAGGCGCAACTCGAACCCGCGTAGTCGGGGCAAGCCAAGTCCGCAAGGAAGCTCTTGATTTCGTCCGCGCCCGCAAGGCCGGAACGGCCACCAAGGACCTATCTGCGGCGGCCAAGAATGAAGTCGGAAGAATAGACCGTGAGGCCTCTATCCGCTTGAGCCTGAAGTTTTCTGGTGAAAGGCGAGACGCCGTTATCAGTCTGCTTCAAAAAGCCAAAGCTGCAGGCAGGGCAGAAGATGCGAAAAACCTAAGAGCCGCTCGGCAGTTCATAGCCGAGCGTAACGCGATCCTCGCACCAGTATCTGGTATATCCCAACGGGCAGGGGATACTCAAATCATAAAAGGCGCGGACGCAATTGCTCAGGCCGTAAAACAATCCGGTGGTTCCAGGCAAGTGATAGACGCGCGCGATGCAGCTTTGGAACTGGGGCTGGCATTACAGCAGAAAAATGCCGCTGCCACAGCACTGGCCGCCAGGAAGCTCACCTCGATTGGTAAGGCCACGGGGTTAACACCCTTGGTCGACCGAATGCGGCCCCTGCTCACCGAGGTCGGAGCAAGGAAGACCATTGGGGGGCTTGATGCCGCCGGAAGATTTGCTCTCAAGGAAGGGCGCCGCAGTGTTCACGATATCAACCGACAGCTTTTTAAAATTGACGATGCCAGCGACTTGCGAAAGGCATCAGATAAGGCCGTAGCAGACAAAAAGAGGCTGGAAGAGGACATTAAACGCACCGAGTCTTTACGCAAAAAGACCAAAAGTCCAGAGCGCAAACGAAAATTATCGGAGCGCATTGAGCGCACTAAAACGCAAGTTAAAGAGCGGGAGAAGACTGTTGACCTCAGTTTTGAGAAGCCTCTATTCCCGCCAGTGGTAGGCCCCGTCCCTGCCCGAGTAAAAACCACTGCCCTAGTTCGCCGAAGAGAAGCCGCGAAGGCGGCGGGCCAGCCAGCAAAAAAGCAACGAGCGGCAGTATCAAAGCGAATTGGAACTAAAGTTACCCCAAGAGTTGTGGGAAAAGGCAGGCCTCGGACTGCAGTATTTGTCGCGCCGAGAGCAACCGCCGAAACGGTGCTGGTCTCCGCTGTAGCTACGGGCACCGCATTGGCTCCAAAGGTTTTGCCCAAAACTAGAATTTCGCCATTAGTGAAACCCAGTCCGGCAACTCAGCCACAGCCTGCGCGCATCCCCAAGCCCAGTCCGACCGCAGTGCCTAAACCTAGTCCGGTTGCCGATCCTAAGCCTGCCCCGGCTCCAAAGGCAACCCCAACGCCGACAGGCAAACCTGTGCCTAAACCAACGCCAATAACAAAGCCTGTTTTGAGGCGGCCGCCGTCATCAAGGCCGGTTAAAACAACCGTTAAACCGCCACTAGGTCGTAAGATTACCCGTAAATTCAGGCTGCCCGGCGGCGACAGGACACCACGATTAAAGCCAGGCACGTTCCCGCGAATCGTTGCCTGGCGGCAAGGGTTTGTCAGGATAAAGCTTGATATTGATAGCGGAGAGAAGAAATTTACGCGCACTAAAGAGCAAACGCCTTTGACACCCGCCCAGAGCTTTCGGGTTGTCACGACGGATAGGACCCGCCCCAAGCCACAATCTTTCCGGCAGGGCGTGGTGAGGATCGACGTGCGGCCCCATTCAATTAGCTTCAAAGGATTAAAACAGCGCCGCCGTAGGAGCATCGGATAATGCCAAGTAAAACCAAAGTAATCGGCGACGGATATGTGAGCTTAGCTCAGGCAGCGTTTATGCTGAGCACTACGGAATTTGACGTGCAAAAGCTGATGGACTCAGGAAAACTGCATAGAACACGTATGAGTTCCGGGGATTGCGCGTCCGTGGAATCCATTCAGCGATTCCAGCAGCTTCAAGAAAAAGCGCGGGAGCGTTAAATAAATGCGTCAGAGCAGTCTGGTTGCCCTAGCCATCGTCTTTGCTATATTATCTTTTGCTTTCACGAGGCAACTGATATCTACCAACGTGTCTTTCACCACCGTAGACGTACCAACGGGCACGGACCCCGAGGCGACCGTAGGGGATACATTGGTATTCGTTGAAGGCGCGGGCATGACGATTGTGGGCTCGGCCAATGATACCGTGACTTTTACCGCATCAATTACCGGATCAGCCATCAGCGTAGCCCTAGACATCGGAAACGACGACGTTGATGAATCAGGGGGCATTTCCAGGATCAATATAACTGCCGCCGACACCAACAGCATTTTCACTGAAACGCCAGCGGATGAATTACTGATTGATCCGGACTTGAATTGGCCCACGGCGGACCTGGCGGATACGGCCACGGCACTGGCGGCGGACCCCACAGACTGTGCGGCCAGCACTTTCGCCAACGCCATCAATGCTTCGGCCAATCTCACTTGCAGCACGCCACTGATAACCGTCCAAGAGGAAGACGTCACGGTTGGTGATGGCGACACCCTAGACTTCCAGGCAGGATTTGACGTCACCGAGAGCCCAGCCGACGAACTCAACATCAGCTTAGACCTTACTGAAGTAACGCTTGCCGATGATTCTGCCCTGGTGGGATCGTCTAGTAATCTAATCGCAGCGACTCCGTTGCCCGACTGCAGTGCGGCCAACGACGCCGTAACTTACGTCACCGGCTCGAATACCTTTGGTTGCAATTCCATGTTCTCCCAGCACGGAATTGTATTCGTTCAAGAGGGCACGATTACCGTCACAGGGACCGTCACTACTATAGAATTCCCCGTGTTTTCTACGAACACGATACAAGACGTGACCTGTCGCGTCTCAGCGGCTCCCACCGGCGCATCGATCATAGTTGATGTTAACGCCAATGGGACTACAATCTTTACCACCCAGGGGAATAGACCCGAAATTGCGGTGAGCACTCAGCAAGATACCAGCGGGACGCCCGATGTGACCAGTCTGGTATTGACCGACAGTGTAGACATCGACATTGACCAAATAGGCAGCACCATCGCGGGAAGCGACTTAGTATGTGTTGTCAGAGTGAGGCAGACTATTTTTAATACCAGCTAGGAGACTCTTCAAATGAGCGAAAGAATGACGCCAAGAATATTGGTGTTTGTGGCCTTTATTTCAGTCCTAATAGCCGCCAGTGTTTGGCTGGTAGCAACAAATCCGAACCCGACAGTGGCGGAACAAGCAACGTCAAGCGACACTGAACCGACGCGGCGCGAAATTAAACATCCCCATTTAGGAACACTATCCATACAAGACAACCTCGCACTTTTGAGGGCGGAATTGGACAACGACCCCAAGGGCTTAGGGTATGCGGGGAAAACTAATCAGCAACAGGCGAACCTAATCAACGAAATCGGCCTTTCTGGGGAAATTATAGACGTACTGCATATTGAGCCCGCAATCATGCAAGCGGCTGTTGAGCCGACCGAATATAATACATTGCCGCCGACAAGGCGGGAGCTTTGGTTGAATCTCTTACTAGCTTTTCCCGTGGAAATATCCCAACAAAGCATCAGGGACCAAATAGACTTTGTTTGGAATGGCAAGCCTGTCACGAATGCCAACTTGGTGGCGCTGCAAACCCGTTCAGGTTCACGGTGCGAAGTGTTATTCGGTGACGGCGTAGTCGCAACTTCCAAGAACATAGACGAAGCTCTGTTGTTGCCTTAGATAAATTGGAGGAATGGATGCTGGCGAAATATGCGCCCAAAATCGGACTCCTAGCGATGGTCTCGGCATTAATCGCTATCGGGCCTTTAATAACGCTTCTAGTGCTTTCTCTCGAAGCCGCGCCCGTGGTTCAGGTGCCGTCGCTGCAAGAACTACGCGACGAAATAGACAATGACCCCAAGGCGTTGGGTTACTCGGGGCTGACTAATTTCCAGATCGCCAATTTACTTAATGCCGTTGGGCTTTCTGGTGAGACAGTCGACGTCGCCGTGGTTTCATCCGCTGCCCTGCAAGCCGAGGTAATTGGCTCCGAATACCTAACGCTTAACGCGGGCCAGCGTGATTTATGGGCAGCGCTACTCATGGGAACCGATAGCATCGAAGTAAGGGACACCGAAATACGCGGGCAGGTGCTGCTGATATGGGATGCGGCTACTACCACCAGGGCGAATCTGGCGACCTTGCAAACCCGTTCAGCGTCAAGGGCTGAGGCCCTGTGGGGCGATGGCACTTTCATAACAACCACGATGGTCGATGAAGCGTTGCTGTTGCCGTGACAAGCCGTTTAATAATCAGCGACCAAGACCTATATGACGCACTGTCCCAATTAGAAGACGGGGTGTCAATTCAGGTCATTGCTCGGCATGTTTCTGACTTCACACGGCAAAAGATCATAGAAAAGGTGATTGTATGGTTAGAGAACCAGCCCGACACTGGCGGCTAATCATCAGCCTGGGGCCCGGTCTTCTTGTCCTAGCCGCACTAATTACCGTGGGCTTTGCCGTTACCCAGCAAACCACGGTTGTGACCCTGCGGGCAGAAAATCCATATGACGGCATGATCGTGCCAATTGAATTACCTTTCAAATATTCAGTGCTGAACGTTGACTCCCCCAAAGGGGTTGAAGTTAGCTATTTGGAAGGGCTGATATCTGCCGACGCCTATCATCCGATTGTATTGGTCGACGTGCCGGAAGGGCTTGGCTCTCTTCAGATTGCAATAGAGGTTAACAAACGATGACGATATTCTCAAAGGGCTGGGTCAAATACATTGGGTTACTAGGTGCGCTAGCCGTATTCGCGGCCATTATTGCCACCCCGGTCTCGGCTGCCCTGCCCGATACGATACTGCAGGTTGAAGGCACCCACATAGTAGTTGCCGACTGCGCCGGTGACTATGCCGGTGATTTAGGAACGTGCACGGACCAAATATCCCTAGCATCGATTGCAGCGGCGGCGGCTAGGCAAAGCGACAAAATAGACTTCGGAGTTAATCGTGCCCAACTTTGGGCAATGTACACAGCGATAGAATTCGATGTTGCGCCTACTTCTGGGAATATAGTCGAGCATTACATAGCCTTTTCGCCCAGCGCCGTGGCGGCCACGGCAAATCCCGGTGGGGTTTCCGGGTCTGATGCAGCGTACACAGGAACCGCAGGGGATTCACTATCTGACTCCGCCAAACAGTTAGCTTTTATGGGGAGTCTAGTCGCTACTTCTGATGCTGCTACGGTAGTGCAATTTCAGAAACTAAGCATATTCAAGACGCCACTAAGATACGGAAGCCTGGTGATAATAAATAATGCAGATCAGGCCTTTGAGGGGGACGACGTTGAAATGGGAGTACTAATCATTCCGCTAGAAACCCAGGTCCAAGAGTAGGCCATGCACACCAGGTTTCTAACGTGCGCCCTTCTGTTGGTTGTTCTTGCTGCCTCGTTTGGAGTGGCGAATACCACGGCCTATGGCCCCTACCAACAAAAGCCGCTCGAATGGGCTTATGATCCGGGGTTGATCAATCCAGAATTTCGTGAGCTGACTGGTAGCAAGACACTACACTTACCCATGTGGAAAGGTGGAGGCGCTCCGAGAGACATAAGCGGGAATGAGAATCACGCGACGTTGCCTGGGGGGGGTGCTGATCCGACATGGATAACTGGCTCTGATGGCCCGGTGATGGAGTTTGTTGCCGCTAGCTCACAATATCTTAGTCTTGGAACAAGCTCAGTATTTGACGTTAAACACCTGACTGTCATCGCGCGTGCAAAGTTTGACGATGTAACGGCTAACCACTTTCTAGTGTCTCGTGCCCAGGGTGGTAGTCCCTTTGGTTGGTCTTTTAGGATAAATGGCAATACTAAGCTAGATTTCGCTGTTGCTACTGCCGTGGCTCAGTACCTCACCGAAGCCCGCGTACCAGATACGAAGATGCATACCTTCATCGGCACTTACGATGGTGAAACCTCCATTCTCTATGAAGATGGAGTAGAGCTTGCACGAAATACCACCCCATCGGGGGATTTATTTGTTCCTACTGCTGAATTGACTATCGGGCGAAGCCAATCATTTGGGAGATATTTTGATGGCTCAATAAGCTTCGTTGCTGTACTGCCTAAAGCCCTTACCGCTAACGAAGTGGCCAAGATATCCGCCTACCCCTACGGCGATATTACCCCAGACTATCTTTCTTTCCCCGAGCTTATACCCAGCATCGAAGAGGTAGTTGCTCCCTCAACTCAAAATGCCTATGTCTATTGGTGGTAGCTGTCACCAAATCGTCACTTATCAAAGACCAGTGGCGGCCCTTTTCTTGAGTAAGCTTTGGTCTTCAATCTTCGGTTTTAGATAAAGAAGGTGATCCATGCGCGCAATGATCCTGGCTGGCCTAGCTGGCCTAACTGTGCTGTTTTTGCTATTCGTAGCCTGCGGCGGCGAAGAAACCCCGACACCGGGCCCTGCTGAAATTGACACTGAAGGCCCGACGCCAACGGTCGCGCCCACGACACCTCCGCCTACTGTAGATATACAGGGCGCCATTGATCTGGCCGTGGCTCAAGCCATCAGGGCGGCTGTGGCATCAGTTCCACCCGTTCCACCCGTGCAGGTGCCTACAGCGGTTCCCAATTCCGCCGAGCCTTCTATTCCAGAGCCGGAAGCCACGGCAACGCCTGAGCCCACGCCCACCCCACGCCCTACACCCACGGCGCTGGTTAAATTTCGCCCGGTGTCGCCACCAGCGCCCGAAGAAGAGACTAACAGTAGCTTGGACATCCTCCGGTATAGCTCCACGCCTACCATCAAAGATTTCACCCTGACCTTGAACGCCACTTTTGAGAACCGCCCGGATTTAATTCCCGATGTTATCCAAGTCTGGGAAGCTAAAGAGAACTTCATCGACGGCGCCGAGTGCGGCACCGAAAGGCCGATTATCTTCATCCGCGCGGGCTTGGGCGCGTCCCGTGTTCCGGCTTACACGGAATACATTTGGGACTACTGCATTGATGACCTGCACCATGCCTTAAAGCAAAGGGTTCCTTGGGTTGACGCTACGTCGTGGTCAATCAAACTCAGGGGCATTAAATACGTCTGGGAGCCTAGGATATACGACTTTCACATATCGGCCGACATCATCAGGGCGCATTCAGGATGGCAGGCAGAGGCCACCGGGTACATTATCATGGTGTGGGACGGGGATAAGTTAATTTCCAGGGTGTGGGTGCCCATTGAAGATTAGGTGCATGCACTCGCTGCAAACACGCAATGCAAAGCTAAAATAGCTTCACAGTCTTTGATCGGAGGTTAGCCATGGTGAAGTTTGCAGTTGTTCTGGGAGTTCTGGCAGGGGTCATATATTACGAATTCATGCGACTGGCCATGATGGTCGGTGAAGCCGAAGTAGCTAGGATTGACAGCCTATTCAAGGCAGCGGGATTGAATTAATGTTTGGTGAACAAAAGATAGTTGCGCGGGACCGGCCAGCGACGTCATACACGTACAAGGTTACCGGGTCCAATCCATTCCCCTTTGACATGTTGCGCTATGATCGGGCCTGGCCGATTTCGTCGGCATCTGCGGCCTACCTAGATGAGCAAAGGGGAGTGCGCGGACAATTCACAATAGAACTGCACTCGTATAACATGCCAACTGTCCCACGGTGGAAGTCATTTGGCTGGAAAGTGGATGCAGATACCGAGGTTCTATGATCCGAAGGAATCCTTTGGCCGAAGGGTTCGATGTGAAAACCAGTCGTTATTATACGCTGGACAATGGCGAAATCGTCACACCAGCATGGGCGGAAAAGGAAGTTGCAAAACGGCTGAATCGCTTTAGGTACACCCTATCTGAGCGTAAAGCTATGGCCAGCAAGGTAATTAGCAGACCTCGGCACAACGCGCAGACCATAACCTCGCTCATGTATTTAGCTTGGGCAACGACGTTGGGCAACGACGGGGGAATATGAGGTCACGAACTAGCACCAAATGGATGGTTGCCTGGGCCTTAATGGGGATCGTTTGCTGGTCTCTAGTGGGACTGGCCGTTTACAGCGCATTCTAGGAGAATCATATGGCATCGCAATACCCTGATATCAACGCGTCTATTAAGGCAGTCAAAGAAGCCTGCAATTGTTATGTCAATGAGCTTACCGACAATGTGATATTTGGCCTGCACTGGGGTGCCCACGATGAAGGATAATATGGCGGCAACAGGAAAGACGCAAGTAAGAGCGATCTGCCCGCATTGCACGGGCTTGAATTGGGTGTACGTGTGGTCGTGGGCTGGGAATGGGAAGGTTCGGTGTAAGGACTGTGGGGAGTTTATCTATTACTATCGAAGCAACCGAGTCTCGGGAGTTCTTTGACGAGCTTACCCACGGCAAGTTAATCGACCGTGGCCATGATGTTATGACCAAGCTCAAGGATGCCAGAATTGTGCCTTGGCATTTCAATGTGACCCAAGCCGGGCAGCCCGTGCACCCACTTTATTTGCCCAAGAATGCGGGCATCAGGCCGTTGGCATTTTGATGCTTAAAGATAGATCGCTGCCAAGGTTCTGGATATGTGGTGGGTGCGGTGGAGAAAAAGACGGCACTTGGTATTTATTGAAGCTGCCCTACCAGCCGCGAGGCTCAAAGTTTTGCTCGGTTCTTTGTTTGCGTAAGCGCGTCGACGAACTAAATCCAGGCAAAAGCCCACATACGTCCATATTGCTTGGACCCGGTACACGATGATCTCAAACTACCTTGAAGAGACATATAGACGGCATGCTGGCAGAATATGCGGCCTGCAAATTCCTGAACGTCTATCCTGACATGTCTCCCAAAACAGACAAAGACCCGTTGCCCTACATAGATTTCACTTTCGGAGCTACCCCTGTCAATTGCAAATCCGGCCCCGAGCCCACGAGCAACCTTTTAGTTCAAGGCCCCGAGCGCAAATTTGTGATCGAAAGCTATCCGTCCCTTGTATTACCTGCGCCCACAAATATGAGCGATAGGCCTAAAATAGCCGACCTATTCCGTGGAGGTGGCGGCGCTGGCAAAGGTCTAAGCGACGCCGGTTTTGAGGTAGTGGGGTTCGACATCAACCCCCAGCCACACTACCCCTTCGAGTTCCACCAGGCCGACGCCATGGAGGCGGACCTGTCGGGCTTTGACGCAGCATGGGCCAGCCCTCCGTGCCAGACTTACTCGCGGACAAAGAGCCTGTATCCGAGTGACGGCCTGCCTGATTTACTAGCGGCTACCCGCGATAAATTAAAGCAATCCGGACTGCCGTGGATCATCGAAAACGTAGTTGGCGCACCCTTTGAGCATTACATCGAACTGTGCGGGATGATGTTTGGGCTTAAAACATATAGACATCGGCGCTTCGAGGCTTCATGGACCATACTTCCACCTGCACATCCAAGACATACAGAGAATGTGTTAGACCATCGGTATGACCGAAACTGGAAGGGCTTTGTAACGGTGACGGGTGGTGGGAATGCGCCCTTGGCGACAATGAAAGCTGCCATGGGAATCGATTGGATGACGCGTGCCGAACTTACCCAAGCCGTCCCGCCGGTGTACGCGGAGTTTTTAGGGAAAGCGCTTCTCAACTGGCTGCCCCACAAAGAAGCGGTTTCGGGGCGGCCTAGCGCGGAGACCCAATTGTGACCTACCAGCATTGACACTAAGGCCCGTATTCTAGTACCGTAATCAACAGACCACAACTTACATCAACTAAGGGAAAGAGGCATGCTGTGAGACGACCCAAGATTGCCGACTTATTCTGTGGAGGTGGCGGTGCTGCCATGGGAATGACTCGTGCTGGCTTTGAGGTAGTAGGCTTCGATATTAAGCCACAGCCCCGCTATCCCTTCGAGTTCCACCAGGCTGATGCCATGGAGGTGGACCTGTCGGGTTTCGACGCAGTGTGGGCCAGCCCACCGTGTCAAGGGTATATCCAGCGAAATAAAAACCTTGTGACCCGGTACTTAAAGCTCATTGAGCCTACACGGGAGATGCTGGATACCTCTGGCTTGCCATACATTATCGAAAACGTAGAAGGTGCGCCGCTACTATCCCCGTTATTGCTATGTGGGACTATGTTTGATCTTCCATTACGTAGGCACCGACTATTTGAATCACCATGGCTGACCCAGCACGACTTGCCCTGTAATCATTGGGGGACTGTGGCGGGCGGCCAATTCGCAGGAGTATATGCCTTTGGAGGGAAGGGCCGCCGTCATGGAAGAGGCGTTCGTGACCCAGGAAACGCGCCGGGGCCAGCATGGAATGAGGCCATGGGGATCGACTGGATGACACGCACCGAACTTACCCAAGCCATCCCACCGGCGTACTCGGAGTTCTTGGGGAAGGCACTGATTGACCATTGGATTAGTGGTGGCTCAGAGTTTTTAGATGATAGATCGATTCCAGGGCGAATATCGGTTCCTCAGCAACTTCTGGCCTACACAGGTGCATCTGGACAGAATGGCTTACCCAACCGTGGAGCACGCGTACCAGGCAGCGAAGACCATCAACCTCTATGATCGGAAGCGCATTCAAGAGGCTGGCACGCCGGGTGAGGCTAAGCGAATCGGCCGAACCGTGGTTCTGCGCTCAGGGTGGGAGTTTATGAAAGTATGGGTCATGTACGGGCTGGTGCGTGAAAAGTTCGCGTCTTTGCAAATGCGGAAGCTCTTAGAGGGCACCGGCCACGAAGCGCTAATAGAAGGCAACAACTGGGGTGATGCCTTTTGGGGAAAGGCAAGAGTGTACGGCACGGAAGGGGAAGCAGGCTACCGGGGTGAGAACTATCTAGGGCGCATCCTGATGGATATTCGCCAACACCACAAATATCACCCTTTCAATGTAGTCCTTGACGGGGCAAGGGTATGAATGACAACGCCCCAGTTGGCGACACGAATCAAGAATACTTTTTGGCAATCACTCGCCTGCCCAACCGTAAACAGCAAGCTCTTGTGCTAGTGGACAATGGCGAAGAAACAGCGCCGTTGCCGACTTTATTTCCAGGATGATTGACCACTGGGTTAGTGGCGGTGCAGGATTTGAGGATTTGTATATCACGGAAGGAAGGTGATGCTTGGAAAACCTGATACAGGCAGCAAGGGATGTCATCACAGCGATGAACTTAGACGGTGACTGCCCTCGGTGCATGGCTGATTTACAAAATGGCGAAGAGCATGTGCAGGACGTCAACGGTGGAATATGCCCTTATTCCTCCCTTGAGAGAGCATTAACTGCTGAACTCGGCCCTATAGAGTTCGGCCTAGCGGCCCACGACGGGAAATACTACGTTTGGAAGATGGACCAAGAGGCAGACCCAATCCCCACCGATGAACCCGTGTTTGTACTGAGGGCGCAGGATAGGTATGCCGCGATTACGGTGAGGGATTACGCACAGATACGCTGGCGAAGAGAAGAGCTTTACATCAGAGAAGAAAGGGCAGAGCTAGACAAGGTGATTTCCATAGCGAGCGCCATGGACGCTTGGCCCTTCCACAAGGAACCGGATTAAATGCCACCGGACGAAGAGCACGGGACGGCATTTTGGGGCAGCGAAATTACACACGGCGCGATCCGTGTGCACAGGCGATATGTCTGGATTGATTGCAGGGAACTGACCCGTGGGTTTGACTTTAGAACAGATGGAGCCCTAGAACCGTATCCCGCCCGCGCAATCACATGCCGAAATTGCCTGCAAATAGGGCAAGGTTCTCTAGGGAAGGAATTATTAAGATGAAAATCAAGTCTTGGATCACCTATCCAATCTTTGGGAACCCGATCACTATCTGGAAGCGTGTGCACGCGGCCGAAAAAGCAGTACACGATTTACCGGGATACAAAGAAGCGTACACGGAATTCCGGCGCCCCTATGTTGGTTTTATGATTATGATCCTTGTTCCGATCTTCATTCTTTTCGGCGTACTTCAAGTCGTCAAGATATTAGGATATGGCCCTTTCTTTGGGTTCTTTGGAGGCAATTAAATGGCGCTGGGCTCTCTGACAGTCCTAGGAATCACCGTCGCTGCCAATCAAGGCGTAAGGCGCTCGGCCTACAGGGCAGGCATCAAGCAGCACCACCCTGACACGGGCGGTAAACGCGAAAATTACGAAGCGATCATGGCGGCCGGTCGGCTGCTGGGCCTGGACGCCTAATGTTAATCGGCTACGCCAGAGTCTCAACCAAGGATCAAAGCCTTGACCTACAATTAGACGCGCTTAACGCAGCCGGGTGCGAGAAAATTTTCAGCGATCATGGAGTCAGTGGAGTCAAAACAAAGCGGCCGGGGCTTGACCAGACCCTTGAGCACCTGCGGCAAGGGGATAAGCTGATTGTAACTAGCCTGGACCGCCTCGGCCGATCTATTTCGCATTTGATAACAACAGTGACGGAATTCAAAGACCAGGGCATAGAAATAAGTAGCCTAAAAGAGAGCATCGACACATCGACCGCCACAGGGAAACTGATATTCCATCTTTTTGCCATGTTGGCCGAGTTCGAAAGAGACCAGTTCAAAGAGCGGTCGCAAGCAGGCATGGCCGCCGCAAGGGCCAGGGGCAAAGTGGGCGGCCGCAAGTTCAAGCTTAATTCTTCCCAGACAGCCCAGCTTTTACGAATGTTCGCCGACCGGGACATCAGCCTCGGTGAGATTTGCCGGACATTTAGCATCGGCAAGACCACGATTTATCGGTGTGTGGAAAGGGCTCACGCCGAACAATTAAAGAAGGTGACAATATGAGGCTGTCTGACATTAAAATAGGCAGCAAGTATAGCATTGCTGGTGATTGCCCTGAGGAAGCGAGGATAACCGGCAGCAGAGCCGTGTCTATTCACAGGGAGCGGTGCTATCGCCACGCAACCGTCACGGTCCAGAAGATACTTCAAGAGAAAGTCTACGTAATTCCCAATTTACAGAAGGGCGCCGTTGGGCTGGTGCTTAGCCCGGATGAATTATTCCAGACGTGAAATATTCTAGGGTTTTCTAGAGACCTTCAGGTCTCCTAGGTTG
>SDBT01010043.1_pt1 | contig 15318 bp, 19 predicted proteins | sample 2277101 | NCBI WGS metagenome assembly SDBT01 (sample SAMN10404973, study PRJNA504765) | marine sediment metagenome | isolation source: marine sediment core GS10_PC15, 103 cmbsf | place: Arctic Ocean: Southern Knipovich Ridge | collected 2010 | reverse complement strand
ACCTTGCACAAATTGGATTCAACTGGCATTATTTCAAAATTGCTTTAACTGGTCAGGCGATGATAACAACGCAAGGTGGAAGCAGGTTTGCTGTTGTTGAAGCTCTTTCGGAAGAGATAGATACTAAGCAGCAAGCATTTGCACAGAGTTTAAATCGTCAAACTTGCGGTGATGGGCTCGCTCGTCTCTGTCAGCTTGATGGTGATGATGACGGTGGGGGTAATCTTACCGTTGATAATGCATCGGGTTGGAGTGGTTTTTCTAATTCTGATGTAAACGGTGCGCGGCATCTAACGGTAAATATGCTTGTTCAGTCAAGAGATTCAGCCGGTGCTGTAGAAAATGCAGGATTACTCATTACGGGTATTACTCCAGGTGCATTCCCTTCAACATCAGCTATTTTAGCAGTAACGGGTACATCTACCAGTGTTGATGATGGTTCTTATCTTTATATTGCTGCCAGTACAACGGCATCTAATGATAACTATGGACATGAGATGGCGGGTATTAAATCACTTATTGACGATAGCACAATTAACACTTCAACTCAGGGTATTAATTCTGATACATATCCCGAATGGCGTTCACAGGTTGGTTACGGAGCAACTCCGGGTACAGCGGAAGCCCTTACAAGCCTTCGCTTGAATGAGTTAGAAACTCAAATTGATACTGTTTCTCCAGGAGGTAATATAGATTTCTGTGCAACTTCACCTGGTGTTTGGAACACTTATGCTAATCTACAAGACCAGAATAATGCAATCATGAATGCTCCGACATTTGACGCTAAATGGCCAGCACTTAATTTCGGTGGCAAACCGATGTTTAAAGATCCATATTTAGCTGACGAAATATATATGATTGATGGTAGTACAATTGAATTCTATCAACCTGGAGCACCTGGTTGGATTGATATGGGTGGCGGTTCACAGAATCAGACACTTGATAAAGACCAGTTATTTGCTACCTATCGTCATTATCTTACAATGGGTATCACTAATCGTTCAAGGAATGGTAAATTGGTTGATATTACTGTTATTTCGAACACGAAGATATAATGCTACGCAGTGAGATAACAACAAACACAGGTTAATTGGGAATAATAGGATTAACAACTACTGGCGGTGGGAAGCTGCTGCCAGTAGAAACATAAAGGAAAGTAATAATGAGTACAGGACGAGCTTTTGGTGAAGTAGAACATGAGTATTACACGGGTACAACAAGTGTGATTACGGATGGGCCGGCAGCAATAAAGAACGTATTACCTCGTCGATATACGGGAGCACCCCGAGTTTATATACCTGCTCCTTCCGGTACTGGTGCTTTAGTCTATAATAATAATGGGTATAGCCCTCGTGATGGGCTTAATTTCCCAACAGCAGTAAAAGAAGTAGATGGCGGTGATCCTGCATCAACACAAATAGTTCGGCTTACTGATAAAAAACATGTCATATTATCGAACGAAACTGACCAAAAACTTGAAGCAACGGTTGCTACTTTAAATGGCACAGTGTGGACACTTACACAATCTACGGCAGGTACACATGAAACAACTATCAATAATGCTAATACTGACAGTTGGAAAGCAATTCCCATAGGTACAGCAGGCACACATTTTGCTGTTATTTATCGTGATACTGGCGGTGATAGTTATGTATATGGTAAAATTTGCAGTGTAGATTCTGCTAATGCCATTACTCAAGGCGATGAAAAAGCATTGGATAGTACAAATGCTGGAATAGAAGTTGCGAATGTGCAATATGGTATTGCTGAACCTCGCCCCGGTGTGTTATTCTTCACATTTCACGATAGTGACACTCACCTTACGGCAGTAGCAGCACCTTATAGCGGTGTTACTATAGGCACATTAGGCACACAAAACAAGCCTGATGGTACTAATGCTCCTGCTCAAATTGCATGTTGCCCTACAGGTACCAATAAGGTCTTTGTTGCATTTGGCAATGGTGGTGATTCGGATTTTCTTCATGGGCGTGTGGCTACAGTTTCAGCTACAGGCACCATCGGTACTTGGGGAACAGAAAAAGACCTCATCAGTACAGGTGATGCTGCCGCTAATTACGTAAGTTGTGAGAATGTTACTGCAGATAAGGTTATAATTTTTGGTGAGAATAACTCCAGTAATGACCCGTTTGCTATTGTAGCTACGATGACAGGAACTACAACAATTACCGTAGGTACGTACAAGACATTCTTGGCAGGCTCAGTTACTGATGTTGGTGGTGCGATGCGTGATCCTGTTCGTGGATTTATAAAATGGGACAATGGTACAAATGGACAAGTTGTTAGTTTTAGTATTAGCACTGTAACTATTACGGCTGATGCAACTATTGATAACTTTACCGAAACAGCAGCTGCGGGCGGTATGGCGGGCGGTATGGTATATACAGGTAATAACAAGTTTGCTATTACTTACGAGGATGCGGATAACGACCATGCTATTAAAGCCGGTACGTATTTCGAGAATCGTATTATCGATGTTCGGAGTGCGACTGCAAGTATAGCTTATGAAGGTATAATTATACCGAATTTCACTAAGAAAGAAACATTAGCTAAACCATAAAGATACGTGCCACGCACTTAGATTACGGGTGGGTTGATGTCCTACGGAGTATCAGCCCATCTACTAAAATCTTCAACAGGAGAGCATATGCAAGAATTATCTGACAATATACATCGAATGCTATACAATCGCTGTACGCTTGACAGGGGCACAATAAGCTATTCTCTTCCCTATGATACCGGACGTTTATGGATGCGTGAATCTTTTGCTGTTAACCCATACCTCAAATTCAAGCTGAAGCAGATTAATGCTACATTATCGTTCAAGTGGGATAGATTATCTAAATGTTGGAATATTGTGCATGAGCGTATAGGGCAGATGCCATATGTTGTAATGCCAGTCAAGAATATATATGGAAGTTACTGTCCTATTAACGAAAAAACATTCGAACAAATCAGACGCAGTATACAGTGGAGTACACGTGGTATAGCACGACAAGCTCGTGATATGGAAATTAAAGAAGGATATGCAAGAGAAAAGCTGGATAAAGACGACAAACAAGATGCGAAAGATTTTGCTAAAGCAATGGCTTCACCTGTAATGACGTTGTACGATGCTGGTAGCAGTTCACATGGATGTAGTAAGTTCATGCATCCGGGTGTAGGTGAGAGCAAGATGAATATTAAGGATGATGAATAAAATGAGAATCAAAGCAGAAATCAACTTCTATGTTATTAATACCGGTAATGAATATAAAATATGCGATAAAATACGCAAGGGCTTAACAACTTTGCTCGAAGAAAATATCAAGAGCTTGGTTGATTGCGAATCAGAAGACCCATTGTATAATATCTCTGTAGTGCCCATAAAGGACTAAATCATGCTTAAATATGCATTAGTATTTCTATTATTTATTTCCTGTTCTTCTAACAAATGCGTCATTAATAAGAGTATAGAATACAATATGAAACTTCGTGAGCATTATAACCAAAGGAAAGCCGAAGATTTCAGGAGAAGATTAAGAAACAGTCTAGAGAAAAACAGGGAAGAATTTGAAAGTTTACATCAGGAAGAAATTGAATGGCTAATGAAGTCATTAGATGATATAGAAGAAATGCAACACATTGGACGGTAAACATGATAAAGACCACCCGGCAAATGATATTAGAGTATAAGGCTGACACGGGTTTCTCTATGGAACTTGCAACACTTGATACAAACATGGAAAATCTCATAATCAGCAGACTCGATAATGCACAGAATATAGTGGTTGATGAAATATTACAAACTGACCCATTAATATTATCGACATCCTATGATTTAACACTTGATGGTAGCGAAACATATTACTTACCTGACTTATTCAAGTATGACCATGAAATTATAACAATGATAGAAAATATAACCGCAGGTGCAGACAATTCTGTTGGAACTATATATACAATTTGGGGAGATAGATTACTTTACAGGAATAATTGGTCGGAATATTACAGTAATGGTATAAAATGGAGTTTAAATGGCAATGACCTTAATGTGCCCACCAAGAACCAGACAGGCACTTTACGCCTATGGTATACCCGTAGACCGACAGGCTTTTTCTACGCTACAGCAGCAAGCGGCTCCACAACTACTGCGGTTATGCCAGCAACACCTACGTCAGGACAGTTAGTGCTCGAAGATGATTACTATAACGGCATGATGTGTGCTACTGATAATCAAGTAACTCGTATAACAGATTATGATGCAAGCACTCGCACATTCACATTCGACGCTCAAACCACAGCAATAAGCAATACTACTATATTTGATTTAATGAGTCCGCTACCTGCACAATATCAGGATGAGATAATTGATAAAGCTGTGCGTAGAGCACTTATAGGTAATCAACAAGACGATACGCTAATTGCTCGATATAACACTGAAAATACTGAGCGTATGAAAACCAGACTATCGCATAAAACAGCCCAAGCTCCCAAGAGCATTAAAAAGTATAGTAATATTTTATGGTAAAAGTAACCTTTAGGACAATTTGACAGGAGGAAGTAAATGACAAATCCCAAAACACAAGCAAATGTAATTCAAGAGGCTTATGCAGCTGGTGCAGAAAAACTCGGAACAAAACCGACAGAACTTACACATGAAATAACCGAACTCCCTGTTGCCGGTAGTGGTGCTTCTGTTTCAGTTGGCTCACATCCGGAACTTAAGCCTGGACAGACATATCACAGTCGTGGTACTACGATAGCTAATCCACAACCCAGTGATATAGAAGTTGAAACAATGATAGGCGAAAAGATATACGACCCAAAACCTGACCCACGCTCGAAAGAAGAAATAGTGTTGAATGCTACTAAACAGGAGCAAGAGATTAGTCAATTAAAAGAGTTAGTTCGAGCACTTATTGCCGGACAAAACATTGGACAAAATAAAACACCGGAAAATACTAAGTCTATAGAAAACAATGTCGAACCAGTGACAGAACCAGTGACAGATACTGTCAAACCATCTATGGCTGAAGTACGAGCTATAGCAAAGAAATACAGTATTAAAGCTCCTGTGGGTACAAAGAAAAGTGAATTAATAGCACTTATCGAACAAGCAGAATTGGCGAAAAAGGCAAGTTAATCAAGGAGTTAATAATTGCCCGAACAACTATATCGCACGAGTATGCCAGCACCATCATGGGGTGTGAATAATTCTAACGATTTGTTCTCAGTTCGTTCAAATCAGGTATATCGTGCAAAGAACTGTCATCTTGATGAAAGCGGTATGCTGTATACCAGAGGCGGTTGTCGAACACTGAACTCGACTGCACTCGATGGTGCGATTACGTCTTTCTATGATTTTTGGCAACCTGATGGTTCGTCACAACGACAAACTATACTCGTTACATCTGGTATCTATCTCTATAAGTGGAATCCTGATAACGATACTTTCGAAATCATAAGAGAATTAAGCACATCTGACCGTCCTACATGGGCATCATTCTACGAAGGCAACAGACTTACTAATGCGTATATGTGTAATGGCACTGATTTCTTCCGGTACGATGGTGCTAATTTTCACGATATTACATTTGTATCTGATTATGACGCTCCACGATACATACTGGTTTTCGATGATCGTATGCTCGCAGCCGGTATGGACGATTTTCCTTATGATGTGCAAGTGAGTAATGAACTTGACGGTACTGACTGGACATATGGCGACCCCGATGTAGCGAATGAATGGAGTGTTAACAGCACAACCGGAAATCGTATAACAGGATTAGCACTTGCATATAACTTTGCATTATTCTTTCAGCGTGATAGCGTGAATCTAATTACAGGTGCAGATGTTACCAGCACATCGACAGAACAGATAACAGTATCAAGAAGTTACGGCAGTACATCACACTGGTCAATTCAGTCTGTTGGTAATGCAGTTTACTTTGCAGACGAGAATCACCTGTATCGTGGTATTTTACGGCAAGCAGTTGAAAATGGGCTTGAGGTAATGTCTATAGACCGTAATATAAGAAGGAAATACAAGAGCGTTGATGACTATAGCGATATAGTGAGCGTACATGATAAGAATACAGATGAAATCCTATGGGGTGTAAATTGTAATGTTGGTTCATTGAAAGATACCGCACTTGTGTATTCTATAGAACATAGCGGACAGAAAGCTGATGTTGGCTGGATAGATGTATGGGCTGGTTGGTGGGATAATGGTGCAAGTTACGAACCGCATACCTATGGCGTAGTGCTAAATTCGAATAAAGTGCCTGAAGTTTGGCGTGGTGATAGTTCGGGGTATATCTACATACATGAAGAAACCGATACTGAGGGTAGTTATAATCAGTTTAAGGATTATAGCGCAGCAACTGCTGCTGACATCCCAACTGAAATTGTAAGTGGTGCAGTGCAACCGTCAGGTATAACCTCAACAAAAATACTTCATCTATATACGCCCATTATCTCGCAATTCCATAATAATTCGACATATGTACAATGGTTAATAGACGGTAGTAAGATTATGCCACGCACACAACGTAATCTAACGCTTCAGAGCGATATACCTTTTTGGAATGACACGAGCAATACAACAACGACAACACTTTGGGGTAAATCTGTATGGACAAATCATCCGTATATATCACGTCCGGTTGGCATAAAAGAACCATTCAGATATTTACAAATAATAATAAAGAACGATGGGACAAATACAAAAGATAGTGTACGCTACGGCGGTGGCGAGCTTTCGTACGTCATTATAAATGTAATTAGAGCATATGGATAGGAGGAATACATGGCTGCATCCAGCATGGCGTTAACGGCTGCCAATATTAAAACGCTTGCAGACGATACAGAAAATGCAGTAGCAGACGTAAACACAACAATAACAGAAATATCGACAAAGTTTGATGCAATGTTAGAGACGGCTACTGGACATAACCATGATGGTACAAATAGTAAGTCGGTAACTTTAGGCATAAACGATATGACACTTGAAGAATATGTACTTGTACAACTCATGGGAATGGATTTTTAAAATATGGATGGCAAACTTCACATAGACCATATTATTCCTGTATCTGTATTTAATTTTACTAACGATAATCACATAGACTTTTTCAAGTGCTGGTCATTAGATAACTTACAGCTATTGCCAGCAAAGGAAAACTTAGTTAAACACAATAAACTGGATATATCATTTCAACCCAGTTTACAATTGGAGGTGAGTTAAAATTTCTATAACCATTGGCGAGAGCGCAACTTTAGGATACTTGGGTTTTCTTAATCCAATAACAGCTACTGCTTATACTGCACCGCAATCGCTTGTAACAAACAACGCTTCACAAGACAAGGAATGTTCGCATATTATTTTCTTTAATTTTCATTCATCTGCAGTAACGGTAAATATATATTACTTGCCAAACAATTCTACAGCAGTTCGTGTTCCTGCAAGTGAAGACTCCTATAAAATAGCTCAGCACAGTATCGGTGCGGATAAAACATGGACATGGGATATACCGACGTATTTAGCTGCAACAAACGATACCATTGGAGTTTATGCGTCTGTTACGGCAGTAGTGAATGCCTTAGCCATGGGATATGAGAAAAGTTGAGTATAAATAAGGGGTTATTATGGGACGAACGTTTTCACGAGTTATTGTTCAGGAAATAGAAGACAAGATAGATGAAATTAGTGAAGTACAAACATCCACAACTGATGGCGGTACTATTGTATCTGATGTCATCACAGGGGTGCCAAAGATAGTCACTCCTGCCAGTTCAGGTACTGCCAATACATTTGGGTCATGGGCAGCATACGATGCATCTACATCGGCTATAAGCTATGTTTGTGGCGTAACAATCGGTATGCCTGCACGTGGGAAAACTATAGATGCACAGGTTGATATAGGCGTTAGTGAGTCAGCAATCGTTTCAATACCGTTTAATTATTTCTATAAAAGTGACGTTGGCTATTTGCCACCTGTAATTGTAACATTTCCGATACCAATAAAAGTAGCGGCATCAGGAGCAATAGCAGTACGAGTTTCTGATAACGAAGCTAATGCAAATACATATCGAGTTGGATTAATCTATTATCAAAATTTGTAGCGTAGGAGTTATTGTAATATAAGGAGCAACACATGGCAAAGTATACTATTGAGATTGATGTTGACGAAGGACAGGACAAGTATCTGAAAGACAAAGCATCGACAGAGCTAAAAGAAGTTGAAGATATATTGCTTGAGCAAGTAGAGGAGAAGGTTAAGGGACAAATAAATCAGTGGATACGGGATAAAGTAACTGTAAAATTAGAGGGCATTACACCGGCTGACGCATTGGCGAGACTATCATATTTCGATAAGGATTAATAGAGGCAGTTATGGGAAGAACTTTTTCGAGAGTAATAGTTCAGGATATAGAAGATGTGCTTGGGACTCCTGCTGGTGCAGATGTATCTACTGATATAGCAACTATTGATAGCTATCACGATGTGCCGACTAAAGACGCAACAACTGATACTGTAATGCGTGATGTTCTTGGCAAGAAAGACGATACTGCTGTCACAACTGTTGGAACAACCAAGACTGTAATAGCTTATGCTAAAGGTATACTTAATACAACAAAAGCACTCGCTAATTGGTTGGGGTACGGCTCTGGGAACACACAGCTTGAAATTGGTGCTTTTGCAGCAGCGGCTGCAGATAATTCTGTTGCTGTAGTTTCTGGTGGCGCAAACACATTAGGTAGCTGGACACAACTTGTAGCAAGTTTAGGTGCTGATAGTTATTTGGCAAACATATATCTCTGTGTAGCTGATATTCGAGTAAATGGGGCAAAAATCTTTGCGGTTGAAATAGGTACAGGAGCAGGAATGTCGGAAGTCACGAAGGTGAGAATACCTTTTCATATGTATCATGATGTAGATGGATTTGCATACAGTGAATCTATTGGTATTAGTCCTCCTATAAAAATAGCATCTGGAACTCGAATTGCTGCTCGGACTACACATAATACAGGTGTTGCAGCAATACAAGTTAATCTGGGTTGGCAAATTGATTTATAAGGAAGTATGAATTATGGCGAATTATACAGTAGCAATATCATTTACAGCAGAAGAAGAAACAGCAATGCGAGCTCTTGCTACTAAAGCGGAGAAAACTGTTCAGCAAGTTTTAGACGAACAAGTTGAAGAACGAGTTATGGGACAATGCCAGCAATGGATGAGTGATGAAGTAAAAGCCGAATTAGAAAAAATTACACCTGCAAAAGCATTAACTAAACTTGCAAAATAAGGAGAAATAATATGAAGAAATTGGTAACATTACCAACATTAACAATACTAATGCTCACGCTGTTCATGGTGTCCGGTACAGCACTTGCACAAGAGAATGAACTGTCTGGTACAGATGCCGGTGGTTCGCTCACCACAGGTACAGATGATGCCATTTATGGCGATTACGCTGGTCAAGCACTAACAACTGGCAGCGGTGACACATTTCTTGGCTATGGTGCTGGTAGGAATATGACAACTACGAGAGGTAGTATCCTTATCGGATATCTTGCTGGTGATGCGCTTACGGTTACTGACAATCATTTGTTAGTTATCGGCACTCAGTATTATCCGAGTAACGGTATTTTCGGCAATTTTAGCACTGGGTTCTTTGGGATTAATAACACAGCTCCTGGAGTTGCATTAGATGTAACTGGTGCAATCAGGGCAAGTGGGGCTTTGCTTATAGGGGGAGGGACTACCTTTGGAAGTGCGATTATTGTTACACCATCTCTTCATGTGAATCTCAATGTAAATGCAAGTGCTGGTGATTCAGCAGCGGTATTAACTGAAATTGATGGCGGGGGAAATGGAGCTTTACTCTTACTTGCTAACGATACTGACAGCCTTACTATATCGCACAATGGTACAAATGCTGTATATCACACTGAAACTGGTTCCCATGTGTTTATGGAAGGTGTAACTGTTGGTGATGATGGGGATAATATTAATGGTGTTCTCACTTTTATAGACGCATCTGCAGGTACTGGTGCGATGACTATTGCAGTTGATGCCTTAAATCTCACTGGCTTTAGTGGCGGTGTATTAGTTGGTACAGATGATACATTAAGGGGAAAAATATATATCTATGGTAGTAATGCATCAGCCGGGGCTCAACTTGGATTGTACAATGCCGCTAACGAGGATGGTACAGGTTATCAAGGATACTTTTTTGAAGCTACAGGAACTACACTATCTCTTGGTGGTGATGCAACCACTAATGTCTTCCAGTTTGGCTATGACGGCGTGTTTACTCTCGGGAGTGATTCAGGTAATTATGACGGTGTTATAACTGGCATAAGTCTTGATGCAAGTACCTCAACTATCACATGGGGAATTGGTGATACACTGAGGGTGGCAGGACATACTGACTTTAATATTGACAGTACCATGAGTGTGGGTAATTTTGAGAGTGCTACAAGTGGTGGAATAACACTCGTTGCAAGTGATAATGATCAAGGAGTTTTGGCAATTAATACTAATGATCAAATTGATATTACTGGTTTTTCTGGCGGGATTGTTATTGGTATAAGTGATACTGAGAGTGGAACTTTACTTATAAATGGAAATAGTTCAACCTCTGGGGGAAAGTTAAGAATATATAACGCCGCAGATGAAGATGGTACTGGATACGACTATTATCAGTTTGAGTCAATTGGCACAACATTTTCTCTCGGTGGTAATGTTGACACAGACGTATTCACCTTCAACTACGATGGCTCATTCCTTGCTCGTAAACAGATAACCGTTGGCGATAACACTCTCAATCTCGATGGCACAGTAAATTTCATAGATGCTGATGGTAATTCATTTGGTATCACAGGTGGAGAGGATCGTTTAGTATTTGCGAGTTCAACCGGTAAATCTGAACTTCATATTGATTACCTAACAGGAGCAATAGCTGCCGGTACAGAACATAGTATAATACATATTAACATAGAAGATATAACAGCTACCGGAGGTTTAATACACGCAATCAATATATCTGATGTTGGCACGGGTGTAGTCACAGTTGTAGGTTTAAATATTAATCCCAGCGTAAAACCAATAACCCAGCATACGGGTAGTTTTAGTACTCCGGATAAAGCACTTAAATTTTATAAGTTAGGAGACCCTTCTGACACAACTAATGTGACTACCGCTTTCGGTTCTACTATTGCTGATTCAACCTTGTTTGATCATGATGACGATGAAGTTCTTCTCGGTGCTGCAGCAGTGTTTAACGAGTTTGAGGTTATATTAAATACAGCAGCTTCGGGACCGGGAGTTAAACCTACTTTTTGGTATTCATCCGGTGGTGATGGCTCATGGTCTCCTTTCAACCCGGAAGATGGTTCCAATGGATTTCGAGATAGTGGTATTATTGAGTGGGTGTCTGGTGATTTAAGCTGGACAACTTGGGATTATAATGGTACAGATCAATATTGGATAAAGATTATTAGAACTCAAGCAAGTCTTGCAACTTCTCCTATTGAAGATACTTTTAAACTACTTGCAAGTACAGATTTTACTTGGGATGAAAATGGTGATATCGCTATTAGTGATATATATGCAGCTGATGGGGTTATTATTGGAACTGACCAAGATGATAATATGATTGACGACTCAACTACTGGTTCAGGTTCTACACAGCTTTGGATTGGTAATGAATATATTCTCGCAAGTGGAGACCTTGCAACTGATACGTGGGCTTCCAATATTACGCTTGGAGCAACTAAAACCGTTCATCTTGGAGACCCCACAGCCCTAACTGATGGGCAGTACACAGGAGAAACCGTTGAAATTGAAGCAGGCGAAGCCTTAGTTGTCTATGATTTATGTTATGTGAAATATCATACTACAGCTCCTGAGGCTTGGGAAGTTGATGCTACGACTTTAGAAACTGTTGAAGCTCAGATTGTTATGTGTTTGGAAGCAACATTGGCTGATGGGGTTAAGGGAACATTTCTCGTTTGTGGATATATAAGAGAAGATGACTGGACGTGGGTTGCTGGAGATATTTGGAACTCTACGACTACAGCACAAATATCTCAGACAGCACCGGCAGTTACTGGTGAATATGCGAAGATTGTGGGACATGCTTGGACAGGGGATATTATGAGGTTTAACCCTGCTGAAAACTTTATTACAGTTCCTTAAGGAGTAACTATGAATATCAAAAACGCTTTGAAAATATTTGGGGCAGGGACAGCCGTTAACGCCATGCTGATAGCCTTTTTGCTATTAGGTGGTACAGAGGAACAGTTTGAGTTTCTTGTAAGACTTGAGGATAAAGTAAATACGCAAGTGTTTTGTCTTAATCCTGCTCATGAAGGTAATCACATGGATAGGGTGGTTTATACAGATGCTACATTCAATGCTCTTTGTCCTGAATGTTCTTCAGATGAATACCTTTACCGTAAGAATAATGCTATTACCAAGAAAGGTCATTTTATCACCTTTAAGCCTGAGGGCTGGAGCTGGGGTACAAATGAGAGATTACACTATGGTATTGTGAAGATAACTTGTACTTACGAACAAGCTCAAGCATTGTGTAAGGGTATTGGTAATCCAGAGGATTTAATCAACTACCGCCCACGTGAGCATGTGTTTGATTTTGAAACTGTATTGACTCCAGAACAATTAAGTAACTGGAAAAATAAAGGGAAGAATAGTGATATAGTTATGCTTTCAGATTTAGCGGAGGTAGAATAATGAAATTAATTAAGCTGATAATTTTATTGTTATTCCTAATTTTACCTCATGAAGTAAAGGCTGTGCTAACAAGTGGAAGTGTAACGATAAAAACCGCTGCCGGTACTTACTCCACTTGGGCAGCATTTTGGGATGATTTGGGTAATCTCACGGGCAATATTACCTGTACGGTTGATGCAAGTGCTTTTACTGAAGGAGCTGCACCTGTGGCAACTACTGAAACACTGGGTGGATATACTCTTCATGTTTTACCAGCGGCGTTTCCTACAGCTACTGATGCTTCTGATGGAGCAAGATTTACTTGTAACTATGTAGGAAATATCCTTACGATGGGAATGGAAGGTGCTGGGACTGTAATTATTGAGGGAATAGTATTTATAGAGGGATCATCTGAACCTGCAAGTGCGATAAGAATTAATACCGTTATTACGGAATTTACTTTCATAGTTAGACGAAACATTTTCAAAGGTTGTGGTGTTACTCTCTTCCAAAATGATGCCACTGTAAATACAGGAACTCAATGGTATAATAACATCCTTTATGATGCTTCTACTTATGGTATACAGGTTGCGTTTGATATACCTGCCGCCATAATTGCAAATAATACAATCCACGCCTGTATTAATAATATTTTTGGTGGTGATGAAGAGGTAACTTTTGAAAATAATCTAAGTTATGCTGGTGGAACTAACGATTATATTAATATAGGCGTACTTACAATCGGCAATAACAATGCTAATTCTGACGCTACAGGGGAAAATGCTGATTGGGGTGGAGGAGGAGTTGATAATGTCAACAGTATAGGAGACCCGTTTACGAATCTTGCTGCTGATGATTTCACAATAACAGTAGAAGGTGTTGTCGGTACAGCGGGAAAAAATTTAAGTGGAAAATTTACTAATGATTTCTTTGGATTAACAAGAGGTAATTGGACGATTGGGGCGTGTGAATTTGAACCAATAACAGGTTTAGATATATCAGGAATAAGTTCAGTACTTGATTTCAGCGGAATATTGTACACTGGAATAAGCGGAATAACACCATAAAGGATGAACAATATGCCAATCATAACGAGACATGGTAAGCGAGGACACATGAAAGGCGGTAAGTTTATCTCTGTGAGTAAGACAAAACGCAAGCATACTGCTAATAGAAAGGGCAAATAATATGAAGGAGAATGGAATATGGCTATCACGAGAATAAGTAAGAATGGTAATGAGTGGGTTGCAAACACTGGCGATACCGGTGTCCAGCCGGGCTTGGGAGCTGGTGATAAACGACAAGACCTCGATACAGGCAAAAAGTTTATACGTGTTCACAACGCATGGGAAGAAGACAAGCATATACAGTATTCTGTATTAGAAGCTCTCAGATGCTATGAGGCTGAAAAGGGACGTGGGTATAGCGGAAGACTACAGGAAGCATGTGAGGCGGGCAGGCTATTCTATATAGCTAATCAAGCTGCTGTTTCTACCAGCACCGGACTTGGCACTACGTTCACAGGACTTGCCGTTGGTAATCCCTCCGGCAGTAAGAAGAATCTTGTTATTCATAAGTTCGGATATGCGTTATCGGTAGCTGCCACAGCAGCAGGAGCAGTAGGTATATCGGTTGGTAAAACATCACTAACAGCTTCATTAACACCAGGAAAATGCTTGAGTGAGGGTAAGGCATCTCAAGCAATCGCTACTGCAGGACAGTCAATAGCCGCACCTGTTCTTTATAGTATATTCGCATTCTATGGTACTGAAGCTACGAGTGATACACTAACTATACAGGGTCATTTCACTGAAAATTTAGACGGTGGATTGATACTTGAGCCCGGTTATTTTGTAGCATCATATACCCTGCTCGGCACAACAACTGGATTTTTATTCAATTTTTTATGGGAAGAAATTAGCAGGTAATACTTTTCAGATATAACATTTTAAGGAGGCAATAATGATTACAGCTCATGATTCATCTACGAACGGTCAGGTTAATATTCAGGCTGACTCGTATGCAAATTTAAAAGTCTTATCTCAGGGCGGTGCATTACAGGATGCCGCATTGGCAGGTAGATTATTTTCAGTCGCTAATCAGACAGCAATAGCAACCACAGCTGCTTTTGCTACCACATGGACAGGACTTGCAATCGCAAATCCTTCGAGTAGTGGTAAAAATGCCATTATTCACGAATTCAGCTATGCTTTGACCACCAACGCATCTTCGGATAGTGTGATTGGTCTTATGACAGCTACTATAAACTCGGACATGGCTGATACTATAGTAATTAGAAACTGTCTTGACGGTTCGTCTACTGCATCAGTATGTACTGCTGACGATGATGCAACCATTGACACACCAATCTTAAGACGTATTGTTGGTAAGGTTGGAGATGGTGCGACTAATCTCACAAATGAGGTGGGCCCGCTTGTAGTTGAACTTAAAGGTGGATTAGTAATACCACCTGGTCGTTGTCTTTTAACTTATTCGACAGCAGTTATAACTACAAATCCACTATTCGGTTTTGTATGGGAAGAAGTTCCGGAATAATTAGCATTATAATAGGGGTAGGG
>SDBT01010042.1_pt1 | contig 15321 bp, 19 predicted proteins | sample 2277101 | NCBI WGS metagenome assembly SDBT01 (sample SAMN10404973, study PRJNA504765) | marine sediment metagenome | isolation source: marine sediment core GS10_PC15, 103 cmbsf | place: Arctic Ocean: Southern Knipovich Ridge | collected 2010 | reverse complement strand
TAAGCTGTAATAACTACATTAGATTTATTATTGTCAGCAGGATTTTGAATAATTATTTGTCCTGCGAAGGAGGAGCCAACAACCCCAGGAACATCTGCTTTAATATGAAATGCGGTGTCTGGAATTATAGTTCCTATTCCAACATATCCAGAAGTAACATTTAGAAACATTACATCTACAGTTTCATCATTATCCATGTACCTTATTGAACCTTTTGAAGTAATTAAAAGTTCATCACCATAAGAACCGACTTCATTTAAGGTAGTATAATATCCTGCTGTAAAGTTATAATTTGAGCTTATTTCTACATTGCCACCATCAATAATCAATCCGCCAGCAATCTTAACAGGACTTCCACCATGCAAGGTTCCTTTTATTGTTACGTCTTGTTCAAAGGTTGCATTTGAACCAGTTACATTCATTGTTCCTTCTACATGGAGTTTGCTTGTTGGTGTTGTTGTTCCTATTCCTATATTATTACTTAAATCAACAGGGTAAAGATTAGTTCCTGTCTTGTTCCAGAAAGTTCCATTATCTGAATCAGCAGAGCAGGTAGTCGTAGACATATTATCTCCCCATCCTGTTACAAAAGTATCATAAGGGCAGGTAGTGGGCAAGTCTCTATCTACATTTTCTGCACTTGTAGAACCGTTTATCTGACCAGTAGCTATTAGATTTTTAGTAAATATATTTCCCCCTACAGTTAAATCTCCTGTTACTGTTACTGTTTCTGTAATTATATTCGTTTCCCTAACATCTCCAGTGAAGATAAGTGTTTGATTACAAGGCTCCCAATAACTTCCAAAATTACATCTCCCATCTTCTCCTCTTTCTCCTGTATCAAAACAAGTCTCAGAGGCTATGCGAGTTTCACTAAACGTAGAATTAACTGTATGAGTTCCATTTACAATAACAGTATCTACAAAACATCCTCTATCTAATTTAGTGACATCACATTCAAAATTTAAACTTACTTTTGTAATATTATCAAATCCATCTGGAAATGCAAAATACTGAGAACTAAGTAAAACATCATCGGTGGAATCTGTAAACAAAACAACATCTCCACTACCTGAATTATTATTTACTGTAACAGAAAAACTACTTGCCGCTATCATCTTTGTTAAACTATAAACAAAAGAAACTCCAGTTTGATTAAAGTCTAAAGTAGAGAAATTAGTCTGCATTATAAGATTTCCAACTCCACTAATCCCATTGGCATTTGCACATTCTTCTAAATCGCATCTTGCATCTGATTTAGCATGCCAATCACCAGCATCAATTTGTAAATTATCAAATACTCCTAAGTGACCTATAAAGTTTTCATTTACTAACTTTCTTTCTACTCCTATTGGAGTTCCTAGATTACATCTAACTGGAATTTGAGAGTGAAAAGAACCATTTAAAACAACTACATCAGTATCTATAAAATCTGCCATTAAACTGGCTCTTATTCCTTCCATTATGTTTGCTTCTCTCCAGACTTCTAAATCTCCCATAGTCCAAAGCAGAGGACCTCCCCTTCCAACAGTATCCGCAAAAAACTCACAAGGACTATTAAAAGCTTCTGTTCTGTTAAATTCATCACACATAATAGTATAATCTGAAACAGCAGTCATATTACAATGAGTTCCATTATTGAATCTATCCAAAGAGCAAATGTCGTTTCTTATCATACCTTGAGAATTCCCTCTTGCACTATAGCTGTTGTTTCTTCCTACTTGAGTGAAATCTACCAATCTTAAATTAGTTAGATTGTCATTAGGAGCATAGATAATATTAGTAAGAATTTCCCCTTGAGGATGTTCTTCTGTATGTACTGTGTCTATTGAGGCTCTTGAAATTGAATTTACAAATTCATAGTTTATTTGAGTAAAATGATTTAAATTTCCATAAATTATTCTGTTATTTACAGTGAGATTATCTATTGTTATAGATTCTCCACTTTGATTTAAATCAATAGTTCTATCTAATCTCTGGAGTTGTGGGAGAGTTTTATATCTAACAGAACCTACTATAGGCAATAATATCAATATAGCCAATAAAACAATTACTTTCTTCATCCAAATACCTCATTAAAAAATTTATAAGTTAAATTTGCTCTGTTATTCCAGCTAGTAATAAAATTAGAAGAACCTTTAACATATTTATATAATAATGTTGAATCATCATATTTCTGGATATACCAAGCTCCTTTTAGATTAACATAGCCATAAATCCTATTATCATCATCTCCACCAGACAATACATACTCTTCAAGCAGATAAGTAGTATCCTTTATCGGAAGGGGATTATCTAAAGTAATAGGAGACCTACCTACTGAATGAAGGACATTCTGTGTTTGCAGTTCAGATATACGTTTAACTTTAGTTCTTAATCTTGTGGCGACATTTTCCTCAAGAAAGCTTCCTTCAACAGTATACGTTTGTATCTGTATCTCATTATTAAACGGTTCAGTAATATTAACATTTACAGTCTCTCCAACAGTATAACCTATCTCTGCTAAGTCATATAGATAAAGTCCATTAGAATCAGTAAACTTATAGGCTCTTCCAAAAGATGTTATTACTTCAAGTTTAGCATTAACGATTATAAACCCTTGAGAATTAAGAACTTTACCAAAAACTAGGAAACTAGGGTATGGAACCATTATGATTTACCTCTCAGGTATTTAATGATAAGGGACTCTCCCCTATCCTGTGATTAAATATTCAGTGATATGTAACTTAATTGGTAATTGTATAGCTCCGAAATCATCCCTTATCAGGAGATCAACATTGATATCCTCTGGTATCTTTTCCTTAACCAACCCAGCGTAATATAAAACATACCCTATGACTTTATAGAAGAAAATCTCTTCTTCATCCTCATAATAAAAAACAGGATGAAGTTGTTTCTCTTCTAAGTTGGAATTATCCTTTAATAAATCCTGAAAGTCTCTTAAAGCAAGAGGTATCTTAATCATCTATTACTCCTTTACTGGAATATAATTATAGACTCCATTTTCATCCTTTTCATAAAGGGGGTATTTCATTCCCTTTGGATGCCTTTCGTGAGCTTCTCTATGAACTGTATTGATACTATGAAAACCCCTTAATCCTCTATGGTAATGTTCTTCTCTAATGTCTCCATCTCTCTCTACCGTTACCTTATAAGTTACCCCTCTTATTTTTGTAATCCTATCTGCTGTTAGCTTAGTTCCTACATAGGTTCCTATACCACCTACACCTAACAATGATATGATAAAAATAAGAATCTGTCCTCCTGTTACATCTGGTGGGATAATGGGACATTCCTCTTCAGGACAAGGTACTACTTCATCACAATCAGTTGTGGTTGTTTCTTCACAAGGGAATAAAGTATTACAATTAGCTTGGGTATATTTGGGGTCTGGACATGATATTGTCTCACACTCATCTGGTGGGAACTTATCATTACAAACAGTCTCTGAATAATAACAACCTCCACCTCCACCACCACCACAGTTACAAGATAATGGAGGACAGGTTAATACCCCTGTAATGCTAAAATCTATATTTGCATAATCCTCATATCCAGAGGAACCGATAGTTATTGATTTAGTACAGGTATCTCCTGTTCCACAACCTTCTAAAACTCTAATAGTTATAACATCATCATCAGAGTAGGTTGATAATTGATGTACCCAATATCCTCCACCATCTGTGGTTATACTGCTAGGAACCCCATTAATTTTAATCTCTAGTTTACTATAGGGTAATGCCTGGCTATTCCATTCCACATTACCATATAAAATATATGGTGGTTGCGGAGCTGAAGCAACAGATACAATCATCAGGCAAAACAAAACTAAAAGAGTTATTATTTTTTTCATTCTTATCACCAACTCCCCACATCAAACGTGTGGTTATTTGAAAGGTTACCTGGAAACCCTGTTCCATTATAGAATGTCCACATTGCCTTCCCATAATTCAATACAGTCTCATTTATAGCCATTTCATTAAATGGGTCTTTATTTACAAAAGAAGCGACTGAACCATTGATATAAGGCAAGGAAAACATAGATACATTACTTACTGTAAACTCTCTTCCTAACACTCCAAAACTCCTTCCATTCCTAAACTCTCCTGGAATGATATTCCAACCATTACTTATGTTTGTTAGGGTTATATTAGCACTTAATTGTGTAGCAACCCATGTCCTATTACGCCATTCTGTCTGTGCAGAAACATATACCCATACATGGCCAATCAATGAATTACTGATTCCTGTATCTATATCACAATTATTTGTTGATGCACCTAATATACAAGTTGACCAATCATGTGTACTATTCCAAACTGTTATAAATGTAGCTGATGTCTCTGAACCTATTATAGACAGATTTTTAGCTGCAGTCCATGTAGCACCGCATAAGTTCCAACCAGCTTCTAATGTACCACACACTTCATCTACATAATACCTAATTGTACTTGTTGTATTAACACTTTGAATTGAATTTCCAGCTAGGTCATATGCAATTACACTAAAATTATAAGTATCTCCAGCAGAAAGAGTTAATGCTGTAAAATTAGTTGTTCTAGTAGTTATGTTAACTGAATATTCCAAACTATTATCAGATATTTTATTAGCTCGAATAAAGTATCTTTCAAAATTTGTCTCAGTTGTTGTTAACCAGGATAATGCAGGTGTCTTATCTGTATTATTTGTCTGACCCCAAGTTATTGTTAAATCCACTGCTGTTGGCGCTGTTGTGTCAATAGTTAAATCTAACAATGAAGAACTTACATTAACCCTATTATTAAGGCTATCATTACATTCAATGTTAAATTTATAAGTTCCATCAATCATAGTTGTTGGTCTTAAAAATACTGGAGTTCCACTAAACACAGTAGTATTTGTAACATTTATCACAACATTTGTTGAATTGGATAACCATAAGATACAAGTATCTGGATTATCATCAACAACAGTTACATTAAATATAGGTGTTGTATCTGTAGTGTAGGTATTGTTTAATGGATTACTTAATGTCACAGTTGGAGCAGTTGAATCAATAGATAATGTTAATTGTGTAGTAGTATTCACTTCATTCCCTGCTAAATCAAATGCTGTAACAATCAGGAAATATTCATCATTTGTAGGTAGTTCTCTAAGTGTTGTCTCATTGCTTGTCCTACTAAGAATATCATTTGATGTCTGGATAACATTAGGTGTAAAATTTGATGCTGAGGTAGATACCTTAACAACATATTTCTCAAAATTAGTTTCAATAGTTTGATTCCAACTTATTCTTGGAGTTGTATCTGTAGTAACACTTCCATTTGAAGGAGATAAAAATACTATACCTGTTGGAGCTGTTGTATCTAATGTAAATGTTCTATTAGTATCTTCAGCCCAAGCAGAATTAGAAGCTGTACCATTACATATTACATTCCAGATATAATTTCCATCATCTGTTATAACCATTTCACTCATGTCCTGAGTTCCACTAACTACTGTTATATTAGTTATATTCAATGCCCAACTCCCAGAAACATTATGATAGATTGAACAATTATTTAGATTGTGTTCATCTGTGGGGGTGTAGTCTAAAGATAATGTTCCACTAGCTTCATATGAGCCAGCTGAAGGGGAATCTAAGATTATTTCAGGGGGATTTGCATCCACTCCAAATGTTTGTGGGCCAGACCATATATGATCAGTTCCATTATAACAACTTACATTCCAACCCATAGAATTATTGTTTGTATCTGACCAGTCAATACCTCTAATAAAAGGTGTGTTATTAGTTAATCCATTTACAGTTGTATAATTAACAAGGGGTCCCCAAGTACCTGTTCTATTGGAATATATAGTACAAAAATCAAGAACCTCAACTCCACTTGTAACTGGTGTAAAATTATGGTCTACTGAATTTGAAGAGGTCCACCACACTCCATCATCAGGATCATTTAAAGTTACTGTCATACCATAAACAGCAAGAGTCATTATTATCATAAACAAAGTAACTAACAACATTGATTTCAATTTTGCCTTTTTAAATTTTATTATCATCTTTGCACCTCATAGATTAACCGCAACTGTTGGAGCTGCAGCACCGGTTATTGTTGCTTCTTGGAATCCCCCTGTTGCACTATTGATTGTGATTGTTATTTGACCAACTGTTGACCCTACAACATTAAATTGAATGACATCATTAGCACTATATCCTGAAGCAAAATTAGCAGCATCAAATACCACTAACTTATTTGAATCTGTTGATAAAGTTTGATATTCACCAGTATTACGATTAAATGCAACCACATTTGTAGTGGCAACACTTGTACCCCCTAAAGTAATTCCAAGTAAATGGGGTATGGTTGTTGCATTAACAGGATCTGTCATTTTACTTCTTCCCCTTAGTCTTCTTAAAATTATAAGCCTTTGTTATAGCATCTTCTACAGCTGGCTTATCCTTCTTCAAACCTAATTCAAGATTTTCCTTCTTAACTCCAATCTCTTCTGCCATATCCTGTATTGTTAGTTTTTCTTTTACCATTCATATCACCTTCTTAACTTGCATAGACCTCAAAGTTTGTTGATACTTGGTCAGATTTAACTGTAATTGTATCCCATTCAATCCCTCTCTTCCAAACATTAGCAGCTGCTGTTCCTAATGTTTTTGGAAATGTTAATGCTATCCCATTAATATGGGTTATTGATGCAACTTTATTTACAGTTATCATAACCTTCTTAGCTTGACTTCTAAGGTCAAAATATTTATTTGTGGCTGAATCAGTCCCAGATACCTTAAAATGGCAGGTTACGGATTGTGCAGCATTGAGAGCAAAGATAATATTGTCTCTTCTACCATTTCCAAACTCAGCAAATAATTGTTTCGCAACAGTCATTTTTTGTTACCTTATCTCTTGTTTTTCTTAGCCGCTTCTTCCTCAGCCTTCTTCTTTGCAGCTTCATTCTTAGCCGCTTTATCAGCAGCCTTAACTTCTTCTTCTTCTTCCTTTTCTGCTTCTTCACCAGCATACTTCTTTTCTATCTCTGCAATCTTAGCCTCGATATCAGCTTTTTCTTTCTTATAGAATTTAAGCTTTTCTTTTGTATCTTTTGGTACTTTCTTTAATTCTTTTATCGGTTCATGTGCCATTTCAATTACCTCCCATATACGGTTAGAATACCGTCTTGTGACCCTGACGAAACTGTGGTTAAGGTCATTAAATTCCCTAAAGTTAATACTACTTTAAGACCATCTCCTGCTGCGCTTGTTGGCGCCCAACTCCAATCTTCTACACTTCTTATGTGGGGTACTGTAAATGTTTCTGCATCTGTTATATCAGTAAGTGTTGCTGTTACTTTAATCTGATCTCCCACGACTCGTTTTTTAATATTTGTTGCTCCTACTGCGGCCATTTTATATCACCTTTTTGTTTATTTTAAAAATAAGGAAAAAAATCAATCTCCACTTAAGGAGTTGATAAGTTCCATATTACTACTTGTGTGTTGAATTTCTCTACAATGAATATTCCATATGTCTTGAAATATCCACCTTCTACATCACTTCTCTGTGATGCATCAGCTCCCATTATAGGAACATGTCTAGTATCCACTCCAGCTATATTGTAAAAAACTATGTTATCCATATCAAGCAATAATACACAGTTATCTGTATCAACAAAACTTACAGATGTACTATCAGATGATGTTACTCCATATAAAGCCATTAACCTACTTGAGATTATTGGATGGGTTCTCCAGGACAATACTCTCTGTCCACCATCAAGCTCTACTGAAGCTGCTCCAATAACATACCTTCCCTGTGGTGCAATTAAAGCGCTTATCTCATCCATCCTTGTCTCAGAAACAAGATACATCCTTCTGGATTGTTTAGCTCCTTCAATGTTACCTACAGTTATTGCTTTGTTAAGATTATCTGTAGATAATGGGCTTGTAGCACCTGAAGAAGTACATACAGTTCTCACATTTAGTTTGTATTCCCTGTCTGTAGATGTTGAACTTCTTTGTGAACCATACGTTGTTGATGCATCGGCAAATCCTCCAGTAAAACCATCAGATACTCCTACTGCTGAACTTAACAGTTGTTTAAGACCGTCATAGGCTCCTGTAACTCCTACTTGGTTATTTAATGTTAAACCTGTACCTTCAGAATCTGAATCAGCTCCAAGGATAAATGCCTGTTCTTCAGTAAATGCATGTGACCTAAGAGCGTCTGATGCTTCACTTCCTAGTGCATCAAAATAACTTGAAGATGCTGCTAGCGCAAGCCCGGTAACTTCATAATCGCTTCTTAATGCTTTTGCAGGAGCAAATAGCTGTAAGAATACGCTTGGTCGAGGTGTCCCTGTTCCACCATCTGAATAGAATGCAGATTTTGATGTTGCTCCTAATGATGTCTTTAGGTTCCATATCTTAGCTAACTGCCTCATGGATTTCCTTTGAACATGTGGGCTAAAATCCACTGATGTATTTCTTGTCTCTTTAATAAGACGATCTATCTCCTTTTGGATAAAGACTGCTCCAATCCCTGTCCTTTGGTCTCCACCAGTTGTTTCAGTAGTGGTATCCAATGCGGTCCTCAAATTTAAATATGCATCACTTGGCATTTTTTTCACCTTCCTTATTTTTTTATCCTTCTTGTTTTATTTTAGGGGTAATTATATCTGCATTGCCCCTCTCAAGGAGTTTATTATCTTCAACATACGCCTTGTCTTTATCATCTAAATCCGCAGTTAGATTACCGGCTTTCGCCTGAAGATTGATAAGTTCTGCCATTCCATCAAGGCGATTATCAACCAAGGGTATTTTCCCACTTTTGATCGTTTCCATTGTTGCATCATGTTTAGCAGTTATCTCTTTTAATTTATCTGGAAATAACTTCTCTAATGGCTCTCCATCAACACCCGCTTTAGCGTTGGGATTACCTTTACCTTTTGCTGCTAAACCTTTTGCTGAATTTAATTCTGCTTTTGCTTTTTCAGCATCTTCCTGAGCTTTCTTTGCCTCTTCGGTTTTTGCTGCTAAATCATCTTCTATCTTCTTTTGAGCTTCTTCCTGTTTCTTAATCTCTTCTGCCTTCTTTGTTTCTTCATCTACTTTTGCTTTCTCATCATCCTTAACTTTCTGAGCTGCTGCTTTCTCTTCTTCAAACTTCTTCTTATCTTCCTCGAATTTAACTTTCTCCTCTTCAATCTTTTTCTTCTCATCTTCCATTTTTTCTTCACCCGTCTTATCTTCTATCGCCCTAATGGCAACTTCATAAATAGAATTCATATGCTCTGCTGGTGCATCCAAACATGAAAAACCCAACACTTCAGCATCATCAATAACCACATCTCCCTTATCATCCTTAACCATCTTAAACTCACCAAAATTCATACTGATACCGTTAAGGAACTTGTTTTGTAATGAATAGACTACTGCATCATATAATCTTTTATGCTCCTCATCCACTTCAGGAAATGATGCGTTCATCTCTGCTTCTAAATCTAATTTATCCTCAAGGATATTAATGTCATTCATCTTCATCAAAGGAAGTCTTTTACGCTTTAACATGTTATCAAATTGTTTTTGTTCTTCTGCTGTTAACTTTCCTTTAACCAATGTTTTCATACTTGCTTCTCTGGCAAGTTCATGTTGTATATCTACAAATATTCCTTTATTCTTTGATTGTCTCCTGATACTTTCGATACAATGAGGTGTGAACATGCTCTTTAACGTCTTATTAGAACCATCTTTGTTTTTTGTATATTCATAAATATGTTTCTTATTAGCTATTGCAGCTGTAGCTCTGATAACAACTCTAGGTTTATTATTCTCTATAGAACTTCTGATGTTTATCTTATCTGCAATGATTTGATATGTCATCTTCTTCTTCCTTTTCCTCTTCTTCCACCGCAAGGCATTTTAAGCTGCTGCCCCCATCTTCTTAGCTGATTCTTTAGTTGTTGATATACCATTAGAACCTATGTTCTGAGTCATACTATCAGTACTCTTATTCATCCTTTGACGTGATTCATTAAGCTCCATATCTTTCTTTATTTGTGTCTCTTCAAAATCTGTTGGGTCTGTACCACATATCCCTCTATCATCCAGATATTTCACTAAAGCTTCTGGTTTAAGGCCCATATTTCTAAGTAATCCTGCATTCTGTAAAATCTCCATTTCTCCCTTTCTACTGGCTTCATTAAACTTTAGTCTGCTTTTACTAGATACTTTAAACACCTTTTTCAATAAGTGTTTATTGATTGGAATCTCAAGAACATTGCTATGAATATATTTAATATGGATATCATAAGGTAATGTGATTGATTCTCCAATTCCTCTATTCTCTACACCAGATTCTTCAACCCAAGTTCTTGGTACTCTGGTAATCTTTAGAAGTTCAGTATCAAGCCACTTGATTACATCAATCAATACCTTATCATATGGTGGTTTTATCTCCTGAATAGTTAGTTTTGATGTTGGATCTGAACTCTTTGAGAAAGCTATTGTCTTTTTGTAATTTGTTTTAGTTGCTTGAAACTCTTTCTTTGCTAGTTTAAAATCAGCATTTCCAATACCAGCTAGATGGGCCACATACCTTGGGGGCATATTGATGAAAATTTGCTTTAAATAATTTCCTGCATATAATCTTGTTGATGCGGTCTCGATAATTGGCTCATTAGGATTATAAGAATACACTTGAGAACCAATCCACTTCATCCTAAAATGAATCACCTCACCTTCACCAAAAAATACCCCATGAGTTCTTACTCCATCTCCACCATCTTTCTCAGGTATTAACTCATTTTCTTTAGTAATAGCTTGGTCTTCAGTCATTGCATCCATATTAAATTGTCTTTGAACATAACCATCAACCTTCCCATGTTCATCATATCTAATTCTCATCTCTGTAGTCTCTAAAGGATAAAGCTCATTTGGCTTTGCAGAATCTTTCTTTCTTAACTCTAAAAAAGCATCCCCATAATACACAAGAGAATAAATAATGTTAGGTAAAACCTGGAGGAAGTTTAACTTATCAATATCAAATAATTCTCTTAATTTGTCTCTCTCTTCTTTAGTTCCCCTTATAAAATCAAATCCACGATAAACAGACGTTTCCATTACAATATCATAAGCTGCTGCTAGTGTAGCATTGTTCTGGATTAACTGAAGCATTGTACGATAAGCAGAAAGAGGTTGACGTATTTTAGGGTTAGGGTCATACACATCTTTGACTAATCCGCGACTTTCTCGCATTTGAATTTCTTCTGGCTGGATTAGTGTATATCTCATAATTTTAAGATGATTTTATAGACGATAAATCAAGCATAAAAGTATCTATAATTCTTAAAGTTTATAAATGTATTTGTTTTAACACTACTTAAAGACGACAAATAAATTAAAAAAAAGAAGAAATAGTAGTTATCCGATATATTCCTGATTCTTTTTTTCTTGTGGAATATCCTTAACTCCAAGCTTTTTTAAGTCTTCAATTATCTGAATTCTCCTAGCCTTCATCCTTCCATCCTGAGCGGTTAGATCATTCTCAACTTCTTCCACTTGCTGCTTAATCTCCTTAAGACTCTTTATTGAAACCTTTAATTGTTTCTTGGCATTCTCTAATTGAAGATTCATCCATTCTGATTTCTCTTGGTAATGGAATTGTGGGTTAGCCACTAAAAATTCAGAATCAATCTTCATCTTTAACTCTTCTATATTAAATTCACCGTCTTCAATCATGGAATCATACATAATCCCATTCTGAGGGTAGCCTCGTTTAATCATGCCTATCTGAACCATAATTGTATGCTGTCCCTTATTCTTCTTAAGCAATTCATCATTATTCTTAAGTTCTTCCTGTAATAACTTTATCCTATTCTCTGGTAAGTTCTGGTATTCTTCATCAACACTTTCCATCCTCTTAACTTCTTCCTTAACGTAATCAAACAATTCAGTTATTACCTTACGTTGGTTTGCATTAAGATATGATTCTCCCATCTTAGCAGTTATAGTCTTTACTAATCTCATTATGTGATTAGCCTCTCCAACATTATCTTTCTGTTCTTTTTTCTTTGCCAACTTATCTCACCTCATAGAGTTTCTTTATTTGCTTCTTCTATCATCTTCCTACATTCCTCATCTGAAGGGGAATGGAAGTAATCATAACCAACTCTTCTAAAATTATCTTCATATGACATATCTGGTTCTTCAGTTGTTGAATCAAAGGAGAAATCCCTAATATCCTTCATATCAAGGAATGGTATACAGGCCATCATATCTGAATCAAAAGTATCGCATAACTGACCATCTGGCGCTTTAATAGTGATAAGTACCTTTTGCTCTGTTTCCTGAACTATCTTCATCTCAAACTGCTGGATGTCATTCCATTTAGGTATTTTCAATATTCCTTCTTTAAGTTTAGACCGATAACTATATGCAGCACAATTCCTATTAACCCCATCACTCTTACTCATTTGGTCACTTCTAAAATTATAGAGATAAACCTGTAGTCCACTATGCTTCTGCATCCATTTATTGTTATCATTACCATTGGGACAATCATCTACATAAAGACCTAATGACAAATCATATCTGCGCTTAAGCCTCTGTATGCTATGCTCCCATTCAGGATCGTGCAATAGATTATTATCAAAACCAGCTTCTCCCCTGAATTGGAATAACTGGATTATATTTCCATTAATCTTTGTCCTTATAGTGATAACAGTCCTAGAGTTATTCATACCATAATCATAACCTGCGCTACATGGAATATCCCTATGTTCATACTTTTGAGGGGTATCTTTAATAGCATCATCAATATCCTTATGCTCAAAGAAGGATTCCTGTGTTACTGTAAATAAGGATAAGAATTCCTGCTGCCATAGTTTAAACTTTCCTTCCTTAGTCATTCTTATTCTTTCTGATTCTACATAAGCCTGATAACGAATACAAGCTTTTGAACCATCATCCCAGATAGTATGACTAAACCAAAAATGTTCATATTGATTTTCTTCATTAGTTCCTTCCGGGTCTATAGCATGATAAAAGAAACCAATTATTCCCTGTGATGTTGAAGATAGGATTATCCCTCCACCAGTCTCTGCTACCATTATAGAAGCTAAAGCAAAGAAAGTGTCTGGGGCCATATCCACACATCTTAATCTATGAGCTTCATCAATGATAAACCAAGATGCAGACTTACCTACTGCCTTCATAGTGGGTGGTATTGATTTTACAAAAGAATTATTTAGAAAAGTAATCTGATGTGTGTTATTTGGTTCTTTGAGGCTACCTGTAAAGTAAAGTTCATCCTCAGTATATTTCATCATATGCCTATTACCATCATATAAAATTAACCTTATCTTCTCTAAAAGCTCAATAGCTGCTTCATCCTCTTTAGAAGTGAGATAAATTACAGTTATCTCAGAAATGGTAACTGGATATTTATTATACCAACAGGCCCATATGACAAACACTCCTAAAGAAATACTCTTTCCAAGTTGTCTTGCCCAACACACTGCTATTCTTTGACCTATCTCATCCCCTCTATTCTTTGCTTTGATTATCTTATCCAATACAAATGCCTGATGTAATCTTACTTTCTTACCTAAGAAGTAATAGGCAAAGATAACTGGGTCTTGTTCTGCTAGTTCAGGAATCTTATCCTTATCAATATCTTCAAACTTCTTTTCATACTCTTCCCTAAATTCCTTTGGTATCTTAGTATAGTTTGGCATTAGGATTTAACTCCTTTTAATATCGCCAATAAGAATTGCATAGCTTGTTCTCTATCAAAACCTACTCGAATATATTCATCATATAATCCTTTAAGTTGTTCTGCTGCTATTCTTAAATCTCCATCAATAGATAATTTCATTTCAATACCATCTCCCTTATCTTATCCATTATCTGATTCTTCTGTTTACTCCTTAAACTCATCATACCCATATGCTTATTTATCTGATGTCTAAGACTAGTGATTTTCTTATTATCTTCTAAATTTAAATCTTCTAACTCATAAGTCTCATTCAATAATTTTATTACTTCTTCCCCCCTAGTCATTTCTTTTGCTCCATTTGATTTTTCTTAATTATTTTATTATAAAGTTCTTCTCCTTCTTTTTTATAGTCATCTGTACTATTTAAATAATCCAAAACATCTTTAACTTTAACCATCTTTCTTCTCCACCTGGTTTACCTGATTGAAGTTGATAGTCTTTGCTGAGAAAATGCCGGCTCCTTTCTTACCAATATCCTTCTTAGCTTCTCTATCAACTATCTTTTGAACACTGAAGATAGCATGTTGATTGAGTTTAGTCCACCAAAGCTTAGCAGCAGTCTTATCCATGCTTAGTTTATCCAGTTCATCCTCATTTAACCCCCCTTTCTTAATAGCAACCTTTATTTCATTCTCTAATCTCATATAGTCTTTGTAATCTTCTGACTCCTGCAATCTAAGCTTGTATATAAGGAATTTCTCCCAAACAGCAGTAATACTGTCGTCTTTCTCTGCTAAACTGAACACAAATTGTATCATCTCAGGACAAATTGGTACAGTTTCAATAGGTTTCTTAACATCAACATTATTATCTTTAGAGGAATTATCACTAACATCAATGATTTCTTTAACAATATACAACTCGTCTTCCTTAAGTTTATGAGGACATTGGCCATGCATGCGCCAAACACAACTATGACAACCAAGATTAATCAATTCAGCATTGGGGATAAATAACTTCTTACTATCTTTCTGAACCATATATCCATTTTCCATAGGTATTAAGTCATTAGTCATCTTTCTTATTGAGCGCTATGCTGTCACCCTGTGTTGGCAGATGGTATTGGTTCTTTAATTCCAGTTGGTGAATCAGGGTCAGGTGTTACAAATTCTTTATCTACTTGGGGTTTATCTATTGCTTTCATCTCAAGACTATTCTTCCAACACTTGATTAACTTACTGACTTGATCACCGTAAGTTTCCCTAGGGTGTTCATTCATACTATCTAAATAGGTTTTATCCTCTGGTTTGATTACAATGATTACTGCTTTAGCCATATTATATCACCATTAATATAGATATAGTCTCTTATATATAAATATATCTATTCTGTAGGAGTCCCTTTCGTGATGTTGAATTAACTGATCTTATGATTCGGTTTGTTTATGGGTGGTTAACCCGCTTATCTCTCTACTACAAAGTAACAACACATCACATTCTTGAATTAACCACTATGTAATAATAACTCATCAAAACTAGTGTTTATAATTAATGTATATTTCTTATTTGGTGTGGGTAAATGTGTCTATGTATGTATTAGTATATAGATAGGTGTGTGAATATGTG
>SDBT01010041.1_pt1 | contig 15322 bp, 15 predicted proteins | sample 2277101 | NCBI WGS metagenome assembly SDBT01 (sample SAMN10404973, study PRJNA504765) | marine sediment metagenome | isolation source: marine sediment core GS10_PC15, 103 cmbsf | place: Arctic Ocean: Southern Knipovich Ridge | collected 2010 | reverse complement strand
CGCTCTACCCCGATGCCGTGCGATGCGATGCGGCGAACCGTGAAGTTAGTGTCGTTGCCGCCTTTGCGCATCCTGATGACCGTGCCGCGAAATTCCTGAATTCGCTCACGATCGCCCTCACGAATACGCAAATGAACGCTCACATCGTCTCCGGGCCGCAGCTCGGGGATGTTCTCATTTACAGGAGCTTCGAGCGCTTTAATTATTTCGGACATCGGCTTCTCTGCAGCACACCCGCCGCCCTCGGTGCCTGGGCGGCGCGCGCCAAAAGTATACCACGCCCGGTATCAATCATGATTTAGAAAGAATTCCGTGCTTAGTATCGGCCAGGTGCAAAGAGGCCAGGGTCTTCGCATCCTGAAAGCCGCCGTCCGCGATCTGCATTCTGACTTCTTGAGGGGTCAGTTTCTCGAGTTCGATGAGCTCGTCAGGATCCGGCGCCAGGGCATCAGGCTGCAGATCAGTAGCCAAGAAGACGTGCATATATTCGTTTGAGTAGCCAGGCGCCAGATAGAAGCCGCCGAGATGATCCAATTGACCCGGCGCCATTCCAATCTCTTCCCGACTTTCACGCATGGCGGTGCTAGCGGGATCCTCCCCGGGTTCGAGAGTACCCGCTGGAAGCTCGAGCAGATTGCCGCCGGTTGCGTGCCGGTACTGCCGCACGAACCAGATCGAGTCATCCTCTCCTATTGGGATCAGCGTTACGGCGCCCGAATGAATCACGAGATCAATCCGGGTCTCATGATCGTTCGCAAGCCGTACCTGATCGATCTGAACGTCGAAGATCTTTCCCTCGAAGACGACCTTGGATGAAAGAACCTCAATGGCCATCGGAAACTCCAATGAAAAGGGGCGGCCAATGAGGCCGCCCCTCGGTTTCAACGGTTGATCCAGATCTACGGAATGATCAGTTCTTGACCAGGGTACACAAGGCTGGGATTCGCCAGGTCGTTGGCAGCGATGATCGCATTCGGGTCGACCCCGTAAGTGCGAGCGATCTCCCATATCCATTCCCCAGGTTGAACGACATGTACCGTTCCGCCGCCACCCGCCACAGACGTGGGTTCCGGCGTCGCGGCTTGCCCGGTGCTGGGTGGAATCTTTAGTACCATGCCGACAGTGACTTCCGAAGGCGAGCCCAGCCCGTTCAGATCGACGATGGCTTCGGGATCGACCCCGAAGGCCTCGGCAATGGTTGCGATAAAATCACCTTCCTGCACCGTGTATTCGACATACACGATACCCACAACCGTGGGTTGAGCTGAAGCTTCGCCACCAGGTTCCTCGGTTGCTGCAGGTGGGGCTTGCGTGGCGACTGTACCGCCTCCGCCCGCCTCGGCAGTCTGTGTAAGAAGTGCCGAACGAACGGCTTCCATGGTGGCCTGCTGACTATCGGCTGGTGCCTCGCCTTCGCCTTCCCCAGGCGGTGGCGTGGAAGCCGAGCGTGTACAGGCCGCTACAAGTGCGATCAAAGCCAACATGGAGATGTTACGTAATCGTGCAGTATTCATGGGTTCCTCCAAAGAGGGTTCCTCGGGCCGGTCTCGTTGGAACAGCCGGCGATCCTAGCACAAGGCTTTATGCCGTGCAAGCGTGGGGATTGTAGGGATTTGGGAATCAAAAAGGGCCAGCCCGTGGGTGGCCCTACGCTAGTTGCGGATCGTTAGCTTTCCGCCAATGTAGGGCGGAATTTATAGCCGTACACGAGCATGCCGCGATCACCGTCGGCTCCCAGCTTTCGGGTCACCATTTCGACCGGAGTGCCAATTTCGACAGGCTCCTCGCCCAGATCCGTGAGCTGAGCCGTCACAAGTGGGCCTTCTTCCAAGCGGACGATCGCCACCGGGTAGGGGGCGTTTTCTGAATGTCCAGCGGGAGCTTGATAGACGGTTGTGTGGGAATAGACCTTTCCGCGCCCGCTGAATTTGTAAATGTCGCGTGCGTCTTCGCCGCAATCCGGGCAGATATCGCGCGGCGGGAAGATCCGATAGGCGCAGTGCGGGCATACCTCTCCGACGAGCGCGTATCGCTGCTGTTTGAGTCTCCAATGCATTGATGTTTCCATGCCAGTGAATCTATTCACAAGAGGCTCTCAGAAACTATCAGGAACGGTGAAGTTATCGAATTTGCCCTTTGGATTCTAATCTCTGCGCCGTAGGATGTGGGTTGAGGCCGTTGCGCCTGAACCTCCCAGACATTGTGTCATCGCGATGGCTGCATCCGGTACCTGATTTTCGTTCGCCCGATTCTGCAGCTGCAAGGTGGCCTCTGCCAGCTGATAGATCCCCGTGGCTGCCCCTGGATCACCGCGCGCCTTGGATCCGCCGAAGGTTGAAATCGGGATATCGCCCATCAACGATATATTTCCATTTTGTGCCAGCTTCCAGCCCGCCCCGCGCTCTGCAAAGCCAGCTGCCTCAAGCGAAAGCGCTCCGAAAATGGAGAAAGAATCATGCAATTCAAATAGCTGAATATCTTCTGGAGACAATTCTGCTTGCATCAAGGCTTTGCTGGCTGAACGGGCAGCCGCGGACAATATCAAGGGATCCGGCCGATCGTGCACCGCCAGGGCTGATGTAGATGTCGCCGACCCAACGATCCCAACCTGGGGGCGGTCACTGCCATTGGGCAGAGTAGAGGCGCGCGCCAGGATCAGGGCTGCCGCTCCATCCGCCAACGGAGCCACGTCAAAGGTGTTGAGAGGTTCGCTTACGACGGGAGCCCTGGCATATTGTTCAGGCTTGATAGCCTTGCGGAACATTGCGTTCGGGTTCGTCACCGCGTTCTGATGCGCCGTCAGACTAAATCCCGCCAAAGAATCACTTGGCGCTTCATGTTCGTACAAATAGCGCTGCATAAGAAGGGCAGCCTGAGCGCTTAGTGTGACACCTTGCACGGCCTCATACTCTGAATCGGTTCCGGTGGCGAGCGCGGCTTGGACTTGACCGCTGGACTTATCGGTCACCTTCTCGACCCCCAGAATCAATGCTGCGTCAATCGCGCCAGATGCCAGCGCCAGGGTTGCATGTCGCACGGCCACCCCTCCAGATGCACCTGAAGCTTCGATGGTTGAGGCTTCCACGCCCCGCATGCCGGCAAAATCTGCCAGAAGGGCTCCCAGGTTAGACTGACCGGACAGTGCGGGCGCGAGCATGTTGGCCACGTACAGTGCCTGTGGTCTGAGACCTCCAGAATCTGCCTGAGCGGCGCTCATCGCCTCCAGCGCCAGGTGTCTCAGGGAAAGTTCCCAGTGTTCGCCCACCGGCATCATGCCCACTCCGGCGATTACAACCGCGTCGGGTTTGTCAGTCATTTTAGGACCAGCTTGCCTCTAAGCCTTGCGTAGGTCGCATAATCGATTACGCTGCGTCGCTTCACATAGCTTTGGGTATCTCTCGCGGCTTTGCGGCGCTCTGTCAGCGCCTCAGTCGCCCGAAGGCTGAAGGCATCAGATCCCGCACCCGAACCGTAGGAGACCATCAGGATCCGGTCTCCTGGTTCTGCGATGTCCAGGATGGCCGTCAAACCCACCATTGCCGAGCCGGCGTATGTGTTCCCAATGTCCGGCACCAGCAGTCCGGCCTCAATCTGCTTTTGTTCGAAGCCGAGGGTTTTTGCAACCCGCACGGGGAATTTGGTATTGGGCTGATGGAAAACGGCGAATTCATAGTCGGGAGCCGTAGCTCCAATCGCGTCCATAAGATATTCGGCGGAGGCCTGAACATGGCTGAAATAGGCTGGCTCCCCCGTGAACCGCTCACCGTGTTCTGGATAGGTCTCATTCGCACGGCGCCAAAAATCGGGGGTGTCGGTTGTATAGGAGTATGATCCTTCGATCACGCAGACTGCACTCTCTGCGGGGCCAATGATGAATGCCGCGCCTCCGGCACCGGCGGTGTATTCGAGCGCATCCCCCGGTCGCGCTTGAGCAGTATCCATCCCGATGGCTAGCGCATAATCGGCCATTCCGGATCCTACGAAGCCGATGGCGGCCTGAATCGCCTCTGTGCCGGCCTTACAGGCAAACTCCCAATCGGCAGCCTGAACGTGCGGGGCGGTTCCAATGGCTTCTGCCACAATCGTAGAGGTCGGCTTGACCGCATATGGGTGCGACTCCGAGCCTACCCAAACGGCTCGGATTTCAGTGGGGTCAATAGCGGAGCGTGCCAGGGCGTTGCGGGCCGCCTCGATCGACATGGTGATGACGTCTTCGTCCAAGCCGGCGACGGCCTTCTCTTTGATGGGAAGGCCGCCCTTGCCGTCGGTCCATATCCGGGCGACTTCCTGCGCCGGAAGACGGTACTGCGGCACATAAGCGCCATAGCCCGTGAAACCTGTCTCGCGGTTCGGTTTTAGCATCTTGTTTTCTGCCATGGTTCTCGCTTTCAGTATAGGTCACCCATCTTAGAGTTTGAGAAGCTCTTCTGCCCGCTCCAGGAGGATGTTGTCTTCCTCTATCATTGCGCCGGCCACTTCATCGATTTGGCTCCCTTTGGCGCCGGCGGCGATGGCTAGCTGACGAGCATGAAGCCCCATATGCCCGCGTTGAATGCCTTCTGTTGCGAGCGCTCGCAGCGCCGCCAGGTTCTGAGCCAATCCCACCGAAACTACGATTTCCGCTAGATCTTGCGCCCGCTCGACGCCCATGAGAGTCAACGCGTCGCGCGCTCCTGGATGTACGCCGGTTGCGCCGCCGATTGTTCCCAGAGCAAGCGGGATTTCCAATTCGCCGTTCAACGAACCCTGCTCATCAACCCACCAGCGACTGAGCGACGTGTACGCTCCCGATCTAGCTGCATAGGCATGCGCTCCGGCCTCCACTGCGCGCCAGTCATTGCCGGTTGCGATAACGACCGCATCCACGCCGTTCATGATCCCCTTGTTGTGTGTGGCAGCTCGGTACGTATCGACGGCGGCAAATGCCCAGGCCTCGACCACCCCGTCTCGCACTGCCTCACCTGTAAACTCACCAAACGCCAAAACGCCCGGGCGTATGGTGCAAGATGCCCTGGCAAGCCGCCGGTCCGCCAGGTTGGACAAGATGCGGAGATGGGCTCTGCCGCCAGTCAAAGCCTCAATTAGCGGGGCAATGCTCTCCAACACGGTGTTCACCGAGTTCGCCCCCATTGCATCCACAGTGTCGTAGATCAAATAGAAGACCAACATCGGCCCGATCGGGCTCTCCGTGAAGGTTTTCACTTCGATTGCGCGTGCTCCCCCGCCGACTGCGACCATCATGGGTCCCGCCCGGTCTGCGGCTTCGAGCAATTGTGATTCCGCTTGCAAAAGTGCTTCTTGAGCCTTCGAAAGGTCTTCGAGATCCAGGACCTGGATCTGGCCGATCATATGAGATGGATCAGCCTCTGCTACGAAGCCTCCCGATTCGCGTACGATCTTCGCCATGTACGAAGCTCCTGCCACGACTGAAGGCTCCTCGATAGCCATGGGCACAAGAACTTCTCTTCCATTGACAACAAAGTTGGTCGCGACGCCCAGCGGAAGGCTGTGCAATCCAACCACATTTTCGATCATCGAGTCCGCAAGCGAGACATCAAGGCCATCGGGCCCCGCAAGGCCATCCAGCGGGCGCCCAGCAGCTTCCGCAAGTCGGGCTCGCCGCTCCTCCAACCCCATATCGTAGAAGTTAGGGATCCGCGAGCTTGTTTGACGGCTGTCAGATTTCACTTCAGGTTCACCAATATTCGATACCACCTTCTCCTGTCGCCAGACTACAGCCTACACACTGCGGCTGGCAAAAACTATCAACCCTGACAATTTTCCGATAATCAAAAAGACGACCGGCGCGATGGCCCGTCGTCTGAGGATTAATGTGGGGTAGCTCAGTTCTTAAGATATTGGGTTTGGAGAATCAGGTCCAGCCAGATGAAGGCCAGGCTGCCGAACCCGATGAAGAGCAGAAGAGGAAGGTCTCCTGGGAAGAGAAAGTTGGTCCAGAATTTATTCAGGTCAGAACCAAAGATGATGATGGTCCCCGCGGTGGAAACCAATCCGAAGCCGATCGATACAATCCAAAGTGCGCTGCGACGAATGGTCATTTGCCCTCTCCAGCCGGATTGTATTCGGGGCACAAAAGAGCGTCAAGCGCTTGAGCGACCAGATTTCCAGACCACTCGGCTCGCACGTCAGGCCGCACAAGCAAAACTCCCCACGAATGTGGGGAGCGGCAAACGTTTAGTGCATCAATCGGCCAATTGCTACTACGTAATCCTCTCCTCAGTGATCGCTAGCGGGTCCATGTTCATTGGCTAATTCTCGGTAAAGTAGGCGCCCACGGTTGAGCGCAATTCGCTGGCGGAAAAAGGCTTCGACATAAACCCGGACGCGCCCGCTTCAAACGCATTTTCTTGAATCTCGGGCTCCGAGTAAGCGCTGATTACGACCACCGGAATGTCCGCCCAGGCAGGTGTTTCCTGCAAACGCTTAATCAACCCAACGCCGTCGATATCGGGCATCATCATGTCCGTGAGGATCAGGTCGGGGCGAGTTTTGTCCAGCATGCCAAACGCGTCGTTTGCATGGTGGGCCCTGTGCACCTCATAACCTTGGGTCTCCAGGATTACGGTCACTACATCGCAGAAACCGCGCTCATCGTCGACCACCAGGATCGATCGGGATTTCTCAATTTCTTCCGCATTTAAAGTCAACATATTCAGTCCTCCCTATTTGGCCACATTGTATGGCTACCAACTTTCACCGACCTTAGCAATCGGCTCAAGAATCTATCAGTCACCTTACGATGTAAGGTCGAACAGTAAAGGGGGCCAAGGCGATCTCACGCGGAAAGCGAGTGGTCTTCGATGGATAACATAAGGGAGTTTTGGGTTGTTAGGATCTACCCAGGAACTGTGCGACCGTTGATCTGGCCTTGAAGTTGGCCATATAAATTGAAATGTTTTCTGGCGAAAATGGGCGAGGATTTGGAACGAATTCCCTTAGGGAATTTTGATCAGTTACGTTACTTACGGCAAGCAATTCAAGCAGGCTGCGAGTTACGGGGGGCGCAGACAGAAGAGCTTCCATCAGAGCTACGATGCCCCGCAATAGGGGCATCGGGAACCGCACCATAACACGACGTTTACCAACAGCGGCGAGGGTGCGCCGCTCAATTTCCTCCAGCGTGAGCACTTCTGGACCACCCAGTTCATATTCTCGCCAGTGGGTGTCAGTGTCCGGTATTGCTTTAAGGATACTTGTCACGACGTCTTCCACCCAAACAGGCTCGAACTTTGACCCTTTGTCGCCAACAATTGGATATATAAGCGGCGAAAACGGGATGAGCCGGGCGAACGTATTGGCAAACTCGTCCTCCGGCCCCCAGATCACGGAGGGACGGAAGGCGGTCCACTGCAAACTCGAATCCGCCACAACCTCCTGAGCACGCCCTTTGGAGGCAAGAAAGCGGTAGGGTAGAGACGAATCGGCCCCAAGCTGTGAGAGATTGATGAAACGGCCCACTCCAGTTGACAGGGCAGCTTCTACGACGTTGACCGTTCCTCGATAGTTGACTTGCTCATAAGTCTGTCTCCCCTTTTCAATGGCGATGGCAACCGTGTGGATAACGGATTGAACTCCGTCAAATGCGGGAGATAGACTCTCCGGCCTTGTGACATCGCCTTCAACGATCTCAATCTTGAAATCTTCAAGTCGCCCCTCGCGCGTGACGCGGTGCCGGTCTCGAACCAACGCGCGGACTCGTTCACCAGATTCCGACAACCGCCGCACGATATGGCTGCCGATATAACCACCGCCACCGGTCACCAAAATCACGCTTGGATCTCCTCGGGAAACGCCCCGATTCTAATGCCTTAACCAAAAAGCCCCCCGAAGGGGGTCTCATTAGATAGCTTCGACTGTGCTCGCCCTAGGCCTCGGCGAACTTCTCAGCGATCTCGAGTCGATTTCGACCCCCTCGCTTGGCGACATAAAGCGCCTCATCTGCAAGGGCGATCAATTCATCGGCGCCTGCTTCAGGAAAGAGCTCAGTTGAGACGACTCCTGCGCTAGCAGTGATCCACAGCGGCGCTCGGCCAACCACTACCGTCTCCTTTGCAATTTCCCTGCGTAGCCGTTCGCCAAGCATCACCGCCGTTTCTATGTCGCAGCAAGGGTGTACCAAGAGGAATTCGTCGCCTCCATAGCGACCGGTAGCGTCATAGGTGCGGACGCAATTCCGCATTCGCTGCCCACATTCCAGCAGCACCGTGTCTCCGGCTTGATGCCCGTAGGAATCGTTGATCCGCTTGAAGTCATCCAGGTCGATCATCGCCACACCCAGATATTCGCCTTTGCGTAGGCCTCGATCGAGCTCGCGATCAAGGATGTCCAAGATGGCAGCACGATTCCAGAGGCCGGTGCCGGAATCGGTTGTCGCTTGGGAATGCAGCTTATCCCGCGTCTGGATGAGCTGGTCCTGGATTTCCAAGATGCGTTTGCCGGCTTCAAGTCTGGCCTGTAATTCGTGGGACCGGAAGGGTTTGACAATGTAGTCGTCGGCTCCGGCGTTCAAGCCGGCGACAAGGTGCCTCTCCTCATCGTACATTGTGAGCAGAAGGATGTAGATATACGGCTCCTGGGATTGCTCACGCACACGGCGCACGATTTCCACGCCGTCGATCCCCGGCATGCTCTTGTCCAGGATGGCCATTCGCGGCGCGTCGTCACGCTGGAGAATATCCCAGGCCTCTTCGCCATCGTCGACGGCGACTACCTGATAACCCCATTCGCCCAGCACCTCTCCCAAATGGTCGAGGGTGCTGTCGTGATCGTCCGCAATCAGTACTTTATTGCTGTCGATAGACACAAAGACCTTCCCGAAGTAAAGGCGGTTTGTGCCCATTCTAAAAGGAACTAAGGGGGAAATAGCTTACAGAGAACTTACGAGAGGTGCCCCCACGGGGATTCGAACCCCGGTCTTGGCCTTGAAAGGGCCACGTCCTAGTCCCCTAGACGATGGGGGCGGGCATTTAGGTGGCGGATTCTAACACGCACGGTTCAGCAAGCCCCTCGACACGGGGAGCGGTCAACGGCTCCCTCGAAATCACCTGCCCCTCGATTAGACGGGGCTGTCACCGGCTCCCACGAAATGAGGGGGCGGTGATGAGCCTGCGCACGCAAAGCTCTCGATCAGTCCAGGCTCGAATGCGTGCGTCCATCTTGGCCGGCGTGCTTGCGGACGTAATCACTGTTGGAAGTCTGGCGTCGAAGCGGTAACCAAATAATTGGTAAAGTTTTTCGCGCACCCATGGCGTCATCGACTCGGTTCCCAGATCGTCGAGCACCAGCAGCGGGGTATTCCGGATCTGGTTGAACCTTCGATCATAAGATACCGTTGAAGCTGGGCTGAAGGTCGACCGCAGATGATCCAACAAGTCGGGAACACTGACGAAGGTGACCGGGTGGCCCTGTGTGAGACGATAATTGGCGATGGCGGCAGCAAGGTGTGTCTTGCCGACCCCGTAACTCCCCCCCAACATTAGCCAGCCAGCGGGTTCCTCGGCAAACACCTGTGCCGCCTTAAATGCATCTTCGAGCGACCTGATCTGCTCGGCAGGAAGCTTCTCTTCTTTGCGAAGTCGGAAACTATCAAAGGTCTGATCGTGATGCAGATCCAGCGAGGACAGCTCGTCCCGGCCAGATTGTTTCATCGGTGTACGGTAATCCGGCGCGTGGATATAGATCCGATCCACCAACGATGGATCCAGGATGCGCGATCGCAATCGAGCCTCGATCTCCTCCAGGGCTAAATTGGTGGTGATCACCACTGATAAGCGATTCGCGTATCGGTGGTTGAGGATCTGAAACATTTTTTCACGTGCCCACTCGGTCGCGTTCTGGGTTCCAAAATCGTCCAGCACAATCAGCGGAGCTGTGCGTATCTCATCGAAGCGCTGTTGGAAAGTCGTACCCTCATCACTGAATGTGGCACGCAGCTCGTCTAAAAGGTCTGGAACGGTGAGGAATAGAGTTGCGGTACCGTTTTCCGCGGCCTCGTTCGCGATCGAGGCCGCCAAATGGGTTTTCCCGACCCCGAATCCGCCCTGGAGAAGCAGCCATCCATCCACGTTCCCGGCGTAAGTCTTCGCTCGTTTGAATGCCGCATGCAGGGATTCTCGCTCCTGCTCGGATGTGCCGACCCTTCCGTCGGGGTCGAAGGTGTCAAAGGTCAGGTTTTTTAGCTCATCGAGACGGCTGAGCCGGAAAAGCCGCTCCTGCAGATGCAAGCGCAGCTCCGGATCACGACATTCACATATTTCCAGGCGACCAAAATCGGGATGCCCGACCGGCGCCTGAACGCGCAAATATCCGACTCCTCCACAGTGCGGGCAATCCGGGTCCCCTAAGAGATCGGTTGATCCGTTAGGCGTCCCAGAAATCTGCGAATTGGCCCTGCTGGTATCGTCGGCGGGCTCTTTCGGTGTCTCCTCGGTCTTCTCGCTCATGCTTCCCTGTCTCCATCCAGTCTTGAAGGATGGCTTCGACATAGCGCCATTTCCGAACGTTGTTGTCGACCGCGATCTGAATGGCATCAACGATCCAGTCTTCGGGGTAGGTCTGCTCCGCATCTCGCAATCGATCGGCGATCATGGGAGTCAGCGGTCCAATGTTCTTCTCGTAGAGATTGAAAATATTCGGTCGTTCCAGTCGAAGCTCAAGCGGTGCCTCGGACTCCCCGCTTGGCCTCCACTTGCCGGCTTCGATGGCTTCTACGGCCGCGCGCCCGTTCGGGCCGTTTAGGAAATAAAAACCTTGTGGATCACTGCCCATTTCCAAAGTTGCCATTAACAAGCTGCCTCGAGCCACGCACCGTTCCAGTGCATCGTCAAGCGCTTCCAATCCCTTGAGCGGCCCAGATAGCGCATCCAGAAGCAGGCTGTCTTTCGCCAATTCGTCGCGGCTAAGATACGGAAAATCCCCTTCCGATCGCGACAAAAACCAGAAGGAATAAAGGATCATTTTGAGCTCTGCCAGATGATCGATGCTTGGCAAAAGCTCGCTGAACAAGGGATTTGGGATGGCCGTCAGACGGGTGGTGCCCGTCGGAAAACCATTGAAGGTGCTCATAGTTCGGGGGCGGGTTCAGCCTCCCGTATTCGAGGGGCAGCTGCATTTTCAAACTTGGCCAACGATTCGCGGAAGACCAACTCGATCGATCCGACCGGGCCATTCCGGTGCTTGGCGACGATGATCTCGGCGATATTCTGCTTGAGCGTGTCGGTTTCATATTGATCTGGCCGGTAAATGAACATCACGATATCTGCGTCCTGCTCTAAACTGCCGGATTCACGAAGGTCGGACAACAGCGGGTGTTTGTCGGATCGCTGCTCGACCGCTCTGGACAGCTGCGCCGCGGCCAGGACCGGGACGTTAAGTTCGCGGGCCAGCGCCTTGAGGTTTCTAGAGATATAGGAGACTTCCTGCACGCGATTATCCATGCGTGTGTCGCCTGTCATCAATTGTAGATAGTCGATGATGATCAGATCCAGGCCAACTTCCATGTGCAGCCTGCGACATTTTGTGCGCAGCTGAAGCGGGCTGATCGAAGGCGTATCGTCGAGGTAGATGTGAGTCTCTCCCAGAGCGCTGACGGCCTGGGTGAATAACGGCCACTCCTCGTCCTGGATCTCGCCGAGTCGCAACTTCTGGGAGTTGATCCCGGTTTCCTGAGCGACCAATCGCTGAACTAGCTGCTCATTTGACATCTCCAGCGAAAACATAGCAACGTGCTGCTTGTGAAGCTGGCTGGCATTCTTAGCAACCGAAATACAAAAGCCTGATTTGCCCTGGCCCGGGCGTCCGGCGATGATCAGCAGATCACTCGGCTGCATGCCGCCCAGCAAGCGATCCAGATCAATGAAGCCGGTGGGCACACCAATCGTTTCATCTTTGTGGCGAGCCAGGTAGTCAATTCGATCGTAGTACTCACTCAGCACCTGTCGAATGGGCTGCAGTTGGTGCGGAAGACGCTGCTCGCTGACGCCAAAGACCGCCTTTTCGGCTTCATTGACAACGTCTTCCAAAAGGGTGTCGGACTGATGGGCCAGACGCGCGATCCGATTGGCGGCTTCCAGCAGCCTTCGCCGTGTGGCCGCCTCCTCCACCATATGGCCGTACGCTTCTGCGTGAATTGAGGACGGAACGTTGTTGATTAGCCCGGTGAGGTAGGCATGCCCGCCGACTTCGACCAGCCGACCCTGACTGTCAAGCTGCTCCCCAACCGTCAGAAGATCGATCGGCTGGCGTTGTTCTTGAAGGCGGGTAAATGCCTCCCAGATCCACTGGTTGCGATGCAGAAAGAAATCATCGGCAGAGAGAAAGTGGGCCAGGTCGTAATAGACCTCCGTGTTGACGAGAACGGAGCCTAGAACGGCCTCCTCCGCTTCCCGATTGTGGGGAATGGATTGGCCTTCGTTTGAATTCGTCGACTTTTCCGTCATATCACTAAACCGAAAACTGGCGCATCAATTCGCCTTGTCAAACGTTGCTTAGGTTGGAATGCGCATGGGAAGGAGGTCAGCGCGGTTTGGCCTATTCCTCCGAATTGCCCCCTGAAGATTCCATGTCATCCAGGTCGAGCGTCTCGACAAAGTCTTTGAAGACCTCCAGTCGCTCTTCTCCACTTTCCCCAAGGTCCTCTGATTCCAGCTCATCCTCCGGTACGGAGGCGGCTTCCTGCATGACATCTTCAGAAACAAAGACCGGAACGTGGGCTCGAACGGAGAGCGCAAGCGCATCGGAGGGACGCGAGTCGATCTCAATTTCCTGCCCGTTGGCGGTCATGATGATCTGTGCAAAGAAGACGTCGTCTTTGAGTTCGGTGATATTAATCTGCGTAATTTCGGCGCCGAGTTCCTGCAAAACATTGCGGAGCAAATCGTGTGTCAACGGACGCGAAACTTCCAGTTGTTGAAGGCTGACCGTTATGGCTTCAGCCTCATACGGCCCGATCCAAATCGGCAAGAAGCGGTCCGAATCGACATCCTTGAGAATCACGATTCGGTGCTGCGACATTAAGCTGACTCGAATGCTATCGATTGAAACTTCTACCATCGCTGGGGCTCAAAAGGTAGGCCATTCTAACATACCGACCTGCGCGGCATTTTTGAGCGAAATATGGCGGCTGGAGAGGAGGCTTCAGCGTTTTTGGAGCTCGGGAATCAAGCTACGCGAAGGCCACCGCAATGTCAGCCGCAACCTGCGCATTGTTGCGCAGGAGCGAGAGGTTGGCTCCCAGGGATCGGCCGTTTGTGTATTCAGACATTCTAGATAGCAGGAATGGCGTCAGTGCCGCGCCGCTCACTTCGCGCGCTTCTGTCTCTGCTTGCCGCAGAGCCTCCTGCACTTCTTCCAGCGGAACGGCATCCGATTCGGGGCAAGGAACGGCGATCAATACCGCGCCGGCAGAAGGAATATCCCAGTGGCTGCGCAGGATGGCTGCCACTTCGGTCGGCGTATCCGCGCGGACGCTGACCGGCAGTCCGCTCTCCCTGCTGTAAAAACTCGGGAATTCATCAGTCTGATATCCGATCACGGGCACGCCGGCTGTTTCCAGCCATTCGATCGTGCGCGGAATATCTAGAATCGCCTTGGCGCCGGAGCACACTACCGCAACCGGGGTCTGAGCCAGCTCGGGAAGATCTGCCGACACATCCATGGCGTCTCCACGGTGCACGCCGCCGATCCCTCCGGTGGCTAAGATCGATACTCCCGCGGAGTTCGCCATAATCATCGCTCCCGCAACCGTGGTGCCCCCGGACCGCCCGGACGCCCCGGCCCACCCATAGTCGCGGCGGCTGATCTTCACCGCCTGATCATCGAGCGACAGGCGCTCAAGCTCTTCGTGAGTCAGCCCAAGGTGCGCAACGCCGTCAATGACCGCTGTGATTGCTGGCAGAGCGTTTGCTTTTCGGACTTCAGCCTGCATGCGGCGTGCTAGCTCTAAATTGATCGGGCGCGGCAGACCGTGCGTAATCACGGCTGATTCGAGCGCCACCACCGGACGGCGCTCTGAAAGCGCAGCACTGATCTCCGGATGGATCTGGAGCCAGCTCGAGACGGATTTAATCATCATGGTGTAAGGAATTAAGGCTTACTAATGATGCGGCTTCTAAAGATCAGAGTGAGGGGAGCGCTCCGTCAACGACTCCAATTGTGACAAAGTCTCCTGCAGGCGCTCCGGTATTTCGAAACTGCCAGGATCCAATCGCCGCGCAGCCTCGACTCGACCTTGAAGGTCAATAAGCCTCCTCCGAAACCGCTCAAGTATCTCGTAGCATCGATTACGATCTGACGTCTGCCCGTTGTTCCAAGCTGCGATCAATTCCAGAATTACCTCTCGATGGAGGGCGTACTCTCGAAGTTGACGTGCCCGCGCCAGGTGCTCCACCGAACGCAATCGGCGGGCTCGAGCCTCGTCTCTTGCGACACCAGTCAGAGTCTGGCCTGCAGCAATTTCCAAATCGGTGGATGGAATTTGATCGTCTCGCACTTCCCATGTGCCCACTCCTACCCAGACCAATTCCAGTCCCAGGTCTCGAAGCCGCTGCTTTCTCTCCTGCGTGTGGAAGCTGGCGGTAAGCTCGCGGCGTGGGATGTGGACTTTCAGTGCGCTCTGACCATTGTCGCTTGGTAACGCCAGAAATTCCTCGAGCGTGCGGGTGCCGACATATTTCTTAAGCTCATCTACAGCGATGGTAGGCAAGGTTTCGGTCCAACGCGGCGAGCCCGACTCATCGGCAATTCCGCTGTACGTCAGGTTTAGCATGCTTCTCGGATCGGCCTGATAGGTCCCGTCGTCATTTCTTCGATATGAGCTGAAAGCACGGAAGACGATCTGGATATCTCGGGCATGCACGACGATGCCGTCTTTAGTGACCGTGCGGATCTCGTCGATTTCACGAAGCTGATCCCGCAGATCGATCACGTCCCGCAAGCGTTCAAAACCCTGAACAAAGTAGTGCGAACGTCCGGGGCTCGGACCGTAGATCCGTGGCTGGCCTTCCATGGTCTCAAAAACCGCTGCGAAACCGAGGTGCAGCTTCAAGTAGCCGGGTCCTCCGATGCGCAGGAGCGGATTCTGCCGGTCTAGATCGGTAACGTTGCCGGCATCGATGGTCAACAACGGATAGCGTATGCCCAACACCGAACCCAGTAGGTAGCGGTACGCGATGCTTGTTGATTCAAGTTCGAACAAATCCGCCAGATAGCGGGCGCCGAGGTGAAATGACAACAAAATAGCAAGCAGGACTGGAAACACGAAGAGCAATACCTGGGGGCTAAAGAAGGAACTAAGAACCTCCAA
>SDBT01010040.1_pt1 | contig 15322 bp, 19 predicted proteins | sample 2277101 | NCBI WGS metagenome assembly SDBT01 (sample SAMN10404973, study PRJNA504765) | marine sediment metagenome | isolation source: marine sediment core GS10_PC15, 103 cmbsf | place: Arctic Ocean: Southern Knipovich Ridge | collected 2010 | reverse complement strand
AAATTCCATTATATAATAGGAACCTCAACTTTAATTGTAGCTGTAGTTAAAGGCTCATCACCTTGTGTATACTGAATCACAAAAGTAAAGATATAAGGAGAATCTTCTCCCATGAAACAGTTTTCACAATCAAATAATTTACCTTTAGCTTCTAAAGTTCCCGAAAAAGGCAAGTATTGTTGGCCTGTATAATGGAAGAGATAGTTGTCGTTATATTCATCTTCCCAACGAACATAAGATGATACTTCTGTTTGGTCATTTTTATTTAATCTGTCTACTATTATGTTAGATTGAGTTAACTTTAAAGAAGTGATATTATTTTCCTTCAAATTAGGTATTGTTATTTCAATATCTATTCCACCTTTATACTGTCCCTCATTAATATAATTTGGTTTAATTAAGATTTCAATAGGATTTTCTTCTTTTGGTTGAAATATTGTCCACTCCTTTATTGGAGAGATGCCAAAAATACCTTGAGTTAATGAGATTATCGTCAAAATCAAAACTATAGCTCCTAATACAATCATTATACTTGATTTTTTTGACATATCATACGGTAATAATCAATTTATTTATAAATATTTCTTAACAAAGAAGCAAAGTTTTTATAGAGTTCTTTGATTATTAATATTTGGATGGTTTTTGAAGAAAATGAATAAAAAAGAGTTAATAATTGGTTTCTTCGGTGGTGTTGTTCTTACGGCCATATCAATCTGGTTTGGTTATTATCTCTCTTCACCCATAGACTTTGAAGTTTGGCATAATGTTTCAGAAGACCAAGAAAGATTGGTTATCTACGCCAAAAACAATGACCAGTTTCGTTATCCTAGTAAAATCAATTTATATAGACTAGAAGTTAATGAAAGAACGCCACATATTCAGAAACCAGATGATAAAAGTTTTAAGCGTGGTAAAGAAAAAATGTTGTTTAATTTATCAATTAATATCGAAAAAGAAAATGTACCTTTTACAAAAGATAATTGCAAAAATTGTTTTACAGTACCTTACTTCAATCTTTTTTTTCTAACAGAAGAAAATTTTATTTCTTATAAAATTACCTGTGACAAATGTTCACCTCAGGGTATTGTTAGGAGAGTACCTGAATTTCAAATGATACCTTTCTCAATAATCCTAGACCCCATTAATAAAACCTTTCGTAATCTTTCAATTCCCAAGTATTCTTGGACAGAAGTAAAATTAGAAGATTTTAAAAAATGACGTCACCATCATTTAAAGAGAATAACCCTCCCCAAAAACCACATTATTTATAAATAAATTTATTTGGGTTTCCATTATTTTTCAGAACATTCTACTGTTCCACTCTCAAAACAGTCATAATTATTTTCTATTTCATATAATTCTGTAATACATTTAATTTGTAAATCTTGTATTTGTGTATTTGCTTCAATTATTTTTGTGTTGGCTTCTTCTAATAATATGTTGTACTTATTTGATAATAAGAATATAGTTAAAAGTAAATATGCTATGATAATTATATTTAATATCCTATACCATTTTATTTTTTTCATTTAGACCAGATACTATTTATGGTAATAACTATCATTAATGTTAGCTACACTTTTATATAAATCTTACGTTTTTAAACTATATGTTAGTTGCTGAAGTAGGAACTCTTGAAATATTGAGGGAATTAGATAATACCAAAGAATTTCTGAGATTTCATGAATTAAGAAAGCGTTGTAAAATTCCACAAAACACACTAGTCAGAAGACTTAAACAATTAGAGGAATATAAACTAATTGAAAGAAAACTTAATTTGGATAGGACTGTAGATTATAAAATAACGCAAAAGGGAAAAGAGGTTTACCAACTTCTATTGAGAATTAATAAATTAATTATGCATAGTTAGAATACGTTCTCTAACATGATTATTTAATGTAAATGGTTTATCAGATTTAGCATTTTGTTTCATATAATGCAAAGTTCCCTTTGAAAATCCTAATTTCTTCCATTTTGAGTAAGAGATATTGTCAATTATTTCTCTTATTTCTTCATTATCTTGCCTTTCTAATTTCTGAGATGGGTCTATAAAATCTATTTTGCTCTTTTTTCCAATCAAATAATGAGCTAATTCCCTAGTTTTTGTTAGCATTATATAAGACCATGTACAAAATTTACCTTGATAAATTACTTTTTTGTTTAACTGAGTATTAATTTCTTTCACCAATTTTTTAGCTCCAGATGGTCGTAATCGTAAAGTATAATTTTCTGTCCTTATAAAATCTTTTTTGTTCATGACATTATTTTCTAAAAGATTAATAATGGTTAAATCTACTAGGAATCTAAAAGGCTCTTGCAAATCATAAGCTAGACTATTCTTTCCCATTGTCATTTCATGCAAGAATCCTACATGAACATCTAAACCAGCACTATTAATAGCTCTCAAACATTCTGCTTCAAGAATAGAATAGCCATAGTTGAGCATGCAATTTACCATATCACCAGCTCCACAAGGATGTTTTATATTCTTCCGTGCCTCAAATTCATAACTCTTTGAAACTATCTTTGAAAATTCTCCCCAATAATGACCAGCTATCCTTCCTTCAACCATCATTAAATCTGGTATCGTTTTGCATTTTCTAAAGATAGATATTTCCTTTGAGAAATTATTATTAATTTGAGGGTATCTTTGCTTTAACCAATCCAGAACATTTTGGGTTCTTGAAAATTTAGCTTCAAGAATCTTTCTCGCTATCTTTAACCGTAAATTTGAATCCGCATAAGCATTGTATTGAGCAAATTTTGTTTTAACTTGTACGCTATCTTTCGGAAGCATTGTAGTTAATAGTTTTCCATTCCAATCAAGAACTGTAATTTGAACATTATGTTTAATTATCCACCTGATTGAGTCTAATGTTATGTTCCCATTTCTTCCATATATAATTATATTATCAACATCAATCCTTTTAGGTGTAAACACATACTGTTGAGGTTCTTCTGTTGTTGAAAATCGTCCATCTTTAATATAGAGTTTTGCTCCATCCACATGCATATCAATTCCGTGTCCTTTTAAGAGTAAAAGCCTCATAAGTACTGCACCTCACCTAGATATTCTTTAATTACATCTATGAAAGGTACAGCTAAACAATTTATATGTTTCCAATAATAACTGTATAAAAAATTAGTAAAATTTGTTGATGGTATTTTTTTCTTTAATTTTTTAATGTATCTCTCTTTTTCAATTTCAAGTTTTTTAATTTCCCGATTAATTCTTTCTTCCACATATGATATATCAATCGTAAAATCATTTGATTTGAATCTATCATAATTAACAGAATTCTTTAATCTATCAATTTCTTTTTTAAAATAGAGGTTAATTTTTTCTTCCAAAACATTCATACAAATTCTTTTAAATTCTTCATGTTTCAGTTCATAAAGTTTTTTTCCATGACTCATTTTTTCATTCAATAAATTGAATTGTTTTAAGCTTCTGATACTTTGGGCAATAGATTGTTCTGAAATCCCCAATGTTTTTGCATACCCTTTTTGGTATGTACATGTGCTATACATCACGATAATCATTCTTCCTAAATTAGGCGAATATAGTAAACTTTTTGGTTCAAGAGCATCTATTGAATGTCTTTTTCCCCTTTTTTTGTAAGCATCCCAATTTCTACATCTACACTTCTTGTTAGCGCATCTTTGAGGACTTTCTCGTCGGGATTTCCACTTATAACCACATTTCTTACAGGTTAATATCATTGTGTAACAATTAACATATGTAACTGTATTATTATATAAAGGTTTCTATTTATGTAATATTACATGACATTAAACAATTGAAAAAGGTTGTAATCGAACGTAATTGTATGGAATATCATAGAATGCTGTGTAATATCACGAAATTTTGTGCAATATCATGGAATATAACATAATCTGGCGTAATATGGGGTAAATGTAAAACGAGGTGTTACAATGGAATTAATTAATTTTAGGTTGGATAAAGAGACAAAAGTTTCTCTAGAAACATATTGTAGGAGAGAAGAAAGAAGCATATCTCACGCAATAAGGTATGCTATAAAGAGATTAATGAAAGATGAAATGGAAAGTACCCAAAAAAAGATACGGGTTATCCCAACAAAGAAAAAAGACAAGCTTATTCAAATAGTGTCTGATAAGGAAAAAGAAAATGTTCAGCAAATGGTACGAATCGTTTAATAAATGGAAAACTGCAAGAAGCCGTACTACTAGGTACGCTAAGGGAATAATCCAAAAGCACAAGTTATTTGCTAAACTTACTTTAGGTGAACTAAGAAAAGCAAGAATTTCTGATTTAATCTTCTCAAATAAAAGATGGTCTGACTTAACAGCTAGTGAAAAAAGAGAGCGAAATCTTGCATTAGAAGTATTAAGAAATATGAGAAAAGGAGAAACTCTAAGGGCTTCTTCTAAGAATGTAGGGTTATCAATAAATTCAATAAAAAAACATCTTGGAAAATCTTTGTTCAAAAAACATGGTCGTTGGTTTGTTAAAAACAAAGATAGAATTCAGAGAGGCATGACTATTTACAAACAAAGAGTAGGTAAAATAAGTATAGCTGTGACTAACTCAAGAGACGCTTCCATAATTGGTGAATATTTCTCGGCAGTTAAACAAGCCCTGAAAACAGGAGATTCTTCACATCTAAAAAAATTCAAAAAAATAACTATTATTGACGCAAAAGGCAAGAAACACAAACTTGAAACAAATCTTGATAGACTTTATGAGATAGATGATGAAATGGAAGATGTAGAGTTCTTTGAAATATATTATGACGAGGCATAAATGGACAAAGAACAATACAAATCTAAAATTAAGAGAATGGTACAAGAAGGAGAAGCCAAAAAGATGTGTTTTCTTTGCGGTGAAGATGAACCTTCAATTTTAAAAGAGTTTGAAAATCATCATCTATGGGGCAAAGCTAATTCAGATGATAAAATCCTTTTATGTCTTAATTGTCATGCTTATGTCACAAACAAACAAAATCAATTAAGTCCAGAAATCCGCTCAAGAAAAGCGACTCCCTTAAACAGAAAACTATATTCCTTATTCTCTTTTTTTGCTTTTTTAAAACGTGGAGTAAGCATAGGAGAAAAAATGATATCGGACATCATAGAAAATGAAGAAACTAGCAATAAGAGTGTTGGGAGTTCCAGAAAGACAAATCAAAAAGAAGTATTTTAAAAAAGACAATGACCCTCTTACCCATTCAAGAATATTGGTCTTTGATACTGAAACTACAACCGACAAATATCAAAATCTAAAATTAGGATACTTTAAAATATTTCATAAAGGTTTATTACAACATCATGGATTATTCTATGATAATTTAACAGAGAAAGAATACAGAATATTATTGAAATATTCGCAAGACCTAAAGATTCCATTATACACAAAAGACAAATTTATTGAATTGTTTTATCAAGAGACTTATTTCTTAAAAACGCTTTGTGTCGGTTTTAATCTTCCTTTTGATTTGTCAAGATTGTGCATTAATTTTGGTTGTGCAAGGTATTCTCAAAAAGGTGGTTTTTCTTTTCAATTATCAGATGATAAATTTTTACCAAGAATTCGAATAAAGCAACTTAATGGAGATAATTACAATATTAATTTCTCGAGGTCAAAATATAATAAAGGTAATGATAGTTTTAATGGTTATTTTTTAGAAGTTCAAAGACTAGCCAGTATATTTACAGATAAAAAAAGAATTTCCCTAAAACAAGCTTGTGAAATATTTAACACCAAAACTCAAAAATTAGAAACGAATGAACATGGAAAAGTAACAAAGAATTACATCAAGTACCTTATCCATGATGTCCAAGCAACCTATGAGCTATATTTAAAGATAAAAGAAGAATTTGAAAAATATCAAATTGAAATGCCTTTAACAAAGATTTATTCCTCTGCTTCTATGGGGAAACAAGCCTTAAGACAATTAGGAATAAACCCATTTACTAAACAAAATCAAGATTTTCCGTCAGAATTAATGGGTAATATAATGAGTGCTTATTTTGGCGGTAGAACTGAATGTAAGATAAGAAAAACTCCTATAAAAGTTTCAACTCTTGATTTTACAAGCATGTACCCTACCATGACGATACTTATGGGTTTATGGGAATGTATAATCGCTGATAAGATAGATTATATTGAAGATACTGAAAATGTTCAAGCGTTATTGAATAAAATTACATGTAAAGACCTAACTAAAAAAGAATTATGGAAAAGTCTAAATGTTCTTGTTGAACTTCAACCAAATGAGGACATACTTCCAATAAGGTCAAATTATAATGAATACTCTGACATCTACAATGTTGGATTGAATTATCTAAAATATAAGGAAAATTTGTTTTATGCTCTTCCAGATGTTATAGCATCAAAAATATTAAGTGAAAGAACCCCTAAGATAAAAAAGGCTATAAGATTTATTCCGTTAGGAAAACAAAAAACTCTGAAGCAAAGTAAAATATTAGAGTTTACAATAGATTCAACTAAAGAAAATTTTATTATGAAACTTGTTGAGGAAAGGCAAAGAATAAAAAAGTATTCTGAATCATTAGTTAAAGAAAATTCCAAAAAATCATATTTATTAAGTTTACAAAAAGCTCTCAAAATATTAGTAAATTCTACAACTTATGGAATTTTTGTAGAGATGAATTCGGATAAAAGAATAGGGAAGCAAGAAATATTTAGCAATACTAATTTTAATTGTTCAGATAAAAGAATAGAGAAATTAGGTGATTACTTTAATCCAATTATAGCGGTTATGCTGACTTCTGGTTCAAGATTGTTATTAGCAATGGCAGAGAAATTTTTGATTTCTAAGGGTTATAATCATGCCTACATGGATACAGATAGTATCTATACAGACCCTAAAATAGCAGATGAATTAAGCAAATACTTTGATTCGCTTAACCCTTATTCATTTAAAGAATCTTTACTAAAAATAGAAAAAATAAATAAATTACTTTATGCAATTAGCTCTAAAAGATATTGTCTCTATACTCTAAAGAATGGTAATCCCATTATATCTTCTTATTCTGATGAAAATGAATATAAACTTCATGGCTTGGGGCATTTACTTAATCCATTTTCTACTAAAAATGAATCTTGGCATAAGGAGATATGGGAAGATATTTTAAAACTTCATTATGGAATTATTACTGAACAAGATATCTATGAGAAATATTTGAAATTTTGTGCTATAAGCAAACTAACAATATCTACACCAACAATAATGAAAAAGTTTGAGATATTGAATAAAAACAAATCCATAAATAAGAAGATAAAACCTTTTAATTTTGTTTTGATTGGAATAGGCAACAAGAAAAAAAGAGATGTTATAAAGCCAATAGCCCCTTTTACAAAAGATAATCAAAAGATTATTTTTGAATCATTTATAGATTACAAAACAGGGAAAAAGTGTCAAGGCATAGAATATTGGCAACCACTAAGCGAGATAATTCTTAATTACATAAATCATAAAGAATCAAAATCAGATGGGGATATAGGTACATTAAAAAGAAAACACCTAAGACCTCAGAAAATACTATACATAGGAAAAGAGACAAGGAACATAGATAAACAAGTTTTAGATAAATCGGATATTCAAGAGTACCATAATCTAAGAAAGATTCTTGATATTACTCCAGAACAAGCAAGAAAATTAGGGATAAAACATAGGAGTACTTTGAAAAGGATTAAGGACAAAATAAAACAAGGTAAAAAAGTTAATTTAAATAGCTCGGCAGTAATAAAATTGCTTAGAGGCTCCTGAATATGAAGAACTTATTATGGTGGAAATAATTACTTAAGTGTATAGCACAAAATTGTTAACACAAATATTAATCTAAGAGACCATTGTCTATCATTATAGTTAGGTTGTATCCCATGCATAACATCATTCCTAAACTGCCATAATCCTTTATATTTCCAAGCTTTGCTTTTAATACTTTTTGTCATAAAATCTTTAAAGGACTTATCAAAAAGAGAATAAATCTCTTCTAAAACTGAGTCCATATTAGCATGTTTTCTTTTACCTTTAATTCTACCTTTAACTACAATTCCTTTTTCCTTACCATATTTTATGAATATTCCATCTATTGACAAAATTAGTAAAGGGATTGATACATAATAATCTTTTTTACAGTGTCCAATTAAAGCACTTCTAATAATTTTTGAGTACGGCTTAACGAATTTATTTGACTTTAAAATTTTAAGAACTTCTGGTATCTCTTTCTTTTGTGTAATGAAGTTCTTAAACCTTCTTCTACGATGGTCATATAAGGTATTTAAATTTGCAGGAAGATTACCAGCCAGTATCCATTTTTCATTAGATTTTTTAATTTTATCATAGCGCTTCTTATACTGTCCAAATCCATAATTGATTCTGAGACTGAATAGCTCAAACCCTGCGCTAATCTTTTCCATCATATCTAAAAGAGGCAATTTGCGTATAATAGGCATTTTAGGTACCATATAACCTTATGACTTAGAGATAGTATAAATAATTTTTTAGCTGTTTGTCCAAGAAATATCAATTTAATCAGGTAATTTTTTATATTTAAACATCTTCCCTTTTACTATGACTTCACTTACCCAATATCTAACACCAAGTAACAGTCAAATAGTTTCAAGTATTTTTTTAATGATATTTACTGGAGTTTTGGCATATTATACTTATTATCTATATCAGGAAACAAAGAAAAATAGAGAATATCAAATTCAATTAAATCAACCAGAGTTAAGTGTTATTTTTGAACCTTCTAAAGAATACATAAATTGGATTAATATAAAGATAAAAAATATTGGAAGAAGTCCATTATATGATTTAGAATTAGAAAAGGTAAATAATGATTTTGTTTGTTTTAACGGTAAAAAAGTATCCAAATTAAAATATTTGCAAAAGATTAATTATCTTAGACCAGACCAAGAAATCAAACAGTTTTTTATATCCCTTGCAGATGGGAAAAATAAACCCGAGAAGATGCAGTTCTCTTTGTTTTTTAAGTATAAAAACAGGAAAGATAGAATTTTCAGAAAAGGATTTGACTTTGATTTTACACAATTTTATGATATGAGCCAATTAGGTGAAGAGCCTTTGAATAAAATAGCTAAAGATTTAGGGAACATTGAAAAAAACATTGGACATTTAGCAAGTGGATTTAAAAAATTACAAGTAATTACACAAACAAAGAAAGAAAGGAGAAAGGAAGAAAAAGAATATATAAAAAAAATAAAAACTAAAATTAAAAAAAACAAAAAAGGCTAAAAATGGCTGAGAAAGATGCCAGAGGCATAGTTTTAGTATTTATTTTTGCTTTAGCTATGGCAATAATCATTTCAAGACAATTATTCCCTTTTTTTCTTACATTAAGTATAATCTCTCTTATTGGGCTTATTATTATTGTTGGAATAGAATTATTTAACGATAATTTTGGAGAATTTTCTTTATATGTTGGTATAGCTTTTGTAATATTTCTTTTATTGACTTCAGTTACTTGGCTTATTGGTTATGGAATTGGTGGGACTACTTTTGGACAAGCTAGTTTAGAAATATATTACGCATTTACAGGCGCAGAACAACAAATAAGTCAAGAATTACAAAATGTAATCAATCAAATAGTAGATGACTCCTGTAAAACATTGAGTGAAGAAAATTGTAATTTACTAAAAACTACTGCGGAATCTGCAAAAACATTACAGGAAGTTTCAGATAAAGCCAACCAACTAAAGAGTCTAAGTAATATTGCTAAAAGTGTTAGCTAAATCCACTTGAACTCTATAAAAGCCTTTATAAACAGCGTTGCCTTTTTCGAGGCTTATATATATCCCCAAATATAACTGAGCCCGCGAGGATTCGAACCCCGATTAAGCGGTAGCCTCCAAAGACCGAAGCCGCTCGTGTTATCCGTTACACTACGGGCCCATAATTCTATTCCTGATAGTATAACTATTTAAAATTAATTAAAAATACAGAAGAAAAAACAAAAAAACTCTATTGGTTCTTTCCCAATGTAATCTCAATTATGGAAACCCGCACGTCTTTTCCTTCCTTATTCTGGAATCCTTCAGAATCAATTCTTATGCCCCTGACAGAAATCTGGCCCTCCAAAAACCTTTTTGAGGTAACTTCTGCAATATCAACTGCCCTGCTAATAAACTTACCTCTTGCCTTTATAATCACTTCTGGTGCATTTTTTGTCGTGAACTGCATCACCACTCCAGTCACATAGTTCATAAAAGGCTTTCCACCAATAAATATACTGTTGTCATCCATAATCAATCACCTTTCAATGTTATCATTAATTGCTTACTGCTAACAAAGCAAATTACAGAGAGTATAGAAACTGGCTTTATAAATGTTGCTATGAAAAGGAGCTCCGTTCAAAATCTACGTCTATACCTTGACTTGCCTTGTATTTGCGTAGTAAATCAAGGCATCCTGAAAAATCGAAGATTTTTGGGATTCTCGAAAATTGAAAATTTTCTGGACACTTAGAAACTCTAAAAGAGTTTCTGGTGTGATCAGAATTGCAAAACAATTCTGACAAACCGAAAATCCGATGGATTTCCTTGTTCACCAAAAATTTGCTTTGCAAATTTTTCAGTGTGGCCAGACGCTTCAGCTTTGCGTAGCAAAGGTAAAGGGTAAAAAATTCACTTCTTAAAAACCCTTACATCAGAAATCCTATGTCCTTCCATTCCCTCTATCTTGAAAATAAATTTCCCAAAAGAAACCTCTTCTCCTTTCTTTGGGATGCTGCCTTTTCTATGCAGAATGAATCCGTTTAAAGTGTCAAAGCCCTTTCCCTTAATGTCAGTCTTAAGCTTTTCATTAACTTCATCAATATCTGTTTTGCCTTTTACAATCCATGTTTTTGGATTCAATTTTCTTATATTTGGATCAATTTTATCAGTCTCATCCACAATCTCCCCAACAATTTCCTCAACAACATCCTCCAATGTTATTAACCCGATAACAGAGCCATGCTCATTCACGACAATTGCCATGTGCTCCTTTCTTTTTTGGAATTGTCTAAGCAGGTTGTCAATTTTCTTCACGCCAGGAACAAAATAAGGCTTTCTCATCATTTTTTCAACAGAAACATTCCACTTTTTCTCCTTTGCAAGCCTTAAGGTATCTTTAACAAAAACAATTCCGATTATATGGTCTCTGGATATCCTATAAACAGGTATTCTTGAATAATGATGCTTAAGATAAAAATCCACCAAATCCTTTACATTGGCTTTCCTTGTTATTGCAGCCATATCAATCTTAGGCGTCATCACCTCGCTTGCATTTACTTTATCAAACTCAAAAATCTTATGGATCATCTTTTTTTCAACTTCTTTTATTGTTCCTTCCTCTTCCCCAAACTCGACCATGCTCTTTACTTCTTCCTCAGTAACTGATGGCTTCTTTGTCTTAGAGCCAAAAAGCTTGATAAATGCTTTCGTGAAAACATCAAAGATGCTGATAATCGGCTTCAACAAAATACTCAAAAACCATATAGGCCCTGCAACAATTAATGCAATCTTCTCATTATGCTCTGTCGCTATCGACTTCGGAGTTATTTCCCCAAAAACCAATATCAAAAAAGTCATAATTCCAGTTGCAATCCCGATTCCATAATTGCTAAAATAACCAATAGCAATTGAAGTTGCCATGGCAGAAGAAGCGACATTAACCAAATTGTTGCCAATCAGGATTGTCGTAAGCATCCTATGGGGGCTGTCTTTCAATTTTTTTAAGGCAATTGCTCCTGGCTTGTTTTTATCAAAAAGATGCCTGACCTTAAACTTGCTGATGCTCAGTAAAGCTACTTCACTTCCGGAAAAAAACCCTGACAAACCCAGCAAAATCAGCAAATAAATAAGTTGTTCTCTTATACTCATTTCAACCTCTTTTAATTGAAAATAAACTAATTTCTATTAATATTTTCTACATCTTCTCCAGGACACTAATTCCAAGCAGATCTAGCCCATTCTGCAAAACCTGCCTTACACAGCTTATCAACAATAACCTTGCCTTTTTTATATCTTCCCTTTCTTTTAAAACATTATGTGAATGGTAATATTCATTAAAATCCTTTGCCAGCTCATAAACAAAAGTTGCAATCAGGTGAGGCTTCAGTTGCTTTGTTGCATCAGTAACAATATTTTCAAAGTTATTCAATTTTTTGATTAAAACTAATTCCTCAGTCTCATTTAATAATGAGTAGTCTATTTTATTGCTTATTTTTTCCCCGTACTTGTGCAAGATGCTTGAGATCCTTGCATACGCATACTGGATATAAGGGCAGCTTTCCCCCTCAAAATTAAGTGCCTGCTGCCAGGAAAACATAACATTCTTTTCCGGGCTAACCCTTAAAATGCTGTATTTTATTGCGCCATAAGCGATTTTCTTTGCATTAACTTCATTAATCTTATTGTATCTTTTCTTCATCTCCTGCCTGGCCTTATTGACAGCTTCATCCATAAAATCCTCCAGCAAAACCACATTCCCCTTTCTTGTAGACATCTTCCCTTCCTTAAGCAGGATAAAGGAATAATGGACAACCCTTGGATACTTTTTTTCAAGCAACAAGAAAACAGCCCTAAGCTGCTGGAAATATAACTTATGGTCCTCTCCAAGAACAACGATATTATCGCCTTTGCTTACCTTATCTAAAGTGTAGGCAATATCCCTCAAAGGATACAAAGAAGTTCCGTCTCCTCTTGTCAAAACCAAGACTGGAACTTTCATTCCCAGGCCAAATCCTGCTTGGTCAAGAACAAACCTGTTATCTTTATCAAAGAAAAACTTGCCGGTTTTTTCAAGCATCTTCAATACCTTGTCTGTTTTTTTGCTCCACAGATACTCAGATTCATAGTCATAATAATCATACTTAATCTCTAATTCAGAAAAAATCTTTTTCTGGCCCTTGATGCAGATATCAACAATTTTCCTGAACTTGCCTTTTATTCTTTTACTGCCTTTCTCAAGTTCATGCAGTAAAGCAAGGGCTTTTTTCTCCAGCTCTGGATTTTTCTCGATTTTTTTATTTATATCAATATAAATTTTCAACAATCCGTCAAATGTTATTTTCTTCTTGCCTTCTGCTCCCATAACAAGGAAGGCAATCTGCTTTCCAACATCACTCACAAGATAATGAGTTTCAACATTATAATCTTGGAATTTATGTATCCTAACCAAAGAGTCCCCGATCAAAGAGTTCCTGGCTCTGCCCACATGCGGGCTTGCATTAGGATTCACGCTTGTATGCTCTATAACGATTTTTTTCTTTTTCCCAAAATTCATAGAGCCGTATTTGTCTTTTGCCTTGACAATTTTTTTTAACGTTTCCTCAACCAAAATATCTTTATTGACAAAAAAATTAAGATAAGGCCCTGTAGCTCTGATTTCCTTTATCAGCCTTGTCTTCTTCATATTATCTGCCAAATATCGCGCAATATCCTTGGGATCCTTCTTGAATTGCTTTGCCAAAACAAAGCACGGAAAAGCATAATCTCCCAACTCTGGCTTTGGAGGATTTTCTAAAGAAATCTTCTCAAGACTAACTTCTTTTTTCAGCAGCTTAATTATTTCTGTTTCAAAATGGTCCATATGAAAAATAAGAATAAGCTTGAATAAAAAGGTTTCTATATAAATTATCCATACCTGCTTACAAGAAAGTCGAGATGTTCGCTAACGTTCATATCTGGAAATCCTTCAGCTATTTGCAGAGAAACAACTTTAATTTTATTTTCCTGTTCTTTAGGTATTTTATTATAACCAACAAACCCCATTTCTTCGTAAGGCCCTCTGTTACCACATATATAACCACTTATTTCAATTGCTGCTCTGATTATTGCAGGATTCTCTTTTTCCTTTTGACGCACTCCTTCTAAAACTTGCTCAATTTTACCTGGACTACATTGCTTCACTTCATGCACAATTGCATCAACAGCAGTAAGATAATCATCTATTGTAACCATTTTTAACCTTCAACAGGAAACCCTGCACTTCTTCCATCCTGCGTTGCATAAATAGAATCAGACTTAACATCCGGCTCAGTTAATGATTCCTCATAAGTCTTGTCCAAATCCAATGCCTCTTTATAGCCGATTATCATTTCACTGTCAATTACCGCGCGAACATGCTTGAATTGACTTCTTTTCTCAGCCTCAAAATCTTCTTTTTTTTGCTCAAATATGCCTCTGAATTGCCTTAAAAACCTAATCCTATCTGTAGACTCTTGGTACCAATTTCCAGAGCCATCTCCTAATCCGACTTCAAAGGAATTTTCCGCTTTGAGAGCCATAATCTCGGATAAAAGAAAGCTTTCTTCCATGCCATCTTCAGATACAACAAAGAACTGCATGTCCTGCTTTAATGGTTCTTGAGAACTGCAGCTGGTTAAAAATATAATAACTGCAATCAATAAAGTCATAAATATTTTACTTATCATTTAGTAGTGAAGAATAAGGGGTTTTATAAACATTACGGTTTTTTTAAGCAACTGTTCATCTCTTTTTGCTCAACTTCTTCTCCAAACCAGTAATTCTCTCGCGCAGTTGCTTTAGCTCTTTTGTAAAGCTCTCCATTGCCTTCATATATTTAACGCTGTAATAAATCTTAACAACAAGCATTATAACATAAAGCCCAAAAATACCTCCAACCAAAATCTTAATTATATCCATAAATCCCTGCACTGTCACAGAAAAAGGTTCTAACATTTCTAAAGTATTGTTGATATCAACCATAAAGCTAAACTTTTATCTCCTGCTTTTGAAGATTTTTATTTTGGACATGCTCTTTTAAATCTTTTATATTGATTAGCTTAACGTCATACTTCTTTGAAAACTCAAGAATCTCAGGCAACCTAGCCATGCTTCCATCTTCTTTTAAGATTTCACAGATAACAGCTGCAGGATAAAGCCCTGCAAGCTTTGCAAGCTCAACAGAGGCTTCTGTATGCCCTTCCCTCTCAAGAACGCCGCCATCCCTGCACCTCAAAGGAAATATGTGTCCCGGTTTGGCAAAATCATCCGCAGTATGGTCATGGTTGATTAGGGCACTGATTGTAGCAGCCCTGTCTTGAGCACTAGTCCCGGTAGTTGTGCCATGTTTAAAATCTACTGAAACAGTAAAAGCGCACTTGTTCATGTCATCACTGTCCACCATCAAAGGCAGGTCTAATTGATCCAGCCTTTTGGTACTCACAGGCACACAAAGTATGCCTCGTGCATGCTTTAGCATAAAATTAATCATAGAAGGGGTTGCATGGTCATCAGCAATAACTACATCACCTTCATTTTCCCTGTCTTCATCGTCAACTA
>SDBT01010039.1_pt1 | contig 15323 bp, 18 predicted proteins | sample 2277101 | NCBI WGS metagenome assembly SDBT01 (sample SAMN10404973, study PRJNA504765) | marine sediment metagenome | isolation source: marine sediment core GS10_PC15, 103 cmbsf | place: Arctic Ocean: Southern Knipovich Ridge | collected 2010 | reverse complement strand
GACCTCTCCCTTACCAAGGAAGTGCTCTACCTGCTGAGCTACGTGGGCGAAAAATCATCAAAAATTTGTACGTATGTTTAAGGATAAAAGAAAAAAGGGAAAAAAACAAATTTTATCCTTTAAGAAAATCTCTATTTTATGGAGCTGGTGGAGGGATTTGAACCCCCGACCGGCTGATTACAAATCAGCTGCTCTACCCCTGAGCTACACCAGCACCGATCTTTTATGTCAATAATGCCTATCTGGAGCGGGAAACGGGACTCGAACCCGCAACCTACAGCTTGGAAGGCTGTCGCTCTAGCCATTGAGCTATTCCCGCCTTCGCTCCTTTGGAGCTACGGCGGACAGGCCCGCTTTTTAAGGGACTTGTATCCGAAGAACTCCAAAAATCGCTATGTGCCAGTCATTTCATAAAGGAAATGACTGGTGGCGAGAGCAGGATTCGAACCTGCGAAGGCTGAGCCAACGGATTTACAGTCCGTCCCCTTTGACCGCTCGGGAATCTCGCCGATAATTTCATCAATAATACGAGCACATGTCAATATGATATGGGTTTTTTACGATATTTACAACTTTAATTTCATGATTATGCCCCTTGTGAGCCAGTTTTGAGATTTTCTTGCCTATATCGATCAATTCATGCCAGAATAAGCCCATCATGATGTGCTAGCATAAAGGGCTCTTGCATGAAAAACCTTATCATTGGCTGCCTATTTATAGCCTTTATATCATTCATTCCCATTGGGTCAAAAACCCCCTCTCATGGCCGTTTATGCTCTATAGGCCTCATTCTCAAGCAAAAGCAAACTAAAACAGTTGAATGGCTCATTTCATGGCAACAACATCAAAAAAAATGCCCTGTATGTACAAAAAGAAATGGTTCAGAGCCAGAAGAAGACAATTGTGGTATCTGCTTAGACATACCGAACGATCCTATTACCCTCCCAAGGGTAGGCAATTCTTGTGGGCATACCTTTTGCCGGAACTGTATTACCCAATGGTTTGCCAGAAGCCTCACCTGTCCTTATTGCAAAACGCAGCCCTCTGATCAGTTTGTATTAGCCCAATTAGGCCTCGATCCCAATGCTGAACGGTTACCTCTTTCTGATTCAGAAGATAATCCAGTTCCATTCTGGCATTATTCCTTAAATGTCTCCTCTCTTTTTGCAATATTGCTTGCTGAGGGTTGCTTTGCCGGCCTGACGGTCGGAGTAATAACACGAAAGATCTTCTCGCAACCCAGTTTTAATAAAGCAGACCCTCAAACGGTCTTTGCACTCCATTATCTCACACTGCTCATTACGTGGGTTGGCACCCATGCACTCATCAAAAAAATCTGGCGCCCTGCCTTTGATGTTGAAAATCCCGGAGCACAATTTGAGCTGGCACGCTCAATCTCTCGCAAAACCAAAATGGGCAAAATGAGCCTCCTAGCAGGCGCTACGGCCGGAATTCTAGCCAGCAAGCCGCTCTTGAGAGAATATGAAAAAATAGCTAAATTTCTGGAAGATTAATCCAAACACCCTTCTCAATGGGGCCCTTTGCGGACCTATAATCAAACTGCTATTTTATTACTATCATGATTTATGTAAATGCGAGGTTATATAATGAAGAAATTTACTGCTGTAATGCTTTGTGCGCTTATAGTGCCAAGCTTCTCATCAGCCATGGATGAGCAAGAAAATACTTTTGGTAATGTAGTCAGAGCGCTTATCCGGCAAATTCATGCTGAGGAAGAAAGACAAGCCCAAAATAACCCAGAAGAAGTCGTTGAGGATGAAGAACCTGCTCCTCAGCCAAATCCAGACCGCCTAGCCCGGATGCGTGCTATGCAAGAAGGAGCTCGTAGATTTGCCCAAAGGCATGCGCAAAATAACCCAGAAGAGCAGCAATTTGAGCATGAATGCCCTATATGCCGCGACGCCGAAGCAACTATAATATTACCGTGCAATCATAGAATATGCCGTGCATGCCTTACGAATTGGGCAACTCACCAAGAGGTACCAAACGCATTTCAGGCAAGAATCCTCGGGATGGTTGGACAAAATTTACGCGCAGCAAACAGTTGCCCAGAATGCCGTGCTAATATTCCTGAAGCATTTATCCGCCAAGAATTAACTGATAATATCTCATTGCTACAAAAAACACAGTTACGTCTTTCCTTGCTTGGAAAAGGATTTCTAAACGGACTCTATTGGGGATCTCTAGGTAAAAAAATTCTCCATTGGTGGCGTTCACCTTATATAGAGAAAGCTGCTGGAATTGGAAATGCAATGTTTACATTCATATTAGTCCTACCTACTTCTTATATGCTTATGAGTCGTGAAATGAGAAGACTTAATCCTGAATTAAGAGCAAGCCAAATAATGATGCAAAATCCTAATGATGAAGATGTACAACGAATTTTTTGGAAACATGCAAAACACTCTGTTACGATGAACAACATTATGAGCACGGCTCTAATGTTAAAAACAAAAAACAGATCTCTTATTAGCAATTCATTACATACCAATTTACTCTTCCCGTCCCTTACGCTTGCTGAAGCGGCCATACCCTATATGAATAAAAATTATGCATATAAATTATGCTCACGCACAGCATCTAAAGGATGGAGCAGGGTCGGCACCTGCCTTGGGCTTTATTGCACCAATAGAATATATAATGTGTATAATACTTGGGGATCTCGCATGCTCACTCGTGCTGGCATTGCAGCATAAAAAATTATTTAATTTTCTTGCGCTAAAATTTCATATACTTCAGCCACACAACTACTGCAACCTGTGCCAACCCCTAGGGCATCTTGAAGTTTTTCATATGAATCACATCCATTTTTAATTGCATCCACAATCTCGCAATACATCACCCCCATGCAGGTGCAGACAAGATAATCTGGTTTTTGCAGTAGTGGGCTAGGCAATTCGATACTCCAATTCCCGCCTGTCGTCCCCCGTCTTCGCCTTTGGCTTCGTCGGGCTTGCGGCGTAATCAATTTTCACATGACAAACATTCTTATTCAGCAATGGCATGATCGGCTCAGGCCATTCTATAAAAACCCAGCTATTGGGTTGATATAAATATTCATCAAAACCTGCTGCGATGAAATCTTGCTTATCTACAATGCGATATAAGTCAAAATGGTAAAACGTTTGTCCTTGAGGATTCTCATACCGATTTACATAGGTAAATGTAGGGCTCGCTACTGCCCCTTTAATACCTAGTTGGCGTAGCATCTCCCGCACGAGTGATGTTTTACCGGCGCCAAGTGGGCCGGTGAATGTGAAAACTGCACATTGAGGCATTAATGCAATGAGCTTTTTGGCAACTTCGGGAAGTTGATCGAGGCAATAGATAATTTTATTCATAATTTCTTCAACTGCCTCATCAATAAACGTTCACGCTTAGAAAGTTTATTTCCTCTTTCAACAATTTCACCCTCTGTTTCATCTTCTGCTTTCCATTCAATCTCATCCTGCTCTTCGTGCATCAACTGATCAACTATCTCATGAGTTCGATCGGTGGTTTTTTTTATTGGCCCGCGATGGCGCAATGGTTGCGGCCGTTCACGCATTTTGCGCTCAATTGTTTTATAAAAGCTAAAGGCTCCCATACACACAATTCCTAAATCAGAAGCATGGGCTTGAATTTCTCTATCGGAAGATGCAATAAGCAAATCTTGTGTATGATTTTTATCAACGTATTCCATAATCCAATCATCAGCGCTCATTCGTTGGCCGGCCCAAACAAGAGCTATGTTTTTTTGTTGATCAACATAGGGATACGTAAAATCGCCCCCATCAAAAACGAGCAAAACCTTATTACCGCTCCGCTTTGCATAATCCCGCAGATCATCAATCAGCTTTTGGCGCTGCTTATCATTGGCCCGTGGTCCTGGAAAAATAGCGTGTAATAAGTTGTAGGCATCAACAATTATCTTCATATAGTTGCTAGCTTATCAAATTATCATTACCATATTAAATAATACCTTTTATTAGGATCAAAGATGGCTCAGCTCATACAAATGCGCAACCGTATCAAAGCGGTACAAACAATCAAAAAAATCACCCATGCAATGCGCCTTATTGCAATGTCGACCCATTCTCGACTGCAAGAGAAACGTACCTTCCTAGAAATCTATAAAAAAGATATTAATAGGCTTTTTGTTTCACTCCATCAATATGATAGTAGTTGGAAAAGCTCTATTTTAAATCCCACTAAGACTGAAAAACAGCTCCTGATTCTTGTGGGTTCCCAAAAAGGATTATGTGGAAACTTTAATGAAAATCTTTTTCGGTATTTTGAAAAAGAACATCTTGCTAGCCATCCAAAAGATGGGTACGACGTTATTGCGGTTGGAGAAAAATCAGTTGAATATTGCACCAGCCAAAAACTCCATCTGATCAACACATTCAGAGAATTTACAACCCCTGAGCTGACCTCAATCGCAGATGTGATTGCTTCATTTATTATGGAGGCAGAGCAAAGTTATAATAAAGTGGTGATTTTTCATAATTATCCGAAAAGCTTCTTCTCTCAAAAACCGCAGCAGACATCTATCATTCCCATTCAAGCGGATGATACTACAGAGCTGCTTCAACTAGATGAATATGTCTGGGAGCAACCGCCTTCAGATTTGCTTGATTACTTAGTGCATGTCTATCTTAAATCTACTATTGAATACGCTCTTTTTGAATCGCTCATGGCCGAATCTGCTGCCCGCTTTGTCTCAATGGATAGCTCAACGCGCAATGCTAAAGATGTACTCGAAGATCTACAACTCGAATACAATAAAACGCGCCAGGCTAAGATTACTCGAGAACTCTCTGAATTAATGGGTAGTTTTTAGGAAGCCCTTAGTTGACGCGTTCCTTAACGGTAACGTTCACTAAAGCTTTAGTTTACAGCGAATTCAAACAGCTTTTTCAGTGTTGGGAATTGAGTTAACTATTTAGCAAAATATTATCTCTATTTTCTTGAACAGGCATACTTTGATTGTATGAATCACATTTTCTCATTAAATGCTTCCAAATTGCATACATAGCATAAGTATCTAACTTACAATACTGTTTTAAATCATATGCGATCTTCTGTTTTTCTTCATCCGATATGTTGCCATACATCATATCACGCCATTTTAATAATGCTGTTGTACCCTCTTGAATAGAAAGTTCTTTATAACTTAATTCTGGGCAAATAATTGGCAAAACCCTTTTTATAGAAGAACTACCTTTAAAACCTGCATGTACATACATATCATTTTTTAACTTGAATATATCTTCTAAATCATAAAAGCGAGCATTAATATCATCTAAAAATTCTTTATGTTCCGAATGTCGATTTGCAAGATCCTTATTTCGCCCTTCTTCAAAAGATTTGTGCCACACAAAAATAGATCCTTTTTCTCCTATGGTTTGTTTAAGCTGTTGAATAATATTCAATGAAGGATCTGAATCACATTCATGTAAGTACTCAAAATGCTGTAGTTCAGCTTCTGGGCTATTAAGCACATGAACTGAAAACTGAAAGGGAATATGTTGATATGGACTAAAACCATTAAATAATGGAATAGCTGGATTATAGGTTTCATAATCTAAAAAGTACAAAGGATACTGCAATGTATCTAATTCTCTTTTAATAGCTTGAACATTTATTCTTGCACCATGCTTATAAGCATGTACCTGTTTTGTTTGAGAATCACTTAATTTAAATGTTTCTGGTATATCTTCTATATTTAAACATTCTGTATTTACAAGATATTCTAATGTTTTCTTGCTTGCCCCTATACGTGCAAGATCGTATACAGAATAATCTGAAACATGTTTATTGGAATATTTAAAAGTTTGACAATGTGCAGATCTACCCTTATAAATGCATTTACAAGATACCTGTTCCTCATTATTATTAATTAAATCCCGTTTTGCATCTTGCATTCTCAGCTTAGTATTAAACTCCCTCTTCCTAACTTTCTCAGTAATATCATCAAAAGGAAAAAGCTGGTTAATATCAATGTCATCATTTAAAACATAATCTTTATTTAAACGGATAATAAAAATTTTGCCAAGATCAATACCATTCTCTTGCAAAATAATAGATTGAAAAGATGCATCTTCTATATGATCTATTTTTGTAGTATTATTTTCATCTGTTGAAGTTGTGCTTTTAATCTCATATAGATCCCACTTATCTGTCTGGTCATTGTATACGAGAATATCATTACGTGACAAAAAAACATCATGTATAAACGTTGTTTGAAAAAGCACAGAAGTCTTTTTATTTATATATTCTTTTGTTAACAAAATAGCATTATCACCCCATTGATTAACCATTACTTTTTCTGGAAATAGCGTAGATACATACTCTTCAACAAGATACCCTTGATCAACAAGGTACTTATCATAATCTGCCAATTCAAATAATTCTTGCAGCTCTTTATATTTATGCATCTTAAGCCATGCATTTTTAGGACATTTTAAATACTCAATATAAAGAGATTTACTGATACTCATAAAAAGGAACTCCATTTAACTAAAATCCAACTAATATTCTTTATTTTAGCTATTTTTAACCATTTTAACAAAAGGCCTAACAATCCTTCCCTTGTGATCTATCCCAACCTCCCCCATACTAACCATCAAACCTATAAATTCTACTCTGCTCTTCGAGCTTACACCGTCGCATAAAGCTTTGGCGCACAGGACAAAGAACCAGGTTATACAAAAATTATCTCATCACATTACCCGAGGGGCTCATGGGTGCAGCAGAGATTCTCTGCATTTGCTAACCATCCCCACACACCCCTTTTAGGTTTTATTAATTATTCTTTTATCCTTATGCAAACAAGGAAGCATAATGATGCACATGATCTATATTTTTCAGAACAAAAAATACCCTGGATTAACCGGATATTATCTTAAATCAACTATTGAATATGCACTTTTCGAATCGCTCATGGCTGAATCTGCTGCCCGCTTTGTCTCAATGGATAGCTCAACGCGCAATGCTAAAGATGTACTCGAAGATCTACAACTCGAATACAATAAAACGCGCCAGGCTAAAATTACCCGCGAGTTATCTGAATTAATGGGTAGTTTTTAGTCTAATATCCGCACCTAATCGGACCAACTTCTCTTCCAGATTTTGATAACCTCTTTTCCAATGATGCACACCAAAAACATGCGTTGTCCCCTGCGCTGCGAGACCAGCCAACACAAGAGCACAAGAAGCGCGAATATCACTGGCTTGAACATTGCATCCGATTAATTTTTTAACTCCTCGCACTATAGCGCGATCCCCATGCACTGAAATATCAGCTCCCATTTTTTGCAACTCTTTCACATGTATCAAGCGATTTTCAAAAACCGCTTCATGAATAATGCTCTCCCCTTGGGCTAAGCAAAGCGCGGCCATTAATGGTGCTTGTAGATCCGTTGGGAATCCAGGATATTGGGCAGTGGTAAATGAAACGGCTTGAGGCCTATCTGTCGCTTGCAGACTAATACCAACATTATTTTGACCCCTTTCAATAGTATGTCCCATCTGTTGCAACTTCAATAAAAATACATCCAAATGATCTGGGCGAGCAGTCGGCAATGAAATTGATCCACCCGTGATCGCTGCTGCTAACAGTAAGGAACCTGCTTCTAACCGATCAGGAATCACATTCAATGAAACTGCTTTAAGAGTCGTAACACCCTCAACTTCAATAGTATTAGGAGCCTTAACCTCAATTGCCGCACCCATTTTTTGGAGCATCTCAATTAAGTTAACCACTTCAGGCTCAAGGGCAGCATTAATGATGTGTGTAGTACCTTTGGCAAGCGTGGCTGCCATAAGAGCGTTTTCAGTGGCACCTACACTTGGATATTCTAAAACAATACGAGTTCCCTGGAGGTGCTTTGTATCTGCGCAGACAGATTCGCCGAAAACATCAACGCTTGCACCTAATGAACGAAAATTTTGCATATGAAAGTTCACGGGCCGTGCACCAATAGAACAGCCGCCCGGCTGCGCAATCACCACTCTACCAAAGCGAGCTAATAAAGGGCCCATCACAAGCACTGATGCTCGCATTTTTTTCATAAGCTCTGCAGGAACAGTACAACTGATTAATGATCGCGTATCGATAATGAGATGATTTTTCGAAGTTTCAAAAACAATAGCTGCGCCTAGGCATTCCAATACCTTAATCATTTGATGCACATCAGCAGAATCGGGAACATTATGCAACTCAGATACACCATCGGCTAGAATGGTCGCAGCCATCATTACCAATACAGCGTTTTTAGCGCCATGAATCTGCGCTTCCCCTGCAAGCAGAGGAGATTTTTCTATGCAAAGGTATTGCTGCCCTGATACGCAAACCTGCTTGGATTTCTGGCGTTCGGCTTGTTGATTCATTACTACTACTTTTTTACTCGCTCGCACCCTTCGACAAGCTCAGGGCGAGCGGAATGTTAAATTTTTTTACCGCTCGTCCTGAGCTTGTCGAAGGAAACGGGTGGTAACAAAAAATTTATAACTGATCGAAGAATCATACTTCACACGTCATAAGATTGCAAAAATTAATCACCCACGTATCCTGAATAAGGAGCACGCCTCGTCCGAAGAAGCTTTATAGCGAAGACGGATAAACATCAAACCCGAAAAGGAATCCGAATGGCGCTTAAAAAAGGCACGTTAGAAGTTGTTTGTGGCTCAATGTTTTCAGGAAAATCAGAAGAGCTAATCCGTCGTTTAAAACGAGCAGAGATTGCTAAAAAAAATACCCTTGCATTCAAGCACAGCCTTGATGATCGCAAATCTATCCAACATCTTGTTTCCCATGGTGGCATGAAAATTAAAGCGTTTGCCGTGGATAAGGCAAAATTCATCAAAGATCTTATCCCACCTGAAATCGAAGTGATCGGCATTGATGAGGTGCAATTTTTCACCAATGATATTATCGGTGTGGTGCAAGATTTAGTGAATGCGGGCAAGCGCGTTATCGCCGCCGGCCTTGATCTTGATTTCCGAGGCGTACCATTCAGCTGTATTCCAGGCCTTATGGCCATTGCTGATACCATCATTAAGCTCAATGCAATATGCATCACCTGCGGAAATAATGCCCATTTTACCCAACGGCTTGTGGATGGAAACCCTGCAAAACATACCGATCCGATCGTGATGGTTGGGGCAGAGGAATGTTATGAGGCCCGTTGCCGAAATTGCTACGTAATTGATAAAATTCCAACTTGGTATCATGAGCAAATCTAAAACGCAATACAACTGCGGATCTTGCGATTATAAAACAGTAAAATGGCTTGGTTGCTGCCCCGGCTGCAATGAATGGGATTCGTTTGAAGAACTCAAAACAATCAAACCCCCCCCGTTCATGGTGAGTGATTCGCGAAGCGAATTGTATCGAACCACTGCAACTCTAAGCTCACTTTCAGATGTAAGCCCAACTTCCCAAAAGAGAATGCTCAGTGGTATCACTGAATGGGATCGAGTACTTGGAGGTGGCATTATGCCTGGCGCATTTTTGATAGTTACGGGCGACCCAGGGATTGGTAAATCAACTCTTCTATTGCAGGTATCGGCAAAACTTGCTGACTCGCATAAGGTGATTTATTTTTCATCGGAGGAATCATTAGAGCAGGTCAAACTCCGCGCACAGCGATTACGATTACAAGAAAACAATCTTCTCTTTTCTGATCAGGCACAACTGGAATCGATCATACAAACGGCCATCGATAATAAACCAGATGTGATCATTATTGATTCAATACAAAACTGCTATGCATCAAATGTGCAGACATTCCCTGGCAGTGTGGGGCAATTGCGCGAATCATCGTTCCGCCTCATGCGGCTAGCAAAAGAAAATAATATTGCGGTTATTGTAAGTGGCCATATCACTAAAGATGGCACAATGGCAGGCCCAAAAACATTAGAGCATATGGTGGATGCGGTCTTTTATCTGCAGGGTGAAGATCGCCTCGATACGCGCGTGCTTCGTGCCGTAAAAAATCGTTTCGGCGCCGTTAATGAACTCGGCTTTTTCCAGATGGAAGCTAATGGCCTGAAGGAAGTGCCTAATATTAATCAGCATCTGCTTGATCAAGCATCCTATGCACCCGGATCAGTACTCATTAGCGCATTAGAAGGCTCTCGCTCTTTACTTCTAGAACTTCAGGCACTCACGATTCCTTCTAAGCTCACAATGCCACAGCGAGTGATTACCGGCATTGATCATAAGCAAGTAATACTCATTTCAGCCATTTTGGAAAAGTATCTGCAAATCAAATTGAGTGCACAGGATATCTTCTTTAAAATTTCGGGCGGCTTTAAAATTAAAGAAAGTTCACTCGATTTAGGGATTGCCCTCGCACTGCTCTCAAGCTATTTCCAACAATCAATTCCAGAAAAATCATTAGCGCTTGGAGAAATTAGCCTGACCGGCCAGATTAAATCGATCAATCAGATTAATGTACATGTGGGAGAAGCGCACAAATTTGGTATTGAGCATCTTTTTGTAGCTAAAAATCAGAAGCTAGAAAATAAAAAACTTGATGTGAAGCGTTTTGAAAATGTGTATGAATTACTATCCTTGTTTGGTTAAAAATCGCTCCATTATAAACTGAGTATATGTACCCAAGGGAGATACACATTCAATTTTCCCTACAATCTCAAACCCAAATCTATTATAAAGCTTAATAGCCGGTTCTGCTTTTATATGCACCATTAATTGCGCTATTATCAATCCCTTTTTTCGCATAGTTTCCAAAATAATTTCAAGCAATTTCGAGGCGATACCTTTGCGCCGCTCAGATGGAATTACATACAACGAGACGATTCTTGCAAGGAGTGGATTGATTGTTTTTGCACCAATCATACCTAGATAATTTTGCTGATTCTGTGCAAACAATAATGGGTTTGCACTTTCAGTTAAACGTTTCTGCCACATGGAATCTGGTATCGAGTTGTCTTGCTCAAAAGAACCAGGATGAAACTGCTCATCCTCTTTGGCCATACAAAGCTGCATCTCTTTATAGACATGCCAGTGATCTGGTGCAAGCTGCACCATCTTCATCAATTCCATTCCCAAGCCCCTTTTTTCTACTACAGCATATTTAAAACCTTGCTGTAAAGATTTTTAAAAAAGGCTTTTAATTAAGTAAAAAACTGGAAAGTGCTAGACAAACTGAATAGTTTGGTACAAACTATAATACTCTTATTAATGTTTGTCATAATCGTTGGGGAATGAAAATGATACAACAACCATATCTCATCAATCTTAAAAAGATCCTTCAGTTTTCATGCAAAGTTGATAGGCATCATAGGCAAAGATTGAACAAACAATTACTTCCCTAACTTGATTTTCTTGCATTTATACTAGAGAATCTCTAGACTTGTATTCTCATTAACTAATTGGAATTTTACCCGACTTCTTAACTTAAGAAGGAATATCGTATGAAAAATAAATTATTTTTATTGATTGGTCTTGTTTCGATCAATCAGCTGCATGGCATGTCGATTTTTGAATCTGAAGAGCTAATATCAAATCAGAATGGGCAAACGTTCAGCGACAGCTCTGTTATGGTTTCGCCTCGAGATACTTGCCCATCTCCTAAAAGAGTTTCCAAATTACACAAACTGTTAAAAAGATTCGAAAACAACCCTAACAAATCCAGTGAACATAGTAAGTTACTCATTCAATTGGAGCGACTTCAAAGTGAGAGCAAATAATAATTAAATGTTATTTTGATAATTAATACCTAAATCAGATGGTCCAAATGGCATGGGGAGCAGATCCCCAATGGTCACCGACGCTAAAGAACCATGAGCTGATAAAACCACTATCGGTATATTTGGATCATCAAAACAGTTTTCCCAGATAATTTGCAAGCAATGTCCGCAAACACCTGCTTTTATTTCTTGTGATACATTAACTGTTTCAGGAAATGCAAGTTCTGCATCTGCCGGTCCAGCAGCAATAGCCATTGCTATAATTTTAACTGATCCTTCTTGAGCGATCATTGTATCGACTGCATTTTGCTCTGCATGGGTGGTTTGCGTATAAGAACAGCGCTCAACATTGCATCCAGAATAGATACCTCCCCTTTCGGATAATACTGCAGCTCCTACCAAGTATTTTGAATAAGGTGCTTGGGCATTGCAACGGGATTTTATAGCGCGTTTGAGCAATTCTTGTTGCTGTTTTTCAAAGGCGTTTACATAATTTTGGTTTGGAGAGATGTTTTTTTGATTTTGCATAATTTTTCGAAAAAAATAGCCCCGCATATGCGGGGCTTAATGTTAATTTTTTTAATATTCAGAGTTTAATAATTCAACATCAAAGACAAGAGTTGAATTGGGAGGAATTGCTCCCGGGAACCCGCGTTCACCATAGGCTAATTGATGCGGAATAATTAAGCGGCGCTTTTCGCCAACCTTCATATCGGCAACACCTTCATCCCATCCTTTAATCACTTGGCCAAGTCCAAGCGTAAATTCGAATGGTTGATTACGTTTATGGCTACTATCAAACTGATTATCGGTATCTTCATTACCTTCAAGCCAGCCGGTATAATGTACCGTAACTTTTTGCCCGAGTTTTGGTTTTGCCCCAGTACCAACTGTTTTAATCTGATATTTTAAACCAGACTCAGTAGTTTTCGTTTCCATTGAATCCTTTTCAGTTTTCCCCCAACATGCCGGAAGTAATAACAAACATAAACTGCTTGCGATTATTTTTTTCATCATAATCTCTTATTTGAAAGACTCTTTACTTTTTACCTTCTAGCCATGCTATGATGCCCCTATGAATAATTCTATCCTTACCATACCACATTTTGGAGCGTATGGCATCATCAAACATGAAGATACTATTCTTCTGCTTTGCAATTCTCATGCCCCCTATAAAGGCCTTTTGGACCTTCCAGGAGGGCAAATCAAAGGGTTTGAACCAACCCAGAAAGCTCTAAAACGTGAAATAAAGGTCCAAACCGGGCTTAAAATCAACAAATATGAGATGATAGGCTATTATGAATGCCTTGTACCAATCGATGATAAATCGGAGATGAACCATCGTGGGATGATTTATGACATACAGAAGTACAGTGGTAAAATTCAGACTGTTACGGCTACTCAGTGGCATAATCCTTTAGATCTTAAAGAATCTCAACTTACTCCCTTTGCTTGGCAGGCAGTGCAACATTACTTAAAAGCTAATTTCCATATCCGAGTACATAAACGCTTATCCAACAGTTCAGCTTTCTCAACTGATAAGTAAGGCGCATTCTCTTTAGCTATTTTTACTGCTAATTCTTTTTCTCCCTTGCGGAAAAAATAAAGGGCTAAACCGAAATTGAAAAAGGCCTTTTGGGATGGGTTGGTATAATACGTGGCCATTTTATTCCATCCTTCGATACAATCTCTCGTATTTTTTTTAAAAGAAAAATTTTCAGGATCACTCAGGATTAAGTTGGGCATTTGATGCTTATATACAAACACCGCCATCGTAGAATTCTCAGATGGAATATCAACCAGTTCAAAATATTCCCTCAGTTCACCAAAAATAAGTGGCAGTGAATATGCACGAGGCATGCCAAAATCTTGGAGCACTATGATACTTTTCTCGGGGATTAAAAAGGGCGCAAAAGTTTTGAGTACATGAATAATATCTGATTCCCGTTTAGGTGCATCTAGATGAAGCAGCTCAATTTTTCCACCAGTCCACGAATTTTTATCAATATAAGTTTTATATAATTGGATTGAATAAATACTCTCTAAATGCTCAGCTGTTATCGGCATGATATCAGCTTCAACCTCCAGCTCTTCAATATGATCAAAGCCCTGCTCCCGAGCTTTACGCTTTTCAATGCCTTGAAGCTCAAAACGATCAAAACAATAAAAGGGAACGCTCTTGCTACCATCGCGCAAACCGGCACCTAAATATCCGGCAGAGCAACCAAACCATGTCCCTATTTCAACAACTGCTCCAACACCTGAAACAACGTCACGCCCAAGCCAATAGAGATACTGTTTCTCATCATCAGTGATCATGGTGGGCACAGGAGAAAGTTTTGGGAGTTTAATATGTTTGTATGCTTGCTTAATCTTGGGGATATTCTGACTCATCAGCCCATTCATCTTCATGCGTAATCTTTGGCTGTTCGCCATTATTCACAATAATCTTATTGACGATCATGGGTCGCTGAGTAGTTGAACTTGATTGTTGCATAAGCATCGTTGCAACAGCTGCTCCAAAGAGGGCATAAGAAATTTTCATTTGCATCTGCTCGCGACGGCGCATGCGATTCCATTCTCGCAAATAGCTGCTCATTGGCCAGGGCAGCCATTTACTCGCATAGGATGAACCGGAATCATATGCATAATTTTGCAGGCTATCACGGAATAATTTTTTATACGGCATTGCTGTAAGCGCAAGCCCACCCAGCACATATGGCGTAGCCCGTGACTTTAATGCTTTTCGTACTAAAATCTTGACCCGAGCCAACAGCGTTGGGTTGGAATGTATACCTGCATTGGCCAACGGCATACTCATCAACGAAATACATAAAATAATCTTTTCCATAATTCCCTCTATATAACCACCAATTTCCTTTATTGTAGCGCAAATAAGAGGGATAGGCAAAAGCCTCGGAGTTTTACCTTCGAGGCTTTAATTTAAATCTGGCACTACCTGCTTTCCCAGGCCGTCTCCAGCCAAGTATCATCGGCGTTGTAGACTTTACTTCCGTATTCGGAATGGGAACGGGTGTTTCCCTACAACTATCCGCACCAGAAATTTTTAAAAATTTCTTAATTTATTCTGCGGCCGCTCTCACTTACTTTATAAATATAACACTTATTGGAGAAAAGCGAAGCGGACTTACACAAAAATTTCATAACTTGTATGTGATCCATGTTTGTAATTTATATACCAAAAATTATTAATCAATCTTGCACCGTTGACTCTTTAATTTTTAAGCGGTGATTAAAACTCTCGACCAATTAGTACTGGTTAGCTGAGTACATTACTGCACTTACACATCCAGCCTATCAACCTTGTAGTCTTCAAGGGGTCTTAGTTACAGCCGAAGCTGTAACGGGGTATCTCATCTTGAGTCGGGCTTCCCACTTAGATGCTTTCAGCGGTTATCCCTTATAAACCTAGCTACCCAGCGATGCTCTTGGAGAACAACTGGAACACCAGAGGTTTACTCATTCCGGTCCTCTCGTACTAGGAACAAACTCTCTCAAATACCCTACGCCCACGACGGATAAGGACCGACCTGTCTTACGACGGTCTGAACCCAGCTCACGTACCACTTTAATTGGCGAAC
>SDBT01010038.1_pt1 | contig 15324 bp, 14 predicted proteins | sample 2277101 | NCBI WGS metagenome assembly SDBT01 (sample SAMN10404973, study PRJNA504765) | marine sediment metagenome | isolation source: marine sediment core GS10_PC15, 103 cmbsf | place: Arctic Ocean: Southern Knipovich Ridge | collected 2010 | reverse complement strand
CCGCGGTATCTCCCATAAGGTATTTACTCACTTGAGCTACACGTGGGATAGCAACAGCTGGACACCGTTCTTCGGCGTTGGTGCTTCCGTTGAATTCGGCGACCGATCATCAGATGATTGCTGTGCATCAACGGTACTGGATTGCACTACCGCATGCTCAACCTCATCATGCTGCAGCGTCTGCTCTGGCGACCGTCTTGATTGCGCATTATCACAATGGGCTGTGTGGGCTAAAGGTGGTATAACCTTCAATTAACCAGAATCAAAATCGCAACGTTAAAGAGGCCTGGTATTTTCCTAGGCCTCTTTTCATTTTATTTGCGTTTCTTTGCGTGATTTGTTATTCCGAATAAGAAGCAAAACCTATATGTAGTTTTTGAAAAAGGAGTCCCGTATATGAACAACAAGATGTTAACGCTTCTCTCGCTATTCTGCATTACATCACTCTATGCAGATCGCAGCGTAACCCCCACCATAGCAGCACGTTCACAAGGAAGAGATGCCACAAAGAAAATGGTTGGCGTTTCGGATAAAGTGCATCAATATGATGCTGGCCAATACTATTTCTTCTCAGCAACACCAGAATACACGCAAACATTCCGCGCAAGCCGTCTTGCTGAATGTTTATTTGGTGATGATCTCTTTTGCGATGATTGCGGAAATAGCATAAAAATTCAAGGTAGCGATGTTGCAAGCAGAGATGCAAAAGCATGGTTGGCTGATTACTTCTACCTGGCACCCGATTATGATGCACAGTTCTCAGTGAAACCACAAATTCAAAACATCCTCATTGATCTTGATTTCTATGCAGGACTCGATGAGTGGCAAGAAGGAATGTACTTCAGGCTCTATGGCCCCGTGAACTGGACGCGTTGGGATCTTAATTTCTGCGAACCATGCGATGTGGTAACCAGCGGCAGCTTCCGTGCCGGGTACTTCTCACATGATGCTATGGATAAAACAACTGCTACTACAAGCTCCCCGCTCGATACGTTCGGCCAATTTGCACGAGGAGAATCACCGATCGCTACTGCCGGGACAAGTAATCAAGCAGGTCTGGGCGTTACATTCCAAGGGCTTAAATTTGCCAAAATGGAACGGTGCTCACGCGATAAAACCGGCTTTGCCGATTTACGTATGGAAATAGGGCGTAATTTCATTCAAAAAGATAAGTATCAAGTAGGAATCGCGTTCCAATTAGCAGCACCAACCGGCAATAAACGTGATGCTGAATTTGCCTTTGATCCAACCGTAGGCAACGGCAACCATTGGGAAGTTGGTGGTGTCCTCCATGGCCATTACATCCTCTGGAGATCCAAAGACGAAGATAAATACGTTGGGGTGTATCTTGATGCCAACCTCACGCACATAGTTACGGCACGAGAACAACGCACCTTCGATCTTAAAGGCCGGTCAAACAGCCGCTACATGCTCGCCCAAAAACTCGCTCGCCCAGTTACCTTCCTCAGTGGTGGCACCACAACCAGCGCAACTACATTAACTACTCCAATTGCACAGTTCGATGGCGTGTTCGCTCCCGTAGCTAACTTAACTACCGTAGACGTAAACGTACGTGCAAGCATCCAAGCAGATATTGTGGCGATGGTAAACTACACCCGCAACTCATGGGAATGGGATCTTGGATACAACTTCTGGGCACGCAGCAGTGAAAAAATATCATTACCAGCTCGTCCAACAAACGATTGCTGCGTCAACCTCTGCACCGGCAATAAAGATGTGTGGGCCCTCAAGGGTGATGCACAGGTATTCGGCTTTTTGAGTGTTGCTCTTTCACCACTACCCCAATTCGAACCTATAGCTCTTTCTGCTACCCAATGTGGCGCAACCATCCACAAAGGAACCAATGCTGATGCTGATGTAGCAAATTGTACCGGTATTGATCGGTTACAAAACTGTGGCATTGATAATGCACAGTTTGGCTACGCCTCCACAGTCAGCCCACTCGTACACACAAGTGGATTTACTGGAGCGTCAAGCGCAATTAAAACATCAGTTGAACCACTATTCATCAACTGCTGCGATATCAACTTCCAACGCACCCGTGGCATTTCTCACAAACTGTTCACTCACTTGAGTTACACGTGGGATAGCAACAGCTGGACACCGTTCTTCGGCGTTGGTGCTTCCGTTGAATTCGGCGACCGATCATCAGATGATTGCTGCGCATCAACGGTACTGGATTGCACCTCATCATGCTCAACCTCATCATGTTGCAACACGTGCTCTGGCGACCGTCTTGATTGTGCATTATCACAATGGGCTGTATGGGCTAAAGGTGGTATCACCTTCAACTAAACAGAATCAATATGGCAACATAACGGAGGCTTGGTATTTCCCCAAGCCTCCGTTCCTTTTATTGCGTTTCTTTTCTATGCTTTGCTATGCCTGATGAAAGGAAACCTACCTGCCAGTCTTGAAAAAAAAGGAGTTATTTTTATGAAGACAAAACAAATACTTCTTGGCATAATCGCCACGTTTTTAATTGCACCCATTCTGCATGCACAAACCGTTACTCCCTATTTCAGTATTCGATCACAAGGATTAAACACACCACGTCATATCAGCGGTGTGGTACAGCAAACATTTGCTAATCGTGAATTTGAAGACGTGCATGGCACACTTGCAGCCATACTCGAATACAGCCGATCATTCGATCATGATGAGATAACCAACTGTCTCTTTGGCACTAAAAATTGCCCTGCTATTACGATCTCAGGAAGCCGTGTGGCTGATCGAGGTACGCAAGATTGGCTCGCCGATTATTTCTATTTACCCACCGATTTCAAAAGCAAGGTATCCTTCAAACCGATCATTGATAACATTACGCTTGATCTCAACTTCTATCTCGGCTTAGATGAATGGACACCCGGCTTATATTTCACGATCTATGCACCTCTTGTTCATTCTCGTTGGGATCTAAATATGTGCGAAACAATTGACGCAAAGGGAACCAATACGTATGATCCCGGCTATTTCACGCCCGACACAATGCAGCGCAACGACATGCTCAACAATTTTAAAGAATACGCAAACGGTAATCTCGTAGGCCCTATTGCCCAAACGGTGGCCGGCACCGATTCCACCGTGATCTTCCAGCCGCTACAAAAAGCAAAAATGAGTTGCGATCGATTGAATCGCACCCGTATTGCTGATCTGCGTGTTGCTGTAGGCTACAATTTTGTGCGTGAAGATCGATATCAGGTGGCATTCCAAGGGCTTTTGAACGCACCAACTGGCACACGCCCCGAAGGCATCTATCTCTTTGAGCCTATCGTGGGAAACAGCCATCATTGGGAAGTTGGTGCAGGGTTTACTGGAAGCGTGGGCCTGTGGCAATCTGGTGATGAAGACACACAACTTATTTTGTTTGGAGATGCACAACTTACTCATCTTTTTAAAGGGCGCCAGAAACGAACATTGGATCTGAAAAACAAACCGTTCAGCCGCTACATGCTCGTCGAAAAAATGGGTACCCCAATTTCAGATAATCTGCAAGGAAATACCACTGCACCATCTGCGCAGTTCAAACATGAATTTCTCCCGGTCGCCAACCTTTCGCATGTAAGCGTGGATTCAAAAATTTCCCTCCAAGCAGAGGTTACTGCGTGCTTGACGTTTGTCTGCAATAAATTCAGCTGGGATCTTGGGTACAACTTTTGGGGACGCACCTGCGAGGAACTGAAACTGCATAGCCTCAATCCGTTTGCCAATAACACCCAATGGGCACTCAAAGGTGATGCACATGTGTACGGCTATGATCGAGGCGCAACAGGCGCGGGGGCACTCGTAGGAGCTATTCCCCTCTCAGCTACACAAAGCACCGCAACCATCTATAGCGGTACTAATTTCGTTGCACCCAATACCGTTGCCCAAGCAATCCTGAATCCAAATATTGATCATCCCCGTGATGCCACCGGCGATGCAGCTAATGCAACCGCAAGCCATCCGCTAAGTGCAGAACCACACGCGGCATCAATCTCTATTAAAACATCTATTGATCCGGTCTTTTTGAAAACTACCGATATTGATGCGTGCGAACGAGAAACAAATGCACTATCCAGCAAGGTATTCACGCACGTGAGCTACACCTGGGACGAACGTGATGACTGGATTCCGTATCTCGGTGTTGGTGGCCAAGTAGAGTTTGGTCATCATGGTAACGGTCAAACCAGCTGCTCCACTGATTGCGATACCTGTATTCGATGCTCCCTTTCACAATGGGCCATATGGTGCAAAGGTGGCGTGACCTTTTAATGAGGTTTTGTAATGAGAAGCGTACATCGTATTATCCTGCTCAGTGCATTACTTCCATTCATGCTTCACGCAGATAAACGGGTAACCACCATCATCATTCCACAATCAGCTGCCAAGGATGCTGCGCGAGAACTTGCTGGCTGGGAAAACTTCGTCAACACGGAGGAGGATGCCGCAACGTATGGCGTCTTTTCTATTAACCCCACGTATCAGCTTTCATTCCGCCCAGAACGAATCGTGCAATGTTTCTTTGGTGATTCCATGCTTGATTATAAAAATACGTTCACCGTGGCGGGAAGCCGCGCAGAACGGTTTGATGCGCATTGGCTTGCCGATTACTTTGGCCTACCTACTGATTTTTCAAGCTATATATCCTTCTGCCCAGAAATTAGCAATGTGCTCATTGATGTGGATATGTTTATGGGGCTCGCCAAACATATTCCTGGCCTCTATCTGCGCGCCCATGCACCCATCGTGAGCACCCGCTGGCGGCTCGGAATGTGTGAAACACTCCTTTCCACCGGGTCACAAGCATATGATGCCGGGTATATTAATGCGGAAGGGGTTCCCCGCTCACAGCTGATGGATGGCTTCATTCAATTTATTACTGGTAACGACACACCGCAAGCGGCCGGCGTTAGATTCAATCGACTTGAACATGCACGCATGAGCGATCAAAAAGAACGACTCACCAAGATTGCCGACATTCACATTGCGCTCGGCTGGAACATTCTTCAAAAGAAAAAATATCATCTCGGTATTAATCTGCGCATGCTTGCCCCCACCGGTAACCGCCCCACTGGCAACCTTCTCTTTGAGCCGATTGTAGGCAATGGACATCATTGGGAGCTAGGCGGCGGCATATCGTCGCATGTGCTGTTGTGGCAAGACGAAGATACCGAATCACATGCAGGCCTCTATCTTGATCTGAACATTACCCATCTATTTGCGAGCACGCAGTGCCGATCATTTGATCTGTGTACCGGACACAATAGCCGCTACATGCTTGCGCAACGCATGGGATCTCCCATCACCGATAATCTACGAGGTATCATTGATGGAGAGAACATTATCCCCACCTTCCAGTATCAAAAAGAGCTGACAACCATTGCCAATCTCACCACACTGCCCATTACTGTATCGGTAGGGATTCAAGCAGATTTGGCACTCCTTTTAAATTTTAGTGACACACAAAACAGCTGGGGATTTGGGTACGGTTTTTGGGGGAAAAGTAGCGATTGCATCACCATACGGGGCCTCACCCCTTTTGATACGGAGCAGTGGGCACTCAAAGGTGATGCACAGGTTTTTGGATTTGAAGATGATGCTGGTCAACAATCGGTTGCCCTTTCAGCAACACAAAGTGCGGCAACGATTCGTGCCGGCAAAAACTTTCCTCGCTCAGGAGCAGTCACTGCCACACAGGTTGCAATCGGCAAAAAGAATCCAGCCATCGATAATCCGACGCTCGCCATTTCCGATAGTGATAGCAATGGAAGCTTTGTTTCTTTGCTCACAGAACCGGGCGGCAGTAATCAAATCAATACCTCTATTCAACCCATTATGCTCACCACCGATGATATCGATATTGAAAGCGCACGCACAAAAAGCATTGCACATAAAATATTTTCCCATTACACCCGTACACTTACCATAAAATCATGCCTACCCTATGTAGGGTTTGGAGCAGAAATTTCATTTGGCCCACAGGCATACTGCCCCACCGCCATTTGCCTTCAAGAACCTGAATCAGTGAATACAGCACTTTCTTCTTGGATCATATGGTTAAAAGGCGGCGTCGCCTTTTAATAAACAAATCATTGCCTCCGTACTTCATAAATACATATAATGCGACTAGGTTTTGCAAAGGAGTTTCCCATGAAAAAATTGATTACTCTCATCTTAGTTCTGCTCAGTTTCTCGCGCATGCAAGCAATGGAAAATGAAATCCTACAAGGAGTCTCCTTCTTTAGCCCGCGCTCGCAAAGCGTTGATGCCGTGCGCTACCAAGTTGGCTGGCATCCCTACATTCATCGCTACGATCATAAAAGCTGGTATATCACCACGCAAATTACTCCGGAATTCAAAACGTCCTTCCGTTCCAATCGGATTGCGCAGGCATTATTTGGCACAAACAAACTGTTTGTTTCCGGAAGCCAAGCAACCAATAGAAATGAAAATGCGATTCTTGCTGATTACTTTGGCCTATCGCCAGCATTTCAAAGTGAAGTAACGTTAAAACCAGAAATTAAAAATATTCTGTTCACGTTTAGCGGATACTTCGGCTTTGATCAATGGATCAAAGGATTATACCTCGCTATCCACGCACCCGCAGTTTGGACCAAATGGAATTTCAAGATGGAAGAAGCCATTGCTGATAATGGAGCAAATACCACATTCCCCGCCAGCTACATGGATACCGCTGCTATTACTCCCATCCTTGGATCATTCGTTAGCGCACTCAAGGGAACGCATACCTTCGGGCAAATGACTGAAAAAATGGCTTTCGGCAAGGTCTGTGGTTCACAATCCAAATGGGGACTTTCTGATCTTTTGATTATTCTCGGCTACGATATTGTTTCCCGTGAGCATGGATACGCCGGCCTGAATCTGCGCGTGGCCGCACCAACCGGCAATCGCCCCAAAAGTATCGTTCTTTTTGAGCCAGTTGTAGGCAATGGAAAACATTGGGAACTAGGCCTCGGATTTGCTGGCCGCGTCCTTATATGGGAGGCAGATGGCGAGCAAGAACTTTCTTTCTTTGCTGATGCAAACTTCACGCACCTATTCAAAGCACGACAAACGCGCTCGTTTGATTTCTGCGCCAACGGATTTGGCAGCCGCTACATTCTGCTTAAAGAATTTGATGCTGATGAAAACTACACCGGCAAACTGATACCAGCCATTAATAAAACCAGCTTGTGTTGCAAGGTATCGGTTGATATCCAGTTTGAACTGCTTGCTATGTTTGGCTACACCTACAAAGGATTTTTGTTTGATGTTGGCTACAATGCATGGATTCGCAGCAAAGAACGAATCGCCCTGCGCGAATGCATTGCCGATCGCACATACGCACTTAAAGGAATTCAAGATGTGGTAACGGGCGTAGGAGAACTGAGCCCACTCACGCAAAGTACCGCCACCCTCCATGGCAACGTATTTTCTGAACAAGCAACCGTGGTGGATGCCAACTCACCAGTCTTTATCTCCACCAGCGATCTTGATCTGCGCTCAGCCGCTTCACCAATGGTCCTCACGCATAAACTATTTGCTCATATCGGCTATGGCTGGCAAAACGACGAAACCGATTCATATGACCATGCCCGCCGAAGCCCCTGGGCGCCGAAGCTCTCCAAGCGTAGGAGGCTTGGCGAAGGCTGGGTTCCCTATCTTGGCCTAGGGACTTCCGTAGAATTCGAGGGGATCAACACAAGCAACACAGAAAAGCCCAACCGAAACACCCTTTCGCAATGGGCATTCTGGCTCAAGGGCGGCATCGCCTTTTCCTAAGAGGGGTGACAAATAGTTCTAATCTGATAGTCTGCGATCCTAGTTTTACATCGTTTATGTCTATTGTAACGAAAGAATATTATGAAAAAATTAGCCGCCATAGCCATCGCCACCGCCATCATGCTTGGCAGCATATCTCTACAAGCTACAGACGCACCCCCCACCGGCGTGAGGGGAAGCATAAATCGAACCTGGGAGGCAGGAAAAGCACTTCTCGGAGCGGTTCTTCTTCTTCCTGGATTCACCTTTGGTGTTGATGGAAGCTTGCAAATCATACATGCATATAAAATCTCCCAACCAGGTTCTCATGCTGGATTGATATTCGGTGCAGGCGTCAGCTCGCTCATCGTAGGAACCGCCCTGATGGAAAGCGGCTTTCGAAACCTCAGAGAAGCCAGAAGGCACAAGAAATAAGCCCCCAAATCACCCTCCCATAACTTCAATTCACGCGATCGAAGCCCCCTGTGGGGCTGATGACAATGCCTGAAAGCCTGCTATACTAGGGATATAATCATAAAATAGATAAACCTGGAGGAGATATCATTATGAAGAAGCTATTATCACTTACACTCGCTGCAGCAATCGGGCTTAGTGGCATGAATATACAGGCTGCCAAAGAGAGCCCAAAAGATACTGCTGACCTAATAGGCAAGCGTAAATACATTATTCCAGCAATACAAGTAGGCGCAGGAGTGCTCGAAGTTGCATCTAGTGCACTAAACTTTTATCTCGGCTTTGTTTTTTTTCCAAGAAAGGAACGGGCTTTTGCCGTTTTAGGGAATAATCAAGGAACCAGCCTCGAAGATATTAAAGCTCTTCCAGAGGAAAAATATGGTGATATTAAAGCAGATTATGCTTATAAAGCGGCTTGCTTAGAAACTAGTTTAATCGGGACATCTTTCTTTGCAAAGCACTCTAAAAGCGCCGCAAGAGGTATAGGAGTAATGTCCTTAATCCATGGCCTCATCAATATTAAAGAAGGCCTGGATAGCTTGAAAAGGATCAAAAGAATTCGAGCAAGGCTAAAGGAACTATCGGATAAGTTAAAAGCAAAAAAACTAGAGAAAGAACAGGCACAAGCCTAGTTACTTGCAAGTAGCATAAGATCTAAGGCCCGAATTGCTCCGGGCCTTTTTCATGTCTACCCAAAATCTGCTAGGCTGCACATCAGTGAACCCATCTTATCATTCAAACCGGGCTTGTCCGGCGCCGTGCCCTGCGTAGCTTTATGCAAAGCATGGGTAGCTTGCCGAGTCGGAAGACCCGGATAAGCGTAGACGGAAAGGTTAGTATGAAAAAACTGATATTGCTCTTCATAATCTCCACGATCAGCTCCACCTCTATCCAAGCACTCACCCCATCTAAAAAAGCCCGCGCCTACGTTAAAATAGGCCACGGCATCACCGCGGTGCTCATGGGAGTTGCGAGCCCTATTATGGGAGGGTGCCACCTGGTTCTTGGCCAAACACTATCCAAGAGTAGTGATGCGGTTGATACGGCTGGTGATTGGTTCGAGACTCTGATGCCCAAACTCGCCAAAAGAACCGAGAAATTCCGGAAGAAAGCAGAAACGGTGATGCAATACCGGGCTACCATACAAAACGTATCGGGGGGCTTCTATCTCTCTAGCCCCTTCTTTTTCATTCCTCTGGGAGTGGCTGCTATCAAAAGTGGGCGGAAAGATCTCAAAGCTTCGGCGGACAGGCCAGATAGAGAAATTGAAGATCGCAGGTGACAAACCCCAAAAAAGCTGATATAGTAGGGGATAAGAGTGGATCGCAGTGATGCCACTCACGATTTTTATACTCATACAAGGAACGCTTTTGGAAAACAAAAAGCTATTTTTGGGGAACCTCAATCATTCAGCAACTAAGGACCAAGTCCGAGAAGTAACCGCACCATTTGGTACAGTTACCGATGTTATTGTGCTTGAAGGTAAAGGTTTCGGTTTCGTGGAATTCTCATCAGTTGAAGAAGCTAGCAAAGCTAAAGAAGCTCTAGATGGTCAGGATTTCTTGGGACGTCCCCTCAAAGTTGATTTCGCAAAGCCACGTACAGATCGTGGCGAAAGACGACCGTTCAAACGGTTCTAAGCGGAAAATTAAAAGCATTATTGCTTTAAAAAAAGGCCCGGATTTATTCCGGGCCTTTTTTTTAGCTATTTGCTTCGCATTGAATGCACATATTCAACAACGTCATTCACATTCTTGAGCGTCTCCGCTTTAGCATCATCAACCTCAATGCCAAACTGCTCTTCGAGCTTCATGATAATTTCTACCAAATCGAGCGAATCGGCGCCAAGCTCTTGAAGCGTTGAATCTAATGTAATCGTTGATGCATCAATGGATAGTTTTTCTGCAATAATGCGAGCTACTTTATCTTGCGTGTTCTGTTTTTCAAATTCTGCCATGTTCAATACCTTATGATTGTTCAGTTTGTTCTTTCCCTAAAGCCTTCTTGAGCGCATCCAGATCCGCCTGTTTATTGATCGTAAATACCATCTTATCTGGATATTGTTTGCAAATCATTTTAGTTAATACGCTACCAGGTCCTACCTCTATAATAGCATCATATTGAGATAATTGCTGCATCACTCTCGTCCAAACCACCGGAGAATTAATACGAGATATAACATGCTCCCGCACCCGCTTGCCCTGCTCAATAACGGTTCCATTCACCGATTCAATCATGGGAACAGAGAGATCATGAAAATCTACTTTCTCCAAATATATTTCAAACTGATCAATGACCGGATCCATAAGCGGCGAATGAAGGCCTACTGCCAAATTAGCACCAGAAATATCTATTTTCTTGTCATTGTACAGTTCAACAATAAGATCTCGCACTCGCTCCACTGCATCAGTATCACCTGCAACCACCTGTTTTGTTTCCGTTTCATAGATTGCCACAAACACTTTGCTCTCTTGATTAGCACCCGCTTTAAAGCAAATATCCTCCACCTGCTTTGCATCCAATCCCCGAATCGAGATTGCCGAAAACTCTCTCTCATCTAGTAGTTTCTGATAGAAAACTGCATATTTATTGAGCAAATACAGCCCATCGGCCAACCCTATACCATCTGCTGCGAATAGTGCTGCGTAATCCCCCTGGTTGTATCCTGCTACCACATCGAACACAATACCTTCCTGTTTTACCAACGCTGCAATAGAGGAACTCACCAAAAAAAGAGAGGTGTATGCATGGCGAATAGTTGAAATTTCGGCATCGGATGAGGCAAAGCAAAGCTTTATAAAATTAATATCAAGGCAGCTAGATGCTTGCTCAAAATATTCTTGGATAATACGATGCTCATCATAAAGCTCCTTCCCCATACCAACGAACTGACTGTTAAAGCCAGGAAACACCATCGCCACTTTCATAACTATTCCTTTTTTTACGCCCACATCACGAGAAAGCTATACGCGATCACGCAGCGCGGCAATGCGATCCAAACTCTCTTTTTTTTCGATCTGGGCAAGCATGTCAAAAACACCAGGGCCAGAACCCTTTCCAATCAGCGCAATTCGAATCGGTTGAGCAAGGTAAGCAAATTTCAGCTCAAGTTTCTTCGCCAACTCTTTGATCTGTTTCGATAATGCATCAGTATTGAACTGAGGAATCGCTTCCAATGTCTGCAGTAGTTGATTGAGATGTTCACCCGTTTGTTCCGTGATCCACTTGCGCGTATCCGCTTCATCATATGCTGCGGGACCATTGTATAACAAGGTAACTTCCTGAATTAATTCTTGAATAGTAAAAACGCGCCCTTTATACAGCTCAATTGCGTGAAGAACCATATCGCTGTTCCATCCGGAAAGTTGTTTAGAAAATGCAGGATCGATCTCTCGCTCAATATAAGAGAGTAATGATTGGGCAGAGCGTTCACGAATATAAACCCCATTCAGCCAATTCAATTTCTGCAGATCAAAGATCGCTCCCTTTTTTCCCACTGCATCGAGCGTAAAGAAATCGATCAGCTCCTGGCGAGAGAAAATCTCCTGATCCCCGTGCGCCCAGCCTAAACGAACCAAATAGTTCACAAATGCATCCGGCAAGTAGCCAAGCTCTTTGTAGGAAAGTGCAGACGTAGCCCCATCCCGCTTACTTAATCGATTACCACTTGGACCCAAAATAAGGGGGATGTGTGCAAACTGAGGAACCGTATACCCACACGCCTGATATAAAAGAATTTGTTTGGGGGTATTGGAAATATGATCTTCACCACGAATAACCTGCGTGATCCGCATATCAGCGTCATCAACCACCACCACAAAGTTATACATGGGATTACCATCAGAACGGACAATAATAAAATCATCCAGCTGATCACGTGGGATGGTTACATCTCCCCGAATCAGATCATCAAATGAAATTTCTTGAAAATCTGGAAGCTTGAACCGAATAACGTACGGCATATCGGGCTGATCATCGCGTGATCGACATGCACCATCATATTTGAAAAACAGCTCATCTCCTGCACGCTTTTTTAGATCATCCTGCGTACAGTAGCATTTATACGCTTTACCCTCAGCAACTAATTTCTCAAAAACTTCTTGGTGACGCCTTATCTGATCGGATTGAATTACCATCGGCTCGTCTGCTTGAATATCCACCCATGAGAGTGACGCTAGAATGGAATCGGTGTATTCAGCCTTTGATCGCTCTCGATCAGTATCTTCAATGCGCAGAAGAAATTCACCCTTATAGTGACGCGCAAAGAGATAATTAAACAGTGCTGTTCGTAAACTACCAATATGAAGATGCCCGGTAGGCGATGGGGCAAAGCGAACGCGGACTGGACCGTTGATTCTATCCTTCATGCATGCACCTTACAGGCTCATCTGCGTAAGCGCTTCTTGCGCTTCATACACCCATGGCGATGGAAATGATTGCGTGTATGCAGGAGTGTTGAGCAACTCTTGCCAAGCAATTTTTGCATCATCCAGTTTATCGTGCGCCCAATAATATCGTCCCAAATAGAATAGGGCGAGATCACTCTGCTTGTTCTCCTTGTCTCGTGCCAACTGCATAAGCTCTTGAAGCCCTGCTTGCTGCGTTACATCATCTTTACTATCAATCTGCAGTAATGCTCGTTTTGTTTTAATCAAAAAACGGAGCGGGGAGGTTGATGGTAACGCATTCATTACTTGTTGTAGCGTACTAATGGCTTCCACATGCCTATCCTGCTTTATCTGCACATCTGCCTGCATCAGAAGAAATAGAGGAGCCGTTGCGCTACTTTTATGGCGGCGGTAGTCAAACGAAAGAGAAGCGTCGAGCTGTGCTAGCTGAGTCGACATCAAATCTTTTGATCCTGCTACCACTTTTTGCAACTCCTGAACATGTTCGGCCAAGGCCAATTGACTATTTTGTTCGCGAGAAGCAGCATACCATCGATACCCAAAATAGGCTCCCACACCCCCAAACATTAGCAAGAGAATAATCGCTAACATGTTTGCGTAATTTCGTGCAATGTTTCGTTCATGCTCCCAAAGATCTCTGATGAGACGAGGGAAAAAATAAAAAAACGCTTTCAACTCATTCTGTAGTGACATACTGTACCTTATCGTTATCTGTTACCAATAATCGCCGGTAGGAAAATCTGCTGAATCTGCACGAGCCACGTGAACTGTTTGGCCATCATGCTCTGTTCCATCTAATCCTGCTATCGCCTGCTCAGCTTCCACATCAGATGGCATCATCACATACGCAGCACCCTTTGGCATGCCCGTATGCTTATCTTTAATCACATACACCGACTCCACCATGCCATAGGGGGTAAACAGTTCTTTTAGCTCTTGCTCGGTGACCGAATGAGACAGATTGGAAACATACATATTCATACTGGAATCCATTAAAAAAACGGTGCTCAATAAAACGGTTGTTCATTCTACTATAAAAATACCCGTGGGTCTACGATGGGGTCTGGGGCTGAGATCCCTGATTTTTCCTCGCCACGTCCACCAATATAGATAGATTATCTTGCATCAATGCCAACAACTTTTCATTAAACTTCTGTACTCTTCTTTCTTTCCTCACCCGATACGCAAACAGAATCCCATTCTCTACCGCCCGCGCATCAGAACACCCATGCGCTAGAATAACCGGATGATTCACTCCCAATAAGAGCGCGCCACCCGTTGCCGCATAATCAAGACGATTTTTGATTGTTTTAAACATTCCTCTATTGAGCCAAAGCAATGTTTTGCACCACCATGAACGATCAGCCGCATCCTTTATCCACGAAAACAACGTGCTCGCGGTTCCCTGAATAGATTTTAGAAGCACATTGCCAGCAAATCCGTCACAAACCAGCACATCCAGCAAATCATCTTTGCCAAGCTCTCGCGCCTCAATATTACCAACAAAGGCAACTGGTGATTCAGTTAATAGTTGATAGGTTTTCTTGACCGCATCAGATCCTTTAAATGGCTCATGCCCATTTGAAAGCAGCGCAATACGCGGTGCTGCAATGTGCTTGACAAGCTGTACATATGCATGCCCCATAAGAGCAAACTGATACAGATGTTCCGGCTTGCAATCAACGTTGCCACCGATATCTATACAAAAAAAAGAATCTGATTTAGTGGGCAAAAAAGCACCCACAGCTGGCCGATGAATTCCCTTTACTCTTCCAGAAAACAGCACACTAGCTACAAGCACCGCGCCCGAATTGCCGGCAGAAAAGAAAGCATCGGCTGTTCCATCCACCATCACTTTCATAGCACGTACGAGAGAGGAATTTTTCTTTTTGCGTACCGCCCTGCTCGGCTCCTCGTCCATTGCAATCTGTTCATCACAAAACTGAAAACTAATGGGAAGCTCTTTCCAATCTGAAGGCAACGCGGCTGTAATAGCCTCTTGAACGCCACACAATAAAACAGGGACACCACAACGGGCAGCGCGAACTGCACCCTCTATGATGGCATGCGGAGCATTATCACCTCCCATAATGTCCACCGCTATCATTGGCATCCCTTAAAAATGTTTCGTGGCAATGTATCGAAACTTATTTAGCTGGTTCTGATGCTGGCTCTTGCGGAGCGGCTGCAGCTTTGCGAGCATCTTGTGCTTGACGCGTTTCTGCGCGCTTAACCGCACGATCAGCCTTCGTTGTCATAATCTTACGTCCCTTATAATGACCACAGTTCAGGCAAGCCTGGTGTGTCGAGATCGCTTCGTCACAGTTTAGGCAATTGGTGAAGGATTTGATTTGCATCGCTTTATTGGCAAATCGTTTATCCCTTCGCGCTCGCGAGCGCTTGCGTTTTGGTACTGGCATAATCTTATCCTTGAAATCAATGAAAAACCGCCTTTTGGCAGTCCTTTTAGTTCAGCACGTTCACTGAATATACCCTATTTTCAGGCAAAAGAAAAGCTAGAAATAGCCTATTTTACTGGTATGATAGGGACCTTATCCAACACAATCGAAACAACTCTATGGGATCCAGCATGAACATTCCTCCCTTAAAATCAATACTTCTCGGCCTCCTCCTAGTACCAGCACTGGTAGGCGCCATGGAGAAACCCCCCTCGGCA
>SDBT01010037.1_pt1 | contig 15325 bp, 13 predicted proteins | sample 2277101 | NCBI WGS metagenome assembly SDBT01 (sample SAMN10404973, study PRJNA504765) | marine sediment metagenome | isolation source: marine sediment core GS10_PC15, 103 cmbsf | place: Arctic Ocean: Southern Knipovich Ridge | collected 2010 | reverse complement strand
GGTGTGCCGCTGCGGAAAGTGATCTGGATGACGAAGCCCGAAGCGAACCTGCGGCGCGTCTGGTATCATGGTGTCGAACTGGATGGCAACAGAGGAGGCGACGTGGGCGAGATACTGGGGTTCAGCGCCGGCGGGCTGGGACGCAAGGGCGGCGAGGGTCGCTACGGCAACACGGACCGGATGGTGCAGGCGCTGCTGGAGAAGAGCGGGCGCGAGAGCGAATTCGTGAAGCTGGCCGAACTGACCTACTCGGGCTGCAAGGGATGCGTGGACCGCTGCGCAAAGCCGCAGGTCTGCATGTTGAAAGATGACGCCCAGCCATACTACGCGCGCATCAAGGAGGCGGACGCCGTGGTGATCGGCGCGCCCGTCTACTTCGGCACGGCCAACACGCTGGCGCTCAGTTTCGTGGAACGCTTCTTCGGCTACCGGCACGTGAGCATGGCCATCGAGGGGAAGCCGTTCGTCGTGGTCGTCACAGGCGCCATGGAGGTCGATCGAGCCGCCGACCAGTTGGCCGGGACGCTGCGGGACGCGTTCCGCGCCGAGCTGCTGGACATCGTGAAGCTCCAGACCGGGGTGCCTCCCTGCTACCGCTGCGGGCGCCACACCGAGTGCCGCATTGGCGGCCTCTACCACATGCTGGGCGAAGAAGCGCTGCAACTCGAGATCATGCCGGGGATGTTCACGCAGTGGGAAGACTGCCCGGAGGTGGTCGCCGCCGTGGACGCGGCCGCCCACAAGCTGAGGGCGATCTGAGGCCGAGCCCCCTACGGGCGGGAGTCACCAAGATGACGGACTGGCTGCCGGCGCTGTTCGAGACCATCGATGCCATGGACCCGGACGCGTTCGTCGCGTTCCTGACCGAGGACGCGTCCTTCCGATTTGGCAGCGCCCCGGCGGTGCAGGGCAAGGCGGCCGTGCGCGACTTCATCGCCACGTTCTTCGGCGGACTCGATGGGCTGAGCCACACGATCAGCGAGTCCTGGGACGAGGGCGACACGGTCCTGTGCGAGGGCGAGGTCACCTACCGCCTTCCCGACGGCCGCCGAGTGGCCCTGCCGTTCCTGAACGCCTTCAGGATGCGCGGCGACTTGATCGCCGACTACCGCATCTACGCCGACCCTACCCCGCTGGCGGAAGACGATGGCTGACCGAGGAGACTACCGCGAAGCCGTCAACGCGATGGCCGACCGCACGGGCGTCATCATCCCCGTCTATGTGCCGCCGGACCAGGCGGATGCCGTGGACGTGGTCGGGGAGACGGCGTGGGCGTTCTGCAGGCAGGTGGGCGATCCGTCAGCGGTGTGCCTGGCAGCGGACGGACCCGGGCCGGGCGCGGACGCCGTCCGGGCAGCGTCGGCGGAACTGGGCACGGGCGCCGTGCTGCTCGGCGAGAACCGGGGCAAGCTGGCCGCTGTGCGCGCGGGGGCCGCTGCGCTGCTGGAGCGGAACGACCTTCGCTACGTGGCCGTGGCGGATCAGGACGGCGACCACTTCGCCAACGAGCTGCTGAACTTCGTGCGAGCCGCCCGCCACGTGGAGCAGGTCGCTCAGACCGAGCGGGTCCTCGTGATCGGCAGCCGGACCTCACGCCATCGGCCGCTCGGTTTCCTGCGGGGTGAGCTGGAAGAACTCGCAGACCGCGTGCTGCTCGACGCGCTCCAATACGACGCCGCGGTGACGGGGCGCCCGCTGCGGCTCGAGTTCCTTTCGGACCAGGAAGAGGCGCCCGACTTCCATTCCGGCTACAAGCTGATGACACGGGCGACGGCCGAGTCAGTCCTGCTGGGCGACCCGCAGCCCACCGGCGTCGACGACGACGCCTACTACCGGCACGCCGTGGAGGCCGTGCTCGTCGTCGAGGCAGTGGCGGACGGCGCCGTCCTGGCGGCCGTCAATCGGAGTACGCTGGACGGACAGCCCCTGTCCGTCTTCGGCACCTTCGTCCGCCCCCGCCTCATCGCGGACAAGATCATCTGGCCTTGCAAGAGGCTGGGCGTGCCCGGGGAGTTCGTCGACCAGTGGGTGCGCAATCACGTCCAGCGGCTGGCGTTGCGGTCGCTGGCCCCACAGGGACTTAACGAACTGGAAGCCGTCCACCGGCTGGCGGTGGCGGCATGGGGACTCGGCGCAGGCGACGGTCCGCTGCGTGGACGCAGGTTCATCTGATCGCCGCGCGCCATTCCTGTGCTGTCCGGCCCTGCCGGATGCCTGTCAGACGAGGGCCAGCGTCAGCACCACGAATATGGGGATGATGCGTTTCAGGTGCTTCATGACAGCCTCACCTCCTCTTGCCTCGACGAACGCATAATGCGACACGTGGGTAAGGTGCAATCGGCGTGCCGACGGTCCGGACGGGCCCACGAAGCCCTGGGACGCCCTCCAGACGGCGCGACGGGGTGGGGACAGCCTGCTTGCCTCACACGTCCTCTTCGGGCCGCTCGTACCATAGGTCGAGCCCCTCGCGGCTGCGCATGAGCGACGGCTTGAGGCCGAGCCGCACAAACGTCCGCACGATCTGCCGCGCGCTGAACCACTCCAGCTTACGCCCCGACGTGACGGCCGGTTCCCCCAGGATCGTCATGCGGTAGCCGTGCCCCCTGCCCCACCGTTTCAGGGCCTGCGACAGGTGGATCTCTTCGGAGACGTAGTAGCGCTCGTCGAAACCGCCCACCGCCTCAAACGCGTCGCGCCGGCAGAACATGTATGACCCGGCCGCCCACTGGAAGACGGGCGCGAGTCCATTCCACAGTCGAATCATGAGGGCCATCCTGGTCGGCGGCTTGCGGTCGAAGGCGATGCGGGTGCCGCCCCCGCATACCTTCCCGCCCTCCAGCGCCTCGAGCGTGCGACTGATCAGGGGCCCGCTGACCGTAGTGTCCGCGTCCACGAAGATGAAGTAGCGCCCTTCGGCTGCCGCTGCCCCGGCGTTGCGGGCGCGCGCTATCTGGCGGTGCGGCTCATGGACGATCCTGGCCCCGCCGTCGCGTGCGACCTCAGCGGTGCGATCGGTGGAGGCGTTGTCCGTCACGATGACCTCGCCCGTGAGCGGCAGCGCGGCCGGCATCGACTCCGCCACGCTCGCCAGCGTCGAGGGCAGCAGGTCCTCCTCGTTGTAGGCCGGAATGATGATGGAGTAGTCGACACTCACAGCTCGGCACGCTTGAGTATCTCTTCTGCGTCGGAAAGCGACGGCGCGGACGTTGTGAGGATGAACCGCTTGAGCTTCTCGCCGAACTCCCTCTTCATGGCGCCGATGCCGGCGGGGCTGGGGTGTGTGAAGATGCACTTGCCGGCCTCGATCGTCTTGTGATACATCGGCCACCAGCGTGGGTGCTCGGGCGGTTCGACACCGGAACCGGGTGTCCACTGCAGCACCTGCAGCCCGGGGATCGAGAGCAGGTGGTCGTGGTGGCAAACGGCGTCCGGGCCGTCCCAGTGGTACATGCAGTAGCCGATCCGCTCGCACATCTCCGCGAGCACCGGCACCATGAAGTCGCCGAACATTGCCGGCGAGATCATCGCGGAGAAGTCGCACTGCATCTTGGCCGTGCGGCCCGGCCCCCAGACCCAGAAGATCGAGCCGCCCACCTCATCGTGCATCATGTCGTAGAGCACGTCGTAGTAGCGGAAGTAGAGGTCCGTGATGCGGCGCATGCAGTCGTGCACCCATTCCGGCCGCTCGACCAGGTCGATCAGCAAGTTCTCCGTGCCCCGCATAGCGGCAAGCGTGTCGAGACCCTCGATCAGGTCGGGGAACTGCAGCAGGAACCGGCCCCGACCCGCCTCGAGCTGCGCACGGGTCAGGCGGAGCGTGAAGTCCCAGTAGGAGTTGTCGCGATCGTAGCCGAAACCGTCCGAGTCCGGATCGTCGATGAACGGCTTGAACCAGACCGTGCCGGGCATCTCTATGCCGGTGCAGCCCAGGTAGAGGGCCAGGCAGTCGGGCCCCAGGTCGGGGGCAACCGCAGGCACGGCCTCGCCCAGGAGGTGGGAGCGCGCGCAGGCGCGGGCGGAGATGTTGACGCGAAGGTCGAAGTTGCGCGCCGCGTAGTCGGTCACCCAGCCGTCGGGCCTGGGGATTGCCTCAACGGTCTCGAGCGGCTCATCGCGCGGCGCCGTGAGCAGCATCACCGGCCGGCCGATGTCGCCCCCGTGCCACCAGGTCGTCAGGCGCGCGCGCACGTCGTCCATGTCGTCGCGGCAGAGCAGTCCGGCCATCAGGTCTCCTCGCTGTCAGTCAATGACTGAGGTCCCGCACGGCGCCGGTTGCGCGCCGGGCCGCTGAACCGGCCCTCAGCATCCAGGGAGCAGGATTGGGGGATGCTACGTCAATGCCGACGGCTGCGACAAGTACCGATCCGCGGATGACGTGCTGTAACCGGCTCGGGCGGCCCGCACAGTCCATTCCCTGCACGAGCGTGGCCATGATCAGCGCGCCCGGGAACCTGCCGACGGGCTCACCGCGCGAGTAGGGAGATCGCCGCCTTCGCCGCAACCGAAAAGTGCACAGGCCGCAAGCGCCAGCCAGAACCCAACGAACCTGACAATCAGCTTCAGCATCGCTCGTGAACTCCCCGTTCCTTTACCCACGCCACCGAGTGCTCGCCGCGACGCCCGGACCTGGCCCTGGTCTGGTCAGCCCGCAACGGCGGAGCTTGGGTGGCCAAGTGGCATCAGCACATTGAGGCGTCTTTCGGGCCGCTCGGACAATCGCGGTAGCCACGGCAGGAAACACGTCGCACGCAGCACCGGACTACGCCGTGGGCCGGCGGCTTCCTCGCCGCCCAATGCGGACGAGAGCCAATGACCCTACCACTGCCACAAGAACCATAAGCACAACAGCGAACGCGACCTTCCCCTGTCTGCGCTCGGCCCTCGCCAAAGGCACAGCTGCACCTGGCCTGTCATCTGTCCCGCCTTCAGCGGCAGGCGAGGCCGTCCTGCGCGGCGCTTCGGACTGCAGGTCGTAGGCGGGCAGCAAGCTCTCAACTCCCAGGGCGCTGTCCGTGACCGTTTCCCCTACCCTATAGAGCAGCGGGTTGCCGTCGCCCTCTGCAAGCACGGAATCATGGATCAGCGTCCCTTGCGGGAACTCCAACGTGAAGGTCTCTCCCTCAAGATCGATGTCTATCGCAACGTCCCGGATCCACCGCTCTCTCTGGTTTGTGGACGTTAGCACCTGCGAGGCAAGCACCTCTGGCGAACCAATCGACAGCTCTCCCGAGGCCAAGCGCTCGGCCATACCATCTGGGAGCCGCGGATACATGTTCCCAACCACAGACTGGTGGAACGGATACCATGCCCCTGGGGCCAGTTCACGATAGTCATCGAACACGACCTCCGTTGTCAGACAGCCGTGCATGTAGTCTCTTTGCCTGTAGACCCGGTATCCCTTCTCAGGCAGAACCCACGCTTCCACCACATTGCCCGCTCCGCCAGCGAACTCGTCCACAAAGCAAAGGCGGTATGCTCGTCCTTCGGGCGTGTCCTCAACGCTGGCGCTAGTGAGGTTCTCCAGAACCCAAACGCTGCTCACCCCCGCGCTGGGAAGCCCTGCACGCACCAGAGGCGGCGTTCCAAGCTCCAGCACAAGTGCTGCCGGCCTCTCCGCGAGCCCTCGGTCAACAAACCCAGCGTTCTGTGTTGGAACATACTCCCTTCGATACTCACCGTTCAGTGCAACCAGCTGGCGCCGGTCCTTGAACCCGGCCTCTTCCTCGCCGTTCATGTAGTATGCGAGGTACCTACGCTCGCCCTTGATCCCCCGCTCCGTGTCCACAACATATGTTGCCTCGATGCTGAAAGAACGGTCTGCCAGCACAGCCCTCCGTCCGCGCTCATACTCGGCAACGTCATCCCGTATGAACTCGTCAATCATTGCGCCGTAGTGTGGGTCCTCCGCCAGAGCAGACCGGTCTCCCTCCCCAAACCGGCTCCGCAAGCTCTTCCGGTGCCCCTCAGAACGGGGATAGTGTCCCGCCGCGTACTGCTCCCGGAGCATCTGCTCGTACTCACCGCTCGCGGCGTCAACATCCGTGTCGTTCCGGTACGCCTCTCGGTCAATGGTCGTGGTCTCTGACAGTGAAACAGACCATGTCCGCGCGAGGGGCCGCGACGCAAACTCCACCTTCTCGTAGAGCTTCCCCCACTCGGTTTCGGGAACCACCATAGCGGCAGCGAGAGGGGCTACAAATACGAGGCCGACCACAGAACGCAACACGCACCATCGCCTCAGCACCATGGGCTCCCGGACCTCCAAACAGAATGCACCGAACGGCCCCGCGTGCGGGGCCGTTCGGTGCGCTTGTGCCGCCAGAAGGAAGCCTGACGCCTCAGTCCACGCACACTGTCTGGTCCCAGACTCGCGTATACGGTGGGTCGGCGCTCGCGCAACCGCACTGAACGGCTTCCTGGAAGGTACATGTGATGAAGACCTCCCCTTCACCAGTCGGAGGCTCGGTGGGCCCCGCATACACCCATGCGCCGGTCACCGTCAGCTGGCAGTAGTACCCCGACTGCCCCTCCAGAATAAAGTACAGCCAGTGATAGTCGATCCGCTTAACCATGTCATCGTCTACCACGTGTGACGTGCAATCGGTGCCCGACTCGTAGGATCCGCACAGCTGCTTGACGGTGGGGTACTTCACTTCGATGCACCAGTCATAGAACCACCCGTTGCAGAAGTAGATGTCCGTATACTGAGTTTCGTTACACCTGTCCTGGCATTGGGCTAACGCGGGAGACACAAATAACGCTACAAGTCCAACACCGCAGAGCACCGCCATCAAGGTCCAGGAGTGTTTCACTTCTCGCCCTCCTGATAATCGCTACTCGTTGTATGTGCCGTTGCTCATCACGGAACCTACTTCCCGGCCGCGAGGGGCTCTGCCCAACCGGTTCCCCTGCAGGGCGTGAGTCCCCGGCGAGACGCTGAGCGCCTTCAGCCGGCATTCGCCATTGTCTGGTACGCCGTCGCGAACTTGCCTGCCTCCCTTCTGTTCTGCACCTCTCCCTGCCTCTAGGGCTCCGACGGGCCCCTCGACCGCACAAGGTTACTGGATATGGGACTCGCAGTCATGTACAAACTGCATGGCACCCTTATCACAGGGATGGTGGACGTTGTTACGTAGCGGCCCTCGGCCTGACGTTCGAGGACGACGGGCTGAGGGCCCGGGCGGAACTGCGCAGAACGGCGACTCAGGAGTGAATGGGCAGCTTGATAATGCCGACGGAGCGGCGTAAGGTAGCGCGCTGCACAAGCGGCGTCCACCGAGGGCCGTGCATGGCCGAGACTACCTACATCGGCGCGATCGATCAGGGCACCACGGGCACGCGCTTCATGGTGTTCGACCAAGGCGGCACGCCCGTCGCCCGCGCTCACCGTGAGCATCGCCAGATCTTCCCGCAGGCCGGCTGGGTCGAGCACGACCCCCGGGAGATATGGGCGAGCACCGTCGCCGTCTGCAATGAAGCCCTCGATGCCGCCGGGATCGCGCCTGACCGGATCGCTGCCATTGGTATCACGAACCAGCGCGAGACCACGCTGGTCTGGGATGCGCAGACCGGCGCGCCGCTCCACAACGCCATCGTATGGCAGGACAGGCGCACGGCCGACCGCTGCGCGCAGCTCGAACGCGACGGACTCGCCGGGACCATCCGCGCCAAGACCGGCCTGCCCCCCGACCCCTACTTCAGCGCGACCAAGCTGGAGTGGCTGCTGGCGAACGTGCCCGGGCTGCGCGAGCGGGCCGAGGACGGGAGTGCGCTCTTCGGCACCGTCGACGCCTACCTGATCTGGAAACTCACCGGCGCGCACGTGACCGACCCCACGAACGCGTCGCGCACGATGCTCTTCAACCTGCACGATCTGGAGTGGGACGCCGAGTTGCTCGACCTGTTCGGCGTGCCGCGCGCCATGATGCCGGCCGTCGTTTCCAGCGCCGAGGTCTACGGGCAGGTGCGGCGCACCGCGCTCGGCGACGCCTGGGACGGGGTGCCCGTGGCCGGGGACCTGGGCGACCAGCAGGCCGCCCTCTTCGGCCAGGCCGGCTTCGCGGCGGGCGACGCGAAGAACACCTACGGCACCGGGTCGTTCCTGCTGAAGAACACCGGCCCCCGCGCCGTCAGCAGCGAGAGCGGCCTGCTGACGACCATCGCATACTGCCTGCCCGGCCGGCCCGTGCACTATGCCCTGGAGGGCTCCATCTTCGTGACCGGCGCGGCCATCCAGTGGCTGCGGGACGGGCCCGGTATCATCGAATCGGCAGAGGAGACCGCAGCGCTCGCGGAGTCGGTGCCGGACACGGACGGCGTCTACCTGGTGCCCGCGTTCGTCGGCTTGGGCGCGCCGCACTGGGACCCCTACGCGCGCGGCACCGTCGTGGGGATCACGCGCGGCACGTCGCGCGCCCACCTGGCAAGGGCCGCCCTGGAGGCCGTCGCCTATCAGACGTGCGATGTCTTCGATGCGATGGCGACCGACCTTGGGCCCGAAGAGACTGCCCTGCACAGCCTGAAGGTGGACGGCGGCGCGGCGGCGAACGACTTCCTCTGCCGGTTCCAGAGCGACGTGCTCGGCGTGCCCCTGGTGCGCCCCGTCGTCACCGAGACGACCGCGCTGGGCGCCGCGTTTGCCGCCGGACTGACCGTGGGCTACTGGCGCGACCTGGCGGAGATCGGCGCGCTGTGGCAGGCGGACCGCACGTTCGAACCAACGATGGACGACACCGAACGCGAACGTCTGCTGGCCGGCTGGCAGCGTGCCGTGCGCTGCGCCCTGGCCTGGGCAGCGGACCGGGAAGCTTAGTCCCCCGCGGCCCGCTGGTCCGGACGCTGTCGCCCTGTGCTGCTCTTCGTGGCCTCGACCGGAGCGGGCGGCTCGCGAGCCGCCCCTACGGGATCGCGGCGACCCCGGTGATGCCGTAGGGGCGCGTCGCGACGCGCCCGTGCAGCCAAGGCATCGTTACCCTCGCTTGCTCTTCAGTGTATAATGCGCCGTCCATCGCCTGGCAAGGGCGCGGGGCCCGGCGCGAATGGCGAACGGGAGGGATATCCATGTGGCAGCCGATCATCTTCGGGGCGCTCGCGGGCGGCGTCACCGTCGTGGGCATCCTGAGCATCAAGCTCTGGCACCGCCAGGCGCTGCGCTACAGCCACTACATCAACTCGTTCGCCGCCGGCCTGATCGTTACCGCAGCGCTGGTCGCGCTGCTGCCGGAAGCCATGAAGCACAGCGAAGCCGCGCCGATCTGGGCAGTCGGCGGCTTCTTCGCCTTCCTCGTCCTGGAGTCCTTCCTGGTCGTGCACTCCGGCGCAGAGGTCCACTACCCACGCCCCAACCGCCGCGCCGCCCAGGGGATGGTCTTCTTCTGGGGCCTCTTCCTGCACTCGCTGCTGGACGGCGCCGTCATCGCCATCGCCTTCAATGCGGGCACCAAGGTGGGACTACTCACCGCCCTGGCCGTCGTGGGACACGAGTTGCCCGAGGGCATCACGACGTTCTCGCTGCTGTTGGAGCGCATCGACGAGCGGAAGGCCCTGAAGCTGGCGCTGGCCGTTGCAGTGGCAACGCCCGCGGGCGTGGTGGTGGCAACGCTGGCCTTCCCGTCGCTGGGCGACGCCGCGCTGGGGGCCGTGGTGGGACTGGTGGCCGGCTCGTTCCTCTACATCGGCGCGTCCGACATCGTGCCCGAGATCCGCGAGGAGCAGGCGGTCGGCAACACGATCTTCCTGCTGGCCGGCGTGCTCTTCATGGTTGTCCTGACTCGCTTCCTGGGACACTAGGCTTCGCCCCTGCTGCATCGGCACGGGCCCTGGCGCGTCCGTAGGGGCGGCTCGCGAGCCGCCCGTTCCCTGCGTGCAAGAGCGTCCGAGCACGACTGCGACCGCAGGGCACGGCACGCCATGCCCTTGTCTTTGCGCCGAGGGGGCGCGCGCGTCGCGACGCGCCCCTACGCGCATCGGGATTCCATCCATGGCCGTCAGGGTTTACACAGCGCGAACGCGTCGACTAGAATGGGGCCGGTTGCGGGGCGCTCAGGGGGGAACTCGGCATGGCGTGGTTCTATGACCTGAATCCGATCGTGCAGGCGCTGCTGGCGACGATCGGCACCTGGCTGGTGACGGCCATGGGCGCCGCCCTCGTCATCTTCGCCAAGGACATGTCCCAGAAGTACCTGGACACCTCCCTCGGCATGGCGGCCGGTGTCATGATCGCGGCCAGCTTCTGGAGCCTGCTGGCGCCCGCCATCGACATGGCCGCCGCCGACCCCACCTACGGCGAGACAATGAAATGGCTGCCCGTGCTGATCGGGTTCCTGCTCGGCGCCGTCGTCCTGCGCGTGATCGACAAGATACTCCCCCACCTGCACGCCGGCCTGCAGGTCGCCGAGGGGATCAAGACATCCTGGCAGCGCAGCACGCTGCTGGTGCTGGCCATCACGCTGCACAACATCCCGGAGGGACTGGCCGTGGGAGTGGCGTTCGGTGCGGCCGCCCACATGGCCGGCGCGGCCAGGGCGGCCCAGATCGGCGCCGCCATCGCGCTGGCGATCGGCATCGGCCTGCAGAACTTCCCCGAGGGCACGGCCGTTGCCCTCCCCCTGCGCCGCGAGGGCATGGGGCGCGCGAAGTGTTTCTGGTATGGTCAGCTCTCGGCCGTCGTCGAACCGGTAGCCGGCGTGCTGGGCGCGCTGCTGGTGATGCAGGTGGCCGCCGTACTGCCCTACGCGCTGGCCTTCGCGGCGGGCGCCATGATCTTCGTAGTCGCCGAGGAACTGATTCCCGAGTCGCAGCGCAACGGCAACGTCGACTACGCCACCATGGGCGTCATCGTCGGGTTCGCCGTGATGATGACGTTAGACGTGGCGTTGGGATAGACGACCAGTTGCTAGTTGATGGTTGCTAGTTGCTGGTTCCTGGCTGTCCCAGTGCACGTCGCGAGATGAGACTAGCATCGATCAACTAGCAACGATCAACGAGCAACGAGCAACGAGCAACTAGCACCTCTCCTTTCCTGAGGCAACAACCGAAGTGTCAACTGACATCGTCCGCGCCGCCGTGATACCTTCCCCGGGGCACGCCGTCGAGATCCGTGAGTTCCCCCGCCCCGAACTCGAAGACGGCGCCGCCCTGCTGCGCACCGGATTCAGCGAGGTCTGCGGCACGGACCTGCACCTGCAGCAGGGACTCCTGGCCGAGACCCCCTACCCTCTCATCCCCGGCCACGCCGTCGTGGGTGTCCTGGAGGAAGTGCGGGGCGACGTGCGCGACGCCGCCGGTCGGCCGCTCACCGGCGGGGAGCCCGTCACGTTCCTGGACGTGCACGGCACCTGCGGCGAGTGCTGGTTCTGCCTGGTAGCGAAGGCGAGCACGCGCTGCCCGAACCGCAAGGTCTACGGCATCACTTACGGCGCCGACGAGGGCCTGCTTGGGGGGTGGAGCGAGGCCGTCTACCTGAAGCCCGGCGTCCGCATCGTCCGGCTCCCCGACGGCGTGTCCCCGGAGGCCATGATCGGCGGCGGCTGTGGTCTGCCGACGGCGCTCCACGCGGTCGAGCGATCGGACGTGCTGCTCGGTCAGACGGTCCTCGTGCAGGGCACCGGCCCCGTCGGCTTGAGCGCCATCGCACTGACGCGCCTGCGGGGCGCCTATCGCGTCATCGCCATCGGCGCGCCGGCCGACCGGCTCCAGGCGGCCGAGCGCATGGGGGCGGACGTGTGCCTGGACGTCGAGTCAAGCAGCCCGGCCGAACGCCGCGCGGCCGTCATGGACGCAACCGACGGCCGAGGCGTGGACGTGGCCATCGAGGCGAGCGGCAGCCCGGCGGCGGTGACGGAAGGGCTGGACCTGGTGCGCGACAACGGCACCTACACCATCGTCGGCCAGTACACCGACCACGGCGAGGTGCCCGTCAATCCGCACCTGCAGATCAACAAGAAGCACCTGGACATCCGCGGCGTCTGGGGCATCGACTACTCGCACCTGCACCGCGCCGTGCTGCTGCTGGAACGCTACAACGACCGGTTCCACTGGGAGCGCCTGATCACGCACTCGTTCGCGCTAGAACAGGCGAACGACGCACTCGACGTAGTGCGCCGCGGCGAGGCCATCAAGGCGGTCATACGGCCGAACGACAGTTAGCAGTTAGCAGTTAGCAGTAACGGCCGGGTACTGAGGGCAACCGGTCACTGGCCACTGCTCACTGCTTACTGGTCACTGCTGACTGCTCACTGCCTTTCCACCGGCGGTTTCTGGCGCTTCGAGACCAGGGGGGCGTAGCGGAAGCCCTTCGTTCCTGCCTTGAACTCGCCCCGCGCTTTCTTGAGCAGGGCAGGCTTCGTCAGCAGGTCCCACGCGGTGGCCGCATGCACCTGCGCCGCCTTGAGCATGGCGCGATGGGCGAAGGGCAGGTTCGACTGCGCCGTGTACTCGCGATGGTGGCCGCGCACGCCCTCGGGCACGCACGCCACGCTGAACCCGCACAACGGCGCCAGCCACGACACGCTGTCCTCGTCGCTGGTTGCCTTGCCCGCCGTCTCGCCGATCTTCTCGTCAACCTCGGCGTTGAACTTGCCCTCCGTGCCGGCCGCTTTGGCGCGCTGGCGGTCAGCCTCCGTCACGCGGGGCGCGCGCATCAGGACCAGGTTGTCGCGCAGCAGCTCGGCCAGGGCCCGATTGCGCAGGCGGCTGTAGACGGCGGTCAGCTTCTTGACGCGCACGCGCGTCTCGGTGGCCATAGCGGCGGCCCGGGCGCAGCGGATCACGCGGCGGGTGATGTCGTCGACCTGGGCCCGGTCCTTCGCGCGAGTGTAGTACCAGATGCGCGCGTACTCCGGCACGACGTTCGGCGCGTTGCCGCCCTCGCGGATGACGCTGTGGATGCGCACGTTGTCGGGCACGTGCTCGCGCAGGTAGTTGACGGCAACGTCCGTGAGCACGGCGGCGTCGAGCGCGCTGCGGCCGCCGTGGGCCGACGCGCCGTGCGCCGTCTGCCCGAAGAACTCGAACACCAGCGAGTCGAGCGCCGATCCGCCGGCGGCGTTGACAACGGTCTTGTTCCCCGGGTGCCAGGCCAGGCAGGCGTCCATCCCGCGGAAGGCGCCGTCGCGAGCCATGTAGACCTTGCCGGCCAACGTCTCCTCGGCGGGGCAACCCCAATAGATCACGCGGCCCGGCTTGCCGCTCTCCTTCAGCAAGCGGGCCGTCGCAACCGCCCCGACGGCGGAGCCCACGCCGAGCAGGTTGTGGCCGCACGCGTGGCCGTAGGTGCCCTTCTGCGCGCCGCAATCGGGCAGCGCGTCGTACTCACCCAGGATGCCGACCACCGGTCTGCCCTTCCCCCACACGGCCCGGAAACCGGTGGGCACGCTGGGGATGCCGAAGTCGACTCGGAACCCGCGGTCGGCCAGGTAATCGGCCAGCAGCTTCGCGGATTCCTTCTCAATGAAGGGCGGCTCGGCGAGTTCCCAGATGCGGCTTGCCAGACGGCGGGCGGTGGACGCTTCCGGGCGGACGGCCTCGACGACGCGCTTGCGTTTTTCGTTCGGGCGCACGTTGCTCTCCCCTGGTGCCTGTTGGGACGGACCGAGTCGCGCATTGTGCGGGCGCCCGGCCACCGGGGTCAAGTGCCCCGGCCGACCCGGGCCCCCACAGGGCGCTCCTGTCAGTGTTGCATGTGTTCGGCCAACTGACGCATGATGACTGGAAAACGACTCGGAAATGACGCGCGATTGGAGCATGATGGAGCACAAGAGCGGGGGCCTTTTTCTGCCCGGAGCGCGGGCGACCTGGAGTCCGCGCTGCGTATGGCGGCCGCATTCGGCGAGGCGGGCGGCGACATCTTCGAGCTGAACGTGCACGGCGGCTACGGGAAGCTGCTCGACCGCGGCCTCCTGCGCGCAATGGTCCTGCCGCCGAACCGCCCGACGATGATCGAATGGCTCGGGGCCCTCTGCAAGCTGGACATCCCCATCGTCGTCAAGTTCTGGGGCGCCACTGAAGACGTCGACTTCGTCCGGGTCCTCGGCGAGTTGCGGGACATCGACGGGCTCTTCGGCGTCCACTTCAACGTGCGATCACAGGACGCCGACACGCCCGACCTCGACCTCACGCGCCGCGTCGCCGCGCACACGCCCGGCATGTTGTTCTGCTCCGGCCACGTGACCACGCGCCGGCACGTCGACGCCTTGCTGGAGGCAGGCGCCGGCTGCGTGGGCGTGGCCCAGGGCCTGCTGGACGACGCCGACATCATCACGCGACAGTTGACCTAGCCGCCGTCTTCGCGCACACGATGCGCAAGGGCGTGCGCAGGCTGCTGGCCAACTGAGGGAGACGAAGATGGCACGACCGCTGAGTGTTGTGGCGCCGGAATGGTGGGATTACACCACGTTGGACGAGCAGATCATCAACGATGCGGCCGCCCTGACTGCCGATGACATGCTCGCCCTGTCGCGGCCCGGGTTCGAGGTCGTCCTCTACGATTCGCTCGAGGACTTCTACCTGGCCGAAGCGCTGGAGTACATCGAGGCGTGGCGCCAGGCGACCCCCGACCGACCGGCCGGCATCTGCGGCCCCATCGGGCCGACTGAGCAGCTCCCGCTGGTGGCGCGGCTCGTCAACGAACTCGAGATCGACCTGACCCACGCGCACTTTTGGGGCATGGACGAATGGGTACGGGACGGCCGCGAGGTCCCCGCCGACCACCCGCTCTCGTTCGAGAAAGCTGACCGCGACCTGTGCTTTGGCCGGATTCGCCCCGAGTTGGCCATGCCGGAAGCCAACCTGCACTTCCCCAAGACGGGCAACCTGGCGCAGTATTCGGCCGCCTTCGACGAGGTGCGCTGCGTCGTCATGCAGGGCGGACAGGGCGAGGTGAAACACTGGGCTTTCAACGATCCGCCCCGCCGCGAGGGCGCCCACGCCGGGGGGCCGCCCTCCCCCGAGGAGTACATGCAACTGCCCGCACGGATCGTGGACCTGCACCCCATGACCATCATCCAGAACGCGCGCACTTCCGGCGGCGGCAAGGTGTCCGACGTGCCGACCCAGGCGTTGACCGTCGGCCCGGCCGAGACCATGAAGTCCGAACGCGTGTCCATCTGGCAGGCGGGCACGCACGACAACCCGTTCGGCATGAGGCTGACGACGCTGATGATCGCCAAGGAGCTCCCGGACTCGGCGGTGCCCATGTCGCTGCTGGCGCTGCACCCGAACGTGCGGTTCAGTTTCTATCGGCCCGGCATCGGCACGTGCGAAACGGAGATGCACTGACAAGGCGGTTGTCAGTTGACGGTTGTCAGTTGTCAGTGGAAGGCCAGCG
>SDBT01010036.1_pt1 | contig 15326 bp, 9 predicted proteins | sample 2277101 | NCBI WGS metagenome assembly SDBT01 (sample SAMN10404973, study PRJNA504765) | marine sediment metagenome | isolation source: marine sediment core GS10_PC15, 103 cmbsf | place: Arctic Ocean: Southern Knipovich Ridge | collected 2010 | reverse complement strand
GCTACGAGGACCAACTTGCCCAGACCAGGTACGGTGAATCCGTTCTTGGCTTCCTTGTAGGCAATACCTACCATCGCTTCGATAACGCCTGCGACGTCCTTCTTAGTCATGTCGCAGGTTTCTGCCAGCTGGGAAAGAATCTGTGCCTTCGTCATTGCTTTGGCCATACTATCGCTCCTTCTATTTAGATAGACCTGGGTTTTTGCAAACTGCGTTGCACACACGCTAGCCCGTTGGCGGGTGAAACAATCCATTGCCGCCGCGAGGCACTTACGGGCCACGAAGCCCGATGCTCAGAGTATGTTGCGCCCGGACAGGAATTGCGTCAAGATGAAAAAACTTAGAAAACCCAATAAAATTAGGCCTTTGGTGGGCACGCCACATTCGGTGCGATTGACCCGCGTACCCAATCCAATGCGCAGGCTCGTTCGAGAGGCGTCTCAATAACTCTACACAAGCCATCCTGACGCTTGTACATGAGCGAAGAATCGCTATAGTGTGAAGTTCATCAGTTGCCGGAGAGGTGCCAGAGTGGCCGATCGGGCGGCATTGGAAATGCCGTGTGCGGGCAACCGTACCGCGGGTTCGAATCCCGCCTTCTCCGTTGATACACGCACAGGCCGCAAGCCGATATCACATCGAGACTTGCGGCCTTTTGCATTCCCTGCTTATTCGCCATTCACATCAGCATATACGGGCGATGATTCGTTGCCCTGCAAGTCCACTGCGGTGATTGCATAGAAGGCATTTCCAGTGGTCGGTGCGGACCAGTCGAGGTGGCTTGTGGCCGCCCTGGGCGGCGAGGCAAAACGCCTTGCCTGTACCGCATCGGGCTTGCCCTCCGCCGAGAAATACAGGTTGTAATAACGCACGTCCTCTTGCGGCGAGGAGGTCCATTTGAGCCTGTACTGGCCGGAAGATTCTTTTGTCGCGACAAAGTTTTTTGGCGCCGCCGGCGGTGTTTTGTCCCACCCGGTCACAGGTTCGCTGATACCGCCCTTTGACGAATAGGTAATAACAGGCGAACTGATATCGCTCTCCAGACCGGACCATTCCTGAGCTGTGACCATATACTTGCCGGATTCATCGAGCCTGAATTGCGTCTGTCCGGCTGGGGTCTCTTTAACGAATTGCCACCCGCCCAACTTTCCGCTTTTCCGGTAAAGGCGGTAACACTTCACTTCGCGCGAGACCTTATGCGGTTCGAAGGCGAACCCGCCCTTTATCATGGACAGCTTCGTCGGTGCATGGGGGCGGCGGAACACGACTATGAAACTTCCAACGTCAAGATTGGTGTCCATCAGCATGGACGAATGGAACCAGCACTTGGTCGCGTCGGGCGACTGGTTAGGTCGCGGGATGCCACGAAACCTCCTCTTGCTCCCGCGCAGGTGGGAGAAGGGCCTGGCGATGATCTTCAGGACGCTTCCATCTGCATTGCCTGCGCAGATAGCGTCGGTCCATTCCTTGTTCTTTTTCTTGTCACTGATATGGATGAAGTACCAATCCGGATCGAACCCGCACCATGTTCCGTGCCCACCGACGGCTCTGACACCTGTAAAGACCGGTTGTTCATCCCTAAGCGCAACCCATACTCCCCAGCCTTTTTTCTCTGCTTTGATCTTCTTGCTGGGCCCGCCCAGATATGCCATTCGGCCATCAGGACCCTTACCGGCATGGCTTCGATACTGGCCCCATTTGCCGGATTTCGGATAGATGATCGAAGGCTCGGCGTCAATATTGTCCAGCGGCAGGCTGAACTTCACCGGCTCGCCCCGAGCGTGCATCGGACCGTAGTTCCATTTGACTATCCCCAATTCGCGTATGATCTTTATTCCATGGACGCGGTATTCGTTATTCGGGTCGTGGCCTTTGATGCCCTCCATGCCGCCGTAATTCCAACTGCGATAGCGGCAGAAGCCCTCGTCGGTCGGTTTCTTCTTCGTGTCGATGATATAGAACAACGGCTCGTCGTCCATCGACTTGCCATTCTTGTCCTTAACGCAAAGAATGCTATCGTTGGAAATATTCTCAATGGCCTTTTTGTTATTATTGGGGAAGGTGTAAATCAGCTCAGCTACGTTGTCAAAGGGACCGTCGCCGATCGTTACGCGGTAGAGCTTTTCACTTTTATGAATCTGATAGATAGTTCGCGGCCGGGTCGGGTCCCATGTCTCGAACTTATTGGTTACTCTCGTGGGTTTGCCGTCAATAGAAACATAATACCTGCGGCGTTTTGTCAGGTCGGCGTTCATGATGTAATTGTTTGAGCGCCCCTTGGCTTTCATCGTTCCGTCGGGGAGCCTGTAGCCGCGCGTTGACTTGTGGGAAAAGACCGTCCCGTCGGCAGAGAAAACGTTGCGTCGTTCGATATTGGCCAGTTCAATGCCAGCGCCATGCGTGAGCGACCAGACTTCATGTCCGGTCGCGGGATCGGTGTAGATCAACGTCTCGGACTGATAGTACCCGTCGGCGTCGATCAGCTTGTCGTAGGGCTTGTCCTTGAAGCGAGCGATTCGGGCGGTCGCTTCGTCCAGGCCGTTGAAGACTTCAAGACCTGGGACTACTTCGGGCGGTACTTCTGGGGATGCTTTGGGTGGCACTTTGAGAGATACTTCAGTGGATGCTTTAAGGTCGGACTCTGAAGTATTCGAACACGCAGACAGCGCCAAAACAGCGCACAAACATAGCAGCATATTGATTCGCCTCTTTTGCATGAGATTCTCCTGTATGGCAGCCTACTTGAAGTCGACTGTCAGTTCGTAGTTGCTACGTTTGAAGGGTTTGACTGCTGCGACGACGAACGTCGAACAGCCGTTGCTCCAACTATAGTAACCGCCAATCTCCGAAGGACGTAGTTTCTTTCCGTTGAGCCGAACAGTCTGCACCTGTCGCCGGCCTTGTGCGCGAAATTGCAAACCCACGCCGACCAGGTACCAGAAACCGCCGCTACAGTATGCCGCTCGTCGCCAGTGCGACCATTCGCGACGATCCCTCACCCCGAGTTGGCCGGAGGTTGCGGGCGCAGCAGGGCTGATGTACCATGGCCGTCACTCTTACTTAACCAGTTAGGAATAAGGCCCAATGGTAACGGAAACAGGCAAGCCCAAGGTGTTGATGATCGGATTCGACGCACTCGATTACGAGTTGTTCGGAAAGCTCAGCACTTCAGATCTCAAGCTTCTACCCCTGTTTGCCCCGATCCCGGTAACAGGACCGTCGTGGACGAGCATGTACACGGGCGATAGTGCAACCGTCCACGGGGTGTGGAACGTCTTCGGGCTGGAATACCGCAAACGATACGCCAGTAATGACACGGTGCAACTGCTTCTCTGGCGGCTGCACAACCTCTGGCGAGTAATCACCCGCCACCAGCCGCAGGAGCGTTACGCCACCTACGCGACGACCAAGTCCACCTACGTCTGGGACACCATGGGCGACGAAGGCATCTCCTTCAAGATCGTGAACATGCCCATCACCGGTCCGGTCAGGCAAATCAACGGAACACACGTGGGCGGATTTCCGCTTATCACGCGAAAGCCCTGGTACTATCCGCAGTCCGTCGGATCGCAGATTCCCGACGATTACAAGCAGATGATCGAGATGATCCAGTGGATCGCCGAACCGGAATACCATTCCGACAAAGTCTGGAAAAACAGTCTCGGTGATATAGGCTTCGAGATGGTCATGGAGCGGACAGAAGCCGACGCCCACAGGCTTATCGATCTGTTTCTCGCCCTGCCCGGAGCAAACGTAGAGATGCTGCAATTCTCGTTTGTGGATCGAATCGCGCACGTGTTCGACATGTCCGGTGAAGTCGCCGTGCGATGCTACAAACTGGTCGACGAACTGATCGCCAAAATATCCGATGCCGTTCAGGCCGGTTCGGTAATGATAGTCTCCGATCACGGTGCCCAGGGAAAAGGCCACACTGATCGCGGTTGTCTTGCGCTCAAAGGTGAACTTGCAGATGCGATCAGGATTCCCCAGGGATACACGCCCAGCGTTCTCGATATAGCGCCCACGCTGGCGGGGTTCATGGGTTCGTCGCATCCGTGCCAAGGCAATGATCTGACCGTCGAGGGCAATTACGAAGCGGCCAGCCTCAATGCCGAACAGCAGGAAGAGAAAGAGCAACTGATGCAGCACCTCAAGGATATTGGATATCTCTAATTTCGCTACGTGAAGGCAGGACGATTGATTACAATAGCGATACAGGAGTGAGCTATGTTCCGTGACAATCGACAGTTCGAATGGAAAGCAAGCCTTTGGTCCGCCCTGCTGGCCGCGACCATCATGGTTTCAGTCGCCGGTGCGGACGAGATCGAACTCGATAACGGGAGCGTATTCAAGGGGAAGGTACTCAAACAGACGCCCAAGCTCGTGGTATTCCAGAGGGAAGGCGATAAAAGGACGATCCGCTTCCTGAAGAACCGGATTGTCCGCATGGATATCGACGGCAAAGCTGCCACCAGCAAGAACACGCCGCCGCCGGCCGGGAAAAACGCAATCGAACCCGCAAAACAATCGCTCGCATCGGTCATATCAGCCATCAATACCATAGGCCCGACAAAACCCGATTGGTGGGATTCGGTCGAACTCGATTACCCTGATACGCTCGATCTGACGGGCAAGAACAGGGTCAAGGGCTGGAAACCAAAGAAGAATCTCGGCGCCTACATTCATTCAGTCATTCAGCCGAATCCATCCCGCTGGAAGTCCGCAATCAAACTATTGCACCATGTCGTCGAGGTCCGCAAGGCGGATAAACCGCGCCAGGCACATGTAATGATCTGGCTCGGCGGGGCGTACTCCCGCTGGCTGGCAGACTACCAGCGTGCCGCATATTGGTTGAGGCAGGCCAGAACAACCGGAGGAGGATTACGCATTGGCGCGGCCACCATGCTCGCTGAGTACTACTGGAAACTCGGAAGCAAGCGCCTCGCCATAGCCGAACTCAAGAAGTACGGCTTGGACAAAAAACTGCACGGCGCGGTGATAAAGCTCTATGACGACATGAGCATGACGGGCAAGGCGCTTTCCATGGCAAAGGCGCTCGCCAAAAGACGACCCGGCGAAGGCAATCTGCTGGCAGGCAACATCGAACGCAAACTGGGGAACAATGATAAGGCTCTGGCCTACTACCATCGCGTGCTGGATACACAGAAAGGCTCAAGGCAACTTAAACAATACAAGAAACGAGCCAAAGTCAATATCGCTCTCACTGAAGCCTTAAAGAAAGTGGATATGGCAAGCCTTACCGACGGAACATATAGAGGCAGCGGCACTGGCTATGACGCACCGATTGACGTCAAGGTGACTGTCAAAGGCGGCAAGATCGAGGCGATTGCGGTCACTAATGCGCGAGAGTCCAGGCCGTACCGTTCGATCAAAGATATTCCGACGCAAATCATCAAAGCCCAAAGCCTTCGCATCGACGCCGTGACGGGCGCTACGATGACCTCAAACGCAGTAATCATGGCCGTCGCCAAAGCACTGGCTGAGGGCAAAAGGTACCCTGAAAGAGCAGGCGCGAAAGAAGGAAAAGAAGTCTTAGAACTTTTAAAATGAGCAGTTGAACACACGAAGCCGCCGGTACCCCACCAGAGGTTTGGTTAATTCTCAACGAGCAAAGATAGCGTTTGGGCTGCTGGGTTTATCATGGAGCATCCTGGCGATTCCTGGGGTAAACCGTGGCATGGAATCGCTTCTTCATGCATGCCTCGATTAAAAGGTGCATGCAAAAAGGCGAGCCTTCCCGCTGAAGACCCGCCCTGAGTGTGTCTGTTTGAACTTGATGATTACTGTGTCTTGCCCCAGTCGATCAGGACATAGTTCAGGTCAATTATGTTTACTGTACCACTTCCGTCTGCATCGCTGCGAGGATCGGCAAAGCCACTGCTCTTGCTCCAGTCGATCAGAACCATATTAAGATCGACAATGTCGACGTTGCCGTCTTCGCTCAGATCGCCGCGGATCGGAATATAACTGTAGCTGGCCGTCACCGTCGCATCAGTCACAGGCATGGTGATGGTAGTGCTGGGGACGTTAACGTTCGCCACGCCGGTTACGTCGCCCGTCCACGCTTCGAATTCCATTCCGCTCGGTGCCGTCTCTGCCGTGATAGCCACGACCTCGCCGTCAGTGTACGCCCCCGATCCGCTGCCGCTGATAACCGTCAGCGTAACCGGTACGGCCTGCACCGAGACCAGCGAGATCGCCCAGTCCGATCGGTAGGGAGCGGTCCAGCTCTGATTGCTAGCCGTCACCGTGCCCAAGTCCATCTCCGCGTAGTCCAGCTCGCAATCGATCGCGATTGCATCCCACGATAGGCCCGCGCCGCCAAGATTCATCACGATGCTGGTCGCATCTTCGGCGTAGAAGACGATTTCGCTCAGATCGCCCGCCGCCAGCGCGACCGCACCGCCGCTGGTCAGACTATTGTCCGCAGCCATGCCCACGCTCAGGCGGTCCGCCCAGAATGTCCGATGCGTGATAAGCAGGTTCGCTTCGGCGTAAGGCCCGTCCCAGGCTCCGGGATAATCGGGATAGAATCCGATCCATCCGCCCGCGCCGCCGGCCATCGTCCACCACCAGAACAGCCGCCGCGTGCCAACGTCGTCACACGTCGGCCAGTCCAGGTAGCCCGTGCCCCAGTAGCGGTAATAGGTATGTCGCTCTTCATAGAGCACCGGGTGATTCGGATCGTTTAGCACGTTATCGAGTGTTTCGTCGTAACTGTCCGGGCCTCCGTTGTCGCCTCCGGTGGGAGCGGCTTCGAGAATTTGACCCGCGCGAATGTGCGACGCGTAGGACTCCATTAAGTTCGACGGTGCAGTTGCTTTCGTACCGTCAGGCCCAACAAGCGGAAGCCCGCGAGCACCTAGCATGTGCGAATAGCCGCTGCGAGCTGTGATATAATTCGCCCATTCGCTCACCTTGGCCTGGTCGGTCCACTCGAACAGGTCGAACCCGTACCCGACCGTCCAGTTCGGAAGCGGGCCAAGCCTATCGGCCATGTACCGCTGCATGCGCTTATCGACGTAGCCGTTCGCTCCGCCGGGCAGCCCGATGGGTGTCCATTTGCGGGACTCGTCGCCCCAGGCCCAGAAATGCACAGCCAAGCCCTCGGAGTGGGCGTGGTTAATGATGGTTTCCAGCGCCGCGAAAGTGTTCAGGTCGGGCGTCTCTGAGCTGTGCTGGTCGTACCTGGTCACGCCGGCTTGGAAAACTTGGTGATTCAGGTGTATGAAGATAGCGCTACAGCCGACACTCTTGGCCTGGGCGATGTAGTCGTTCCGCCTGGCCGTAGTCCAGAAAGTAGCGATGTTGGCGTTCTGCCCGAAGCCGGGATTAATCGACTCGTTCGTGGCACGCTCATTCATGAATATGACGTAAGGCTGGCCCTTGAGATTGTCAGCCGTGCCAACTTGGCGGGCATACATCGTGCCCGCTCCCACGATAAAGCCCAGCGCGTTCGGATCGGCGGCTACGTTTACCGTTCCCGACGAACCGTTCAGATCGCTGTCGCCGCTGGCCGTCGTGAACGTCCACGTACCGGGATAGGTCGGCGTGAAGCGGAACTTCCACTCGGTCCCGCCGTTGTAGTACATGCCGACCGTGATCACATGGTTCGGGTCGGAATGCGTGAAGGTAGCCATCGCGTCCACGTCGAACGCGTTACCGCTGTAGCTGGCGTTGGTCAGGCTGAAATCGAGAGGCTGGAACACCGTTCCGGCCGTGCTGCCGAAATCCACCGCCCACGCCGGCCCGCAGAGACCAAGCACGAACGTCGCTCCAAGAACACATCGAACGATTGAGCCAAAAGCCTGATTTCGCCGCTTCATAAACTTCTCCCTGCTGATCCTGAGTAATCGAAGGTCAATCGTGGATAACTCATGGACAAGCCTTACGTTTGGTGGGCCTCTACTTCCGGAGTGAATCTATAAGCTCCGCGCACAGCAAGACCCTCGCAAAGCTTACAAATACATCATAGCCGATTTTACAAACCCCAGATACCCCGTCTGAAATAAGCCGGTCACCGACATTCTCGCTGGGCGCAAGCAAAGAGCCGCAACCTATTATGGTTACGGCTCTTGTGTTCAGTCGGGGCGACAGGATTCCCTTCGGGGCACCTTGCCTTCGATTCGCTTTGCTCACTCAGGGCTGCGGTGTCAAACCTGCGACACTCGTCCGGCTACGCCGTCTGAGTCGCCGGTTCGAACCGGCCTACGGCCAAAAAACAACGGGCCGGTCCGTTGGACCGACCCGTCGTTTTTCATGTCGGGGCGACAGGATTCGAACCTGCGACCTCTTGACCCCCAGTCAAGCACGCTAGCCAAGCTGCGCCACGCCCCGAAACTTAATTGTCTGCAACCTCCCCAACGGGACACACCAGCCAAGCTACAATCCTGTCGGGATACGCCAGACGAAACATTATAAGCAACTATCGCTCTTCGGCAAGAGCTTTTGCTATTACCCGCCCGTAACAGCCTAGGATTCAGTTTCCGGCGTATGCTCGTAGTTCACCAGCTTGAAAATACGCTTACCACCTCTGAGAAAGTAGATACCACACCCGAGAAACAGGATTACGCGTGTCAAACCCAGAATCAGATCGGACAGCGCCCTCTCAAAGGTACTCTTGTGAAGTTCTGCTACGCCTTTCTCGAATGTATCTGAAGTATCAACATCCGAGGATGCGTCTTCGTAATATTGGTAGTCATCATACAAAAAAGACGCGATAATCCCCGATCCAATCATTTTCGGAACACCGACGATCCCCATGACAACCAGATAGATTCCAAATATCCGAATCGCCACCCATATCCAGTCTTTCTTGTCCATCTTGATTCTCCAGATTGAAACTCAAATATATTGGCGGCGTCTTACGAACCCGCACGCTCGATGATGAGCTTGTGCAATGCAGGCAGCGTCGCGCGGTGGTCGCCGCGAATGTAATGGCTGACCCCGCCATCGCGAACTGTCCGGACAAGCACGGTCTTGAACGGGCGGTAATAATACTCCGGGCTGTCCTTGGGCGCTTCGACTGACAGATCGTCGCCGAGATCGATCAGATCGAACACAGCCGAGGTGATCTGCCGTATCTCCTGGCCGTCCTGGCGGGCGACGTTCCGCGCCATAGACAATGCCTTGAGATATACCTCCGGCCCCATGACCGCAGAGCCATAGCACAGCAGCACGCCGCCCTGAAGGTTTTCCGCGACCTTGGTGTAGATCAGGAAGTCACGATAGCTGCACTCGCCCATCGCCGCCCCGTCGCAATTGGGATGCTCGTGAATGATATCATAGCCGATACCGACGTGGACCGTCACTGGCACGGACGATTCGTACCCGGCAGCCAGTATCGAGACGTCCTTGTGCGGAAAATCGCTCTGGGAGATAAACTTGCCTATCGCTTCTCCCAGGCCAAGTCCTTCTGCGCGGCCGGCTTTTACGATGTCGTTTATCTGCGCGGTCTCAGCCCACATTCCAAATCGCCCGTCGATTATATTCTCGCTCACCGATTCGGAAGTTGCGCCGATGCGCGCGAGTTCGAAATCGTGGATGGGGCCGGCCCCGTTCAGGGCGACCGCGGAGACTAACCGGCGGCGGATCAGATCGCAGACGAACCGGCTGAGCCCCTGCTTGATTACGTGCGCGCCCATCATCAGGATAACCGCCGATCCAGTAGCTTTGGCGTTGGCGATAGCCTCGGCAACCGAACTAAGCGCCGGATGCGTGAACTCCATTGGCGATTCGCCGATCTGCAGCACGGAATCCAGATCAACCAGATGCCGCCTCGCCGAAAGCGATTCGATTCTCAAACGTTCCCTGTCGAACTGTTCGTACTTGCTTGCCATATTGGTCTGTACTCTCCTGAGATTGACACTTGGTGCGTGTTTAAAAGGATATCCGCCACCGGCAGGATGTCCAGCCTAAGGATGTAAAAGGTGAGCCTGCCTGGTAGATCGTAACAAGTTACGGTTTTTATTGAAACAAACCCCTGCCCGCTGCGTTATGCAGTGTGGACAGCAAAAGACGCCAGAGCATTTCACTATTGAGATGCTCTAATCGCGTGAATGGGTCCGGGGTTGAGGACGGCCTGGCCTCGGGCGCATTTTTTGATCTCCTGTTCCGGACGGATCATGCGGAGCGGAGTGAATCGAGAAGGGCTTGCAGCCCGGATGACTGCAAGCCCTTCTTCAATTGCCGCCGATCCTGCGCGACCGGCCGATCATCGGCGTGGCGCGGAGAAATCTAATGTTCTAGAACTTGTACAGGAAGGCACCCTGGAACCGCATATTATCGCCGTCCTTCGCATGCTTGTACTCGGTGTGCCAGTTGGACACCTCGAACCCGACCGAGGTATTCGGATTAACCTGGTAGTAGACGTTACCGAACATCATCCGGTTGAGCGTCCTGGCGGTGGCCGCCGAAACGTCCGATCCGTCTACGGCTTCGACACCAGCACCGACGTTGAAACGCCACTTGTCCCACGGTCCGAGGCTCGCGGCGCCCCAGCCGCCGCAACTGTTGATCCCGCGAATGCGAGCGACGTCAACGCCCTGCCCGATACCGCCAAGGTACGCGTGCAGATTCTGGCCGGTGAACAGTTCGCCCTTGAACGTCAGCCACTTGCAAACAGGCTGGGTTACGTCCAGGTTCGCCGACCAACTCTCGACGTCCTTGTGGCTGCCGGCGGCGTCGGTGTCCCACTCTTCCTGGGCGTAATGGCCGGAAAAGCCCACCGTCGTGGGCTTGTGACCGCCCAGAGGGAACGTGAAGGCGGCGCGGCCTTGCAAGCTCGGAAAGCCGCTGTCTTCGCCGGTGTCGCCCGGATCGAAATCGCCATCGAGACCGATCGTGCGGGCAACGGCGCCTTCGAGTTTCATATCAACGTTTTCGCAGAGCCGGATTTCCTTGGTCAGGCGAATCTGAGGGCGACGCCAGCCAATGTTTCCGTTCCACCATGAGATAATGAAATTGACCGTGTCGGGATACAGCGGAGAGATAACGTCCCACGTCTGGCCGGCAAGGACACTGAAACGATGCTCCTGCCAATCCAGAACCATGTATGCGTGACGCAGACGCGGTTCGGGCTTGTTCTCTGTCCCACCGCCGTAAAAGTCCATCTCAATCACACCGCTGGTCTTGACCGGTCCGGCGTCCGGGCCCGTGATTTTCAAACCCAAGCGGGTCTGCCTGGCGGTCATATTGAACTGATTGTCGTCGCAAATGCTCTGGCCGGACTCGATCCACCTTGCGAAATTACCAACGTCCGCCCGTGAAGTGTCATACGCCGCATCGAGCTTGACATAGCCGTACAACTGCACCTCGATACCGGAACCGACGGTCACGACGCCCTTGCCAGAGCGAGTCTCTGCATCGGCGTTAACCTCTTTGTATATCTTCAGCCATTCTTCCTTGTTCTGCTTGGCCTCGGATTGGCGGTTCTGCTTGATCTGCTTGCCCTGCTGGACGAGAAGAGCTTTGATTTCGCCCAGTTGGCTCTCGAGCGTATCGACCCGGCCGCGAAGTTGTGCGTTCTCGGACTGGAGGTTCTTCAGCTGCTCGGTCTGGGGAGTTTCGTTTGCCAAAGCTGCTGAGGTAAACATCAATGATGCAGCCAACAATACGGATAAAACTGCGGCGATCCTGTTCATCTACTTACTGCTCCTTCATAAAAACCGGGACTGTGCGGGGGCAAAAGGAAATACTCTGATGCTGATTCTCGCGAACCTCTCAACAGGTCATCCCTGTCTGCAGGTTCGCCCGCCAGCTAGGCTGGGTGGGGCCGCAAAGAATACACACCAGAACCCAACTCGTCCAGTAAAGATTCCATTCGGTAAAGTCGCACGGAAGATTCATCGCTGCGACCGCTAGTGGGCACTCGGTATTTCTGTCACAGAGTGCTAGGGCTTGTGTTTTCCGTTTCATTCCGTAAACTTGATCGTCCACCAGCCGGAGTGGCGGAATTGGCAGACGCGCGGGATTCAAAATCCCGTTATGGCAACATAGTGTGGGTTCAAGTCCCACCTCCGGCATTTTTTCAAATACATTCACCGTTCAATGCATGGGGGTCGTATCTATTCAGAAAGTGGAACTCTATGGAACACTGGGAGGTGTTAGACAGCGAGGGGAATCCTTTGGGGAGAACCGTCATCCGTGGTAAAGGTGTATTGGCCGATGGTGAGTACCACCTGGTCGTTCACCTCTGGTTGCTGAATTCAGCAGATCAGTTGCTTATACACAAGCGACCCGATCATCTGGAAATCGCGCCCGGTTTCTGGGCGACAATAGGCGGTTCGGCGATAGCAGGCGAAACCAGCATCGAAGCTGTCCTTCGTGAAAACAAAGAGGAAATGGGATTCGATCTCAACCCAGATTCCTTGACCACCCCGGTCAGGATGCTTCGAACCTGGAACCAGAGTATTACTGACATGTATGTTGCGTATCAGGACGTCCCAATTGAATTGGTTAAACCCGATCCAAACGAAGTAGAGCAGGTCCGCTGGGCCGGTGTGGACGAAGTTAAAGCCATGCTCGCAGACGGAAGTTTCTTCCGTTACAAAGATGCCTACTTCGATGTTCTAGCCGAGCACATCGACCTGCGATAATTCGATGAATCCATGAAAAAGGCCCGCGGCGGATGTCGCCACGGACCTTTGTTATGCACTTATTACTGTCTGCTGAAAGCTGAAAGCTGACGGCTGCCTGTAGTGAGCGAGGCGCAGCCGAGTCGAACTGATAGCTTCTTCCTACAGATCGAGCGGGGAGACGTAATCGCCCTTTTCTGCCTGCATCGCCATCAGGCGCTGTCGCTGTGCTTCGATGGCCTCGAAGACCGCAGCCGGCGTGTCCTCGACGTCCTCGCGATAGACGCTCTCGACGCGCTGCAGCTTGGCGAGATTCTCCGGAATGCGAATCGTGAACTGCTCGACATAATCGGCCTGGGAGTAATCCTTGTCCAGCCTCTGCTTGAAGAGCTTGGCGAGGTCTTCGTACTTCGGCAGCATGCCGGTCGGGGCGGTGATGGCCTCGGCCTCGCCGTGTGCTCGCAGTTCCATCCACTTAACCCAGACAGACTTGTCGAGCTTACCGTTGAGGTAATTACCCTCGGCGTTCTTGAGGAAGTAGTTCGTGCCGAAAATCGGCGGTGCCTTTTTCAGCTTAGGCCCGAAGTCGAGATTGTTCTGGATGTACTTGCCCAGCGGGATCGCGACGAACTGCATGATGCTCATCAGGTCGAACTTTCGCACGCCCTCTGCGCCAACGGTCGCTGCTGTAGTTTCGCTTTCCAGCGATGCGCCCATCGTCACGATTCCGTGTTCCCAGCTGAAACTTTCCTGGACCGGAATACATGTATCGCTGTCCCTGCCGCCGTACATGATGCCGCCGACCGTGACGCCCTTGGGGTTGTCCCAGTTCTCGTCGACGTTGGCCAGGTCGCCCAGGCGGACGGTGTAGCGTGCGTTCTTGTGCGATGGCGGAACGTCGCTGCCTTCGGTCCACTGACCGGAGAAGTTCTCACCGTCGGCGGGGATATCTTCGCCCATGCCGAACCAGTAAGGCTTGGAATCGTTGATCAGCACGTTACCGAAAACAACCTCACCCGGCTGCTTGAGCAGGTCGAAGATAACCGGATCGTCCTTGGCGTTGACGTCTGCGATGATACCGAAGATGCCGGCCTCTGCGTTGACAGCCATTGCCTCGCCGTTGACTTCGCGGAGGTAGGCCAGGTCGTCACCGATGATGGTTTCGCCCGGAATCATTGCCGTTGATGTCTTGCCGCACGCACTTGGATACGCGCCGGTGAAGTATGTCTTTCGTCCGCCTGGACCCTTGACGCCCATGATGAACATGTGCTCTGCGAGCCAGCCTTCGCGGTCGGCCTTGCGGATTGCAAGACGCAGTGCGAGCTTCTTCAGCCCGACGGTGTTGCCCGCGTATTGCGTGTTACAACTGAAGACCATGTCTTCCATGATATCTATATAAACACGTTTGTTCTCGATGTCGGTGCAGGTCATGCGATCGTCGACCGTGCCCGTGCAATGCTGGAAGCGGAAGAACTCACCGCTGTCGCCGAGCTTCTTGAATTGTTCGTAGCCGGGACGATAGAGCATGTCTTCGCTGTGGCAGACATAGGCCGAGTCGGTAACCTGCACGCAGGAAATACCGAAGTCAGAGTTCGTCGGTCCAAGCGAGAGGAATCGCAGGTACATGGTCCTGCCATTCATGCTGCCAGCGAACAGATTCTCGATTTCCGCAAGGCCTTCTTCGCGGTCCATGCAGTTGAATCGCTTGCCGAGGCTGACGCCCTTGGGCAGCAGATACTTGGTCACCTTCGGGTCGCGGCCTTGGTCGGTCGGACCGTCGAAGTGATACGTATGACCTTCAGTCGTCAGGGAGTTTTCCTCGCGATTGTCGATGGCGAGTTGACGTATCTTTGCGATGTCGGCCGCCGAGTCGTCGCAGACCAAGATGGCGTCTGGTTCGCAGAGCTTCGCTGCGCTGGCGACGAATGCGTAGAGCTTTTCGTTGCCAAGTGCCGTCAGCTTTGCAAGGCTATCGGCGTCCAGTTTGTCGTTCAGTATGCTTGCGTATTTCTCGTTCATTGCATTTTCCTTGGTGTTCAGAGGTGTTCAAAAAATCGGCCAAGATCATACCGATAAAGCGATCTTGGCACTGCGTGTTGTCATTGACTTAACTTGTCTAGCCCAGAGTTTATACACGCCCGAAACACCATCTGTCAAGCAATGCGCCCAGCCGGGGTTAGCTTTCGCCGCAACCACAGCGGGTGGCCTACCCCTGCTCACAGGGCTTAACACTTTGCCATGACGATTGTTACACACCACAACAATTCGACTAAACACTTGACGCCAACCGGGTGTGCGACTATACTTGTTATGTGGCTAATTGTGCGGGTGACAAGGTCGCAGAAGTCGCGCCGCGGTTGGCAAAACGAATGGGATATTGGGACACCTGCCACGGAAGGCTTTGTAGACGGACCGCAACAACCCACATTCTTTAGGGTTATTTGCTGAAAGAAAACGCCGTGTTTAAAGGGTTGTGTGCGTCGGCTAAAAAAAAAGATCGTATTTCGGGAAAAGGTTCTTGAACGTTAGCCGTAGGTTTGTAGAATCTTCCTTTCTCGCTATTGCATGAGCGATGAGGCAAGTGCCTTTGAGCGAGAGTAACGAAAAGCTATTTGACAAGTGAACAGTGTTGCCGTCACGAGGATGTGACCTGAGCACCTGGCTGTCACAGCCAGGAGGCAAAGGTTAATAGTCGTAACCGTGACAACCCATTTTTGCGACGGGTTGTCC
>SDBT01010035.1_pt1 | contig 15327 bp, 13 predicted proteins | sample 2277101 | NCBI WGS metagenome assembly SDBT01 (sample SAMN10404973, study PRJNA504765) | marine sediment metagenome | isolation source: marine sediment core GS10_PC15, 103 cmbsf | place: Arctic Ocean: Southern Knipovich Ridge | collected 2010 | reverse complement strand
GAAGTCGAAGCCGTCGATCTCGAACGAAGCGCGCGAGAAGTCCAGTCGCGCAGCGCGGCCGTCAGCGGAAAGATTACCACCTGCCAGGAACGCAACGAAATGCTCACCGGGCGAATCGCCGAATTGAGCGAGCAGATTCTCTCCATCGGTGCCCGCAGCGAGCAAGTCGAAGCGAAGATCGAAGAATGCAGCCAGGAACTTACAGGCCGCCGCGGCGAACTTGAACAGACCGAAGCCGAAACCGCCGAACTTGGCACCCAGTACCAAGGCGCCCACGAAGACTACCGCATCGGCGAACTGGCGATAACCGAACTGCAGGCCCAGCTTGATGACGCCAAAGCGGGCACGATTGATCTGTTTCGCCGCACCGCCCAGTTGCACAACGAAATGCACGGTCTGGACGTTCGCAAAGAGAACCTCGATGGTCAGCAGGGCAGGCTGTTTTCGCGAGCCGCCGAGATCGACCAGGTACTCGAAACTGTCCTGACGGATCGCGCGGAACTTAAGGCGAAGCTGTCCGACATCCAGACTGTCCTGAGTGACGCACGCGAGCAGTTGGACAACGCCCATGCCCAGAGCGAGCAGCTTTCTGCCAGCGAAGCCAGTTTGCAATCGCAGCACAATGAAGCCCGCGAGGCCCGCAGCGGCCTGCTTAGCAGAATCCAGACGCTCAAGGAAATGCACGCCCGCGGCGAAGGCATAGGCGGTGGCGTCAAGCGAGTGCTCGAAGCACGCCGCAATGGCAAGCTTACGGCGATACTCGGCATGCTGGGCGATTTTATTCAGACCGATACCGCCCATGCAGGCGTGGTCGAAGCCGCCCTTGCAGGTGCCGACCAGCTATTGTTCGCCGAGCGGCTGAGCGATATCGAAGCTGCCGGTGATGAACTTAGCGAAGTCCTCGGCGATGGTGGCGCGGTTGAGATCCTCTGTCTCGATCAGCTCGATTCGTTCAGCCAGGATTTTGCAATCGACGATTACCCCAGCGTGATCGGGCGAGTGATCGACCACATCAGTTTCGATTCCCGCCTTGGCCCGGCTATGTGGCGGCTGCTCGGGCGTACGTTGATCGTTGGAACGCTGGGCGAAGCTGCGGCAACGGCCGTAACTGCACCCGAAGGTTTCCGCTTTGTGACGCTGGCCGGTGAAGTTCTTGAAGCGGACGGCCGCGTGCGAATCGGTGCTGCCAATACCTCGGCAGGCGTTATCGCCAGGCATAGCGAGCTTGTTGAACTCGAATCGAAACAGGGCGAACTGGATTCCAGCATCGAGACCCTTTCACTGCAATGCGACGAAGCGAAGGTCAAGCTCACTCACTCCGACGCACTCCAGCAGAAGCTGCGGACGGCTATCTACGAAGCCAATACCGAACGGGTCGAGTGCGATAGCTCCATCTCGCAATTGGACGGGCAGGTCGAGAAACTCCAGCGGGAAAAACCTCTCATCAGCGCCGATCTGGAAAGCCTGGCCGCCGAGATAGAAACCGCCGTTCGCAAAGAGCATGAAACAAAGAAGGCTGCTACCGACCTGGAACGCCTCAACGCCGAAAAGCAGGCCGAGGTCGAGCGCCTGGACGAGAAGATTACCGCTTCGCGCCAAACCCAGCAGCAACTGACCGGCAGGATGACCGAACTGAAGGTATCGCTCGGCCGGGCTGAGGAAAAGCAGCGGTCCATCCGCGAATCCATCGCCGTGCAGATACGCCAGGGTGAGCAGTTGGCACGCGATCTGCAAGTCGGGCGCAATGAAATCGAACTATGCAAGCAGCGACGCGCCGACGCCGAGCAGGGCTGCAACCAGGCCAAGCAGGAAATCGACGAACTTTACGCCCAGCAGCAGAAGCTCAACGTCGAATCGGAAGAACTCGAAGAAACCCGTCGCGGCTTGGCCGAACGGCTGAACGAAATTACCGAGAAACTTTCCCAGCAGCGTAAAGCCCACGAAGCGGCAGCCGACGTGGTCAACAACATCAAGATCGAACTGTCCGAGGCGGACGTTCGCATCGAGAACCTCATCACCCGCGCTGCCGACGAAATGAACGCCGACGTGATCGAGCAGTCCGAAGGCTACGAGCACGACGATACTCGCGACTGGGACGCGGTGGAAATCGAGATCAAGGAACTCCGCAGCAAGATCGAACGGCTGGGCAACGTCAACCTCGACGCCATTTCCGAGCAGGAAGAGCTAGAGAAGCGACACGACTTCCTCAAGGGCCAACTCGACGACATCGCGGCTTCGCAGAAGCAGCTCAACGATCTGGTGGCCAAGATCAACGTCGAATCGCACAAGATGTTCACCGAGACTTTCGAGGCCGTCCGCGAACACTTCCAGCATCTGTTCCGCAAGCTGTTCGGCGGTGGAAAGGCTGACATCCTGCTGCTCGATCCGGAAGACGTTCTGGAAAGCGGTATCGAAATCATCGCCCGCCCGCCGGGCAAGGAACTGCGCAGCCTCACGCTGCTATCCGGCGGCGAAAAAACGATGACCGCACTGGCGCTGCTGTTCGCCATCTTCCGCGCCAAGCCCAGCCCGTTCTGCCTGCTGGACGAAGTGGACGCCGCCCTCGACGAAGCCAACACCGAACGCTTCAGCCACCTGCTGAAGGACTTCAACGACAACTCGCAGTTCATCGTTATCTCGCACGCCAAGCGGACGATGTCCATGGCGTCCGTGCTTTACGGCGTGACCATGCAGGAACCGGGCGTCTCCAAACGCATTTCCGTCCGCTTCGAGGACGTGGACCACAAACTTAAAACCGAACTCACCGGCGAGTACGTCCCGGTCAAATCCGAGCAGACGGTAAAAAGCTAGTCCACGAATTACACGACAATAGATTTGCCACAAAGATCACAAAGAACACAAAGACAGAAAATAAAAGGGTATGAAAGAAACCACGCGGCGGGTCTCCTGACCCGCCGCGTTTTTAATTAAGCTTCATCTGCTTCGTCGTGGGAATCACTCGGCTGTTGATGGTCGGTTGATCTCAATTGTGCAGCCACACAAGCAGCTAGTATGAACATGGCAATTCCTGGAAGTGACCAAAGTTCAGTCCTTATTGCGACAGAAAGACCGGAGTGAGCGTAAGGATGCCCCTCCAGCCCCAGGAAGATGAGCATACCGATATGTGGTGCTATAAAAAAAGTCAGCCCTGCGGCGGTGGCAGGTGCAATCCACTTATCAGCCCCGAAGGCAAGCCCTATGACCGCTCCGAGTAGCCCGCCCAATAACCACTCGGGCAACTTTATCCATACCATCCCCCAGTGTGCCGCCAACTCGGGAAAACCTGCGCTTACAAGCGCATCGGCAATCGGCGTGCGCCATCCAAGGTCCATCCACAGCGGATAAAGAATAAGTACCGATGCCCCATAAACGAAGATTGCTGCGAATACGCCTGCCAGAATACGTCCAATTTGTTTGCCCATGTTCGGGATTCCCTGGAAAGCAACACTGATTCTTCTCTGGGAGTATAGTAGAGGCTCCTGGGGCCTGTCCAAGGATTGCTCAGTTCTTCTAATCATTGAACCAACCGAGCCACCTGTTACAATGCCCATCCAATAAACTCACGACCCCAGGCATGAAAGGCTTGTAAAGATGGAAGTTCAACTATCACAGCGTTTGCAGAAACTGCCCCCGTACCTGTTCGCCGATCTTCGCCGGAAGATGGCTGCCGCTCGCGAAAAGGGCATCAAGGTCATCCGAATCGACATCGGCGATCCGGACTTTCCCACCCCCGACCCGATCGTGGAAGAACTCGTTCGGACGATCCAGGATCCCGAGGATACCGACCGTCACCGTTACGGCTGCGATCGTCCGGTGGCGCATCTGTCCGAGGCCGTGCGGAGTTTCTACAATCGCAACTGGGGCGTCGAACTCGCCGAAGACCAGGTTGTGATAACGGGCGGTTCCAAGGATGCAATCGCCAAGTTCATCATGGGCATAATGGACCCGGGCGACATCGGAATCGCGCCGGTGCCTGGTTACCCGACGTACAACATCGGCCACGTGTTTGCGGGCGGCAGTACGTATAACGTCCCGCTGCTACCGGAAAATGATTACCTGGTAGATTTCGATTCGATCCCGTCGGAGGTTCTCGCCAAGGCCAAGGTGCTCTGGCTGAACTATCCGAACAACCCGACCAGCGCGATCGCACCTATCGAGTTCTTCGAACGCGCGGTGCAGTTCGGACGCGACAATAACATTCTGATCGCCCACGACGCGGCGTACAGCTCGAACACCTACGACGGTTACAAAGCGCCGAGCATTCTCCAGGTAGCCGGTGCTACCGACGTCGCCGTCGAGTTCTACTCGCTCTCCAAGGCCTTCTCCATGACAGGCTGGCGGGTCGGGTTCGTGGTGGGCAACGCATCGGCTGTCAAGGCGCTCAACACCGTCAAGGAAAACGTGGACAACGGTTCGCTGCGGAGCATTCAGTTCGCAGCCGCCAAGGCGCTCGACGAATCCGACGAGCTGCTCGGCGTGGTTAACGATATCTACCAACGCAGGCGCGACCTGGTGGTCGATACGCTGAACGCAAACGGCTGGAACATCGAAAAGCCCAAGGCGACGATGTACATCTGGGCACCCGTGCCCGCCAAATACAACGGCGACAGCGGCGCGTTCGTGACCGATTTGCTGGAAACGACCGGCGTGATGGTTACGCCCGGCCGCGGGTATGGCGAAGCGGGCGAAGGCTTCTTCCGCATCTCGCTTACATATCCCGACGCCGTGCTGAGCGAAGCGCTCGGGCGAATCGTAGAGATGAAACTCTAGGACGGTTTGCGAGGTCGAATCGAGTGACGACATCCAAACAGAGAGTGCTAGCCGCCGTCGATCACAAGCTTACCGATCGCACGCCGATTACCTTCGACGCCGAGAGCGAAGTTTACAAAATGCTCCACAAGGCGCTGGGCACGCAAAGCAGGGTCGAGCTTTTTGACAGGCTCAACTGCGATACCTGGATGGTCCTGCCGCGCGGTTTCATGTATCCCGAATCTGAGCGGGGCAAGACCGTCAAGACGGCGACCTGGGGCTTCCAGAATACGGTCACCACGTATTCCGGAGGGACGTACGACGAACTTACGCTCAGCCCGCTGGCCGGGCGCGGCGAGCTTTCTGACATCGATGCTTACACCTGGCCGGACGACGATGCGCTGGACTTCGCGCACTACGCAACCGAAGCGAAGGCCCATCAGGACCGCGCCATAATCGGCACGTTTACGTGGGGTGCGTACTTTCTGGCTTCGTTCATTCGCGGCATGGAAGACCTGTTCATGGACTTCGCACTGAACCAGAAGTACGCCGAGCATCTGCTGGCCACGATTACCGATCGCATGTTTTTCTTCCTCGATGCGATGCTCGAACAGCACGGCGAGGGGATCGACATCGTGTACATGGCCGACGATTACTGCTCGCAGCGCGGCCCGCTTTTCAGCCCGGCGACGTTCAAGCAATTCGTCGTTCCATATCTGACGCAGGTCGCCGAGCGCATTCACAAGCATGATAAAAAGTTCCTGCTGCACGTTTGCGGCGCGGTTCGGCCGCTGCTGGGCATGATCATCGACGCCGGCGTGGACATGCTCGAACCGATCCAGGTCCGCGCCGAAGGCATGGAACCGGTGGCCCTGAAGCGTGACTTCGGGCGCGACATCTGCTTCTACGGCGGGCTGGACTTGCAGGAAGTGCTCTGCAAGGCATCGCCAGAGCGAGTGGCCGACGAAACCCGACGGCTGATCGACGTGCTCGGCGATGGTGGCGGATACGTATTCGGGCCGGGCCATACGTATATTCAGGTCGATGCACCGCTGGCCAATATCCTTACAATGTACGAGACGGCGGCTGCGCACAAGCCGCAGGTGGGTTGACATGACCGGCGAATCGACAAAGCGAAGGGGCTACATCGGACTGGGCAGCAATCTCGGCGAGCGAGCCGAAACGCTGCTGCACGCCTGCAACATGCTCGACGAGACCGACGGCATCGAGGTATGCCGCATCTCGAATCTCATCGAGACCGATCCGGTTGGCGGGCCTGCCGATCAGCCGAGCTATCTCAACGGGGCGGCCGAAATCGAAACCACACTCGCTCCGCGCCAATTGCTCGAGGCGCTGCAGCGAACCGAAGCCGCTCTCGGCAGGGACCGCGCCAGCGAAGTGCCCTCCGGTCCGCGAACGTGCGATCTGGACATTCTCATGATCGCCGATTGCGTGGTGGACCAGGCCGATCTGCAGATTCCACACCCGCTGATGCACACACGCGCGTTCGTGCTGATACCGCTGACGCAGATCGCCGGCGACGCAATCCACCCGGTGCTTGGCAAAACCGTCGCAACGCTGCTGTCCGAACTGGAGGCCGCATCGTGAGCGCCAAGCTTATCAGCATCATCGGCCCGCCGGCTTCGGGCAAGACCACGCTAGGCGATTACCTGGCTGTGCATCTGCCTGCGGAGCTTATCAAGGAAGACTACGAGGGCAATCCGTTTCTCGCCGAGTCGTACGTCGGCGACGCGAGCCTGCGTCTGGCGAGCCAGCTTTACTTTCTGATGTCGCGTGTCAAGCAGCTCGCATCTGCGGACTGGCCCGGTGACGGGCTGCTGGTCAGCGATTACGGATTTTGCCAGGACGCTCTGTACGCCAAGCTGCGTCTGGGCGAGGACGATTACGCACTCTACAATCGCGTTGCAGGCTCCGTCGCCGGCGCGGTAAAGCGGCCGGACGTTATGATTGTTCTGGACGCGTCGGTCGAATCGCTCCTGGATCGCATATCGGCGCGCGGCCGGGGCTACGAGAGCGCCATGAATCGCCAGTTCCTCGATTCCATGCGAACCGAGTACTCGGCTGACTGGACCGACCAGGCCAACTCGGTCCTGCGGGTCGATACCGATATTGTCGACTTGAGACAGACCGGCGAATGTGCTGCAATACTATCTCAGATTCGAGAGAAACTATGATCGTCACCGAGAGCATCGATGAAGTCCGCAGTTGCGTCGCCGCGGCGAAGGCAGCCGGTAAGTCCGTAGGTTTCGCGCCGACGATGGGTGCGCTTCACCGCGGGCATATCAGCCTGATCGAAGCTGCACGCGAAGTCTGCGATTTCGTGATCGTGAGCATCTTCGTGAACCCGACGCAGTTCGGCGCGAATGAGGATCTCTCAGCGTACCCCAAACCGCTCGAAGCTGATCTCGATATGTGTCGGCAAGCGGGCGTTGATCTGGTGTTCACACCAACCGAGCAGATCATGTACCCGGCCGGCGCGCTTACGGAAGTTTCGGTGGGCGAGCTTGCCCGCAAACTCTGCGGCGAAAGCCGCCCCGGACATTTTGCCGGCGTCTGCACCGTCGTGGCCAAGCTTTTCAACATTACCCAGGCGGATAAGGCATTCTTCGGTGCGAAAGATTTTCAGCAGACTGTCATCATAAAACAGATGGTTGGCGACCTGAACTTTCCGGTAGAGATCGTCGTCTGTCCGACGGTTCGCGAGGCGGACGGGCTGGCAATGTCCAGCCGCAACGCATATTTGTCCGAATCGCAACGTCAGCAGGCAGCATCACTTAACGCCTCACTTGAATCTGCCGCCTCCGACGTGCGCAACTGCCACCCACCGGCGGAGCAGATTATCGCCGCAATCACCAGCCAGATCGTCTCGCAGATGCCTGACGGCGAGATCGATTATGTCAGACTTGTCGACCCCCAGACGCTATGCGACGTACAAAATACCGACAATCCGGTACTGATCGCGTTGGCTGTTCGTATAGGTCCGGCCAGGCTGATAGATATAACGCTGGTGGACTGAAAAGCCCGCCTGGCCTAGAATGCCTTCCAGACGTTGCAAACAATCTGTCGATACTGAATTACTGGCTAACGAAGGACTTTTTCAAAATGCTTCTAAAAGTATTACGTGCAAAGATCCACCGCGCGACGATAACCCAAGCTGAGGTCGATTACGTCGGGTCGATTACCATCGATCGCGATTTGCTTGACGCCTCTGGCATATTACCGGGCGAATGCGTTCTGGTGGCCGACCTTACCGACGGCGCTCGGTTCGAGACTTACGTCCTGGAAGGCGAGGCGGGCAGCGGAATCATCTGCATCAACGGCGCTGCGGCCAGATTGGTGGACGTTGGCGACAAGATCATTGTGATGGCATTCGGTTACGTATCCCCAGCCGAGGCCGAATCTCTCAAACCCCAGGTTGTTCTGATCGCCGAGGACAATCGCATTGATCGAAAACTCTGATTCTCGGTCTGACGCAGGATTACGATGCTGGATATCATAGTTGATCTGGGCATACTGAAGCTTGGCCCGCTGGCGCTGCCTCTGCGCGTGTACGGTTATGGGCTGATGCTGGTGGTCGGATTCCTTCTGAGCGTGTGGATTGCCCATTGGCGCGCCCGGCGAAACGGTGAAGACCCGGAAATGCTCACCCGTTGCGGAATTCTTGCCCTGGTCGGAGGTGTCATCGGTGCCCGGATAGCCTACGTCATTCAACACTGGGATTCACAATTCGCCAACGCCAGTAATCCTCTGGCTGCGATGGCGAACATTTCCTCCGGCGGACTGATCTACTACGGGGGGGTTATACTCGCCGTAGTGCTTGTCCTGGGCTACCTGGGCATTAAGAAGCTGCCAATCCGGCGATATCTGGATATCCTTGCCGTCTGCATGATGCTTGGCCTGGCCTTCGGCAGGGCGGGCTGCCTGCTGCACGGCTGTTGTTACGGTGGGATGTGCAAGGCAGACTTTCCGATCAGTATGAGCTTTCCGATGTACGCCGAACCCCTTGTCAAAATAGGGGGTGACGGGAATCCGTATTCAACCGGAACTGTTGGTCCTACCCCGGCCTATGCCCATCAACTCAAGATCAATGCGGTCGAGCCCGATCCGCGACTGGTCAACGCATCGGGCTTTCTCATCAGGCCGTCAAAACTGACTGGCGATCAAATTGTCCTCGCCAGGGCGAGCAGCTCGCTGCCGGTATTCCCCGCCCAGATTTTCGGAATCATCAATGCACTGCTGCTAGCGTCACTTTTAGCGGCTTACCATCGCCTGCGGAAACGCGAGGGCGAGGTGTTCGCCCTGATGCTGATGCTGTATCCAATTACCCGTTTTGTTCTCGAGAGCATCCGAGACGACAACCCGCACGATTTACTCTCGGGTGTCCTGACGCACAATCAGTACACATCGATTCTGACATTCGCCCTTGGGCTGGCGATGATGCTGGTCCTGAGAAAGTTGCATCCGTCGGCAGGACCATGCAGCGCCCAGAGGGCGGCTGCGTTGGAAGATTCAAAGTCGACGGTCCGTTCCAGCCGAAGAACAAAGAGATAACATCACACCGACATAAAGCGAAGGAGTCATCATGACAAGGCACATCGTAATGCTGTTGACGGTTTTGGGGCTGCTGGGCAGCGCCCATGGACAGACAGATACCGGGAAACTGATTTCAGAGGCCATGGAGGCCGCTGACAATGCCCTGGTCCAAGTTGAAATTACATACATTGGCGATACCGGCCAGAAGACCGCAACCGGGATGGGCGTATGCTACGATGCCGACAAGGGCGAGTTCTTCACACTTGCCGGCGGCCGCAGCGCGTTGCGCAAAGACAGGGTACGCAGCGTGAAGCTTATTATGCCAGGTCCTGATCGCAAGAGTTTTGTCGGTGAGTTCATGGGTATGCGGCCCGCAGACGGGATCGTGTTTGTTCGGGCCATTCCGGGACAACACAACTTCAAGGCCCTGCGTTTAACCGGAAAGTCGAATCTGACCACAGGCACACAGGTCGTATCGGTCGGACTCATGCCGGGCGGTCGGGCCTCCACGCCTTACGCGGGTGTTGGGTATGTCAGCAGCAAGCTCAGGACGCCTGAGCCATTGTACTATGTCACCGGTGGAAAACTTACGTGTAACGGCTCTCCGGTTTTTACCGCAGGTGGTTCGGTGGTTGGCATTGTGGCACGATCGCTCCCCTTCGCTTATCAGATGATGAGCAATACCGGCCCCCAAGAGATATCACTCACGGGCGTGCATGAAACGCCATGTTTCCTTCCGATCGAGGAGTTTGCCCATGCACTCAAGGACATTCCGCGAGACGGTTCGATTCGCCGCCCGCCATGGATTGGGGCACTCAAGATCATAGGTGTTTCCAAACAACAGTCGGACCTGATGAAGCTGGACAGGCCCGCGGTGATGATGGACAGGGTCATTCCCGATTCACCCGCCGCCATCGCAGGAGTCAAGACCAGCGATGCGATTGTCGCCATTGACGGTAAGCCTTTGGAGAGATTGGCTACTCCCGCACTGGTCGCAGCGAACTTCGTTCGACAGATTCGCCGCATGTCTTCCGGGCAGGATATTACGCTGACGGTTCTCAGGGCAGGCCAAGCCGTTGACATGAAACTCAAACTCACCACGCTTCCGGAGGGGCCTGATGAAGCAAACCGTTATATAAATGGGAATCTGGGCTTCGCCGTACGCGACAAAGTCGCTCTGGATCAGTACCTCACAACATCACCTGTTGCACTGATTCCCGGATTGTTTGTGGTGGGAGCGTCTCCTCGGTCGCCGGCCGCCAAGGCTGGCCTGAGGGAAGGTGATGTGATCAGCTCTGTAGGCGGACAGAGGGTAAGCACAGTTGCAGCTTTCAGGCAGATCGTCACGAACTCTCTGTCGACAGCCCCGAACAAGGCGATTATCATGAGGCTTCATCGGGACGGGCAAAAGCCACAGAATATCAGTATTCGTCCCCGCCCGGACCCATCAAGCAATATGTTTAATTCGCCTTTGGGAGGGCGCAAATAAGACTCGCCTGTTCTGGCGTGACGGTTGTAATACTGACTCCGATTTGCGGTTGCCCAGAGCCCTGCGCTTGCGACATCGTATCAGCTTGACCGGTAGGTGCTGACACTCATGAAGGCTATCTTTCATTGGCTTGCACACAGGCCCGGCTATATGCTTCTGACGGCCGGTGACGAAGAACTGTCCGCCGAGCGGCCGGAGCGGTTCACCCGCGCGTGGGCAGAATTGCTGATTCTCTCGCTGGCTTGGGGCATGGCACAGTTGGGCATATGGGCTGGACTCTGGCCGGTTTTCGGGCAGAAGGTCTTGCCCGCCGTCCTGGTCGGGGCGTTCTGGCTGCTCTGGCCCGGTCGGTGCATCGCGGCTGGTGCAGCGGAGTTTCTGGGCGGGCGCAACGTCACAAACCGCGCGATCGCGGCATCTGTCTGGGCGATTGTGCTGGTAGTCTGCCTCGCTATGCTCGAACAGACATGGAGGCGCGATTCGCCGCTTCCGGATTTTCTGGCCTGGTTTCGCCCAGACGAGAAGATATATCGCCCGCTGATACTCATGCCTCTCTGGGGCTGCTGGGCGATGCTCATCACGCCGCAGTTCTGCAAACCTACTGACCGATGCGAGCCGGCCGTCGCGGCGTTTGCCGCCGGCTGCGGTGCCCTGGTGGCGACGGCGGTGATGGGACTGCTGCTGGCGATTACCATTACTTATTTTAATTACATGGTTTGGGAACAATTGAGTATTTCAGGCGTGGCGATTGGGGCGGGAATTATCTCAGGAATCCTCTGCTGCCGGTTGCGGGGCGGGCTTTGCAGAGCGGCGCTGCTTGCCGCCAACGCCGCCACACAGATGGCGTTTTTGCTGGCATATCTCGGCGCTCAGAATCTCCTGCTGTGGTAGCAGTCGACAGACACTTGACGCACATACCTCCCACGGTTAGAACATTAGCGATATGAAATCCACTGCATTGCTTACGACATCCATCGGAAACTATCCCAAGCGAGCGGGCAAGGTCCGCGATATCTATGAGTTGCCCGATCACCTGCTGATCGTGGCGACCGACCGCATCAGCGCGTTTGACTGTGTTATGCCCAACGGCATACCCGATAAGGGACGCATCCTGACGCAGATCAGCCTGTTCTGGTTCGAGATGCTCGAATCGATCACGCCGAATCATCTGGTCTCCGGTGCGCTCAAGGATCTGCCCGAGGACATCCGCTCGGATGAAATCGACGGGCGGTTCATGCTCTGCCGCAAATGCGAGGTCATCCCGATCGAATGCATCGTTCGCGGATATATCGCAGGTTCCGGATGGAAGGAATACAAGGAATCCCAGACCGTCTGCGGAATCAAACTTCCCGAAAAGCTCAAGCAGTGCAGCGAGCTTCCCGAGCCGATCTTCACACCCTCGACCAAGGCCGACCAAGGCCACGATGAGAACATCTCCTTCGAAACCGCCTGCGAGCTTGTAGGCGAAGAACTGATGACGCAGCTGCGCGATAAGTCCGTTGCGATCTATTCCAAGGCTCGCGATTACGCCGCCGAGCGAGGAATCATACTCGCCGATACCAAGTTCGAGTGGGGCATGGACTCAGACGGACAGCTCACGCTGATCGACGAAGTTCTGACCCCGGACAGTTCACGCTTCTGGCCGGCCGATTTGTACAAGCCCGGAAAGTCGCAGCACAGTTTTGACAAACAGTTCGTGCGCGACTATCTGGAGAAGATCAAGTTCGATAAGACCCCGCCGGCTCCGCCGCTTCCCTCGGAGATCGTGCAGAAGACCCGCGCAAAGTACATCGAAGCATTCGAATCGCTTGCGGAAAAAACCTTCCCCTGGACCTGACCTGCGATTGCGGATTGCGGATTGCGGAATTCGGATTACAGATTGAAAAAACAGGAACCGGGAATTCGGAACAAGGAACCGGGAACAGCAGAAACGGCAGAAACAGACAGACGCGAGCGATTGCGGATTGAAAACCTGTCTCTTCGAGATTGCAGCGGCGGCCATTAGCGCCGTCGTTTTCTTGCGCAGGGCGGGTTACATCTGGGATCCGAATGCGTAGATGTTGTAGAACGCGTGGGTGCCCACGGCGATACCGAATCCGCGGAACACGTACAGCCCGCCCAGGTAGATCCCCGCGATAGTGCGGAATAAAAACGCCTTGGCCGGAAACTCGGCGACGCCGGTGAGTTGATCCCACGTCAGGTGATACGCGCTGAACACGATCGCCGAGACGATCAGCGCCGCGATCGCGCAGGACTGCTCCTTGAGCCTCAGAATATCTACCAGCAGCACCAAGCCGAGGCTGATAAACATCAGCCTGAAGATGAATTCCTCGTAAACACCCGCGCCGATCGCCTGCAGGAATCCCTGCACGAACTCGCTCTGGGCGGGCGATAGTAAATCGCCGGGGTTCCCGGTCGCGGCCAAGCCCTGCGAGCTGAGCAGTCTGCCCGTCAGGTGAAACAGGACCACCAGCGGGACTGTCCACACAATCGACTCGCCGAACATGCCAGCCAGCGTCTTGGGTTGCAGCTTCCACGGGTCTTTGTGGGCGAGATGCTGCATGAGCAGCACGATTACGATAAGGACGGCCGGTAGGTAGCTCGCCGTCGCGCCGAAGTATCTGAGTATCCGCAATATATCCCTGGGCGCCAGCAGGGCGGTTCCGTAGATGGCCGTGCCTGCCTGGAAGACCACCAGCATCGGCAGGACAAACGCCAGGCCGTTCAGCGGTCGCAGCGTGTCGTTGCGGTAGATGTCGGGCAGTCTGGGCTTGGGTCCGTCCTTGGCCATAAAAGCATTATCCGTCAAATGTGGCGGTGTGCAACCGCGCAAAATCAACGCACCGGTGCAATCTCGATGTGCGGGGCTATCTTGGCTACCGTCTTTGGCCCGATGCCGCGGACCTTCATCAGATCCTCGACGCTGGTGAACGGCTGAAGGTAGTGATTGTTGCGATAGTCGATGATTCGCTCGGCCATCTTGGGCCCGATACCGCTCAGTCGCCGGAGCGACGCGGCCGAGGCGACGTTCGGATCGATTTTCTGGTCCGCGAGTTCCGCCCGTTTAGGATAAATGGGCAATTCGCCGCGGGCAGTCTCAGACTTGCCCAAAGCGGCTGTCGAAAGGGCGGCTGCTGCAAGAAAGCAAAGAATTCCGAGGGCGGCGACGTTCTGTCGCGACCAGGACAGATCCCAGCGGGATTGTCGCTCAGATATCATTAAGTGTTATTGGCGGGTTTCTGGCCGTTGACGGCGTTGGCGGCGAGCAGGGCCTTGAAATTCCGCAGCTCGCGGTAGGCCAGCTTCGGCGAAAGATCGCTGTTGCACAGCCCGCCGTGCGGGATGTAATGGCCTTCGTAATCGGCAAGGTCGCGCCAGCAGATCGTATCGACGAACGGTTTGGAGATCGCGACCCGGTAGAATGCCTGCAGCCACTCGGCTTGTAGCCTGTCGGACCAGTCTCGATGCCACTTGCCCGCCTTTGCGACTTCGAGTTCGCCGCCCCAGGCGTCCCACTTGTCGGGCGTCTGGGCCGACGGTGCCTGACATGCGGTGATGTGCACGGACTTGCCCATCCGCACGAACGAGTCCAGCAGCGAACTTGTCTGCAGCAGGTCGCGGACGAAGTGTCCGTCGGTCGGAACGCCGGTGTGCAGTTGCACGCCGAATGCGTCGAACTTAATTCCGCTCTGGACGGCCATATCCGCGTACATCATCGGAGGAACCGTCCGCTGGTTGCGGGCGTAATATTCGCCCCACGGAAGGATGAGGTCTATCACGACGTGGCTGGCCGGTGCGAGGTTCTTTACCAGCAGGCAGCCCATTCGCGTCAGTTCCATCAGTTGTTCGAACTTCAGGTTGAAGCTGTTCTGTGCGTGGATTCCGGCGACGACTTTCCACGATTTGACGTGGCTGCCGTATCGCTGGACGACCTTCTGGATTCGCTCGTAGATGAGATCTCGCAGCGCGTCGTAGTCGTGCTCCCATATATAAAGCCACTCGGGCAATTGCGTCTGGTCGAAGCTCAGCAGCGGACCGGCGTGGATGGGCTTCTTGTTCTGGATAGCCCAGCTTACCCACGAGTCTATCTCGTCGTAATGGTACTCGTGTTCCTTTGGCTCGGTGTGCTTCCATGGCATGGGTATCGATACGAAATCGAACGCCTCGGCCATCCGGCTTCTGAATTCGTCGGACGTGCTCAGCAGGTCCACCTGACAACCGAAGGCGGTCTTGGCGGCGACCAGGCTGGCGGCTTTTCGCCGGGAGATGAAGATATCGGCGTGGAACAGCGCCATTTTCTCGCCGAGCATCAGAGCGCCCGCCAGCGCCTTGTCGGCAAGCGATGCAGCCTTTGTGGGCTTGTCGGTCGCCTGCAAAGCCGAAACGAATTCCAGGCAGGCCAGCGCGAACGCCTTATTGAGCTTCTCGGCGTCTTTGAAATCGAACAGTCCCCAGTCCTCTCGCTTCTGGACCAGGCGCATCATCTGCCCGCGCGCCATTTCGAGATTGAGATTGTACGGTTCTTCGCGATCGGG
>SDBT01010034.1_pt1 | contig 15328 bp, 8 predicted proteins | sample 2277101 | NCBI WGS metagenome assembly SDBT01 (sample SAMN10404973, study PRJNA504765) | marine sediment metagenome | isolation source: marine sediment core GS10_PC15, 103 cmbsf | place: Arctic Ocean: Southern Knipovich Ridge | collected 2010 | reverse complement strand
CCCTGCCTATAGGGGCTGCGAGTGCGCTCTGTTAGGAGGTGACGACGTTTTCCTGTGGCGAGCGGTGCAAAGCCTCCGACGGCCAGCGCCGACTGACCGAAGTGGGATCAGCCTAACACAACTAGCGTTCGGTCAGCCCGGTTAAGGAGCCACCTTGGGAACGGCTGATGGTGAGCCCACGGTCAGCTCCGAACGAGGCGGTCTCCTGGGCCATCAGCCGGCGCATCCTCCGCCGCTGTTCCGGGTCGCCGAACAAGGTGGCGCTGGTGAACTCTGACAGGTCGAAGTCATCGTCAGGGTCGGCATGTCGAGCGGCAAGCACCGACAGGGTTGGGATCATCGCTTCGGCGTTAGCGAAATAGGATTGGGCTTCCCCGGCGGTGTCCACTCCGAACCGGACCATCTCTTCGGCGATGTCAGCTCCGATGGTGAAGTTCCTAGCGGCAGCGGAACCTCCCACTTCCGAAATGGAGATCTGTCGACTGAGGATGGCGGAGCCAATGTCAGGGTGCATGAACGAAGCGACGATCGCCTGGTCGGACATGTCGAAGGCGAACTCTTTGGCGTAGTAGTTGCGGATCTCCTCGGTCGATTCGAGCACCCGGTCGTACATCGAGTTGACCCTCGAAGCGAACTCGGCGGGTGACACCAACCCTTCGATCAACCCGCCGAAGTAGGAGGAGAACAGGTCAGGGTTGAGGTCGACTGAGAGGAGGGCGTCAGCGTAGGATTCGATCCTCCCCAGGTAGATATCTTCGCTGTACCGGATCGACCCGTCTTCACGGCGGTTGCCGGGGAACAACAGGTCGTAGTTGGGATCCCGTCGTACCGCCTCGAGGGCGAAGCGGGCGTTCCCCGAATCGACATACTCGTCGAGCCAGATGTCGGCGAGGGCAGGGTTGTCCCGCAGCCAAGATGGAAGGTGAAGATCCCGGGCTTCGGCTCGGGCGGCGAAGTCAACAAGACCCTGCGGTGGGTCTATGCCTATTTTCTCGAAGAAGGCAAACAGTTCCTCGGCGGTGTAATGCTCGAGGTACATCTCCCAATCGAACTGTTCTCCAGTAACACCCGCACCCTCGGGATCTCTGAATGCGTCACCTTCGGGCCCACCAAATGCATCCGTAACCCCTGGCAGAGGAGGACGGGTAGGTTCGGGGGAAGGAGTGGGGATGCCCCGACCAAAGCCGTCGCCACCAACGCCTGTATTTGGATTGGCTGTCATTGGAGCGCCGTCCTTAACTGTCCACCGACCGAATCAAAGATGGCGGATTGGGCGGTGTCAACCACTTTGCCGATCCCCCGAGCCAACCCTTCTTTACGCAATAGTTTCCCGGCTGCTGACGAGTCGTTGAGTTTGAGCACCTGAGCGAAAACATCGGATGATTCGTCGAGTTGTTGACCCCACATATTGGTGGCGAAACTCCGCCACGGCGCTGCGATGTCCTCGTAGGTGAGGGACTCGTCACCGTATCCGGGGAACAGGGCGAGCCGTTGCTGTTGAAGATGACGGATCAGGTCGTCTCGAGCGTCAACATCGTTGCGGATCTTCCCCGCCCATACTGCAAGCTGCTCATCGGTCCACATGCCGTGTACCGGACCTAACCATCTTCGGACCAACTGTTGAACGTCGAGTTCGCTTTCACTAGTCGTTCCCAAGTCTTCGCCTGATTCGCCTACCAGGTCAGCTACTTCGGCGAGCATTTCGATACCGGAGTAGGGGTCGGTGGCTGCGGTTATCTGTTGGTTTAATACGGTGGTACTCCAGTGGCCCATTGTCACCTGGTCGGCCATGTAGTTGACCAACGCTTCCGACGGGTTCTCCATCCCGGCGTCTTTCAACAACTGGAGGGTGAGTATCCGGTTGTCGTCCAGTTTGGCTTGGGCTGCTTCGGGGTCACCGTGAAACAGTTTCATCCACCTGCGTTCGTCAGCATTGTGGTTCCGCCACCATTCGGTCGACTGAATCTCAGCCTCGGACAGCGGCCGGTCTTCGAGCATCGCCATTGCTACTAGACGTTGGTAGTCCTCGTCCATGATCCACGGCTGAGATTGGGCTTCGACCTCCATGGTCGCCGCCCAAGTGAGGAACGGGTTGTCGTCGTAGTTGGCCAGTTCGTTGGCGTCACCGAAGTTGACTACACCCAACGCCCTGTATTGAGCGCCGGTCATCTGCCGGTCGTAACGGATCGTCTTGCCCGGGCCGAAATAGGATTGGAGGTCCGCCTGGGAGGTCACCTCCCACGACATGAAAATGGGAGGTTCCGAACCAGGGATCACATAGACGATGTAGTTCTTGCCGTCAACACTCCACACTTCGGGGGTGCCACCCAGGTTGAACAGCTTTTGGCCGGCTACCGCTTGAGCTTCTCCCAGGCTGGCCATCGAAGTCTCACCGGAGATGACCATCTGTGCTTCTTCTTCGGTGAGATCCCAGGCCCGCATGATCAGGTCTTGCCCAACCATCACCCTCAGAATGTCGGAGCGAATCTGCCCTGCGTCCCGTCCGTCACCACGACCGATTTCGTCGATCCACCTCTGCACCCTCGAGGTGGAGAAGGTCACCGAAGCGAAGGTGTTGGAGACTCGTTTGATCGTCCAACGTAGAAGGTCGTATTCGGGCCCGGCGGGGATCATCGCAAGAAGGGCGGACAGTTCGGCCATCAGGACTTGCCTTTGAGCTGGGCGATTTCTTCTTCGGAGGTGGAACTGACAGGTCTCGCATCTGCGGACACTTCTTCGATTTCAACGTCGAGGACATGGCCTCGTTGCCCTCCGGCTATCCGGTCTGACATCGCTCCGAGAACTCCAGCGAGGGCGGTGTGGGCGGGTTTGGCTCCACGCTGTTGGAAGTCATCGGGTGGCGCCTGCTCGTTAACGAAGTCGATGGTGACCTCCCCACCAGGTGAACCGGGTGAACCGGGAGCAAAATTGGGGATGGACCGTTGAGTTTTGGGCAGAGCGTTGCCCATCGCTTTGAGTACCCGGTCAACGAAGATGGCTCCGCCTTTGCCCAACATTCCCTGGAGGACTTTACTTGCAGGTGTGCCCCCGTAGGCGTCCTGAACTTTGCGGGCTATTACAGGTCCGTACCGCCATCCGATAGCGACCAACCCCCAATTCTGAAACTCGTTGAACAGAGTGGAGGCTGCCCATCCTGCCACCCGGTTAGCTGCTGCCGGGTCATCCCAACGGGCACCCGGATAGCCGGCTGCCGCCGCCCAAGTTTTCCACATGGCAGCGTCGATCTGATATTTGCCCAGGTAGATGGCTCCGGTCTCGTCGTCTCGGTCCACCTTGTTAGCCGCCTCCTGCTGCACCGATTTCAAGTAGGCGTCGGTGAGTTCATTGCCGGTGTTGGCGGTGGTTCCTACAGCGTCGACCCCTTCGATTAGCGCCATCAGACACCCCCACTTCCTACCATTTGAGAACCTCGGGTGATAGCGTCGACCATTCTACGGTTGGTGATCGAAGTGTCTCCGGTCTGTTGGAGGCGGTCGATTTCTATGCCGTAGCGTTCCTCGATGAAGGCCTGCTGGCGTAGCACCGGGTCGGGTACTTCGACTTCCATGGTGCCCGACGCTCCCCCTTGAGCCTGCCAGAAGGCGGCTCGGGCCGCTTTGATCATTTCAGTGTTCCGGTTGCGGTACTGGTCCTGCATGTCCTCAGCGAGAACTTGAATCTCCCAATCTTCGGCGTCACGGCCCAACCTCTGCCGGAACAGGTTTTGGACATCTTGTGAAATGGATTCGTAGTCGGGGATCTGCCGGAGCGAAGCGGGGATACTGAACGACGGGGCTCGGGCTCCTGCGCCTCGAGGACGGTTGGCTTCTACCGCAGCCTCCCAACGGTTAAAGGCTTTCTTATCCTCAACCATTTTGTCGGCGGCTACCTCGTATCCGAGTCCGAGTGAAGTGCCTTCCATCATGAACTGACGGAGACCGTTCAACTGTGGGGCGCCCAACGCTCCGGGCCGGTAGGAGAGGACACCATCCTCGTTGCTCATGCCGGGCAATTCAGCGTCCACCATTTTCTGTTCGAGCCGGGCCCGGGTTGAAGCCGACAGGTTCGACCATTCGAGTAGTTCCTGACCGGAGGAATAGGCGCCAATGGTGGTGAATTGGTCACGCCAGTAGGCAGCTTCGGCACCTCGCAGCGGTTCCGTTTTCATGGCTGCAATCGTCAACCGGGAAACTTCGCCTCTGGTGTGTTCCCCCCAAGGGCGGTAGCCTCCGCCTCTCATCATCCTGATGTGGGCTGCTTCGTCGGGGGCTCCCCCTTCCCTCTGCCAGCCTGCGAATAGGAGGGGTGAGAAGGTTTCCCCATGCTCCTCCTCGAAACGCTTGTCGAACACGTTTTGGTCTTCGTCGATCTTGTCGATCAGGTCTTGAACTACCTGGTCATGGCCGCCGGGGGGGATAGGGATAAAGCCTTCCGGTTCCATCGCTGCGAGGCGTTCGTCTTGATCGAGGTCTCGGATCTCCCCGGATTCCAACATTTTGGCGAGAGTCCACTGTCGAGCCTCTTTTGGTTCGAGCATCGACAGTTCTATCCCATGGGTCTCCATGATCTGGATGGCTTCGGTGACCATCGGGGCACTACGGATCTGTTCGAGAACACCCCTATTGGTGATCAGACCCGACGAGTTGAGTATCCACGCCAGGTCCACCGGGTCGAGAGCTTCGAGGCGGGCCGTCTCCCGTTTGACCGCTTCCAACGTGAGTGGAATGTTTCCCGGTGCGTTCTTACCGGGGATCCGGCCAATTCCGATAGCCCCGCTGCCGCTGGAGTACGGATCTTTAGCGGTCATGATCCCTCACCATAGATTATCCGGTAGGCATCTTCTATTGTCATCTCCACATCATCGTCGTTGACCAGCTCCCGTCCTAACACTCCCTCCCACATCGGTCCGAACTCGGGGAAGCGGACGATCAGTTGTGCAGCTATCAAACGGAGATCCTGACGGATCTTGTAGTACGGGCTGTCCAGGTCACCCCGGCCCCTCCCAAACGGTTCGGTCGCCCGGTCCACATCGTTGGTTTGGGCAGCCTCGAACGCCTGTTCCCGGTACTGCATGTAGACCGAAGCAGCGTAGAGGGCCGGGTTTACAGGCTCCCCGTCGACGCTGAGTTCGAGCAGATCGGGGCGTTTGACGATGATGTCCGCCAGTTTGGTCATCTGCACTTTGATGTCGACTTTGGAGGGGATCCCGGCCACATCAGAATCGAAATCGGGTCCGGTGTACCCCGGGTATTCTTCCATCAGGTCAGCCCCAAGGTTACGAAGTTCGATGGCCAACTCCTGTTTCAGATCTTGCGGCCAACCGGCATCGTTCCATTTCAGGATCTCCTGGCCTTTGGCACGCCCGGCCATCTCCTCGAAATCCCGTTTCCGTTTGGCGTAGATGAACTGGCCTTTGGCATCGTTCATCTGTCTGAAAAACTCCTCGGGGGTGGTCTGCTCCCTGGTCCCTTCGACGAGGCCGTTGTAAAAAGCGTTCCAAGAGTACGGGACCACATCGTCGAGCCACGCCGGACCCAGGTAGTAGGCGATCTCACCCCACTGGTCGTAGATGTCCTGGTTGTCCCGCTCCCAATCGTAGGAGATGTCGGTTTCGCCTCGAGGTTCGATCTCAACCGATTTGGCTTGGATCACCCCGAACGGGCTGATCCCGTACTTACCAATGAACTCCTCGACGGTGGCGATCCGGTCACCTTGATGTTTCTCGCTGATCTTGAAGTAGTCGTCGTGGAGCATCGAAGCCAGATAGACGGACCCGTTACCAGCTTGAATCAGTGATTTCGTGGACGGGGCGGCAGGCCCGACGAACCGGGCGAGGGCTTGAACCCAAAACAGTTGGCTTGCGTCGTGGCGGGCGTCGGTCATCACACCCTCCTCGTTGGTGCGAAGCCGCTCTTGGAACCCTTCGGGGTCTTCCCGTTCCATCATGGCCAGAGCATCTTTGACGGCGTTGTTGTAGGTGTCGATGAGCGCCTGATCGGAGAAGATGTTGCGACCCCAATCGAAGCTGGCGATCAGCCGTTGCCACGATGATGGGGTTAACCCCCGTTGTAGGGAGGTGGCACCGAACGGGGCAACCATGTCTCTGAGGAAGTCCCATCCTGATTCGTCGGGGATGATCGCCTGAGCCGGGAACGACACGACAGGCCCGGTGGCGGGAAGGACCGAGGTTGCTATCGACAGACCTAACAGGCTGTATTCCCAATCCTTTTCGACTCCGGCTATCGAAGACCACAGTTCGTTGACCCCGGGGATGGTGAACACTTCCTGACCCTGATCGTTTTCGTAGAAGAACCCTTCGTTGGTGTACCCCGACGCCGGATCGAACATGGCCGACTCCCGCCCTGATTCGATCACCTGTTGGAACCGGCGGAAAGGTCTGAGGTTCTCCTGACGCACGATCTTCGCCCAAGTGGTGATCACCTCACCCCACGCTTCGGCGAACGGGGCCACTATCGAAAGGGCGTCGGCGATGTTGTGCCGTTTGGAAACGTCGAACAGGAGATCCTGAACTTTGGTGAGGGCCATCCCCTTGGCTATTTCGTCGGCTGAGTCGAGGCCTTTCAGCAGCCCGGCGGCTTCCGGCCCACCCCGTTTCTTGGCCAGTTTGGCGGCGTCTTTGGCTGCCTTGTTGAAGTTGCTGAGAGCCCCACCCGACAAGAACTTGTCTGCGTCGGCGGCTTTAGCTCCGGCTCGGGCTGCCGCCTGGGTCGCCTTATCCATCATCGGGTACTGCTCGCCGAGGAAGCGGTAATACCAAACATGGAAGGTGGGGTGTCTACTAAGCCGGTTGGTCGGTCTGGTCATGAGAACGTCGAACGCCCAATTGACTGCCTTGTCGAACCCGGCGATGTCGTCGGAGGTCGGGCCTGCGGTGCCCTTGAACACCTGGGGTAGCCGGGCGCCGTCTTCGGAGGCGATCAGCTTGTCGAGTTCTTTCCGAACCCGGTTGGCGTCGACGAGGGAAGGGTCGTCTTTGAGAGCTTTCTTGGTGTCGGCCATCCGATCCGCCACTCTGATCCCCCGCCATTTGCCGGTGCCGTAACTGTCGACCAGCTCGTCGATGCCTACTTCGAGGATCTCGTAGGTGGCCCGGTCGGGGATCACCTCTCCAGCCTTGGTGTCGATATATCCGGTGTTGCCTTCGGCGTCGATCCACCGTCCGATCTGTTGCCCGTCCGGTCCCATCTCCGCTCGGACCACCCGCCAGTTTCCGCCGGCTTTGGCGTGGGCCCGGGCGTTGACTTCTTCCACATAGAAGCGGATGGTGTCGGTTCGCATCTCCGGGCCTTCGTCGTAGAACTTGCGTTTGGTCGCCGGGTCTGCGTTACGCATCAGGTCGTCGAGCAGAGGCTTCCCGGCTCCGGTGTCGAGCCATGCGGTGGTGTCGTCTATCGCATTGAGTTCGGAGGTGGCTTTGGCTCTAGATGCTGTCTCAGCCCACGGTATCTCTCCAAAGATTTCATCCAAGTCGAAATATCGGTTGTAATTTCCAGCAGCGAACAACTCGTCAACGTCGCCACGCACCGAAGCGCCCACCTGAGCAGACTTGAAGCCTCCTCGAGCCCACGCCGCAGCATCATCCGACAAGGCCACGACCACAGGCACCTCCTCAATACCTAAGTCGATTGCCGCTGCGAGCCGGTGGTAACCCTCCCTGAGAACCATTTGACCCTTATCATCTAATGATAATTGCAGAGGCTCTTGGATTCCCTTTTCGGCTATATCGTCGATCAGAGCACCCTGTGTTCTGAACGTAGGTCCGTGGAGCAATGCGTCGGGGTTGTCAACATTGGGCCTAAGTTGTCCAGGTTGCGCTGCTTCTGTAACCCACGCAGTCGGTGCGGTTTGCACGCCTTCAATGGAGCGAACGGCGGTTGGGGCGTCTTTGGCAGCAGCCGTTGTCCCACCCGCTAACCGTTTCTTGAACAGATAGCGGCTGATCGGATCAGACCAGATTTGGCGTATGTCTTTGAGGGCGGCCTCCCGGTATTGGGCGGGGGTGGCACCACCTGGTAGATCCGGGCGTTTAACCGTAGTCCAGAACTGTCGACCTCCCGGCCGGTAATCCCCCTGGAATGAGGTGCGTCCGCTACTGGCAGCGGAGAACCGTTCCGCCTCGGAGAACATGTCACCTTTGACATCTGCCGCTTTTCTGCCGTGGAGTATCCGAGCGATGAAATGGATCGGGTGGCTAAGGATCTGAGAAGTACCGGAGGCCATCAGCCGGAACTGTTCTTCGCCTACCACCCTCACCGGCCAAGCAATCCTCAACAGGACGGAAGGCTTCCAAACCTTGGTCATGATGGTGTTGGTGATCCGCACCAGGGACCGCTGCCGGAAGGCTGCGTCTGCTCCCGCCTGGCCTACCCCTTGGGTGGCGATCCAGTTCATCCGCCGTCCGAGAGCGTCGAGTTCGTTGGCGGCGTGGCGTACCAGCCGGGGGTTGGGCATTTGGACTACACCCTTGAACAACTCCGAGTAGAGCATCGGGTCGATGTCCGTGACGACTTTGCCTTCGATCATCACCTTGCCGTCGGCGATGGTCTGTCCCACCTTGTTGATGTGGTAGATGGAATGTTCACTGTCGGAGCCGATGAATTGGGTTACCGCCCGGGCAACCGCCGGGTCCAAACCGTCGTCGGTGAGACGGGCTATCGAATCGACCCGGTAGTCGGTGAGCACCTTGAAAGCGCCGTTGTAGTCCATGTCGTCGAGTTCGAGGAACTTGCGGAGGTGCCCCTCGAGAACTTCGTCTCCCCGTTTCCACCCGATGTTCTTGGCGTGGAGCACCAACGCCCCGTATGCCCCGGGCAGGTCGTCGAGGTTTAGGCTCGACGGGCTCATCTCGGTGAACCACCGCATCACTTTGGAACCGGAGAACAACGGTTTGCCCTTCTGGTTGGACATTCCCTTATTAGCGAGAGCCCGTCCGAACCGTCCCAGGGTGGCCTTGTGCATTGCTGCCACCGGGTTGACGATCAGTTTGGTGGCGACCCCCATCCCGGTGTCGGCCACCTGACTGAGCTTGGGGAGTAGAGCGCCGATCACTTCCACCCGGTCTTCGGCGTCGAGAAGATTCAGTCTCAACTCGTTGGGTATATCCCCTTTGATATGTTTCAGTCCGGCGTCCACCTCGTCAAGGGTTTTAGCGTCGACGAACCTGTCTATGAACCTGACGGCGGTGGGACCGGAAATGAACTCTTTGACCTTGTTCGGGTCGACGTTTTTGTGTACCCCGTCGGAGATGCCGGCGGCGGCTCTGGCTTGGACCTCCCAGGTGGACATGACCGCCAATTCGTCTACGGCCTCGTCGAGGAGCTGGAGTTCTTCCATGGCGTCCCTGGCTTCCCGAGCCGTCTTCTGATCCCGGGCCTTGTTCGGGTTGACCTTCGGGTCGTAATCGGCTTCGTCGGCCAGTTTCATCATCCTGGCTCTCCACGTTGGAGGCCACTTAGCCGCTTGGGTGATGATGGTGCTGGTACGGAGTTCTTCGATGCGGGCGCCTACGTCGACTATCGCCGTCCGTATTTTGCGTGCCCGGACAGCCCGGTCGTACCGAGCGACGTTCTGTGTGCCTGTGAGAAGGTCGGTGGCTTCGTCAATGGTGAGAGACGCCCCCTCATGGAACTTGGCCCGGGTGGACGCCTGCCACCCTTCGACCGCCTTGAAGTCGGGGTCGTTGACCAGCTCGGACATTCGGATTTGGAGATCCTCGTATTCCCGGTGGGCCCGGCCCGCCTGCTGATAGTCGTAGTCCCGTTGTGTCCTGGTCCCGTCGGCTACATCGTCGAGGCTGATCCCCTCGTCGGCTAAACGGTTGGCCGTCACTTTGCTGTCAGGGGTGAAATTGTCGTAGCGGCTCCACGCCCCGGCCTTGTCGCCTTTGATCGCTTGCGCCGCAGCGATGATTTCATCGGCGTTTATCTCGGCTTCTTCAACAGCGTCAACAACGGTTCTGGCTAACGGCCCGGGGGTGAGCTGACGGAGATGCTTCGACTTCTGAGCGATCCCAACTCCGACGATGTTCGCCGGATCCATAAAAATGTTGGCGAGGAAGTCGAGGGTGCCGGAAGTCCAATGGAACGGGGAGGTGCCGGATTCGGTGATCAGCGAAGCGAACACCCGACCTATCGACACTTGAGAATAGTTCTCCCCGCCTTGGACCCTCCCCGGGTTGAGGTTCATGATCACAGAGTCGGCTTCGGCTCGTTGCCGTTGGACTATCGGATCTCCGAACTCGGCTTGGGACCGACCCAACTCGGTGCTCTGATCTCCGGCCTGTTCGAGGAGGACTTCTCTCATCCCCGAAAGGAACATCATTTGCTGTTGGTTGTCGGAGATGAAAGTGGGTGCCTTGTACCCGTACTGCTGGGCGTAGTTCTGGTAGAGCTGGTTGCGTTCGGGACTGTCGCCGGCTCCGATGATCTCCCCGTCGGCTTGGAGTTGGGCGAGAGCCTCGGATACGGGAGTGGACAACTGGCTGTTGGGAAGCCAGCCGGTTCCGATGTTGACATGGGTGTCCGGGTCGAGCCCCTGGGCTATGGCTTCACCGAAGGAGGCGAACGGGGCGTTACCGGATTCGGCGTAAGCCTCACCAATGTCCAAACCTCTTGTCGTCACATTGACAGCGGTTCGGAGGGGCCGGTTGATCAGTTCGTCGTACAACCCGTTGAACGCCAAAGCGGTCCAGCGGGTCGCCCCCCGAAGAATGTCACCGGCCCTTCCGAAGAAACCTCCGATCCCGCCGATGGTGCGGGACGTTTCCAAATCTAGTTCGGCGGCTTGGGCGAGCATGTCGTCCTCGGTGGGCATCCCGGCTACGTCGGCTCCGACGAGGAGTTCGGCGGGGATGGTCGGGTTGAGCATCGATCCGACAGCGATGTTCGTAGCTGATTCGGGGGTGGACATCATCAGCAACCGGCGTACCGTCGCCTTCGAGTGGTCTATGGACGCAATGTTTTCAGCTTCGGCTAGAGGGTCTTCCAGCCATTGCATGATCTCCCGACCAGGCTGTACCTCCAACGGTTCAGCCACTCGGCTTGTCCAGTTGGATCAGCCGGGCGATAGCCGGATGGGGGAACTGTGAGTAGAGGATCCGCAGGTAGTCGTCGACGTTTTCGGCTGCTAACTGGCCTCGGCTCATCAACCCCGTATTGGGGTCTTCGCCGGGCCGTTCGCTAGGTCCGAACACGCCACCGCCTGGGGGCGCAGGAGGGGCTGGGGAGGCCTGGGAGGATACCGGAGCCCCTCCTGCTACAGCCAGCGGTGCGGCCCGCTGCTGATCTTCGAGTTTGCCTGCTTCGCCGTAGTCGCCTCCGGTCGGGGTCCGAAGCGGCTGGCTAGCCGATCCGGCTCCGCCGTCGGTTCTGCGGGATCCGGCTCCCGGCCCGGAGACGGGTGCTGGGCGTTTCGGTTGTCCTCGAGCCATGGCTCACTCCTAAGCGGTGATTCTCTCGGCGGGCCGGTAGCGAGGCTGGTGGGTGTCCTTCCACTCCTGGTCTTTCTTCATCCAGACCCGGGCTTCAACGAACCACATGATGTCACCGGCGTTGAGGCCGTACAACCCGTAGGGGGTGTGGACCTCTTGGAAAGTGTCGTATGGGCCCCACTCGTCTTGACCACCAGCGAACTTGGCGGTCGCTGTCGGAGCGGCAGCCAACGGGCCGGGCTCGGTTTTCTCGAGGGCGGCAGCCCGTTCGGCTTCCACTTCGGCTTCCTGCCGGTCGGTTTCCGCAGCGAAGTCCGCCTGGGCTTTGGCCCGCAGCTCGTCGTTGCGCTTCTGCTCGGCTGATGCCGCCCGCAGTTTCGCCTGTTCAGCGTCGTATTCGGCGGTGTCAGCTTTCTTTGCGGCGTTGGCCTTTCTCCGGCCTTCCGCCATCTTCGCCTTGTGTTCCTCTGTCATTTCCATGTTTGCCTCCTATGGCCCGACGTTGGTGCCGACTGTTTGGACTCCGCCTTCGCTCTGGCCTCCGCCGGTCAACCGGGAGAGAATAGTCTGAACGTCGGGGGGTGGCGTGTTGACATCTAACCCCGGTGGTCCTCCTGGGCCAGGAAGCCCGCCTTGTGCCATCGCTGCTTCTTCGGGGCTCATCTGCGGTTCCTGCGGTGTGAAAAACTTTTTGAGGATCTTGATGATGTCCTGGGGGTTGTCCATGATCTCAACGAGGGTCATGTTCGCCGTCGGATCGCCTTGGGCTGCCATCTGACGGAGCGCATCTTGGAGATCCCGTTTAGCTCCGTCCCGGTCGTTGCGTGCCCTGATCTTGGGTGCGTCGTCGAGGCCGTCGAGGTTCTCTTGGAAGGTGGTGATGTCGATGATCCCACCTTGGAGGAGTTGGAGACCGGCGACGATCTTGGCTGAGTCGTCCCATGTGGCCATCATCCCGTACACCCTGGACGACCGCCAGAAGCCTCCGATGTCCTTGCTTGGAACGTAGGTTTCGGAGCCGGTCCTGCCGCCTTCGATCCAGAAGGTTTGCTTGGTCTTGGACCGTTCGTGGACTTCCTCCCATTCGAGGCGGCGGGTGTCGAGGACTTCCATGGCTTTGGCGATCACCTTCTGATATTCCGCAACATTTCTTTCGACAGGATCACGGAGTTCACGTTGTCCTTGTCCGGTGACGAACCCTCCCCTGGCAGCAAGAGAATCAGAACCTTGGTCGTATGCGGCTCCAATACGAAGCTGGCGTTCCAGACGGTCGATCTGCTGGAAGATCTGCTGAGTGTTTTCTCCGGTCGGTTTTTCGACTCGGGCTGTGGTGTCGAGGAAGTTGATCGAACCTCGGCCTTTCTCATAGGTGTTCCCTTCCAGTTCGCCGTAAATGTTGGTCTCCTTGAACACCGAGTCTTCCCCGGCGATCAGAGCGAGGACGTTCATTTTGGCTTGCATGGCTGTCAACCCGATGACATGGTGGTACTGGCCGATGAGCCGGTCGAAGCTGTACCTTTTCGCAACGTAGAAGTGGGGTCCGGTCGTCAACCTGTTCTCGGTGTAGTCGACTACCAGGTCGAACTCGGGCACGCAGACGTACATGCCGGTGTCGTCGTAGAACTCGAGCACTTGTATTCCGCCCTTGTTCCCCTCCCATGAGTCTCCGACGGCTCCCGCTTCCGCCCTCGAATTGGTGCCTGGCCGTTTCCTGTCGGCCATCGCCTTCCACTCGTATTCGGGGAACGCCGTGGCCATCGCAGCGAGGGGCACGCTACGACGGAAAGCCACTTCGGAGGGTTGCTGACCCACCCCGAAGAATCCGGGCCAGGTGTCGTAGGGGTCACGCAGTTCGATGTGCGGCCAGAGCTGTTTGGTAACAGGGTCCACCCGGGGTCGCATCACCCAGGCGCAGAACCCGTAGCCGGGTAGCCAACGACCGATTTGAGGGTATTGCATGTCGACGTTGGAGAGGCTGTCCCACCCTTCGACGATCCTCTCCCGCCCCTCCGCCGCATGTTGAGCGGTTACCGAATCTCGAGGGCCGTAAGGGATTTTCAGTGTGGGGGGAACCCCGATCCGTTGGGCGATCCGTTCCACACCCGACGCCATCATGTTCACCGCCGGCAGGTCGGTACCGAGCGAAGCCGAGTTCATACGACCCGACGAACCTTTCCCCTGGTCCCACGCCATGATCGCTTCGATGCCGCTGGCTCCGCCGTTCATGATGGAACGGATACGGGAGCGGTCGGCTAGGTAACCGGCGTTCTGAGATCGTAGAGCGTCGAGACGTTCGAGAACGTAGGCGGGCTTATGAGACTTATGGGGCATGAACGGGTTTCATCCTATCAAATCGGATACTGTGTCTTCGGGTAGGGCAGTTCCCTCATGTCGGTGATGTCGTAGTCGGGGTAGGAAACCGGCGAGGTTTCACGAACCTTGTGGTGTTTGGCGTTCCGTCTCCACTTGCGGATGACAGAAGCGAACGGGAACCACGACGCCATCAGAATGTCCGACTTGTGCTTGGACCGGCCTGTCTCCCCGGTGAAGTTGACCAGCTCCCGCATGTAAGCGTCGACTTTGCGTTGGGATGCGGCGTCTCCGTAGGGAAGGTTGATTTTCCCTTCGTGGAACAGGGTGGCCATCCCGGCCACTCCGTAGTCGGCGTCGTGCTTGTTCTTCCCGGTCGAAGTGGGTTTGATGATCAAACCGAGTTCGTCTCTGAGCATCTTCAACCGGGGGTCGTCGAAGTAGAGCGCCTGCATTGCGTTGTCTTCGATCACCCACAACCGCTGGTCGTAGAGGTCATGCCAGGACCGCATCACCTTGAGGGCGCCTCCGATGCCTCCGCCTTTCTGAGTTTCGATGTCGACCATGTAGTAGGTCTCGGTTGGGGTCACCCGGAACGGGTCACGGTCGGCCATCTCCCTCTGCTCGGAGGTTGGCAACTGAACCGCCCATAGGAAAGCGGCTTGCACTCCTCGAGCTGCCGGGTCGAGACCGGCGACGAGTTTGTACCCTTCTTTGATCCCTTTGAGTCCGATGGTGCGGGAGTAGTCGAAGCACATTTCTTTGGTCAGCCCCGAATCGAAAATGGTGGAACCGGAAGGTCGAGGCTGGTTGAGGTACATCATGTCAAACAGTTCCTCACCCACCGAGTCTGCCTGCTCCCGCAGGTAGCGGAGCGGGTTCATCTCGGGGAACAGGACACACGCTTCCACATCGTCGTGGTCCGCCCACAGATCCAAATGGCAAATGGATTGGTCGTGGGCCCGGTCGACTATAACTGTCCACGATTCGGAGTCGACGTACAGTGAGTAGAGGTCGTCCTCATGGACTCGGCTCGACGGCATGACCAACCCGGTGTGATCCATTTTCCGGGTGATCAGCTTCTTCTTGAACGAGTTGGCGATCTTCTGACGCCCCCCGGCAGTTTCGGACTTGTCCGGGTCTGCCGGGTCGTCGACGACGATGAAGTCGGCGTCCAATGAGAGGACACCCGAGCTGACCCCGGCTGACCACATGGTCGGCTGCTTGAGTTGGACGGTACGGGTTTCGACGGTGAACTTGTCTTTCGCCCACAGCCCGGTGCCACGCCGGGCGGGAGCCCAACTCTGATGCTCCGGCAGGTAGGCTTCGGCCAGATCCTCATGAGTTTCGAGAAGGTTCCTGACTTGACCCAAACTGTTCTCGGCAATATCGCCGTTTGGCCCGACCCAAAGAATCCTGATGTTCGGGTTGCGGCATATCAGCCAGACGCAGAAGTGGATGAGAAGATCGGTCTTGCCGTGGCGAGGTGGGCTGAGAATGAGAAGCCGCCCCCCGGTGTATATCGTCTTAAGAGTGGCCCGAATCCAACGCTCATGTACCTGTTTCGTG
>SDBT01010033.1_pt1 | contig 15329 bp, 8 predicted proteins | sample 2277101 | NCBI WGS metagenome assembly SDBT01 (sample SAMN10404973, study PRJNA504765) | marine sediment metagenome | isolation source: marine sediment core GS10_PC15, 103 cmbsf | place: Arctic Ocean: Southern Knipovich Ridge | collected 2010 | reverse complement strand
GCAGCGGCCTTTGTTACTCCTACCACCAGGCGACAAGGGCCCGGTTCTCGAAAAAGAACGTCCACGCGCCCCTTGCCGAGGGTGAATGCACGCCATGCCACGACCCCCATGCGGGCGAGGGGAAGCGGCTTCTCAAGACCGAGGGGAACGCGGTCTGCTTTGCCTGCCACAGGGAAGTGGAGAAGGAGCTGGACCTCGGCTTTGTCCATGCCCCCGTGGGAACGGGAAGCTGCCTCGAGTGCCATGACCCGCACTCTTCCGACAGGGAATGGCTGCTGTCAGATAGCATCGAGGCGCTCTGCTCCAGGTGTCACAACATGTCCGGAGACGAGCTGCTGGCGGCGCACGGGAAGCTCCCGGTGGGGAAGGCACGGTGCACTGACTGCCATGCGGCCCATGCCTCCAGGCAGGAGAAGCTGCTGAGGCAGAACGTGCATGCCCCGGTGAAGGAGAACATGTGCGAGGCGTGCCACCGGGGGCCCGGAGCAGCCGACCCGCTTGCCGTCAGCGCGCTGGGCAGCGAGCTCTGTTTCGGCTGCCATGCGGACCTTGAGGAGAGTTTCAGCAAGGGGACCGCTCACGCCCCGGTGGCCGGCGGGCACTGTACGGTCTGTCACTCGCCACATGCCTCGGATGAGAGGGCACTGCTTGCAGGCAGCGAGGCGAGGCTCTGTGCGGGATGCCACGAGGATGTCTCTGCATCGTTGTCGATGGCTTCTGTTCACAAGCCCGTTGCGAGGGGTGCGTGCTCTGACTGTCACGATCCTCACGCTTCGGAAAACGAAGCCCTCCTGACCGCTGCTCCGGGCAAGCTGTGTGCCGGTTGCCACGAAGGAGAGCAGAAGCGCTTTGCGGCCGGCATAGCCCATGAGCCGGTAAAAGAAGGGATGTGCCTGGCCTGCCACGAGGCGCATGCTTCGGAAGAGGCTCCGCTCCTGGTGGCATCACGCGAGGAGCTCTGCTACGGGTGCCACGGGGCCAAGCGTGAGGAGTTCAAGGACAAGTCACAGCATGAGCCGGTCACCAGCGGCCGCTGCCTTGACTGCCACACGTCCCATGTCTCGAAAAGCAGGAAACTCCTGAAGCAAGAGGGCAGCGAGCTCTGCTTCAAGTGCCACAAGGATGAGGAGCGCGGGTTCGCGAAGGAGAACGTGCACGGCCCCGTCTCCGAAGGAGAGTGCCTTGTCTGCCATTCGGCCCACGCCTCGGGGGAGCCCTCCCTGTTGGTCGAGCCGATGGGTGAACTTTGCTTCAGCTGCCATGCGGATCTTCGGGAGATGGAGGAACAGCCTGTCGTCCATGCGCCCGTCAGGGACCACGAGTGCGTGAGCTGTCACTCCCCGCACGCTTCTGATGAGTCATCTCTCCTGAAAGGCACGGGCCTGGCGCTTTGTTATCCTTGCCACCGCGAGGAGGCCAGGAGATTCCAGGTCGGCAACGTGCACGAACCGGTCGCCGCGGGGATGTGCGAGTCGTGTCACAGCCCTCACGGCGCGAAGGAAGCGGCGCTTCTGAAGGACGAGCCGAAGGCGCTGTGCCTGGGTTGCCACGACGGGGCGGATGAGGAGTTCAAGGTCGCGCACAGGCAGATCGATGTGACCGCTACGGAGTGTGGAGAGTGCCACCTGGCACACTCCTCCCCGAGGAAGTACCTGCTCAAGAAGAACTTGCACGAGCCGTTTTCCGAGAGGCAGTGCGGGGTGTGCCACGTCACGCCTTCCCGCGGCGAGCTGAAGGAGGGAGGGGACGGCGCGAAGCTCTGTCTCACCTGCCACGAGGACCAGGCCGGGGAGATGGACGAGAAGCATGTCCACGAGGTCTTCAGCGAGGGCATGTGTACCACATGCCACTCGCCCCACGGCTCTGAGCATGACATGCTGCTCAAGGAGAAGTCTCCGGGCCTCTGCACTGATTGCCACGGAGACCTCGACGGCATCAACAAGCTGGCTGCCCCTCACGAGCCGGCGGCGAAGGGCGAGTGCCTTGCCTGTCACGAGCCGCACGTGGCCGGGACCGGCGGCCTCCTTGTCGAGGGAGTGGTGGGGCTCTGCAAGCGTTGCCACGAGGACGCCATGAGTGCGCTGGGCAGGAAGGTCATCCACTTCCCGGCGGCAGAAGGGGAGTGTCTCACCTGCCACAGTGCCCACGGGTCAGCCAACCCGTGGGGAATGAACAGGCCGCTGGAAGCACTGTGCTCGGAGTGCCACGATACCGGCGAGAAGAGCTTCCGAAAGGCCCACCAGGAGTACCCTGTCGCCGACGGGGGATGCCTCGGATGCCACGACCCGCACGGGTCGGACGAGGAGGCGCTCGTGCGCGGCGAGCTGCATGCGCCTGTCGCCGCCGGCGCATGCGAGGGCTGTCATGCTGCTCCGGACTCCGAGCATCCGCTGGAACTGCAGCAGGAGCCTCCGGGGCTGTGTTTCGAGTGCCACTCGGAGCAGGAGGAGGAAGTGAAGAAGCTTCACGTGCACACACCCGTGAGGCGGGGCGACTGCCTCGAATGTCACGCGGCCCACGTGGGCGTGGGAGGAAAGCTCCTGGTTTCCACAGGGGCCGCACTGTGCGCGACCTGCCACGAACCGCAGGCGGTCGAGGAGTCCGGTTCGGTTCACGAGCCCTACAGCGAGGGCAACTGTGGCCGCTGTCACGGGAGCCACACGACGGGTCGCAAACAGCAGCTGGTCTCGCGGCCGCTGGAGCTCTGCACGGAGTGTCATTCCGGCAAGATGGAGGATCATCCGGAGAGAGGACACCCCATGGGTGAGATCACGAGTGCATCCGCGGGCGGGGAAGAGAAGGCGAGTGTGCTCCTGTGCACCGATTGCCACGATGCGCACACCTCTGAAAGGCCGCACCTGCTGACAGTGAGCGGGTGCCTGGACTGTCATCCGAAGTAAGACACGATCGGGTCACGTGTCGGCGGATGAACGGTAGCGGGCAGGAAGGAGAAGGAGTAGAGACGATGGAACGGATGATGCAGAAGCGGGTGTTGCTTGCGGCCGCCGGGGTGGCGGTTGCTGTAGGGGCCGGGGGCTGCAGTTCCGCGCCGAGGTCCACGCCTGACCTGGTCTGGCCTGCGCCGCCGGAGAAGCCTCGCATAAAGTACGTGCGGACCTTCCGGACGGAGAAGGATGTCAAGGGCGGGAGCAGTTTTCTGGATATCTTGATAGGAAAAGAGGAGCGGGTGCCTGCTCTTATGAAGCCCTACGGACTCGCGGCGGATGCCCGGGGCAGCGTGTACGTGGCCGACTCCGGGCTGGCTCGCCTCTTCATCTTTGATTTTGCCGGGAAGAAGCTGCACACGGTAGGGGCAAGGATGGGCGCGAACCATCTGGAGAAGCCGATAGGGGTGGCACTGAGCGACTCGGGCAACGTGTATGTGAGCGATACGCGGCTGGATGTCATAAAGGTGTTCGACCGGCAGGGAGAATTTCTGTTCTCCATAGGCGGGAAGGGGGAACTCTCGAAGCCTTCGGGGATGGCCATAAACGACACGCTGGGGAGACTGTACGTGGTGGATGCCGGGAAGCATCGTGTGAGGGTGTTCGGGCTGACGGGGAAACCGCTGCTGGAGTTCGGCAAGCGGGGCGAGGGGCAGGGTGAGTTCAACTACCCGAGCAATGTCGCCGTGGACCGCGCGGGGAAAGTCTACGTCTGCGACTCCATGAACTTCCGCATCCAGGTGTTCACGCCGGGCGGCGAGTTTGTGCGGGAGTTCGGAAAGCTGGGAGACTCGCCGGGAGAGTTCCAGCGGCCGAAGGGAGTCGCGGTGGACAGCGAGGGGCACGTCTATGTCGTGGACGCCGCTTTCTCCAACATACAGGTATTCGACCAGGAGGGCCGGCTCCTGCTCTATTTCGGAGAACTGGGGTCGCCGCCGGGACGGTTCTACCTGCCTGCGGGGCTGTATATAGACAAGAAGGACCGCATATACGTTAGCGACCAGTTCAACCGTTGCATTCAGGTGTACCAGTACTTGAGCGAACACCGGTAGCCCTGAACCTGCCGGGCGCTGTGACGGGGCACAAATTCGGTGACAGGCACCGAAATTCAGAGCGGGGCTGTCGCTCCAGGTGAATTTGCGGCGACAGGCGCCGAAATCCCATATATCTCGTTGTGCAGGCTCTGCAAGATAAGATGCACAGCCGTAGAGTTTGCGTAGCAAACTCCAGCACAACGCAGTGCATTAGGCCGTGCGGAAATTCGGTGACCGAGCATTTCATTCTCTGACTGCGGAACGCTTGCTAAGAATCAAGTGCTCTGTCACCGAAATTGCGGGAGTTTCGCATATATCTCGTTGTGCAGGCTCTGCAAGATAAGATGCACAGCCGTAGAGTTTGCGCAGCAAACTCCAGCACAACGCAGTGCATTCGGCCGTGCGGAGAAAGCATGCATCTCGTTGTGCAGGCTCTGCCGCCAACCCGCTGGGGGGCGCGGAGATGGGCGATTTCGCTTGGCTGAGGGCGCGAAATCGCTCATCGAGTGACAATGGCACGTACTGATCTGGCGGCCGGCAGGGCTGAAAACATGACTGGATGAGTGAAAAAAGCTCACCCACTCGATGATGTAAGTTACTTTGGAACAATGCCTACCTAATCACTACCTCCTTCTGCATGATTCTCCGGGTATCATTCTGGCCTTCTTTTGTGAAATCTGGCACGATTATTGCCATACTCACACATGGCCAGTTGTTGATATGTCAGGAAGGGCGACAAGGGGCAGTTCAGAGCCAGTGGGAGGGTAGTAGGATGAAAACGAGAATCCTGGTTTCAATAGTAGCAGCGTTTGTGGTCGCGGCTTCGCCCGCCTGGGCGTTGACCATCGTTGACAGCAAGCACGACCTTTCGTCGGGGAGTAGTGCGACGACGAAGTCGAACGTCAACGAGATCTGTGTGTTCTGCCATACGCCTCACAGCGCGAACCAGACGGTAGCGCCGCTATGGAACAGGCTGCAGGACACGACCAGCACTTTTACCCCCTATACAAGCAGCACGATGGGGGTGACACCGGGGCAGCCGACAGGCGTGTCGCTCGCATGCCTCAGCTGCCATGACGGCCAGCTGGGCCTCGACCAGCTCTATAATTACCCGAATGACACCGACTTCGATACGATGGCCGAGATCGACTTCAGTGGCGATGTAACGGGGAGTGATCCTGAGAAGCTCGCCACTGACGCGGACGGGTACATGGGCACCGACCTGTCGGATGACCACCCGGTATCCTTCATCTACAACACCGCTTACACGGCTGACAACACGGGGTTGAGGGCCCCGGTAGCCGGGAATCCTGTGACGGTCGAGAACGGAAGCGATTCAGTGAACCTTTCAGGCAACAGCACTGCCTCGGCTACGCTCGAGTGCTCGAGCTGCCATGACCCGCATGACAATGCGAACGAACCGTTCCTGGTCATGGACAATGCGCCTGGTTCCGGCGACGGCAGCCCGCTTTGCCTGACGTGCCATAACAAGTAATACGAGTTTCCTGTGCGCCGGCGGCCTGGTGACGGCGCGCGGGCGCAGGGGTTTCAAGAAAGACCGGGCGGGAGAAGAAGCATACCTGGCCTGGATGCTGGCCGCTGGCTCTGAAATGATGGATGAAGACAGGCCCCGCGCCTTCCTTTGAGCGCGGGGTTCTGTTATTATGGGCGACATACCGGGGGGCGGCCATGCATGCTGACAGGAAGATAATACCTTTCCTCATCGCAACGGCGGCGCTGGGTGTGCCTCTGCTCTTCTGCTGGCGCTTCATGGACCCGTTCCACGTGCCGAAGGAGGTGCTGGTCCGCCTTGCCGGGGTTCTGATCCTCTCCGTATGGGCGTTCTGTTTCCTGGGCCGTGACCGCCACTCGCTGAAAGTGAGCCCGGTGCACCTCCCGGTTGCTGTGTTTCTCCTCTGGAATCTCTTCTCGCTCTGCCGGACTTCCAGCGTCATCTCCAGCCTGGGGTATCTCTCGGTACTTGGAGCGGGTGTGGCGTGCTGTCTTGCGACGGTGCAGTTCGTGGAGAACGGTCGCCAGCGGTCGTTGATCCTGGGGGCGGCGGTGGCAGCCGGGGTCATCGCCTCGGCACTCGGGATACTCCAGTACTTCGGGGCCGATATCAGGGGAGACTTCAGCCTGGAACTGGCGGGCGCGCCGCCCGGGAAGCTGCGGATGTACTCCACATTCGGCAACGCCAACTTCCTCGCGGCTTACCTGGCCGCGGTGATACCGGTGTCGCTTGCCGCTGCGGGAAGCGCAAGGAGGGCAGCCGCGAAGGCGAGCTACGGCATATGTGCCGCAGTCCTGCTTGTGGCGCTCTTCCTGACGCGTACCAAGGGAGGATGGCTCGGAGCCGCAGCGGGAATAGTCTTCCTTCTGATAGGCTGGGCCGTGATCATCAGGCGCGAGCCGGGGGGGGCAAAGGGCAGGATGGCCCGGGCTGCGGCGGCAGTGGCCCTGCTGTGTGTCGCGGGGCTGGCGGTGGTGGGGCTTTCGGAGCGCGGGCGGGTAGCGCTTCGGGAAGCGCGGCAGAGTTTCTCCATCTCCGACAGCAGCCAGGTCAGCCGCTTTCTGATGTGGAAGACGGGGCTCTTGATGGCACGGGAGCATCCTGTCGTGGGCGTGGGGCCCGGCAGGTTCGATGCGCATTACCAGCCCTACCAGGGGCGCGTGCTGGAGCTCGATCCCGGTGGTGAGCGCTACTACCCGGTCCTGGGTATCGCTCAGAGGGCGCACAATGACTACATACAGGTGGGCGCGGAGATCGGCCTGGTGGGGCTGGCTGCCTTGCTGTGGCTCCTGTGGCGGTCCTTGAGGACAGGGCAGCGGATCATTGCCGGTCCGCGGGGATCGGGGGAGGCCCTTCGTGTGGCGGGTCTCCTTGCAGGTATCGGGGGAATGCTGGTGCACGCGTTCGTGAGCAGCCCGCTGCACCTTGCCGGAACGCACTTCCTCTTCTGGCTCTTCATCGGGCTTCTCGCCTCGCAGGCGGAACTCCGGGGCGGCGGGGCAGGGACCAGGCATGCCGCTGGAGAGTTCCATTTCCGGGCAGCGGGCGCGAAGAGGATCCTCGGGAGAGCCGGCGTCTGCGTGGCCGCGGTCTTCCTGGCGGCGTGTGCCATCCGTCCGGCCGTTGGCAGCGCACTTCAGCGCGATGCCTGGCTCATGATGGAGGCAGGGCACTGGAGAGCTGCCCTCCCTCTCGCCGGCAGGGGAGTGCGGTGGGACCCGGCCAACCACGACATGCATATCTACCGGGGGACCGCGTATTACCACATCGCAGAGTATGTGAGGGAGCTTGATCCCGCGAGCAGGGAGCAGGAGCCCTATCCCGACCATATGGCGCTGTACAGGGATGGCCTGGGCTCCTTCCGGCGGGCGCACGGGCTCTACCGCGACTACATGGCGCTGTACAACACGGGCCTCTGCTACCAGAGGCTCGGGCAGCACAGTCGCGCCGAACAGTGCTTCCTGGAGGCCGTCCGGTACTTCCCCGTGTTCACAGAAGCATATGACAGGCTGGCGGAATCCTGCCAGGCGCAGGGCAGGATCGTTGATTCCGTGCGGTACCGGGGGAAGGCAAACCGTCTCAGGGGCGCTTCGGGCCACCAGCGGGACAACTGAAGGATGGTCCGATGAGTGCAGGCAGGAACAGCACATTCACTCTTTCCATCATGATGTGCGCCTGCGCCATCCTGGGAGCCGCGCCCGGCCGTGCACAGGAAGAAGAAGGAGTCGCAGCGGACAACGGTGAGGTCAAGGGGGAAGCCACCGTGGTGAGGGTGGGGGCGGGCCCCGGGGCCATCGCGGAGGACCCGGGCATCGGGCAGCTCTACATCGCGAACCGCGACGAGGGCACGGTCTCTATACTCAACGCCCGGAGGCTCCTCGTCATGAAGACTCTGAGGGTGGGCTCCTCGCCGGCAGCTATCGCTGTCAACGCCTATACCAACCGGGTGTATGTCGCCAACTTCCGGGACAGTACGGTGAGTGTCATCAATGGGGTGACGCAGGAAGTGATGAAGACGATACCGGTCGGGCTGAACCCGGCAGGGATCGCGGTCGACCCGGAGAGGAACAGGATATACGTGGCCAACAACGGTTCTAACACCCTGTCCATAATCGACGGTGTCCGGAACCGGGTGACGGCGGAGATAGAGGTCGGGAAGAAGCCCTGGAGTGTCGTCTTCAGCGCGGGTCGCAACCAGGTGCTTGTCGCCAACAGGGGTTCCAATACCCTCACGGTGCTGGATTCGATCTCCGGTACGGTCAGGAGGGAGCTCCCCGTGCGTGCGGGGCCCGCCGCGATCGTCGTCACTTCGGACGGGAAGACCATCTACGTGGCCAGCGCCGGGACGAACACCCTGACGATCATAGACCCCGAAAAGGTGACCACGCTGCCGGTCGGCCAGACACCTACCACCCTGGCACTGGACGAGGGAGCAGGGGTCCTGTACGTGGGGAGTTTCGACGACAGGACCATCTCTGTCGTGGACACGGCCATACGGAAGATCGTGCGCAGCGTGGACCTCGGGGATATCCCGGGTGCGTTGATGGTCCCCGCTGCGGGGGGCTCGCTCTGCGCGACAGCGCGCACGCGCGGCGAACTGGTGAAACTCGAACTCGATAAGCCGAAGCGGCTCACGGCCGGCGCGGAGGAGCGCGAGGCGGCCCTGGCGGCTTCGGGGCTGACCTATCTCGGTGCTCCGCTGTACGTGGTGATCAGGCAGATGCGAGAGGCCAGCGGGCACTTCTGGGCCTCACAGCGCAGCGAGGACGTGGACGAGATAAGCTCGGTCGTCCGCGAGCTGGGGGTAAGCGCGGCTACGGGCGGGTCGATATACGACGAGGACCTCTTTTCCTACGCGCTGGGCCTGGAATACCTCGACACCGAGGAGCATTCCGAGGATTACTCCGCTGACAATGACTACCTGCTCTACAGCGCGAATTTAGGACTGATATCCGGAAGCGACTACCCCGTGTCGCTTAACTCCGCCCGGAGCATATCGGACTACATCGAAGGCAACCGTTTCTCCTACCGTATCCTGACGGAGAGCGATGCGGCGAGGGTCCGCCTTGGTCACCGGCGGCTCCCGGTGACGCATCTCAGCTACGAGCGGACCCACAATGAGAATACGGGAGAGCTCCTGGTGGAGGATGAGACCGAGACGGTCATGAGGGTATCCATGGCGAAGTCCTTTGCGAGGGACTCGCAGTTTACCCTTAGCTACGAGAGGAACGAGTTCAAGGATGACCTCGTGGGGGCGGACCGCGTGTCGGACGACTTTGTCCTCAGCGGGACTGGCGCGGTCAGGGAGAGCTTGCTGGCCAGCGGCGATGTCGAGTACTACACCGATGAGGGAGCCGACACCGTCCAGTCGACCGCGAAGCTTCTCTACTTCCCGGCGGGTACGCTGAGCGGGGAACTGGGCCTGGACTATAACGACACTACGGAACTGATCCGCAATACGGAGAGGGAGCGAGTCTGGGTGAAGGTGTTCAAGGAAGCCGGGGAGCACCTGGACTTCTCCGGGGATGTGACCTACTACACGTCTACTGATGACTTCGGCGCGGAGGCGTTCACCACTGAGACGGAGACCGCGGGGCTGAACGCGCGGTACAGCAGGGAGTTCGAAAAGGACTCCGTGCAGGCAAGCGCGGGTGTCGGGGTAAACAGGTATGAGTCCACGGAGCGGCAGGACACTGTCAGCGGTTCCCTCTACCTTGCCGGGCGCACGCGCAGGCTGAAATACGGCAGTATAGACGGTTTTTACAGCTTCTACGGGGACGAGGTATCTCCGGGGGAGGACTGGCGGGAACATATCTTCGGGGTGGGGTTCGAAAGCGGGTACGTGAAGCGGTTCAACCTGGGCGTGCACGCGAGGCGGATGCTGACGGAGTTCGGAGAAGGCAAGGGGACACAGGACTTCGTGTCTGGCGATCTTTTGTGGGATGCTCTGTCCTACCAGTGGCTGTGGGGCACATCCAGGCTAAACTTCGGTTACCTGTATGAGTGGGCCAGCGGAGAGCAGACCGTGCGCCGCGGGACCGGTACGACCGTTAGGCTGCAGCGGTCTTCGACGAACTACGCGTACGGGGATTTCCGGATCGGTGCGCGGCCCACCCGCAGGTCGCGCGTGGGGATCGGGGTGCGCAGGGAGGAGTCCTTTGACGAGGAGACGATCCGTCCATCAAGTGTGAAGGTGGAAGCGAGGGTGGGATACGACCTCAATGCACTGGACCTCTACTTCGTCTTCCTGATAGAGGAGTACGATGCGGGTATCGAGCCCGACCGGCAGGTGATATACTTCGAAGGGAGGCGGAGCTTTTGACATGATGGAGCCGGCACCGCGGAAGTCTTCGAGCCAGGATGCTGCTGGGCGGCTGCGCCGCCGTGCTGCGGCTGCTGCGGTCCTCACGGCTGTTGCCGCCGCGGGGTGCGCGACGATGGGAGGCTACGATCCCGGTGGCCGTCGTGCGGGGAGCGCATCGGTCGTGTGGCCACCCCCGCCGGCATCGGCCAGGATAGAATACGTGCGCGCCATATATGGCGCAGGGGACGTGGGGCCGCCGAAGAGCTTCTTCAGGCGCGTTGCCCACATCATCGTCGGGCACATGCCGATCTCTCTCAGGAGGCCCTACGGGGTCGCGTCGGATTCCGCGGGGCGGGTCATAGTGGCCGACCGCGGCACCCGTTCGGTCCATGTGTATGACTTCGAGGCTCGAAGGACGATCGAGATAACAGGCTTCGGGAGGCAGCCCTTCGCGACCCCCATCGGTGTGGCACTCGGGGACCAGGGGAGCATCTACATCACCGATTCGGTTTTGAAGAAGGTCGGTTTCTTCGACCGCGAGGGGCGCTTCCTGTTCGAGATGGGAAAGGACTGGACGTTCGCAAGGCCCACGGGCATAGCATACGACAGAGCGGCGAGGCGCGTCTTCGTGGTGGATACGCTCAACAACGCGGTAGTCATCCTGACCGCAGATGGAAAGTACGTGAAGCACTTCGGGATCAAGGGCCGGGAGGAAGGGCAGCTGTACTTCCCGACGAACGTGTTCGTGGGGTGGGACGGGCTGCTCTATGTCAGCGATTCCATCAATTTCCGGGTGCAGGTGTTCAAGACAGACGGCAGCTTCGTGAGGTCCTTTGGCAAGCTGGGGGACGGCAGCGGCGACCTGGCCCGCCCCCGCGGGGTGGCCGTCGACAGCGAGGGGCACATATACGTCGTGGACGGGTGGTTCGACGTGGTGCAGGTGTTCAACCAATCGGGCGAGTACCTGCTTGGCTTCGGAGAGCCGGGCTCGGGGCCGGGGCAGTTCTGGCTGCCTTCTGGCATCTGGATAGATGCTACCGACACCATATACGTGGCGGACTCTTACAACCACAGGATACAGGTATTTCGCTACGTCGGGGGGAGTCGACCATGAGAAGGCTGTGCAGGTGGATGGTGTGCGCAGTGCTTGTCCTCGCGATGTTTCCAGCGGGGCGTGCGGCGGCGACCATAGTGGGAAGCAAGCACGACCTGTCCTCTGGGGGGGGGCAGACGGTGCGCTCGGTCACGGACAACCAGATATGCATCTTCTGCCACACACCGCATAATGCCAGCCCCTCGGTCCCCCTGTGGAACAGGCAGATGGCCACCGCCACGTATACGCCTTACACCTCGAGCGCGCTGAACGTCACCCCGGGCCAGCCGACTGGTGCATCGAAGCTCTGCCTCAGCTGTCACGACGGTACGATAGCGCTGGGCAACGTGCTCAACAGGACCACTGACATCTCCATGACCTACAAGACGATGGCCGACATAGAGGTACCGCAGGCGGGCTACATCGGGATCGACCTCTCGGACGACCACCCCATCTCGTTCAAGCCGCAGGACTCCATCGATGCAGGCGACAACAGCATACAGGTGCCCGGGGACACCGACGCAGTGAAGCTGGACGCCAACGGGGAGATGCAGTGCACGTCGTGCCACGATGCCCACGAGCCGGGCACCGGCACTTCCAGTCCGTTCCTCGTCATGGATGACGTGGATACGGGATTCGGCTCTCAGATATGTCTGATATGCCACAGCGTCTCGGGCTGGACGCTCTCGGTCCACCGGTCAGACGGGACGAGCTACACGAGAGGTTCGGACACGAGGACGGTGGCGGAGTGGGGCTGCCGCATATGCCACGATCCCCACACGGCAGACATCCACCCGACCATGCTGGACGAGGACACCAACGCGGACGCCGACAAGTGGGAGGACGAGGAGGTATGCTACAACTGCCACAAGTCGGGTGGGATCGCGTCGGCCGACATAGAGACCGAGATAGGGAAGAGCGCAAACCACCCGCTTGCCGACTATCCCGACCTGCTCGGATCCGATGCGAACATACACGACGTGATGGAGGGGCGGAGCCCCGGAAGGGAGCATGTGGAGTGCGTCGACTGTCATAGCTCTCACCAGGCGCGCTCCGGGACCCACACCGCTCCAGGGAACAGTGCCTCCAACGTTCTCGAGGGGGTGACGGGCGTGAGCGCGAACTACGGCTCGGTGGGTGCATGGGCTTCCCCTTCCTTCGGGACCGCTTCCCCGGTCAGCTACGAATACGAAGTCTGCTTTCGCTGCCACTCCACGGACAGCTCCATGTTTACCGGGCAGGCGAAGGGGAGGGTGGACATCCAGTTCAACCCGGACAACCGCTCGCACCACGCGGTTATAGACCAGGGGGAGAACCAGTCGGCGCAGGTGTCCAACAACTACGTGAGTCCATTCACTCCCAGCAGCACGCTCTACTGCAGCGACTGCCACGGCAGTAACTCCACAACCGGTCCCGCGGGGCCGCACGGCTCCACCAACAGCCACATACTGGCCGGGTCGAGCGAAAGCACGACGAATATCTGTTTCAAGTGCCACAAGGCGAGCATCTACCGCGACGGGGGTGCCGGGAGCCGGGTTACCCACCCGATAAACTCTGCTCACACTGACAATGACATGTCCGGCAACAGCAAGGGCAACGTCTGGGGCATCTGGTGCATGAACTGTCACGGGGGAGGCGAGGCAGGCGGCATCCACGGGACAAATGCTGGTGTTGGCGACGGAGGCTCTGTCACGCCGCTCGGTGACCATTTCATGAACGGCGCCGCGATGACGGGCTTTAACGAGGGCTCCTGGGCGCCCGTGAAGAAAGACATCGTGGACATAAAGTGCTGGACCAAGAATACGGGTGACAGCGTCACGAGCTGCGACCAGGGCCACAGCGGGCAGAAGGAAGGACCCAACTACAACTACTAGCTCCGCTTGCCGTCCGGCGCACGCCGGGTGGCGTCGAGCGGATATCCCGGGGTGAACTGTAATGCGTTTAGCGACAGGGACCGGGCGTCTCCTTCGGTCAAGGAGCCTGCCGGTCGTGCTCCTTGTGGTGATCCTCCTCGGTGCTGTGGCGGGTGCGATCGTTCCCCAGGAGGGGGATATATCCCCGGAGCGGTACGCGGCATGGAAGGCCGGGAACCCGCTGTTCGTATCTGTTTGTGAGCTGGCGGGGTTCACCAGGGTTCACCGCTCGTGGTGGTTCATCGCCGCGGCTGTCCTTCTCGCGGCGAGCATATGCTTCTGCACGCTGGCACGCCTGCCGAGGCTTTCCAGCCCCGGCGTGAAGAATGCAGGTTCGGCGCTCTTCCACCTCAGTTTCATTCTGCTGATGGCCGGTGCGCTTGTGAGCAAGAGCACACTCATTGCGGGGGAGCTGGTCATAACGGAGGGGCAGACCGCCGCGGGACCGCTCATGGGATGGGACCGGCGGGGTCGAAAGGAGCGTTTCTGGCCGGGTGAGCCGGCGCGCCGGGTGACGCTCAAGAGCTTCACGGCGGTACGCGATAGGAAACAGGTGGCGACGAGGTACGAATCGGTTCTCACTGTGGAAGGCCCGGACGGCAGGCGCACGGATACAGTGCTGGTCAACCACCCGCTCGTCCACGACGGCGTAGTGTTCCTGCTGCACCGTTATGGGCTCGCCCCGCGTTTCACGGTGAAGGAGCGTGACGCGGCACCTGGCGCGGAGCCCATGTTGCGTTCCTACGTGAACCTCCGCCTGGTGGGGAAGGGGCGTGAGGACTACTTTTTGATACCCGGCACGGAGACGACGGTGCACGTCCGGTTCAACCAGGACTTCGCCGCACCGGTGTTCGAGGTCCAGGCCAGGGACGGGCAAGGGGAGCGCTTGGTGAGCGGGGAGACCGGCATACCGGGTGTCGTCAGCGGGCCGGGGTTGGAGATAGAGGTGGACGACCTGAGATACTGGAACAGGTTCCTGGTGCGGCGGGAGAGCGGGAAAGCGGTGGTGTACGCGGGATTCTGGACTGCGGTGGCGGGGCTCGCGCTGAGGTTCTTGCCGCTGGCGACAAGGAGACTGGAAGGATGAGCGGTGCGGAGGTCGTCTTCTTCTGGTGTACGGTGTTCGTCTACCTCCTCAGTTCCTGTGCCTACATCGCCGGGACGGTGTTCAGGAAGCCGCGGCTCGTGGCAGTGGGGACGGTGGCGCTGGCAGTGGGCCTCCTCCTTCACACGGCCACCGCGCTGGTAAGGTGGAAGGCGACGGGGCATGCCCCGGTGATGAGGGACTACGAGAACTCCCTTGCCGGGGCATGGGTGATCGTTGCGCTCTTTCTGGCCCTCCAGTGCTTCCTGCGCCGTCTTGGACCGGCCGGGGTGGGGGTAGCCCCGTTCTCGCTCCTCATGCTGGGCTACGGCTACCTGGCTGCCCCGGGACCGGAACTGGAGCCGCTTACACCGCCTTTCCAGAGCGCATGGCTGTGGGTCCACGTCATATTTGCCTGGCTCGCCTATGCCCCGTTTACCGTGGCCTTTGCGCTCGCAGTGGCGTATCTTGTGAAGGAGAGGAGAGGGGAGAAGGACCTGGCAAGGCTGGACGAGCTCGGGTACCGGCTCATCGCCCTGGGGTTCCTCTCGTGCACGGTGATGATAGCCGCGGGCTCGATCTGGGCGAACCGCCTGTGGGGCAGCTACTGGAACTGGGACCCGATAGAGACCTGGTCGCTCGTGAGCTGGCTGGTCTACGGCCTCTACCTGCACATGCGTCGGTTCTTCGGGTGGAGGGGGCGCAGGGCGGCGGTGTTCGCCATAGCGGGCCTGCTGAGTGTCATCATCGCTTTCTGGGGTGTCAATTACATGAGCCGCAGTCTCCACATCTTCGGGCTGATATAGGAGGGACGGGCGGACGTGGCAGTAGTGGTGATGCTGGTCAATTATCTCCACGACCTGGCGGTGGCGGTGTTCTTCGTCGCTTCGCTGGCAGCCCTGTTCCTGGAGCGGGAGGCCGCCGGGCAAGGGTGTGGGCCCGC